>Ga0209345_10000829_pt1 | contig 39732 bp, 40 predicted proteins | sample Cruoilmetagenom7_FD_187294 | JGI IMG/M metagenome (GOLD analysis project Ga0209345, IMG submission 187294) | Oil polluted marine microbial communities from Coal Oil Point, Santa Barbara, California, USA - Sample 7 (SPAdes) (version 2) | ecosystem: Environmental > Aquatic > Marine > Oil seeps ...
AGAAACACATCAAGTAAACTCAAAATACCATTCAGTATTAGATAGGTTTTTAGAACAAGAAAATGAACAAAAACAAGCTCTTAGCTTATATAAAAAACTTGTAGGGAAAGAACTAAATGGGAATATTTGTAGACCTGTTGTAAATGAAACCTTTTTACCTCCTAGTTTGAGTGAAGCAATTAAAGTAGGTGTTAGAAGAAGTTACAAAGTTCAAGAACAAATTGCAAAAACAAAAGAACAAAAAGAAAAAATAATTCAAGAAAAAGCGGGATTTAAACCCACATTAAAAGTACAATTGCAAAGTGAACTTGATAATGATCTTGAATTAGATGAAAATGGAAGACAAGATATTTATAGTGCAAGGCTTTATCTAAGTTGGAATCTATTTAATGGTGGAAAAACTTATTATATGACACAAAAAGAGAAGCTTTTCCTAAAAGAGGAACAAAAAAAGCTCGATGATATTACAAATGAAGTAATAGATGAGATAAAAGAATCATATAATACATTTTATAATCTACAAAAAAGAATCAAAAATATTAATATGTATGTAGAAGATAATTTTAATATCTTATCTGTGTATAAAAAACAACTAGCTGATGGGACTAGAACATTTATAGATATTTTAAATGCAGAATCTGAATTTTATAGATCAAATATAGATAAAATAGAACAAGAATTTGATTATGTATCAGCATATTATAATTTATTATTCAATATGTCTATGTTGAGTGATGCAATTTTAATGCAAGAAAAACAAACTTGTGATAAATATGTTTTTGTTCCAAGAGATACTGAGCCAAAGATTGATTCTGAAAATGATGGTTTAAGTGAAGATTTATTAGATATGTTTGATGAAACCCCAACACCAATACATGAAGCTAATAAAGAGGAAAAAAGTGAACAAATAGATATTGATAAAAGACTTGATAAATTGTATAATGAAGGGGAAGAAAATACTGAATCCAAGGTAAATATAGAAACGTTATCTTTAGATTCAAATATAAATGAAATAAACAATGTAAATACTAAAAAATATACTTTAAATATTGGTACTTTTAATTCAAAAAAAGATTTGAAAGATTTTCTTCAAAAAGTTTCTTTAGAAAATAATAATCTAATTAAAATGTATAGATTTGGGGAAAATAAGGAAAATATAAAACTACTCTATGGTCAATATGACTCTATAAAAAAAGCAAAACAAGTATTAAAGTCACTAAATAGTAAAATAGCATCTAATGGAGCATATGTTGATAATATTAGTAACTATAGTAAATATAACAAATAATATGCTTCATATAATTAAATTAAAAAATTGGCATAACTAATGGAAGATATAAATATTAAAAATGATGTGATGAAAGAGAGACGAACTGTAGATTCTTTACTAGAGTGTTTATCTTTTATCTCAATCTTTTATCAACGACACACTTCAAAAGACTCACTTGTTTCAGGTCTTCCTATTCACAACAACTCTATGTCTATTCAAGATTTTCTAATCTCTTCAAAAAGAATAGGACTTATCTCAAAGGTAGTTGAACGAGAACTTCTAGGTATCTCCAGACTTACACTTCCTGCTGTATTAATCCTTGAAAAAGAGAGAGCTTGTATTTTACTTGATTTAGATTCTGAGAGAAAAGAAGCGAAGGTTATTATTCCTAGATTAAGTGAAGGTGAAATAACAATGAGCCTTGAAGACTTAGAAGAAGAATTTACAAAACAGGTTATTATTATTAAACCTACTTACAAATTTGAGAATAAAGTTTCAAATGAGATAGTCATACCAAAACCAAATCATTGGTTTTGGGGTGCATTAAAAACCAATCTTCCAATCTATAAGAAAGTGATAGTTGCTGCAGTTTTTATAAACCTTTTTGTACTAGCAATGCCTTTATTTATGAAAAATGTTTTTGATAGAGTTCTACCAAATAATGCTATTGAAACACTTTTGGCTATGACATTTGGTATAGTTTTTATCATGATTTTTGATCTTATATTTTCACTTTTAAGGGCGTATTATTTAGGAAAAGCTGGTAAAAAAGCTGACTTAATAATGAGTAATAAGATTTTCGATCAGCTACTTAATATAAAACTAAGTGAAAAACCAAACTCAACAGGACAATTTGTAAGTAGATTGCAATCTTTTCAAAGTGTAAGAGATTTTTTTACAAGTGCAACAATTGCTACACTTGTAGATATCCCTTTTATACTATTATTTATAGCAGTAATTTTTTATTTTGCAGGCGTATTGGGTTGGATTAGTATTATAACTATTATACTTGTTTTAGGTCTTTCTTGGTCAATGAAAAATAAAATTAAAGAGGTAGTAGAGAAATCAGCAAAAGAGGAACAACTCAAACAAACTACACTCAATGAGGCAGTTGCTGGGCTAGAAATTATTAAAAGTGTAAGAGCTCAAAATAGAATGAAAACACATTGGGATGCTTCTTTAAACCAAACACTCTATTATGGTGAAAAGTCACAAATGCTTTCACAGTTTACAACACTTACAACAGGACTCATCTCAAAGTTATCAAATATAGCTATTATTATTGCTGGGGTGTATCTGTCACTTGAAGGTGAGATGAGTATGGGTGGTATAATTGCTGCTATGATGTTAAATGGTCGTGTAATTGCTCCTATTTCACAAATAGTAGGAATGGTTATTCGATATGACCAAACTTTAATATCTATGAATAATATAGAAGAGATTATGAGTATGGAAGTTGAAAATAATGGTAAAAACTATATAAGTCGTCCAAATCTTAATGGCGATATTGAGTTTAAAAATGTAACTTTTGCTTACAAAGGTCAAAACTTTGAAACTTTAAAAGATATAAACCTTACTATTAAACAAGGTGAGAAAGTGGCTATATTAGGAAGAATAGGTTCAGGAAAATCAACTTTAGCAAAACTTATTATGAATCTTTACTCTCCAAATAATGGTTCTGTATTAATTGATCAAATTGATATACGACAAATTGACCCTGTAGATTTAAGACGTTCTATTGGCTGTGTTCCGCAAGAGCCATTTTTATTTATGGGAAGTATTAAAGATAACATAACTATTGGGGAACAATATGTTACAGATGAAGAGGTTATAGAAGCAGCAAAGGCAACAGGTGTACATGATTTTTTAGGAAAACATGAAGCTGGATATGACCTTCTTATAGGAGAGCGAGGAGAAGGCTTAAGTGGAGGGGAGAGACAAGCAGTAACACTAGCACGAGCAATTATAACAAATCCAAATATATTAATATTTGATGAACCTACAAACTCAATGGATAAACAAACAGAGAATACTTTTATGAAAAAGATGTCAAATCTTATTCAAAATCAAACTGTTATTATTATTACCCACAAAATGTCCATTTTATCACTTGTAGATAGAGTTATAGTTGTAGATAATGGAAAAATTGTGGCTGATGGACCAAAAGAAACTGTACTTAAAAGTAAAGGTGAATCATAATGTTTAAAATAAATGAAAATGATGTAGGATTTGTAAACTCATTATACGGTCATGCCTATGATAAACCAAAATTCAAAATTGATTTATTGTTTATAAGTGTTGTTACAATAATTCTTGGATTAATAATTTGGGCAATGATAGCTGAAGTTGATGAGATGGCAAGTGGAGAAGGGAAAGTTATCCCCTCTCATAAAATACAAAAAGTACAAAACTTAGATGGTGGATTGATTTCAGAAATACTTGTAAAAAGTGGAGAACATGTGGTTCAAGAGCAAGCATTAATGAAAATAGATACAACAAGGTTTCAAGCATCATTAGAAGAAGCAAAAGAGCAGAATATAGCTCTTCTTGCAAAAAGAGCTAGATTGAATGCACAGTTAAATTATAATCCTTCAAAGAAAAAAGAAGCTATTAATTTTCCTAAAGAATTAGAAGAACTTAAAAAATATACTGCTATTGAGATACAAATTTACAATAATAATATTGATGAATACAAAAGTTCATTAAAAATTTTAGAACTTCAATTTGAACAAAAAGTTCAAGAACAAAAAGAGATAGAAGCTAAAATAAAACAACTAAAAAAAAGTGTGAGTATTGTATTACAACAATTAAAAACTATTGAAAGAATGGTAAAATCAGGTTCAAAATCAAAAATTGAATTATTAAATTTACAAAAAGAATACAATACACTTGATGGTGATTTAAACTCTGCTGTACTTTCACTTCCTAGGTCAAAATTAGCTATTTCAGAAGCAGAAAATAAAATTCTAGAAAAAGTAAAAGGTTTTAAATCAAATAGCTATAAAGAGTTACAAGAGGTAACTTCAGAACTCAATAAAATAGATGCAAGACTTATATCTGAAACTGATAAATTAGAAAAAACAATTATACGCTCTCCTGTAGATGGTATTATAAAACAGATCAATATCAATACTATTGGTGGTGTTGTAAAATCTGGAGTTGATCTTATTGAGATCGTTCCTGATAGTGATATCCTTTTAGTAGAAGCTAAAATTGATCCTAAAGATATAGCTTTTATATCACCAGCACAAAAAGCAATTGTCAAAATTACTGCTTATGATTTTTCAATCTATGGGGGATTAGAGGGGAAAATTATTGAAATATCTGCAGATAGTATCAAAGATAAAGAGAGCAAAGATGAGAAAAGTTACTACCAAGTTACAGTAAAAACTAATAAAAATTATCTTGAAAGAAATGGTGAAAAACTCCCAATTATACCAGGTATGGTTGCAAGTGTTGATATTTTGACAGGGAAAAAAACAATTATGGATTTCTTTTTAAAACCAATAATTAAAATTAAAGAAGGATCTTTACATGAAAGATAAATTAAATACAAGTAGAAAAAAAACAATATGAAAAAGAGTTTATTAACATTAACAATGGTTTCCCTTATATTAGGTGGTTGTACAGCTACAAACGAAGTGACAAAAAACAATGAAACAACACAGATTATTTCAAATGATTTTATAAATGAGATGGCACTCCATGATGCAGTAAGAGCAAGAGATATAAAAGTTGTGCAATTTTTAATAGATCAAAAAAATCAATTAAATATGAAAGATATCTATGGATATACACCACTGCATATTGCTGTAAGATTAAAAGAATATGCTATAACTGAATTATTAATCAAAAATGGTGCAACTGTTAATACAATTGATAATTATCAAGATACTCCTCTTTTAGATTCTACAAGAGATGATTATACTGAACTATCAAAATTACTTATTTGTAATGGTGCAAAAAGAGATGTAGTTGATGCCCATAAAATGTCACCACTGCATAATAGTTCAAAAAATAATAATCTTTTTATTTCAGAGATGTTAAAAGCAGAAAAGTTAGATCTATATTGTAAACCTCAAGAAAAAAAAGTAGAAAAACCTGAAGAAGAGATTGTAGCACAAGAGTCTGTGCAAGAAGACACTATACCAACAAAAGAAATGACGCCAAGCTTTGTAGGTTTGTATGATGCATTAATGGAAGAGTTTAAAAATGATTTTGAACCTTGGAATGCAGAACTTACAAAAGATGATCTACTTTTTAAATTCAACAATCCAATTGCACTTTTTGAAGTAAATAAAAGTGAACTCAAACCTGGATTTACAGATATTCTAAGTGACTTTTTCACAAGATATTTAAAAATTGTAGAACAATACAAAGATGAGATACAAGAGATAAGAATAGAGGGGCATACTTCTTCTGAATATACACGAGCAAAATCAGATGAAGAAAGATATCTATTAAATAAAGAATTATCAACTATAAGAGCAAATAAAGTAAGAGATTATGCAGTAAATGAAGCATCAAAAAATAGTGACATAAGTAAAGAATGGATTGAAAATACTTTTAAGCCTTATGGTATGTCTTATGATAATCTTATTATGAATCCTGATGGAACAGAAAACGCTGAAGCATCAAGAAGAGTAGATTTTAAAATAGTTAAAAATGTACAATAAAATTAAAAGGTATAACATGAGAACAATATTATATATCGCTGGTCTATTATCAATAGTTTTTTTTAATGGATGTAGTTCTAAACTATCACATGACTCAGTAGTAACAGTAAATAGTAAAGAGGGATTACTAAAAGATTCTTCAAAAGTTACTATAAAACCTATTTATAAAAAAATTCATAGATTTGAAGGTGATGATTCAACATATCCGCATCCAAATTATATAAATATTCATTGGATAGAAAATACAGGTGATTATAAATATGCAATAGTTGAAAATATTGATGGTAAATTTGGTATTATTAATAAAGATGGAAAATTACTTTTAAAAGTAGTATATGATTCAATTGGAAGATTTTATAATGGATTTGCTAAAGTCGAAGTCAACAATAAATTTGGTCTTATTAGTGAAGACTTTAAAGTTGTTGTAAAACCTATTTATGATGATATTTCAGAATTTACTTATGATACTATCGTTGTAAAAAAATTTGGGAAATATGGATGTATAGATAAAAATCTAGAGCTTAAAATTAGCCCTGTTATGGATATGATATACCTACAACAAGAAGGATTTAAAAGAGTTGAACAAAATGATAAATGGGGATTTTTGGATACTCATTGTAACTTTTTAGTAAAACCAACCTATGTGTATGCGTATGATTTCTCAAATGGCTTTGCAAAAGTCAAAAATGGTAAAAATTGGGGATTTTTAAATACAGATGGAGAGTTTTTAACTGATCCTATCTTTGAAGATGCTGATAAATTTTAGTTTTTATTTTAAAATAGATTAAAAGCAATTTTTAGCTAAAATTCCAACTCTAAAGAAAATTAAATTCATTTTAGAAAAGAATAGGACAAAAATTGCAAGATAAAATAAGAAACTTTAGTATTATAGCCCATATCGACCATGGGAAAAGTACATTAGCTGATAGAATTATACAAGAGTGTGGTGCTGTTGCAAATAGAGAATTGAGTTCTCAAATGATGGATACTATGGATATTGAACAAGAGCGTGGTATTACTATCAAAGCACAATCTGTACGGTTGGATTATGTAAAAGATGGTGAACACTATGTACTAAATCTTATTGACACTCCAGGTCATGTTGACTTTTCTTACGAAGTGAGTAGAAGTTTAGCTTCTTCTGAGGGTGCTTTACTTATCATTGATGCTACACAAGGTGTAGAAGCTCAAACTATTGCAAATGTATATATCGCTATGGAAAATGACCTTACTTTAATGCCTGTAGTAAATAAAATAGATTTACCATCTGCTGATCCTATGAGGGTATTAGAAGAGACAGAAGAAGCCATAGGACTTGATTGTACAGCACATAATCTAATTAGTGCTAAAACAGGTGTAGGTGTAAAAGATTTAATTGACGCAATCGTTGATACTATTCCTGCTCCTAGTGGTGATGAAAATGCTCCTACAAAAGCACTTATCTATGATAGTTGGTTTGATAACTATCTTGGTGCTTTAGCTTTGGTACGAGTCTATGATGGAAGTATTAAAAAAGGGCAAATGCTTAAGATGATGAATACAAAAGTTGAGCATAAAGTGCTTGATCTTATGTATCCGCATCCTTTAAAAAGACAAAATACCAATGAGATCCAAACAGGTGAAATTGGTATTGTTGTATTAGGGATAAAAACAACAGAAAGTGTTGTAGTAGGTGACACTATGACAGATGCAAAGAATCCAACAGCAAAAATTATTGATGGATTTGAACCTGCTAAACCATTTGTATTTGCAGGACTTTACCCAATAGATACAGATAAATTTGAAGATTTAAGAGATGCTTTAGAAAGACTTCAATTAAATGATAGTTCTATTAGTTTTGAGCCTGAGAGTTCGGCTGCACTTGGAAGTGGATTTCGTACAGGATTTTTAGGGATGCTTCATATGGAAGTTATCAAAGAAAGACTTGAGAGAGAGTTTAATCTTGACCTTATAGCAACAGCACCAACCGTTGTATACAAAGTCTTAACAACTTCAGGTGAAGAACTAATGATACAAAACCCATATGAATTACCTGCTGTGAATCATATCGAAACAATTTTTGAACCTTATGTAAAAGCAACTGTTTTAGTACCTGATGAATTTTTAGGAAATGTTATAACACTTCTTAACAATAGAAGAGGTATTCAAAAAAAGATGGACTATATCAATAAAAGAGTTCTGTTAGAATATGACATCCCTATGAATGAAATAGTAATGGACTTTTACGATAAACTAAAATCAACAACAAAAGGGTATGCTAGTTTTGATTATGAAATAACAGGTTTTAGACCAGGAAATCTTAAAAAACTAGATGTACTTGTTGCAGGTGAACCTGTAGATGCCTTAAGTATAATAGTACCAGAAGAGAAAGCACAATCACGAGGAAGAGTTTTCGTAAAACAACTCAAAGAGTTAATTCCAAGACAACTTTTTGAAGTAGCTATCCAAGCGAGTATAGGAAAAGATATTATTGCACGTGAAACTGTAAAATCAACAGGAAAAAATGTTACTGCAAAATGTTACGGTGGAGATATTTCAAGAAAAAGAAAACTTCTTGATAAACAAAAAGCAGGTAAGAAACGAATGAAATCTATTGGTAGAGTAAATGTACCACAAGAAGCATTTATGGCAGTATTGAAACTAGATTAATATATCTAGCTTCTATATTTCATTCACAAATATTTTATCTAACTTTATTCTAAAATTATTCAAAAAATTTAATTCTACTCTATAACTAATTGCTTAATAAATCTTATGATAGACTTCCAAAAATTCAAATTTAAAGAGAACATTCAATGTATAACAAAACTAAAAATATTGTAGAAAGTAATTTATTCCAAAACTTTATCGTAGCTATAATTATACTCAATGGTATAACAATGGGAATGGAGACTTCTAAAGATATTATGAACTCTATTGGGGGATTTATACATATCTTTGATAAGGTTGTTATTACTATATTTACTATAGAGATTATTATGCGTATTTATGTCCATAGAGTATCATTTTTTAAAGATGGTTGGAGTTTATTTGACTTCTTTATCGTGGCTATATCATTAGTTCCTTCAAGTACTGGATTTGAGATATTACGAATCTTAAGGGTACTTAGACTTTTTAGACTTGTAACTGTGGTACCACAAATGAGAAAAATAGTACTTGCTCTTGTAAGTGTTATACCTGGTATGGCTTCTATTGCTGGATTATTAACATTGCTTTTTTATATCTTTGCTATTATGGCGACTCAACTATATTCTGAGTCTTTTCCTCAATGGTTTGGTAGTTTAAGTGAATCTTTTTATACTTTATTTCAAATCATGACTTTAGAATCTTGGTCTATGGGAATAGTAAGACCTATTATGGAAGTACATCCTCATGCTTGGGTATTTTTCGTCCCTTTTATTTTTATTGTGACATTTATTATGATTAACCTTATCATTGCAATTGTAGTGGATGCTATGAACGAGATAAAAGATAGTGAAAGTGAAACTCTAGTAGGTGAAATTCATACTAGTGAAGATAATACAAAAGTTGAATTATCTCAATTAAGAACTGAAATACAAGAACTGAAAACTATACTTTTAGAAAATCAACAAAAAAATAAATAATATCCCAAATATTGGGATATTATTTAACATGATGGTACATTTCCAGAATCTGAAGCATACTCATAAAAGAATTCATATAAATGTGGTAAATACTTTTCATTTATATATTCAACTTTTGGACAGATAACTTTAATCTCATCTTTTAACTTTTTAGAGTTATAGAGATTCTCCCACTGATCTTGTGTATGTTTTAATGATACTTTTGCACCACTCATTTCACATGGTTTTTTTAGTTTTTTACTAAAAAGTTTTTGCCCTTTTGCAACCGATGCTACACCTTGTGAAGCTAATAATCCTACTAACACTGTGGCTAATAATATTTTTGTTTTCATCTATTCTCCTTTATTTTATATAAGAGAATAATAACAATAAATTGTGGAGTGATTGTGAAAATATTATTTTAAAATATCTTTTAGGTAATTTACATAAAAATCAAAATATGGAGTATCTGGTTTCTCATCTGCTATTTTTTCAACTTTGTTACACTCTTGTAACATATGTTTCCCATTTGGATTTAAATGATAATCAAGCATACACATAATATACAAATCTTTCTCATATGGAATGAGTGTATATCTATTGCTAGCTACTAACTTTGTATAATCCTCCTGCACTTTAAAGGCAAAAAATGACCACGCACCATAAATTAATCCATACAATAAAAGAGTAACTATAAATACCATTCGTATATATCCTAAAAAAGTTTTAATGTTCTCTCCTCAAAAAGCGTGGCACTTTTCTATTTGGTTTGTTTGCACAATCAACTTGATATTTTACCATCTGACTAAATGGCTCTAAAAACTTTTCTATTTTTCTATCTCCTATATTTTCTATTTTATGAAGATTTAAAAGTTCAAGAACACAAAGTGTTGATTCAATTGTTGAAAGACAATAATGATTTGGCTGTGTTTTGATTTTAAACTCAGATGATTTCGTATGTTCAAAACTTATTTTTGGTAACTTATTTATATTTTCACTTACTGCTAATATTTTTTTCGAACAAGGCCAAGTGGAATCTATAATAAATATTATATTTTTTTTATTTTCTTGTTGTATATTTACATCATTAAGTTTTATACTATTTATATGCGGATATAGTACAAAACAGTTATTATTAGGATTGTTTATCATCTCATTTATCTCTATATGATTATTAAAATCAATCCCAATAAAAAGTGAAGAATTTGGTAGAGAAATATGTGTAAATCTTCCTGTTCCATTTTTTGTTTTTTTAAACTCTTTTGGGTGCATAAGCAGTACAAACTTTGTTTGCGTTTCTATAGTATTGATATACTCACACATACAACTACTTTTTGGTCTATAGCAACAATAACATTTTTCTCTTGTATTATTTTCAATTATCTCATTTTTCATATATTATATTATACAAAAGTTATGATTAAGGGCAATTATTAAGAACAATCTCCTCCACCACAACAGCCACTTGATTGTTGTTGCGACATACCAACACTAATTAAAAATTCATCTCCATTTTCACACAATTCAAAACTGTGTTTTCCACAAAATTTTGTATTTATATGTGTTTGCATAAGATTTGCTTGTAGCAAAGCATCATCTTTTGATTCAAAATTCATATTATTTTCATAAGCACTTTTTTTGAAACATCCACACTCTTTATCTACTTTTATTGTATACATTTTAAATCCTATTATATTATTTTTGACAGATTACCTTTCTAATCTTATATTACATTAAATTTAGTTTTTTAGTTTTTCCCGTGGGATAAACTCTAAGACTGTTGCATTAATACAAAATCTTCTTTTTCCATCAACTCTTGGAAATACATGACCTAAATGTATTCCACTTTTTTTTGCCAATACTTCAATTCGTTTCATCCCATAACTATTATCAACTTTCTCTATAGTTGAGTCATCAACTGCTTTATAAAAACTCAACCATCCAGTTCCTGAATTAAATCTATCATTAGTATCAAAAAGTATATCTCCTGAAAGTTTATCTACAAATACACCGTCAGGGGTATTTTTAAAAATATCATACTGTTTACAGAATCTACTATCGGTGTCTTTATCGAAAGCTACACTATAACTTTCAGAGTCTTTACCTAATTGAAATGCTCCTAATACTTTATAAAACTCTTGTTCATTTAAAAAACCTCTATGTGCAAAAACTTCTTTACCCTCTTCGATAAAAAGTATAGCTGGAGTTGCGTCTAGTTCTGTTGTTATTGTAAAATTTTTTAATTGTGAACTATATACTGTTCGTAAAGGAACTTTTCCTTTATACTGAGAACTTACTTCTAGCTCAAATTTCTCACAATAAGGGCAGAAACCTTCAGCCTCGATTACGATGATCTCTTTTCCCCCTATTGGAACTATAATATCTTTTTTTTCATCATCTTTTTGTTTCATAAATTTTACACCTGTGCTATGATTTGGACAATATCCATTTGGATTTTTCACTAAATAATCTTGATGATATTGTTCCGCTTCATAAAATTTTGTAAGCGGTTGAATCTCAGTGACTATTTCACCAAGTCCATGTTCTTTTAAAAGTGTTTGATATGTGTGTTTTGTATTATAAGCTACGTTTTTTTGATTATCATTGGTATAAAATATAGCACTTCTATAATTATTTCCTATATCATTACCTTGTTTATTTTTTGTAGTTGAATCGTGTAACTCCCAAAATGATTTAATAAGCTCTTTAGCTGTCACTTTTTCATTATCAAATTTAACTTTCACCGCTTCTGTATAATTAATAATATTTTTATTGTTCTCTTCTAAACGATATTTTAAAACATCCTTATATGTAGGATTTGGATAATTTCCTCCAACATATCCTGATTTTACATCAATTACACCGTTTAATGATTCAAAATGTTTTTCAACTCCCCAAAAACACCCAGCTGCAAATACTATCTCTACTATCATTTTTACCACCTTTTTGTATTTTAAGTATTTTAAGTATTTTAAGTATATTACTATATATTTAATTTTATATTTAATTTTATATTTAATATTTTTGTAAATATTAAAAGTTATTTTTATTGGACTATATTATAATTTGTATGATATAATCGCTATGAAGTTAATTATTTAGGAAAATAAAATGTTAAAAAACAATATAAAACTCATACTAATATTTTTCTTCTTCTCTATTTTATTAATTTTTTCTTATATCACAATAGAAAATATCTTATTTTCAAATCAAGCTAAAAAAGTAGCCCTCTCAAATGCTATCGATAAAACAGAAGAACGTTCAGCTGTTTTTAATAATTTCATATCAAAATCAAAAAATATGCTTTATTCAATCCAAGAGCTTGATACTTTTAAAGACTACAGAAAAGATAATACACTTTCTATAAACAATCTGTTTCTTACTTTTGTAAAAATAGATTCTAATATCATACAACTACGATATATAGATAAAAATGGTTACGAACAAATAAGAGTAGATAGAAAAAACGAAAATACAGAACCATATTTAATCAAAAAAGAACACTTACAAAATAAATCAGAACGATATTATTTTAAAAATTCTAAATTAAAACAAGCTAACAAAGTTTGGTTTTCACAGTTAGATTTAAATGTAGAAAATGGAAAAATTGAAATTCCACATAAAGCCACTCTACGAGCTGTTATGCCCTTGGAAAAGGATGGAGAATTTGATGGAATACTTATTATAAACTTATTTATGGAAAATTTCTTAAAAAAATTTACAAATGCACCATTATATGATTTTATATTGACAAACGATAAAGGGGAGATTTTATTACATTATAATGAAAATAAAAACTGGGAAAAATATACAAAAGGTTCTTATACTTTACAAGACGAATTCCCTTATGAAATACAAAATATTTTAAATAATCCTGTGTATAAAACAGAACAATTTGTTTCCAGAAAAATCAATAAACATTTGATTATAATATTACAATTAAATCAAAAATACGAACAACTTCAACAGCAAGAATCATATAAAAAATATTTTATAGTAGCACTTCTTACTATTTTGTTTTCTATGCTTTTAAGTATTATTACAGTGAAGATACTTCAAAATAAAATTAGCCTTATTAAAGATAAAGTCAATCTTTCTTTAGATAGAGCTTCAGATATTGCTCACTTAGGATTTTGGAAATACAATACAATAAAAGATACAATCACTTGGAATAAAGGAGTCTATGAAATATTAGAGTTAGATAATACAACTCAAGAGATAAGTTTTGAAGAATTTTTAACTTTTGTTGATAAAAAAGATATACAAAAAATAAAAGAAGAATATAAAAATTCAATAGAAGAAGCTAGAAAATATTTTATAAAATATAAAATTAGAACAGCTAAAGATAATATTAAATATGTAGAAGAAAGAGCTATTCATACTTTTGGTACAAATGGTAATCACATTAAAACTGAGGGTAGCCTCTATGATGTCACCAAACTAACACTTCTTCAAAAAGAACAATTAGAACAACAAAAAATGTTACTCAATCAATCAAAACTTGCTTCAATGGGAGAGATGATTGCTAATATATCACATCAATGGAGACAACCATTATCTGTAATATCAATTGGGGCAACTGGAATGAAAATACAAAAAGAATACGATATGCTTACTGATGATTTCTTTTATAACACTTGTGAATCAATCAATGAAAATGCACAATATCTCTCACAAACAATAGAAGACTTTACAAAATATATCAAAGGTGATGCAAAACCTATTCGATTTGATTTAAAAAATGATACATATAGTTTTATAAAGCTTGTAGATTCAACAATAAAAAAACATCATCTTACTATTATCTTAAACCTTAAAGAACATGTCAAAATAAAAGGTTATCCAACTGAACTTGTACAATGTTTTATAAATATTTTTAATAATGCTAAAGACGCTTTAATTGAAAATATACCAGAGGAAGACGAAAGATATATTTTTATTTCTCAAGAAATTATTGATTCTAAAGTATTAATCACATTTAAAGATAGTGCTGGCGGAATATCCAAAGAAATATTACCTAGAATTTTTGAACCGTATTTTACTACTAAACACCAATCACAGGGTACAGGACTTGGACTTCATATGAGTTATAATCTTATAGTAAAAAGTATGCAAGGTGAGATTAAAGCTCAAAATATCACTTATCATTTTAATAATAAAAGTTATAAAGGTGCTTTATTTACTATTTTAATTCCAATAGAACAATCATAAATTAATAATGATTAAAAACCAACAACTTTCTATGGAAATTTGGTTTAATGAAAAATTAATATCATAAAAGAGTTCATACTATTTTTCAATGCTTCGATACTTGAAACTTGAAACTTGATAAAAAGTATACCACCCCAATATGTCAAGACAACTCTTTCTAAATTCTAATGCAAATACTGATATAATTCTTCTTATGACACCATTTAAAGTACATACAGAATATTCTCCAGCAGGAGATCAACCCCAAGCTATAGAAAAACTAACAGCAAGTATCGTTAGTGGTAATAAATACAACACTCTTCTTGGAGTAACAGGAAGTGGTAAAACCTATACTATGGCTAAGGTTATAGAAGCTACCCAGATGCCTACTCTTATCATGACTCACAACAAAACTTTAGCAGCTCAGATATACTCAGAATTTCGAGGTTTTTTTCCTGATAATCATGTGGAATATTTTATCTCCTATTATGATTATTATCAGCCTGAAGCGTATATCCCTCGAAGTGATTTATTTATAGAAAAAGATAGTTCTATAAATAGTGAACTAGAAAGACTTCGTTTAAGTACTACAACTTCACTATTAAGTTTTGAAGATATTATTTGTGTGGCATCTGTATCTGCTAACTATGGATTAGGTAATCCATCAGAATTTAAAAAAAATGTACAAAAAATAGAAAAAGGTCAAGAGTACTCACAAAGAGCCATGCTTCTTAAACTCGTAGAGATGGGATATAAAAGAAATGATAAGTTTTTTGATCGTGCTGAGTTTCGTGTAAATGGGGATGTAATAGATATATTTCCTGCTTATTTTGAAGATGAATATATACGATTAGAATTTTTTGGTGATGAGATCGAATCAATCCGAAAAATGGAATATATGACAAATGTTCTCACTCAAGAACTTGAAGAGATGACCATCTATAGTGCAAATCCATTTGTTGTATCACAAGATAGATTAGCAAAAGCAGTAGAATCTATAGAAAAAGAGCTTAATGAAAGATTGGCTTATTATCAAAAAGAGGAAAAACACGTAGAATATCAAAGACTCAAACAAAGAGTAGAGTTCGATTTAGAAATGATAGAAGCAACTGGTATGTGTAAAGGGATTGAGAATTATTCACGACTTTTAACTGACAAAAAAGAGGGAGAAACACCTTACTCTTTAATAGATTATTTTGAAGCAATGGACAAACCATATCTACTTATCGTTGATGAATCACATGTAAGTTTATCTCAATTTAGAGGAATGCATGCAGCCGATAGAAGTAGAAAAGAAGTTTTGGTTGATTATGGATTTAGGTTACCATCTGCACTTGATAATAGACCATTGAAATTTGATGAATATATCAATAAAAAAGCAAACTTTTTATTTGTAAGTGCCACACCAAATGAACTTGAACTTGACATGAGTAGTGTAGTAGCAGAACAAATTATAAGACCTACTGGACTTCTTGACCCAGTTGTTGAAATAATTGATAGTGAATTTCAAGTAGAAAAACTCCACGATGAGATAAAAAAAGTAGTTGCAAAAAATGAAAGAGTTTTAGTCACTGTTTTAACTAAAAAAATGGCTGAAGAGTTAGCAAGTTATTATGCTGACTTAGGAATAAAAGTAAAATATATGCATAGCGAGATAGATGCTATTGAGCGAAATCAAATTATACGGCAACTAAGACTTGGGAAATTTGATGTACTTATTGGAATCAATCTTTTAAGAGAAGGTTTAGATATTCCCGAAGCTTCTTTAGTAGCTATCTTAGATGCAGACAAAGAGGGATTTTTAAGAAGTAAAACAAGTCTTGTACAAACAATGGGGAGAGCTGCTAGAAATAGTAATGGTAGAGTTCTATTATTTGCAAAAAGAATCACAGAATCTATGAAGTTTGCTATAGAAACTACAAACAAAAGACGTGAAATTCAAGACAAACACAACAAAGACCACGGAATAACTCCAACAACAACGATTAGAAGACTTGATGAAGATTTAAAAATGGAAGAGTATGATGATGTTGCATTAAAACTAGAAAAACTCAATAAAATGCCAGCGTCTGAACGGAAAAAAATCTTACTTGAGCTAAATAAGCAGATGAATAAAGCGGCAAAAGACTTAAACTTTGAAGAAGCTATTAGATTAAGAGATGAGATAGAAAAAATTAAAAAAGCATAAAAGGAAAACCATGGTAGATAATGAAGCACTTGAACAACTAATCCGAGCAAAAAATAAAATAAATTTTTTTAAAGACTTAACAGACTATCAAATACAAACACTTATTAAAGATATTGTATTTAAAAAATATAATCGTAATGAAATAGTATTTCGACAAGGTGAAACGAAAGATCCATATATATACTATGTATTATCTGGGAGCATTAAAGTAAATCTTAGAGATGAATATGGTCTTACAAAAACAGTAACAACTTTACAGACAGCTGCAATAATTGGTGAGATGCAAATAGTACTCGACCAGGAAAGAACAGCATCCTGTATTACAAACAGCGAAACAAATATTTTAATTGGTTTTACAATCAATGAATATCAGCTAGGAAAACATGGAAATATTTATGCTGTATTTTATAGAAATATTGCAGAAGTTTTAGCAAGAAAAATCGAAGATACCAATAAAAAAATAAAATAATTTTATTTTACATCAATGGTAGGAAAATTGTAAATTTTGCTCCATGATGTTGTTTTGTATTATGTATAAAAGATTCATTTCTCACTTCAATCTTACCATCAAGTTTTGAAATAATTTGATGTATCATATAAAGCCCTAATCCTGTACCTTGTGCCTGATGTTTTGTTGTAAAATATGGTTCAAATATTTTATCTAATATATTTTCTGATATTCCACCTGCTGAATCTAAAAGTGAAATGTAGACAGCATCTTTATCTCCATATACATTAATAAAAATAAGTTTATCTTGTTTCTGTTTATTTTTTAACGCATCAATTGCATTGTTAATAATATTTAACAAGATTTGCACTAAATCATTTTGAATAGTTGTAATCTCAAAATTTTTAGTATAATTTTGAAATATTTGTACATTTTCTAATTTTATATTGGCATCAATTATCATCAAAGCACTTTGAATAACATCTTTGATAAAAAAAGTAGAACCTTCTCTATCATTTCTTATAAAGTTTTGAAAATCTTCAATTGTTGTTGATAAATATTTTGTATTTCTAACAATATTATCTAAGTTCTCAATAGTCTCATTTTTATCCTCAATCCCAAATTCATGCATAAGCTTAATACCACTTGCTGCTATAGAAATAGCCGTCAGTGGCTGTCGCCATTGATGTGCTATATTACCTATCATCTCTCCCATAGAAGCTAATTTTGATTTTTGAGCTATTATTTTTTCATTTTTTTTTATATCTGTGATATCCATAGCTGAGATTATTTTTAATTTTTCAGTATCAAATAATATATTTCGTTCTTTGATTTGTATATGATATATTTTATTATCTTTACTTGTCACTGTAGTTTGAAAATTATGCTCTACTGTATTAGCCAAGAGTAGTTCTTGATGTTCCTGTGATACTGTATTAAATATATCAAAAATATGTTTATTTATAATCTCTTTTTTGCTTTTAAATCCTAATAGAATTGATCCCTCATAGTTACATTCTATACAAATATTATTTTCAAATATATATATTGCATTTATAGAAGAATCTATAAACTCTTGTAACTTATTTAAGTTGTTTTCTATATCTTTTTGTTGTTTTAGTATTAGATTTTTATCTAAAAGTTTTTTTATCAAAAGTTCAATTTTTAATGTAAATTCCTCATTTATAAATGGTTTTTTAAAAAAATCTGATGCACCTTTATGTAAAACATCTTTTAATAATTTTACATTATCGATTTTTGATAATGCTAATACTAAGCTTTCTTCTAAAAAACATTCTTTTTGAAGAGTATCCAAAATATCAATAAAATCAAAACCATATAAATCTACATCAAATATTATTAAAGAAATATTGTTCTTCTTTAATAGTTCAATAATTTGTATTTTATTAGTTGCTTTAAGAAATTTGTAATTTTTATTTGCTTTGATAATTGCATCACTGTCAAAGTCATCTGCAACTATTAGAATATTATGTATAATATTTTTAATCATGAAATGAAGTATATCAAAATAGTATTTAAACAAGAGGTGTTTAATTTTGATTGTTATAGACTTATACTCAACTTTAAAAAAGCATTCTTGATGATAAAAATATTTACAACTTCTTTCTTAGTTCTTATAAATCTGTATGCATTAGATATATCTAAACAAAAAGTTTTTACAATCAATGTTACACCAACCACGCAAACAAGCTTTTTTTCTTTAAATCATATAGCAAAAACAAGTGGAGAGTTAGAAACTTTTTTTGCAAAAGCAATAAAATTAACAGAACAAACAAATGAAAATAAAAAATCAAAACTTGAGTTTACAGCCTATAATTAGATGATATAAAATCTCTTTAAATGTGAATTATATTTTTCAATGTTAAAATTAATACTTTTATATAAGAGCTTGTGTTTTTTTCATAAGAAGTAAACTAACATAAGCCAAAAAAGCCACTATAGATGAATACAAAAAGAGATACTCTCCATAAAACCATCCAGAAGTAAATGCTCCAACAAAACCACCTAATCCGTAAGCAAAACCTAACATAAATTGTTGTGCTAATTTTTTATTTGAATACAATGTATAAAGATATAATATAACTGCACTGTGATACAGTCCAAAACTAAAAGCATGAATACTTTGAGTGAAGTATGAAATAGTTAAACTATCAGGAAATAAATACAATAAGAACCATCTTAATACAGTAATTACAATTGAAAATTTTATGATATTTAATAGATTAAATTTTAATATAGGTGCTTGAAAATAAAACATCCCAACTTCACAAATAACTCCAAATGCCCACAAATAACTTGTAACTTCTAAGCTTATTCCATGTGCTGTTTCATAAATAGTAAAAAAGTTATAAAATCCACCAAAACTTACTTGCATTAAAAATAAACTTAACCAAAAGGGCCAATATTTTACAAGAGAGAATTTTTTGTCATCTTCTACAGCTCCATCATGTTCTACACTATCATATTGTAATAAACTATAGGCAACCAATGAAGTAAAAAAAATTGTTCCTAAATAAAAATGTAATACAATATCAGTAGAGCTTAAAACCTTAGCCACTACTAAACTAATAATCATAAACCCAATAGAACCATACAATCGTGATTTACCATATCTATGCCCCAACTCTTTGATGGAGATAACTTCCATATAAGGTAAAAGTATGCTAATACAAACTCCCAATAAAGCATTATTTATCATAAAAGCATAAAAGTTGTTGATAGTAAAATAAAAGCACAGAGCGTTTAGTGTAGAAAATATAAGTGTAAATTTAAATACTGTTTGATTAAGATTTATATGTTTTAGAAATAAAAAAGGAGTTGCAAATCGCATCAATGGAGCAAGAGCTAAGACAATACCTATTTCAGTAGTAGTATATCCAATATCTAGAAGTGCTTTAGGTAAAAATATAACATATACCCCAACTGCTGCAAAATAAAAAAAATAAAATGCTGAAAGTTTAAAAAATAGCATCTATTTTTGAGTGTTTTCTTCAATCCTAATAACTGAAGTTTGCATCACTAGATCTTGAAAAGTTTTTTTATCTTTTCTAAAAAAGACAATAAGAAATCCAATAATACTTGCAGCACTAACCAAAAATAATATATATCGAAAAATAGCTTTCATAAGTGGTAGCGTTTTTTTAGTTTTATCATCAATAAGTATTAAATCATATGCTTTAAAGCCTGGGGTTTGTCCTCTTTTAACCCAAAATGCCACAGTAATTGCACCATAAATAATCATAGTAAGCGTTCTTGCTATTTCGCTTCCTTGAAAAGAATCTTTTCCATCCATAATTAAATAGGTTGTGATATACATAATTGGCATCATAATCAAAAACATATCAGTAATAAATGCTTTAAGACGATTTAATGGAGAGGCACAAAGACCATATACAAACTTATCATCAGAAGAGGTTTCTTTCAAATTAGTTATTTTTCTTTTTTTTGTATCTCGCCATCTAGTCATATAGTTTTAATTACCTCGACTACCTGGTTTATAAGCAATACTACCAGTTTTACATAAAGGACAATCATCAGGTGGATACATCTCAAAAGTAAAATCTTCTAAAGCAAAAAGAGGTAAATTTTCAGGAAGTTTACAATTTACTTTGGCATCTGTACTTTCACCATTTCTCGTACAAAAACCTCTGTTTGCAAGTGCTGCATATCCAGCAATAATACCACCATCTTTTTCAACTTGCTTTGCTGCTTCTAAAGCACTTCCACCAGTTGTAATAATATCTTCACAGATAATATATTTTTTACCCTCTTGAACTTCAAATCCTCTACGAATAGTCATCTCTCCATCAACTCGTTCAGCAAAAATAAATCGTACATCTAAAGCAGTTGCCAATGCAAATCCTGCTAGTAATCCACCAAGAGCTGGTGAGCATACTGCATCTACTTGTATACCACTTGCTTTTATTTGTGCTGCTAAAGCTTCAGCTAATAGTTTTGCAGTTTTTGGATCTTCTAGGACTTTTGCACTTTGTAAATAAAATTGAGAATGATTTCCACTACTTAATTTAAAATGTCCCTCTAGAAGTGCATTTGAATCTCTATATATTTGTTCTACATTCATTCAATACTACTTTATATCTTCATGATTTCAGCATCTTTTGCTTTAAACATATCATCAGCTTTTACAACATAACCATCAGTAATCTTTTGAATTTCATCTAATGATTTTTTGTTTTCATCTTCTGTAATTTCTTTATCTTTTAATAGCTTTTTAATTTTATCATTTGCATGTTTTCTTACATTTCTAATTGCAACTTTTGCATTATCAGTCATGATTTTTGCACCTTTAACACTCTCTTTTCTTTGTTCTTGTGTCATTGGTGGAAAAAATAATTGTACTGATTCCCCATTGTTATTTGGATTTACACCTACATTTGCTTCTTGGATAGCTTTTTCAATAGCTCCAACAAGGTTTTTTTCCCAAGGTGTAATATTAATTGTTGTTCCATCTGGTGCTAATACTGTTGCCACTTGATTAAGTGCAGTAGGTGTACCATAATAATCAATTGTAATATTATCTAAAATATTTATTTGTACTTTACCTGTTCTTAATGTAGTATAGTCTTTTTTTAGTGCCTCTAAAGACTTTTCCATACTTTGTTTTGTTTCTTCATAAATTTCATTTACCATTTATTTCTCCTTTATTAATTTTAATTTTATTTAATACTTTATTTGATATTGTGAATACATCACTTCCTAACATAATTCTAATTCTTGCTTTTTTAAGATAAATATTTAAATTTTCATCTACTATACCATCTTTTACTTCCACATCTCGCCAACCCTCTTTTGTAATATAAAGCTTTAAAGTTTTATATTTTGGATCAACTTTTGCATGTACTCTTCGCAAAATTCCATCTTCTGGAAATACTTTTGGTTCATACCATTCTACATCAAAAGTTTTATATCTTAACTTATGTGCAATATTTACTTCACCTACAAGAGCAATTCTAGGAATATCATAACGATCTGTTTTATTATTTATTGAACCTGTATTTTGATTTAAAATTGCATCAAATTCAAAATTTTCTCGTAAAATTTTTTTAATTTTTCCAGTATACTCACCATAAGGATAAGCATATGAAGTTGGTTTTATATTTAATTTTTCTACAAATGTATCGTATGCTTTTTTTGTATCACTTATTACCTTTTGAGAAGTTAAGTTTTGAAGTCTTGGATGAGAATAAGAGTGTAATCCTATTGTTCCATATTTTGATGATTCTTTTATTTGTTCCCAACTCATATAATCACCATAATGTTTGTTTGTAGCTTCAACATATACATACAAACTAAACGGATAATTATATTGTTTAAAAATTTCTAAACCATTATCATAAAAACTTTTATACGCATCATCAATTGTGAGAGCTACCCAATTTGATGGAATATCTTCTTTGTTTTTTAATTTTGTGATAATTTTTTCTAGAGGAACAACTTGTAAATTATTTTTTTTAAAATATTCAAATTGTCTTATTAACTCTTCTTTTGAAGTATTAGCACTTGGATATCTATCATCAGCAAACCTGTGATAAACAAATATATGAGCATTTGCAAAAAGGTATGAAAACGAGATTATTACTAAAAATAAATATCTCATTTTATACTATTTCGACTATTTTGTAGGTGCGGCAGGGGCACTTTGAGGTAGAGGTGTTGTTGTTGGAGATACTGGTACAAGTGTATTTATTTGTACCTCATCTACAACACTTTTTGAATTTTCTGCATTGTAAAGATACCCTAAATACAATGTATTTAATACTAAAACAAGTCCTAAAATAAACGTAAGTTTTGTTAAAAAATTAGCAGGACCTTTTGCTCCAAACATTGATTCATTACTACCACTGTAAGCCCCTAGTCCCATACTTGAACTTTTTTGAAGCAATACAGTGATTGAAAGTAACACTGCTAAAATGAATTGTACTATTAATAATGTTGATGTCATATTAACCCTTAATCTAAAATGAACGCAATTATATCTAAAATTCAATTAAAAATAAGTTAGAGCAAGATTATTCCAAAAAAGACAGAATTAAACAGATTAATTTATATGATTTAATCTTTAGTTTCTCCTATTTTATTATCGTGATAATATTTTTCTAAACCACAAAACCAATAATCACTCTTCAAAGATATTGTATTTTGGGCTCTTCTTTCGAAATGATCACTTAAATCAAAAGCTTCCTTTTCTTGAATATCTTTAGTTTTACCATACTTGTCTTTATACTCTTGGATAAATTCAGCATATTTTTTTTCATTGATTGCCGTAATTTCAAAAGTTATATGATCGTAAATTTTATTTTCTATCTCAAATTGCTCTCCCTCTAAAAAAGCAACCTTAATACCACCATATCTATTCTCTTCATCTTGCATCAGATTCATCTCTATAGTTGCCCTCACTGTAGCAAACATATGCAAAAATTGGTCAATTGGAATATCAAGACAATTTACCACTACAGCACTTTTATTGTCATATCCCCAACCACCGCTTATATTAAGATCAACATCAAAAGTATCTTTAAGTACAGAAGATAGATTTTCTACTGGTTCAATTTGATTAAAGATTATATTACTCTTTTTCAAAGTCACGCTTCTCTTTATAAGCTGGAAAGTTCATTGCCTTATAACTTTTTGTTGATATATAAGTTATATCGGTAATGTGTTCATCAATATTTCTATATCCAATTGCTCTATGTATGACTTCCCCTTCTTGATTCATAAAAACTGTTGCAGGGTATGCAAATGCACCAATATACTTTGAAAACTCTTTATGGTTTCCTGAGAAATCTTTATTGATAATTGTATCTGTATTAGCTGTATAGATATCTACATAAATAAAATCTTTATTCACTATTTTTAAAATATTTTCATCTTTTAAATTTTCATCTAACATACTTTTACAATACGGGCATCCAGGGATATGATGAAAAAACATAATAAATTTATTTTGCTTTTTGGCCTGTACTACCAGCTTATTTATATCTATTTCAGTACCGTTTACAAAAGTTATCAGTAACAATAACAACAAAAACTTTTTAAACATAAAAATCCCCCAAATAATTTTAACTTTTATAATAAAATATTATAAGTAGCCAATAAGTAATATGATGATATTCTATACTTATTATATAAAAAAACTTCTTAGAAGGACTCTAATCATGGCAATTTCACGAAGAGACGCTTTAAAATTTACAACTGTTTTCGCTGCATCTGCAGCAGTTCCAGGTTATTCGGAAGAACAATTACAACCAATTACAACTAAAAGTTTAAAGAAAAAAAACACTAGAGTGGTTATAGTTGGTGGAGGATGGTCTGGGCTTTCAATTGCGAAAAATTTAAAAACTTTTTCACAAAATACTGATGTTGTTTTAGTTGAGCAAAAAGATCAATTTGTATCTTGCCCAATGAGTAACTTATGGCTTGTTGATAGGGTTAATTTAGAATATCTCACTCATGATTATTTACAGGCTGCAAGAGATAATAATTATACTTTTTTTCAAGCAACAGCGATAGGTATGGATAAAAATAAAAAAATGTTATTTACTACCCAAGGAAATATTGAGTACGACTACATTGTGTTTGCACCAGGTATTGATTATGACTACTCTTCTATAACTGATAATTATGAATTAGAAAATAGATTACGGCAAGAATATCCTGCTGGATTTAAACCAGGAAGTGAACATCTTACTTTAAAAAATAAAATACATAACTTCAAAGGTGGTAACTTTATAATGACGGTACCTGCAGGTAACTATAGATGTCTCCCTGCTCCTTATGAAAGAGCCTGTTTAGTTGCTGATTTTTTTAAATCTAAGAAATTAGATGCAAAGGTATTATTACTCGATGAAAATAATGACATTACCATCAAAGAGCATGGTTTTCATACTGCATTTGATGAATTGTATGCAGATTATCTAGAATACCATCCAAATTCAAAAATAGAAAATATTGATTTAGATGAGAAAATAGTTGAAACAGAATTTCAAGAGTTTAGTTTTGATGATGCATCTTTTTATCCTCATGTAAGAGGGGCAAAAATACTTGAAACTGTGGGTATTGCAAAAGATACTGTTTTTAATAAGCTAGAGGGAAATATAAACGGTCTTACATATGAAGTTATAGGTCATAGTGATATATATGTCTCTGGAGATGCCAGACCTATGGGATTTTCAAAATCAGGAAATACTTCTAGTACAGAAGGGCTTTTTGTAGCTAAATTAATAGCAAATAAAATAAATGGTATTTCAAATACCCCTTGGCAATCTCCAACTACATTGTGTTTTTCAGCTGTTACCATGTCACCTGAACGTGCAATCTTTGTAAACTCAATGTATGCATATAATGAGAAAAAGAAAAGATTTGGATTTGCTACTCCAAAAACTAGTGAAGTTTGGAAAGGGGAAGAGGGTCTTACAAATGCAAAAGCCCAGTATGACTGGGCTAATGCAATGTACAAATATATGTTTGAAAATTAATTATTCAATAGTTGAATCTATTTTTGTTTCAAGCAAATCTTGTGCATCAATTAAAGGTTGAAGTGAATCTTCATCCTTAATGTTGGTAGAAAGTACCCAGTTATAAACTGATGGATATCCCATTCGAGTAAATTTCTCATTTTTTTTCTTATACATATACATAGTACACGGTGCGAACGCCCCAACTTCAGGGTGAACTTTATGTACTGGGTATATTACTTCTAATTTACAAATAGAATATGAATCGTAAAAGTCATAATCATTGATACCACCTTCTACAAGATCTTCATTAATTGGATAAAATCCTGCAACAATAAATCCTGCAGATTCAATTTCTCCCTCCATAGTCTCTTGATAGTTTTCTTTTGCATCTTCAATTTTATCTTCATTTTTTAACACAAATGCAAATCTTGTCACAAGTGAACCTTCAGGTCTTGTAATTTTATAGTTTAATGGCTCGTACTTCCCATTTGGTAAAGCTTCTGCTAACGCTTTTGTCATACTATCACGAAGTAATATCAAATCTTTATTTGTTTCAGGAACTCCTGATATTCTCGACATACCTGTTAATGAAAGAGATGAGATAGTTATTGTTTTCCCATCTTTTGAATATACAGAAGTACTCAATGGTGCTATAAGTCCAAACTCTGGATATTCATTGATAATTCTTGTACTAATCTTTGGATTATGTACAAACATTAGTCTATATTCCTTAAAATCTTTTCCCCCACCTTCAAATCTTTTTTCAAATGCTTTATTCATATCATTGTTACCAACAATAGTAAAACCATTTGCTTTAAAAGCTTTTTCTATACTTTGAGGTGTTATTTTACCTTCACTGTTATTTGCAGTAAAGATTCTAATATCTTCTCTTATTTGCTCTTGTTGTGTATTGTGTGCTTTTGGAGTAGTCATCTCTTGACTACATCCACTAAAGAACAATGCTAATGTGAAAGCTAGAGTTGAAAGAACTATATTTTTCATTATTTACTCCTTATTATTTTTTCTTTTTTCTAGATACAAGTTCAACTGATTCTTTATAAGTTTTACCTTTTCTATCTGTAGCGATTATTGTAAGAGAATCACCTTTATTTGGATAGATATTATGTATAGCTTCAGTACGTTCAACATATGTAGGTTGTCTACCTAGTTTACTTTTTAGATCTTTTTCTATAGTATCTTTTTGTCGCCCTGTTAATTCAGTACCAATTTGAAATGTATCACATTTAAATTGAAACTTAAAAATAGGGTTTTTTGAAAAGAATTGACTTGTTGAAATATCAAGTACTGTTTCATCTCCTACTTTTCCAGTAATATGTGTAATGAAATTTGCATCATCTCTTTTTCCTGTTTTTGACTTAGCTTGGTTGTAAGTCAACATAGGGTGTGAGAAAGCCATTTTAGCAACTGCTACACCATTTTTTACTTTTACTTTTATTGCTGTTATTTTATTTGCCATTATTTATCCTTCACACCCACCAGCTGCAACTTTTGTTGCAACCTTGTTCATATAAATTTTGCCATCAGTTCCTTCAACAAGAACCATTATAACACCATCTTTTTCCATTTTTATTTTCACATCATATTTTTTTAAATCATATTTATTTACATCAAAAACAGCAACTGCACTCTCAGGATTTGCATCTTGAAATAAGGCTATAGTTTTTGCATCAAGTGTTGTTTCAAACTTAATAGGTACAGAAGCACCACTTGAATTTATTTTTGGTACTGTTATCTTGATTTGATCACTTTGGATAGGTGTTTTCATACCATATAAAGCTTTCGTTGCATCATCAATATTATGTGCTTCCCATACTGTTGGTTTTAATTTTCTATAATCTTCAGCATTAATATTCATTGGTATTACAGAGAGTGCTATCGTACCCCCTGCAAAACTTAAAAAATTTCTCCTATTCATTTTTTCCCTTTCTAAAATTTGAGCATATAGTCAACAACTTGTTTAAATTCATCATCGTTAAGTGATGAACCACCTTTTGCAGGCATACCCATATTTGTACCCTCTAAACCGTTTTTATACATAGCAGAAAGTCCTTTTTCCATAAAAGGTGCCCATCCAGCTTTATCCCCAGTAGCAGGTGCAACTCCAGTTGCATGACACATAGTACAATTTGCTTCATAAGCCGCTTTTGCATCAAAACTTACTTTGTGTGCTGCATCTTCTGTTTGTGCTGGAAGATCTCTAGCAACTGACATAGGTGGTTCAAAGTCTGTAATACCACCATCAACTCTAACAATATTATCAGTTTGTTGACAATCTTTCATACAAGGTTCTTCACCTTTTTTAAGTTTATAAGCACCAAAATTTTCTGGATTTGAAAAGAATTTTCTAACATTTTCAAGTCCATTTGGTCCATCAATATCAGGTATAAAACCATTCCTATTTGGCATCTCAATTTTTAAGAATTTTTCTCTATTTAATTTAAATGATGGAGTAACTATTTCACCGTTTACTTTCATTCCATTTATATATAACATATAAGCAGTTAATGCATATGTTTCATCATCTGTTAAAGTTTTAGATTTTGTATGTGGCATTGCATCTCTAATGTACCAAAACATTGTACTTGCAACTGGCCAATATGAACCAAATACTCTTGAAGGACCTTGTGCAGTTGGAACTAACCATCTATTGTTTGTAAGAGTTTTTTTCATATCTCTAGCTTTTCCTGCTGAAAGTGCTGGATATCCACCACCACCAGATCCAAAGTCACCATGACACATTATACATTGTGATTCATATAAAGCTTCACCCTCATCAACATAACCTGATCCCTCAGGGAGATCTTCATTAAGTCCATTGATATCTTTATCCCAAGCTTTTAATTCATTTGCTGTTGGAACTCTACCATTATTATAACTTACTTTTAATCCATCTTCACCTTTAGCTATATCTGAATCTTTAAATACTTGTGAGTTTACTTTATACGGTCCAGTTTTACCATTTTGAATAGGGTAATATACACCACCACTTATATCTTTCTTAGCATTCCAAAGACCATTATGTTCCGTTGTTTCATTAGCTTGAGCAACACTCATTAAAGCTACAGCTGTTACAAGAGAAGCTGTAAATATTTTATATTGTTCTAATTTGAACATGGTTCACCTCCCCATTTGCTGTTACTTCCCAAGTTTCTATAGCATTTCTATGATATACAGATTCAACACCCATACCTTTAGTTTTATCTTTACCATAGTTTTCTTTTTTTACACCGTATCCAAATACCTCTTGATCAACTGTTGGTTGAACAAAACCTGCATCATCAGTCGCTCTTGAAGTAAGTAAAAGTTTTTGACCTTTTTTGTATTGGTGCATATAACTCCATCTTGTCCAACATTTTGGAAGTACTAAACCTTTTATATTAGCTTCAACATAATTGTTTCCACCATCAAATGATAAATCAACTCTAGTAATAGTACCCATACCAGACCATGCAAGACCTTCTATCTCTACCCAGTCACCATCTTGAAGATCTGTCCATGGTTTTTCTGGACTTGGGATAACAACAGTTGAGTTTACCTCATTTGCATAGAAATGCTGTACAGCTTTTCCTGTTGGTGTTAAGGCAGTATATTTAGAAGTTTCCTCTTTAGCATACCAAGGTTCTTTACCAAATTCAAGTCTTTTAAGCCACTTAACACATAAGTTTCCTTCCCAACCTGGAAGTAATAATCTCAATGGATATCCTTGTTCAGGTCGTAACGCTTCACCATTTTGTCCCCAAACAAGCATAGCATCATCTAATACTTTATCAATTGGAATTGATCTTCCCATCTCTGAGTTATCACTTCCTTCTGCTAACATCCATTTAGCCTCAGGTTTAAGACCTAAGTCTTCTAAAATAGTTTTGATATACACACCAGTCCACTCCGCACAAGACATAAATCCTTTAGCAAATTGCAACGAGTTATATTGTGGTTTTCTCCACTCTTGCCCACCATTTGCTGGACACTCAATAAAGTGAGTTCTTGTAACTCTTGGATATCTTTTTAGTTGATCTAGCGTTAAAACTATTGGTTTTTCAACTAAACCATTAATCATCAATCTAAACTCATTTGGATCAATATGTGCTGTACCACCATGTGATCTTGAGAAAAATAAACCATTTGCTGTGATTATTCCGTCAGATTCATGAATTGGAGCAACCGCAATTGATGCTCTATAATTTCCTGAAGCTAAAAGCTTTGTATTTCTTCTAGTAACATTATGTTCATACTTAGAAGGAATACCATACCTATTCTTTGTAACTGGGTCTCCCCAAGATTGTCCCCACTTTGGATGGTGTATAATTGCATGATCATCTTCAGCTTTGACTCCTGTAGGTGCAATCACACTTGCAGCTGCAACTGCACTAACTGCACCAGTTTTTTTGAAAAAATCTCTTCTGCTCAAACCCTTTGAACTTATTTCCAGGCTTGTAACTTCAGAGCTTTTTTTAGTGTCTATCTTATCCACTATAACTCTCCTTAAATAATTTACAATTTATACTGTACAAGCAGTATACCAAATAGAAATTAATTAATATTTAAGCTGTTAAAAAATTTTATATAATAATTATATCTTATACTTATATTATTGATTAAATACTTTAAATTAAGAAAGAAATTCTCATTTAAAAATAAGTTAACTATGTTAGAATCAAATAAATAACTTAATAGGTGGTTAAAATGGTAGCAAATATTTTTTTTGGAAGTGATGAAGTTTCAAGAGATACACTAGAAAAAATCATAAATCCATATACAAAAGAGGTAGTTTCACAATACCCTATGTGTACTCAAGAGGATACATTAAAAGCACTCAATATAGCACAAAAAGCAAGTGTAGAAACTAAAGCGTCAAAGCTTTCACAAAGAATTTCTTGGCTTGAAGATGTTGCGGATAAATTAGAAAAAAATCTCGAAGATATAGCTAAAACATTATGTGATGAAGTTGGAAAACCAATCACTTTTGCAAGAGTGGAGGTGCAAAGATGTATTGAAACTGTGAAACTGAGCTGTCATGCGATGATTAACTTACATGGACAAACAATTAATACAGATGCCATGAATAGTGGTATGAAAACAACAGCATACTATAAACGAGTACCTGTAGGTGTTGTAGCTTGTATTACTCCATTTAATTTTCCTCTAAACCTTGTAGCACATAAAATAGCACCTGCACTTGTGAGTGGAAATGCTGTTGTACTAAAACCAACGCCTGAAGCACCGCTAACTGCTTATAAATTTGCAAAATTATTTATTGAATCAAAATTTGCAATTAAAGACGCTCTTAGTGTCGTTTATGGAGATGTTGAAGTTGGAAGTATTTTAGTAGAATCATCGATTCCTAGAGTATTAAGTTTTACAGGAAGTGTTCCCGTTGGTAACATAATCACAAAAAATGCAGGAATTAAAAAAGTTGCACTCGAACTTGGTGGAAATGCTGCAACTTATATAGATAGCAGTGCGAATATTCAAAAAGCTGCTTCAAGATGTAGTATTGGTGCTTTTATAAATAGCGGTCAAGTATGTATTAGTCTTCAAAGAATATATGTAAATGAAACTATTTACGATAAATTTGCAAGTGCAATGAAGAGTGAAACAGAAAAGTTAAAAGTTGGAAGTCCTTATGATGACACTACTTTTTTAGGTCCGTTAATCAATAAAGAAGCATTAGATCGTGCTATAAATTGGTGCCAAAATGCTTGTAAAGAAGGAGCTATTTGTTTGACAGGAAATAAACATAAAGGTCTTAATTTTTATCCAACCATTATGACAGAAGTTACTGATAGTATGAAAATAGTTTGTGAAGAGGTTTTTGCCCCTATTGTAAGTCTTATTAAAGTAAAAAGTTATGAAGAAGCAATTGAAAAAATGAATAACTCCCCTTATGGTTTGCAGTTTAGTATATTTACAAATAATCTACAACAAACACAAAAATTCATTGAAGAAGCTGATTGTGGTGGTGTTGTGATTAATGATATACCAACTCTAAGATTTGATATTCAACCATATGGAGGGACAAAACTAAGTGGCATAGGAAAAGAGGGACCAAGCTTTGCTTTGGAAGAATTTACAGAAATAAAATCTATTGTTATTTGTCATTAAATCAATGAAACTATTAATTACTTTTATATTTTTAATTTAATTTTAAGAAATTTAGATATAATAATTTCATTAATCAAGGGAAAGGGTAAGGTATGGATGTAATAACAGATAGCTTTGACAATGTCTCAGTAAATCAGTTATACGCAAAATTGTCTACTAAATACGCCCAACTTGAAAAAGTTCGTCAAGATAGTGCCGTCGAAAATGTATCTAAAAAAGACTATATAGAACAATCTTCTCAAGCAACAAATTATGATGAAAAAGACTTTGCAAGAGTTTTAGAAAAATTCAAACAATCTGATGCACAAGTTAGAACTCATGAGCAAATACATGCAAGTATCGGACACACAACAACTCCTATTTCATATAATTATCAACAAGGTCCTAATGGAAAAATGTATGCAGTAGGAGGAAATGTACGATTTGATACATCAATTCCAGATGATCCAAAAGCAGCAGCATTTAAACTTGATCAACTTCACAAGGCGGCTTCAGGAGTTTCTGATGCTAGTGGTGCTGATAATACAATTGCATCACAAACAAATCTCAATAAAATACTACTTCAACTAAAAGGTGAAGAAAATGCAAGTTAATAACAATGTAAATTCTATGATACAGCTTGAGAAAAAACTTGAGCAAAGTGCAAGTGCTCTTTCAAAACTTAGTCCAAATAATGAAAATACTGAAAAAAAGAATCAAAAAGATTTGCAAGACAATAGTATAAATGAAAAAGAAAATTCAAAAGATCTAAATATAACAAATGAGATGGTAAAACAAATAGAGATACCTATTGCTTACACTGCAAATGCTCAAATCATATCAACTCAAGACTCAATAAACAGAACAATTATTGATATAAAAGCATAACATATCTCATAACATGACAACTATTGATAATATAAGTACATTAAAAAATACATTAAAAATCATTTCTAAAGATAAAAAAATAGGATTTGTACCTACAATGGGTGCATTACATGAGGGACATCTAAGTCTGATTACTAAAGCTAGAAAAGAAAATGATATTGTTGTAGTATCAGTATTTATAAATCCAACTCAATTTTTAAAAGGTGAGGATTTAGATAATTATCCTAAAAAAGAACAAGCTGATGAAAAACTATGTGAATTAGCACAGGTTGATTATCTTTTTTTGCCAAACAAACAAATGATGTATGAAAATGATGAGATACTTTTAAAAGCTCCAAAAATTAAAGGTTTTATCTTAGAAGGTGAAAAAAGACCAGGACATTTTGATGGTATGCTTCAAATTGTATTAAAACTTTTTAATATTGTAAAACCTACAAATGCTTATTTTGGGAAAAAAGATGCACAGCAACTTTCGCTTATCAATCAAATGGTTAAAAATCTTTATTTAGATATTAATATTATTGCTTGTGATATAGTAAGAGAAAAAGATGGTCTAGCTTTGAGTAGTAGAAATATCTACTTAAATAAAGAACAAAGAGACTTAGCACTCAATATTTCAAAAGCACTCAAACTTGGAGCAAAATCTATTGGGAAAAATCAAACTAATGCTAAACTTATTATTAAAGATATGAATCAATTTTTATCACAATATAATGAATTAGACATTGAATATATAACAATAGTCAATAGAGACTTTAATCAAATTGATACAGTAGAGATAAAAAATAGTATACTACTAATTGCAGTAAAAATAGGAAATACTAGGTTAATTGATAATATTTGGGTTTAATACAACTGTTATATCTATCTAGCTAAAATAAGAATTATTTATAAAGGGACTACAATGAAAACTAAATTTCTTTTCTTAATTATTTTAAGTTTATCTTTTTTTCAATCTGCGTATGCTGAAGAAAATAATGTGGATTGTTTAATACTTGAAGATGAAAATTCAATTATCTGTAAATATAGTGTTCACAGAGTTGATTATGAAAAAAATATACGTATACAATGGATAGAACCTGATCAAAGTGTAACAAGAGAAAGAGAAATGACAATCCCTGCAAATCATGGTTCTATTTATGATTATAGATATATTGAGGGAAGAACACCTGGTGTATGGACTTTTAAAGTTATAGATGAGAATAAAGAATATACCACAAACTTCACAATTGAATAATCAAAAGAGTATCAAAAAATACAATATTGTTATCATAGGGGCAGGAGCTTCTGGGCTTTTAGCATCTATTTTTTTAGCAAAACAAAATCACAATATCACAATCTATGAAAAAAATAATAAAGTAGGAAAAAAACTTCTAGCTACTGGAAATGGCAGATGTAATGTAACTAACGAAAATATTCATTTGAATAATTTTTTTTCACACTCCGATATAAAAAAAATAAACCCTATTTTGGAAAATTTTAACTACAAAAAGTGTAAATATTTTTTTAATAAAATTGGAGTTGAATTTGTCAATAATGAGATAGGAAGAGTATATCCTATGTCACAAAACTCTTCAAGCATAGTCGATAGTCTTGAATATGAAGCCTTAGAAAATGGCGTAACAATCAACTTAAATAGCAAAGTTGAAAACATAGATTATGATGGACAAAATTATATCATCAATGAAAATAAGAAATATGACAAACTTATCATTGCAACAGGAAGTACTGCTATGCCCAAACTTGGTGGGGATACCAGTGGATATACTTTTGCAAAACAATTTCAACATACTATTATTAATCCTTTTGCTTCTTTAGTACAACTTGTAAGCGACAATAAAAATCTAGACTTAATAACAGGTGTTAAAATAGATGGAGTTGTAGAAAATAAACAAGGTGATATTCTTTTTACTAAATATGGTCTTTCTGGTTCTGCAATTTTAGATATAAGTAGAGATATTTCTTATAAACTGCAACATCAGAAAAGTGTAAAAGTAACCATTGATATTCTCCCAACTTTTTCGAAGAATAAGCTTGTAGAGATGCTTCTACATAGAGCTAAAACCTTAGAAAATAGAGATATTTATAGTTGGCTTGATGGTATAGTCAATAAAAAATTAAGTCGTTTTATTATCATAACTGCAAAAATACCAACTAGTATCAAAACTGCAAAATTTTTAAATAGAAAAGATATACTAAAAATAGTTCATACTATAAAAAACCTAGAGTTTAATATCACAGATACAAAAGGGTTTGAAACTTGCGAAGTGTGCGCAGGTGGAGTTATTCTTGATGATATTAACCTAAACACTATGGAATCAAAACTACAAAAAAATCTATATTTCATCGGTGAAGTTTTAGATGTAGATGGAGATTGTGGTGGATACAATCTTCACTTTGCTTGGGCTAGTGGATATACTTTGGCACAGAATTTACGGTAAAAAAAGCTAATATTTCAAATAGAGAGTATTCTTTCCTCATCATTATAAAATACTTTTTGTTTATTCACCTATATCTTTAACTATTTTTATAATTCTACCATTTGGTTTCTTAGTTGGTAATCCTCCATATCAAAATTGTTACAGAAATAATATTTTATATATAAAAAAGTTCATTCGCCCAATACCCACAATAGTTTCTTGTTTTAATCCAAATTATCATTCATAAAACATAACTCTCATAGTAAGACTTAACTCTTTATTATTAGCTATGATACTGACACCTTTAGTGAGTTTTTATACCAGTAAAATAGTGTAACAAAAAAAGAAAAGCTTTACATTAAACTGTCGTAGTAAAAACATAAGAAATTTGTTGATTTCCCTATCTTCAAATTTCTTATGTTTTTACTAAATAGTATTGCATTTTGCAATACTTCTAAATCAAATTTTTATTTTCTGATACAATATTTATAGTTAATTAGATTTAAGTAGTAGTACATTATTACACACTATGTGTAATAATATTTTAAGTCAATAATATGTAAAATATGTACAGAGACAAAGTGAAATTAAGTTTTACTAAACTCTCTATAAATTTACAAAAGGAGATAACATGGAATATATAGCTTTTATACATAAAGAAGACAACGATTATGTTGCAGTGGTACCTGATCTAAACTTTGTGTCTAGCTATGGTAGCAACTTTGTAGAGGTTATACATAATATAAAAGAAGCTAGTGAACTATATTGTGAAGATTTAGAATCTTTGCCAAAGGCATCTAGTTTAGAAAATTTACTAAAATTAGATGATATAGAAAAAAATGCTATTCCTCAATTAATTGATGTAAAAGTAGAAAAACTAAAACGAATTAATGTAATAATGAGAAGTGATATAATCAATATTTTACCTCAAAGACTTGTTGAGTTTAACGGTAATAGAAGTGCATATCTACAAAATTTAGTTATCAATGATTTAAAATCTCATAATATTTCAACTATTTAAATTTCGCGTTACCTAAAAGGCTCCTCTTTAAGAGGAGCCTACATATCAATCTAATGTAGACACTCACTAAAACCTACGATAAAAAAGAACTCATATTCCAAATAGGTAGCATAATTGCTAACATTAGCCATAATACAACTAAAGCTATACAAAATATAATAACTGGTTCTATATATGATGAAAACAGTTTCAAGCTTTCTTGAAATTTAAACTTATAATAAACAGCTATATCTTCTAGTATGGTTTCATATTGTGTTGTATGTTCTGCTGTATACAGTAGCTTAATAGTTAAAGAATCAAAAAGTTTTGTTCTTTCAAAAGCACTTGAGATCGAAATACCATTTTTTATATCAATAATAATTGTTTGCATTAATTGCTTTACATAAAGATTAGGGATAAGATTTTTACTATTTTCAATTGCTATTTGGAATTGATATTTAGAGTTTACGATAATAGATATTAATAAAAAAAGCCTATAAAAATAATAATCTTTTAAAACCCTTTTTATAATAGGGATATGTAATATCATAAACTTGTGAAAATACAATGTAAATTTTTTGTACAATATATATACTAAAAAACTTATCATTATAATAACAATTAATAATAAATAGTAATACTCCTTTACAATAGTATTTAAAGTAATTAAAATTTGTGTAGCAATAGGAACCTCTTCTTGAGACATCGTAAAAATATATTCAAAATTAGGTACTACATATATAAATATCATCATAATAGACACTACTAAAGAGCTTATAAGTAATAAAGGGTATCTCATAGTATCATAGAATTTTATTTTTGTTTTCATATCTTCATCTAAGAGTTCTACTAAAGAATGTAATGATTGTTGAATATTACCATTTTCAATTCCTAATTTTAAAAATTGTATAGATAATTCACCAATTGTATCTTTATGTTTTAAAAGTGCAATATCAACTGGTTTACCACTTGTGATTGCACTTTGTATTATAGATAATATCTCTTCTATAAGTTTACTTTGTTTAGTTTTTAATGATAAATCTACAGCAACACTCAATGTTAAATTAGCATTTAACATAATAGACAGTTGTCTAAACATATCTAGAATCTCTTTTTTACTATTTTGGTTCAAATCAAAAGTTAGTAAAGATTTTTTATCTTTTATTTTTATAATATTATCTGGTAAATTTTCCAAACTATTAACTTTTAAAGTTTTTATCTTTCCATCAAGTTGGTATAGTATTGTATATTTCATCTATAATTTACTATAAAATTCACTATTAGATGTTTTCCCATCAAATAGTAGTTTTTTCCCATTTTTTGATAAAGATTGGAAATTTTGATTTTCTAAATATTTTTCTATATTTGATACATCTTTATATTCACTAATCAATTTAGCAATATCATTATTTATTTTTAGTGTTTCTGATACTACTTGTCGACCTTTATATCCAGTAAAATTACACTCTTTACAACCTGCACTTTTATAGATGCCATCTTTATCTTCCACTTTACATTTGTTACAAAGTAACCGTAAAAGTCTTTGAGAAATAACCATTTTTAAGGTTGCTGATATGAGATAAGAAGGAGCATTTAAATCAAGTAGTCGTGTAATTGTTTCTATAGCATTATTTGTATGCAACGTTGCTATAACTAAATGCCCCGTAAGAGATGCTTGTATTGCTATTTGAAGTGATTCTACATCTCTTATCTCCCCTATCATCAAAATATCAGGATCTTGACGCAATATATTTTTTAATACAGTTGAATAGTCTAAATCTATATCTGGATTTAAATTTACTTGTATCACTCCATCTAATTTATATTCGACAGGGTCTTCGATAGTTATAATCTTTTTTTCTTTTGTATTCACCTTATTTATCATTGAATATAAAGTTGTTGTTTTACCACTTCCTGTAGGTCCAGTTACAAGAACTAGCCCTTGATGAAGTGTTAATATATTTTCAATAGCTTGTAAAGTTTGAGTCTCAAATCCAATCTCGCGTAAATTTTTTGATATATTACCATTGTCAAGTATCCGCAACACTATAGACTCACCATGAATTGTAGGCATGGTTGATATTCTTATATCATAATTTACACCATTAATAACTCTGGTGACTCTTGAATTTAGTGGCAACCTTTTTTGGGCTAAATCTAGATTTCCTAAATATTTTACAATAGAACTAATCACTCCATACAAAGATATATTAAATCTAAAAAATTGATTTAAAATGCCATCAATTCGACAACGTAATACAATACTATTCTCAAAACATTCAAAATGAATATCACTTACATTATTATCAATACTAAACTTTAATACCTCATCAATAAATTCTAAAATATAAGAGTTGTTATTCTCTTTACTATTATGGTTAATAGCTTTTTTTGCTAAATAGTATAGCTTTTTTTTCAAATTAAGATGTTTCCATTCAAACTGTAACTCTTGATGCTTTACATTTATAAGTTTAATTGGTTGATTAAAAATATCAACTAACTCATCTATATTCTTTTGTTCTTTCGAAGTAGCTATGATGATAAATAATTGCTCTTTGTAAAGTGGCATAATATTATATTCATATAATTTATCATTATCTAAATTTTCCAATATTTCATACTCTATATCAAAATCCAATAAACTATTTTTAGTCATTTTGTAACCTTATAATTTTTGTCTTTGTAGTTCTTATATGCAAAAGTTTTATAAAATCTTTTTCTATTTCTACAATCTTATAATCTAAATAACTATCTTTTTTTTTATACCATTCACTCTCTATAAAAACTTCATCATCTATAATTGCATCTATTACTATAGGTTGCGTTTGTATTTTTGGTATTATTTTTGTTCTATTATTTTCAAAAAATGTAATTATATTTTTGACCCCATTGAGTTTTTTATTTTGATTTAAAAAATAATGATTTAAAAATACAACTCTAACTTGTACCCTATTATTATCTAATTCACTTTTGTTTAGAAAAAATTCTTCAATAATAAGATGATAGTCTAACTCTTGTAAAGCAGTTATTACTATTTGAAAATCTCCACTTATAGTTAATGAGATAATCTGTTTTGTACTTTTAATAGAATCTATAAAGATATCACTTTTAGCTAATTCTTTTTCAATATATTCTAAAATACTTTTATTATTTTTAATGATAATTTTATTTGATAAACTTCTAATACTTAAGTATTTATTGTGTTGTAATTTTGTATTTTTATCTTCTTTAAATAGAAAATCTTCCAATACAACAAATAAAAAGCCAAATCCTATAACAACTATAATATATAAAAGAATTTTATCCCGTAAAGACAGTTTTTCGAAATTATTTTTTAACATTAATTATAATATCCATAATGTATTTTTTTATAATTTTATCATAGCAAATAGATTGTATCTCTATCTCATTTGAATTATCAGAGATATTTTGCAAAAGCTTTTTTCTACTATTGTTTTCTAATTTTAA
>Ga0209345_10000830_pt1 | contig 39703 bp, 34 predicted proteins | sample Cruoilmetagenom7_FD_187294 | JGI IMG/M metagenome (GOLD analysis project Ga0209345, IMG submission 187294) | Oil polluted marine microbial communities from Coal Oil Point, Santa Barbara, California, USA - Sample 7 (SPAdes) (version 2) | ecosystem: Environmental > Aquatic > Marine > Oil seeps ...
TCTTTCATATACAACAAATATAGCATCTGCTAAGATTGACTTTAACATTTCTTCACATAATTGTTCAATCAGTTATTTTGCTTTGTCAGAAAGCCCAGCCATGATTGTTAAGATAACAACAGATAGCGCCAAGGATATTGACATATATTTTAAATGCACATCAATGATCAGGCCTAACTGGCCTCTAAATCCTGAAGAACTGGATCCAGTAAATATATATACCGATAATATTAATAAATCCAGGACACTGGTTTTTGAGAGAAAAAACAAAGAAAGGGTTTTGGTTGGTGGGCTACAGATACAAAATGCAGATATTACCTCAACAAACAGTGCAGTGGTAAAAGTTAAGGTGGATAATTCAAAACCTGCATATTTAATTATTGCCGGGATAGATTATGAAAATGCAGATACATTATATAAAAATTTACTTGCAAAACCGGAATTTCATATAAAAGAGATTGAGCGTAATTGTAAGGATTTGATAAAAAGCTTTCCCAGTATATCAATATCTGGATCGTCAAAAACTAACAAGATGCTAGAAGAAACTTTGTTGTGGGCAATGGTTTCATCGGATAAAACATATATGAAAACGCCTGGCGTTGGAGAAGGGTATGTAGCAGGATTTAATACTTCAAAGAAATTTGCAGGCTCAGGCTTATTAGCTACTAACAATGGAAGACCTGGCTTTGCCTGGTATTTTGGCAGGGATTTTTTATGGATGAGCATGGTTTTATCAATGCTTAATCAGTGGGATAAGGTAAAAAACAATTTTAAACTTCTTTCCAAATATCAGAATGACAATGGTAAAATAATGCATGAACTAACCACATCAGTTTCACTTATGGGGAAGGAAAAATGGGCAGAAACTCCTTATTATTTTGCTGCAGCTGATTCAAATCCATTGTATATAATAGCTTTAAGACGTTACTTAGATGCATCAGGAGATGCCGCGTTTATTAAAAAGATGTGGCCTTCTATACTAAAATCATTTTCATGGATGATAAGCACTGATTATGATGGTGACGGTCTTATTGATAATTATGCAGGACATGGATGGGTTGAAGGGGGACCACTGGCTGAAAATCAGCACTCTGTGGGTCATACCACATTTTATCTGGCCTCTTTATATGTCAAGTCGTTGAAAGATATGTCCTATATGTCTAAAATTGTATCTGATCTGGATAGCTACAATATTGCAATATCGCTAATTGGTAGCGCTGAAGAGGCTATGGAATTATATTGGAATGATAAAGGATATTATAATCATAGAAGATACCCTGATGGATCCTACGGGACTGAGATTACTGTTGCGCCAAGTGTTGCATTGTTATTTAAACTGATAGATGAAAAAAGAGCCGTTGAAAATCTCTATTATATGAATGATAAATCCTTGGTTACATCATGGGGAGCCAGGTTTATAAGTGATATAGAACCTAATTATGATCCTGACCTATATCATTCAGGGAATGTGTGGCCACTTTTTACGGGATGGTTATCGCTTGCTAACTATAAATATGGATTTCCTGAAGAAGGATATTATTTAATGATGTCTAATCTTAAAAACACCTATGACAACTGCTTGGGTTGCATTAATGAGGTATTTGGAGGGGATAGATATACTGAAGTTGGGTCTCCTCATCAGGGGTGGAGTGAAACTATGGGGTTATGGCCTTTCATGGAGGGTTTGGTTGGTATTAAACCTGACGCGCTTAAAAACAGGCTAATATTAGAGCCAAATTTTCCTGATAATGTTGATAAAATTAAGATATCAAATTTAAGAATAAAAAATAGTATAATTAATCTTACTGTTTCAAAAAATGGAGATAATTACAATATATATAAGGACATTTCCGGCCCACCTGTTAATATAAGATTGGTAGAATAAGACATTGCTAATCATATTGAGCCAAGGTGATAATGTTTTCCATTGATTTGACATTCAGTAATAAACTATTGATTAGATTCATTGTATGTTATATTTTAGACGATTATGATTACTGAGGTCTTAAGTGGACAAAAATAAATGGGTTTTAAAGTGGATGGCGTGGGAAATAACATCCAAATGCAATTTGAACTGTATACATTGCCGTTCGGCATCTGATATGAGTTCTCATGAAGGTAAATTTGACTTTAATAAATGTACAAAATTTATAGACGTAATATCGTCTTTTGCTTCACCTGCTGTGGTTCTCACAGGAGGTGAACCCCTGCTAAGAAAGGATGTATTTGATATAGCCAGCTATGGAAATAAAAAAGGTCTAAGAATGTGTATTGCAACAAACGGAATGCTAGTGGATGATGAGATATGTGTTAATATAAAAAAATCAGGTATCAAAATAGTTTCTTTGAGCCTTGATGGTTCAACAAACGAAATACATGATAACTTTAGAAGACAAAAAGGCTCATTTAGCGGAGTTTTAAAGGCTACAGAATATTTCAACAAACATAAAATACCTTTTATAATTAATTCATCCTTCACAAAAAGAAACCAAAACGACATTGAAAATATATACAAGCTTTCTAAAGAGCTGGGTGCCAAAGCCTGGTATATGTTCCTCATCGTTCCCACAGGAAGGGGTGAAGAAATAATGAAAGAGCTTGTCAGTAAAAATGACTATGAAAAAATACTTAACTGGCATTATGACATGGAATTAGAAGAACAAGATATACTTGTAAGACCCACATGCGCACCTCAATATTATAGGATATGGCATGAAAGGAGCAAAAAAGAAGGAAGAGACGCTTCCAGAAGAAGTCTTTCTTTTTCAACAGGTGGGGGAAAGGGATGTGTGGCAGCCCAGTCTATATGTTTTGTTAATTCAAATGGAGATGTACTGCCCTGTTCTTACTTTCAAAGAAGTGCAGGGAATGTGTTTAAAAATTCATTCAAATCAATATGGGAAGATTCAAAACTTTTTGAAGATTTGAGAAACTTTAAGAAATATGAAGGAAAATGCGGCGTATGTAAATATTTAGGTGTTTGTGGGGGATGTAGAGCAAGGGCTGACGCTGTAGATGGTTCATACATGAAAGAAGAACCTTTCTGCGAATATATCCCTCTTAAATTGAGAGACTCTGATTATAACAATTCAGAAGTAAGATCATATAAAAAATAAGGTTTGAAATAACAAAAACAACTTTTTAGCCCCTCCTCTTTAGAAGGTGTTATCTGTTTTATACTGGAGATCAATGTGAAATTAAAATATAAATTGGATGAGATTCCGCCTATTTTGGATTTGTTCCTTTTAGGTTTTCAATGGTTCGTCGTTATTATTCCCATAATCATAATTGTGGGTAAAATAATAGGCATCCTGCATTTTGATGATATGGAAAAACAGATAACCTATATCCAAAAAATATGTTTCATTTCTGCATTAACAATTTTAATACAAATATTGTATGGACACAAACTACCCTTAGTTAATGGTCCAGCTACTGTTTTGCTCATAGGAGTAATTGCTAGTAAAAGTTTTGATATCAAAACCATTTATTCATCTATAATGATTTGTGGTTTTATACTGATGTTGCTGGGCGCGACAAGGTTATTTTCAAAAATATTATATCTGTTCACACCACGTATAGTAGCAGTTGTTTTACTCCTGATTGCATTTACACTTGCACCTACTATTGTTGATTTAATTACAATCACAAATAATGGAGTATCTGTGATTGCTAACGTTACATTTAGCATGACACTTGTCTTTGTCATGCTCATATGTAATATGTATTTAAAAGGTATATGGAAAAACACCATAATAATTTGGTCAATGATAATGGGTACTATTTGTTATTATCTTATATTTCAACTAAATTTTTCTGTTGGTACAAACGTTAACACTCATATTTTTTCACATTTTTTTAAAGATATAACTTTTCCATTATCCTTTAATCCTGGTGTATTTATCTCTTTCCTAATATGTTACATAGCACTTGCCATAAATGATCTTGGTTCCATACAAGCTATGAATGTATTTCTAAAACCTGAATATCAATCTGACAGAGTTATAAAAGGAACTACCATCACAGGTCTGGCCGGCATTATATCTGGTGGGCTAGGAATAGTAGGTCCGGTAAATTTCTCATTTAGCCCAGGTGTTGTTGCATCAACAAAATGCGCTTCCAGATACACACTACTTCCCGCTGCATTATTGCTCTTTATCTTTTCCTTTTCACCTCTAATGATTGCTTATATAACAAATCTTCCTTCTGTAATAGTTGGTACTATACTATTATTTATTATGAGCTTTCAGGTATCGTCAGGTTTACAAATTTTAACTGAATCAGACAAATTATTTACTACTTTTGAGGAATGTATGATTGTGGGTTTTCCTCTTTTATTAGGAACTATAGTAGCGTTTATGCCTCCTGAAACCGTTAATATGCTACCCCTATATCTTAGACCTATCATTGCTAATGGGTTCGTGGTGGGCGTTGTCTCAGCATTTATATTGGAGCATCTCATCTACAAAAGATAAAAAATACCCATTTTAAGATTTTAAACATATTGTATGTTGTTTAGAATTTACATAAATTTTACAACAAATTTTATAAAATAAGTTATAAGAAAGACGAAATTATAAAACTTACTCCATACACTAGTGGATGTATTGCTATGAAAAGAATAGTAACCTTTCTTGTTTGTGTAATAATATGTATACCTAGTATAATATCTGCATATGATCAAACAAAGTATGTGGAAAATAAACCTCTTTCTAATATATCAGGTACGCTAAAAGCCATAGGCTCTGAAACATTACAGCCTATAATGAAATTGTGGGGCAAAAAATTTCGTAGCTATCATCCAAATGTAACTATTAGTTTCAACGCTGAAGGATCCGTGACTGCTCCACCAGCTTTGATATCCGGAGGTTCTAATCTTGCCCCGATGAGCAGGAAAATGACGGACCAAGAAGTAAGAAAATTTGATGATAAGTTTGGTTATAAGCCTGTCTTTGTTCGTGTAGCACTTGATGCACTGGCTATTTATATCAATAAAAATAATCCTTTGAATGGTATGACTCTTCAGCAACTGGACGGTATATTTTCATCAACATATTCATGCAGAGGCAAAAATATAACTAAATGGGGTTCTTTACTATTTGGATCGCTATCAGACCAGTCTATTAATATCTATGGACGTAATAATCTATCAGGGACATATGCCTACTTTAAACGTAAGGCCCTATGTGGTGGTGAATATAAGAGAAATATAGAAGAATTTAAAGAACAGGATGATATAATTAATGCGGTTGCTAACGATATTTCAGGTATCGGGTATGGAGGATTGGGATACAGACGTACAGGCATAAAAATTTTAGCATTGGCAAATCATGAGGACGATGCTTTCATTCCCTACTACGTAGAAAAATATAAAAATAATCCAGATCCTACAAAAAGGCATGCAAATATTTTTTCTGGAAAATATCCACTTTCTCGTTTTCTCTATATATATGTAAACAAACATCCAGAAAACAAACTGCCGCCAGCAACAGAAGAATTTTTGCGTTTTATACTATCTAGAGTTGGACAAGATATTGTTGAAAAAACAGGGTATATACCTTTACCCGGAAAAATAGTTGACAGTGAGATTAAAAAAATTAGTGCCCACTAGAAACCTAACTGGATAAGATTACACTCTTAAGAGGTCAAATGTTACGAATATGACAGAAATATATATGCTTGTGGGCTTTATTCTTGCTTCTTACTCTATAGTAGCTAATGATGCGATACAGACACTAGGAACTTTTCTGTCATCAAATTCAAAAAAACCATGGTGGGTTTTATGGTTATTCGCCTGTGGAGTGCTGGTGACAGTACTGATATATGGTTGGATTACCAACCACGGAGATCCAGCTTTTGGTCGCCTTGAAAAATTCCCAGTTCCTGAGGGTGGAATAACATGGCTACATATTGTCCCACCATTTATTATACTTTTGTTAACAAAAAAAGGCATCCCCGTTAGCACCACTTTTCTTATTCTTGCTGTGTTTGCTCCTGGAAACATTGAAAAAATGCTTATGAAATCTGCTATGGGATATCTGATTGCGTTTATAGTAGCCATTGCAATATACCGTTTTGTTATTAAAAAGACAACAGCATATTTTAACAAAACTATTGATAAGCCAGTACCTATATATTGGATCGTTTTTCAGTGGTTATCTACTGCTTTCCTGTGGAGCCAATGGCTTATGCAGGATCTTGCCAATATATTTGTATATTTACCACGCAATTTAGATCCTATTTATCTTGGAATGGCTATAATGTTGCTTCTATCCCTACTCGCAGTAATTTTTTATCAACTTGGAGGTCCAATTCAACGAATAGTTACATCTAAAACAGGGACAACAGATATTAGAGCAGCAACTATTATTGACTTTATTTATGGTTTAATCTTACTGGTTTTTAAACAGTGGAGTAATATGCCTATGAGTACCACCTGGGTTTTTCTTGGCCTACTTGCAGGAAGAGAATTAGCGATATCCATCACATATTACAAACCACCAATTAATGAGACGGCAAAGATAATCGTGGAAGATTCTGTGAAGGCACTCACAGGGTTAATGATAAGTATTGTACTTGCGTTAGGTCTACCATGGTTATACAGTAAATTTTAAATCACTCTTAGAGCCATAAACCGCTCCTATTCAAGCTAAAAAGGTTCTCTCACTGATATAACACCCATATATAGACCTTTGCACGATAAATGTTGAAAGATCATTATTCAAAAACTAACAGATTACGATATAAAGATTTGCTTTTCATCTCATTCTTACATTACATCGTGTAATGTTCCGAGGCTGATGCTATTTTTGCCGTCCATGGCAAAAACTACGCATCAGAAACCGTTCAAAGTAAATCTTTATATCTTCTAATATTACTTGTATAACCTCTATTAGTCTACCCTCTTCCCGTGCAAAGGTCTTATATGTGTTCTTTTAAATTTGTAAACATATTAATTCACCCATTTCTTCTGTTCCCACTATCTTGTCTGTATCCTCTAAACTTATATCTTTTGTTCTGTAGCCTTTGTTCAAAACAGTCTCAACAGCATTTTCTATCTCTAAGGCTGCTTTATTCATTTTAAATGAATATTTCAGCATCTGACTAACACATAGTATCTGTGCTATTGGATTTGCTATATTCTTTTCTGCAATGTCTGGAGCAGAACCGCCAATAGGTTCATATAGACCAAAATTCTCTTTATTTAATGAAGCAGAGGGGAGCATACCAAGAGAACCAGCAAGAACAGAAGCTTCATCACTAAGAATATCGCCAAACAGGTTCGAAGTGAGTATCACATCAAACTGAGCTGGATTTTTTATTAATTGCATGGCCGCATTATCGACATACATATAATTAAGTTTAATTGAATTATACTCATTTTCCCACAAATTTTGGACAATTCTTCTCCATAACATACTCGTCATCAGCACATTTGCTTTATCAATCAGGGTGACCTGCCCCCATCTCCCATTTGCCGTTTCAAAGGCAAGCCTGGCAATATTTTCTATCTCTTTTTTCTCATATTTCATCGTATCTACAGCATAAGTGCCATCGTCTGAAATATATTTTGGTTCCCCAAAATATATCCCGCCCGTCAATTCCCTAAATATTAAAATATCAACTGAATCCGCCAAAAGATCATTTTTTAATGGGCATATATCCTTTAAAATCGGGAATATCTTAATAGGTCTAATATTAGTTGATAGTCTAAAATGTTTTCTAAGAGGGAGCAAAGCTCCCCTTTCGGGCTGTTTTTCAGGCTGTAATGATTCCCATTTAGGGCCACCAACTGATCCGAATAATATGCAGTCAGAAGATTCACAAATCCTCAATGTAGTCCCAGGTAAAGGGTCATCGTGTTTATCAATAGCTACACCGCCCACATCGGCAGATTGCAGATCAAATTCTATCTTGTATTTCACCTCAATTTTTCTTAAAACCTTTATGGCCTGTGTCATAACTTCTGGGCCTATTCCGTCTCCTGCAAGCACTGCAATTTTAAACATCAATTACCCTCCAAACTTATATTTGTATCATATACCTTTTTCTCTTTTAAATGTCATCACTAATGCCATGATGAAAAATGATAACAATGGTAAAAAATTTGCTGTAACTGGTCCAAAAACACCTGTTTTGCCAAGAGAAAGAAATGACGCTGCAATAAACCAGTATAAAAATACTACGCCAAGAGCATTGCTCGCTATAAGCAGATAGGAAAAGTGCCTTGAAAAATTAACAGATAAAGGTAAAATCAATAATATCAAGACTATAATACTTAACGGTTGAGATACTTTACTATAAAAAACTAACTTATATTTGTCTGTATTGATTCCTCTTAAATCGTAAAATGAAATAATTTTGGACAGATCCTTCATCCTTAGCAATTTTGGATTATTGTCAGGAATGATTATCAATTCACTTAAGGATTTATTTATATCATATTTTTTATCAATATGAGTAATTAAAACGGGTATATCCCTTATGTCGTATTCTTTATAATCATAATATATCCATTCCATGTTTTTTTTCTCTGCTTTTTCTATAGTAACCAGTTTATAGGGATTAAAAGAATCTTCTATATAATATTCTTTTATATTACTAGCGATTTTATTAATAGGATCAATAAATCCGATGTATACAAACTTTCCTTTTTTCTCCTTAAACCAAATATTCTCAATTTTACCTATGTTATAAAAATTTTTTTTTTCAATTTTCTCTTTTTTGTACTTACTTCTCACATTCAAAATTTTTGGATTAACATAATCACCCAAAAAAAACATCAGTATTGACAGAATAGCGCCTGTAACAAAAAATGGAACAGCCAATGAGACTAATCTTCCTCCGCTACTTAAGTAAACCAGCAATTCGTTGTTTTTTACAAGTGATATCATGACAAGGACAGTTGCGCATGTAACAGCTATTGGTAAAGTTTGATAAGTAGAATAGGGAATTTTCATCAGATTAAAAATTAATATATCCGTAAATGTAGCTGCATATTTCCCAATGTATTTAGTTTGCTGCATGGTTGACGCAAAAACATATACGGATATTATAAACAATTGCACAATAAAAGTATATTCTATCAATTGTTTAATAATATATTTAAATATAATCTTCACTTGGAAACTCGTCTTAGCATCATTACACTTAATAAAGAAAAAATAATGTTAGAAATCCAAGGGGTAAAAAAAGGATCAAAACCTTTATAAATCAACGACTTACTCAAAATATATATCATGTTATAAAACATGACAATAGAGAGAGATATAAAAACTCCTAACATTTTATTAGATCTTGTCAAGACATTCCCTAACGAAAAACCGAAAACCCCCATTATCAAGGTAGCAAATGGCAAGGCAAAATTGCTTGAGAATTGAAATTTATATATAGGATTTACTTCAAAATTATCTTTTAACTCCTTTAATGTCATAAATCTCTCGTCATTAAAAGTAAGTGTTGAAACATCAACTATAGAAACATCTATAACAAAATTCTCAAAAGATATGGATGAATAATCATCTGAACTACTTATCATGCGTCCATTTGATAGATTAAACATAACTTTTCCTCCCTTTGATGGCAGTATTTCTCCATGTTCAGCAAAGACAAGCATACTATTTTTTTCATCAATTATAAGTAGATCGTTAAAAGAATAATCACTTTTTTTCCCACCAGCATATATTAGGTATCCTGGGATATTACGATATAATTCTTTTTCATTTAAATCATTTATTGAAATATATTCAGCCATCACCTTGAGATTATTAACTGCGAGTTTATTGCCTGCCGGCATCAAATATATAGAGACAAAAACTGAAAATAAAAAAGCTGTAATACTGAACAACAATACAGGTGACAAAAAAATATTCCCACTACTTCCGCTTGATTTTAGCACTACCAATTCTGAATCAACGGCAAATCTGCTAAAAGCTATAAGTGACGACAACAACATGGATGTTGGTATAGTAATAACAAGAAAAGAGGGAAGATATAAAAAGAGAGTCTCTACTATCAGAAATATAGGAACCCCGTGGGCAAAAAATAGATCTGTTAGATCTATTGCTTTGTCTATAATTAAAAGAAAAATAAAAAAGATATTGCCCATAATAAATAATGGGAATATCTCATATATTATATATTTCTGGACAACCTTCATTTACCTGATTCAGTTGTATATAACCTAATAACAGGAGTTCCTTTTACCATATTAACTTCATCAATTCTTAATATGCAACTAATTGGGATAAAGGTTCTTTCCACATTTTTGAATTCTTTTCTTATTTTTTCATCTTCTGGATTTACTAATACTTCTGATATATCCATAAAAACTATATCAGAAACTTCTATAAGTCCTAGAAAAGAAGACGTATTTACATGAGACGCATATATATTAAGAAGCTCTTTCTTGCTATTATAGAACATAATTTTAAAAATTTTTTTATTCATATCTAATATAATTCCACTTCAATATTTTCATTTTTTATTTTTAACTTAAATCCCATAAGATTGGCCCCAGAATGCCTCATTTCATTAATTTTTTCTATAACCATATTTCTAATCTCCTGTTTGTTATATTTTTGGTCTAGCTGTAAAAGTTCTTTTTCTAGTTTCTGCTCAATTAATGCCCCATTATACTCAGGATACTTTGCAGTCTTTACCGCACCTTTATCCACACCCCATTTAGATTTAAAAACTGTATATTTTGATATAAGATTATTATATTTAATTCTCAAGATAGGATCTTTAATATTTTCTAAACGATATTTATTTATAATGCTTCTAATTTGCATTTCAACAACTTCAGGTTTAGATTCTTTTTTACCATCCAGATACAATTTATAGTAATAATTTACCATATCGATCAATCTATTTAATTTTTCTAACTCTTTTTTTATCTCATCTTTTTCCAATTAAGATTCCTTAAGTCAGAATTTGTTGAAAAGAGGTCAAAAACTACATTAACAAGACCTATTATTAAGCTTCCGCCAACAGCACTCCAGAAACCATCAATATAAAAACCTCCCACCATAGAAGCCGTTAGCTTCAAGATAATAGCATTAATAACCATATAAAACAGCCCTAAACTGAAGATCTGGATAGGCAAGGTTAGCAATAATAAAACAGGTTTTAAAAAAATATTTAAAACTGTTAAAATAACAGCACTAATAAGCAGTGTCAAAAAAGAATCCACATCTATATGTTTAAAAAAGATAGAAGCAGCTCCTATCCCAATAAGATTCAAAAACAATCTGTATATTATATAGTTTGACCTAATCATACCAACCTTTTGTGATAACATAGTTAAGAAATGGTTAAAAATCAATATTTTTATCAACTATGTGAAACCAAAATAGAAATATCCCCTTTAAGTTTTTCATCACATATATGTCCTACCTATTCTGGATATTTCCACATATGTTACTTTGTATTCTATTATATCTCACTGTCCATGCAAAATATACAAGAGTAATAGTTGATTCCCCTTTAGAAGAAAAAATAGAGTGACAGTGTGTATAACACCATCACACCATTGTCATTCTATTTTAAAACGCCTGCTAAATCCGTAAATATTACTCCCAATCCATATGCGCCCGCATCAGGGTATCCCAGACTTCTATCTCCTACTGTGCTAGCCCTGCCCATACGCGCTACAATTTTTTCCGTTTTCTTAGCTCCCTCAACAGCAGCCTTGGCAGCTCTGACAAAGATCTCTTTCATCTGCATCTCTGACTGCGCACATGTGATCCACATATCTGTACACGGAATCAGGGCATCCATTAAGGTTTTATCACCTACTATTGCTCCTCTTCCAAATGAGCGTTCTCCGGTAGCCTGTATTCCTTTTACTGCTGCCTGTAACATTTGAGCAAATTCCGAAGCAGTAATTTCTGTTTTATTACCAACATTTTTTCCAGCTGCCCTGAAAGCCGAACCCCATATCGGTCCGGAAGCACCTCCACAGTGTTCCATGATAATCAGAGAACAGGCATCCAAAAACTCACCAATGGTGCAATGATCCCGTACTAACTCTTTCCAATCAGCCTTAAGCTGCTTAAATCCTTTTGCGACACTCATACCAAAATCTCCATCGCCTGCATAAGAATCCAGTTCACAGAACAGTACTTCATTTTCTATAATACATTGACTCATTCTATCAATTATATATACCATATTAGAAAATGTTATTTTTCCTTTAGACAAAGTGGCGTAAGCTGCATCCGTTTCTACTCGATAAGATATTCCACTATTTTCTTTTGCTTTCTTTTCAATCGGTGTATAAATGATAGGTTCTGTTGCGCCTACAATTTTTAAAGCCGGCGTATCACTTTCCTCTGATAAAAGTTCTTCCAATTCCGCATCTAACTTCAATATAGATAATGATGCGCCTGCCATATCGATACTTGTCATATAATTACCAACGAATACTCTTTTCACCAGTATACCTTTTTTGTCCAAGATTGCCGTCACGTTATTATTCAAAATATATAATTCCTGCATAGGTGTAGCTCCGAAACCATTTACCAATAAAGCAGCTACATCTCCTTTTTTTACTAAGAGTTCTTCAAACAATGCATCTATCATACGTTCTGCCAATTCTTTGGAGGGGACCAGTTTTTCTCTTTGAATGCCAGGTTCCCCATGAATACCTACCCCATACTCCATTTCATCTTTTCCCAGTTCAAATGTAGGCGTCCCTTTCGCTGGTACAGTGCAAGAAGTCATCGCAAATCCTATGCTCTTAACATTTGCTATCGTCTTTTCAGCTACAGTCTTTATATCTGCTAAGTTCATGCCCCTTTCAGCCGCTGCCCCAGCTATTTTATGCACAAACACGGTTCCTGCTACGCCTCTTCTACCTACTGTATAAAGACTGTCTTTTACTGCTATATCATCGTCTACCCTTACATACTCTACCTCAATGCCATCTTCCGACGCCAAGTACGCCGCATTTTTAAAGTTCATCATGTCGCCGCTGTAATTTTTTATAATTAATAAAGTACCTTTATCACCAGCAGTTTCTTTAATCGCCTGATAAACTTGAATCTGGGAAGGCGAAGCAAATACATCTCCGCAAACAGCTGCATCCAACATGCCTTTTCCTACAAAACCGGCATGCGCTGGTTCATGTCCACTTCCGCCACCACTTATTAAACTAACTTTATTTGGATTTTTATGCTTTCTGGTAATTATTTTAAACTTTTTATTCAATACAAGTTCTGGATGCGCCTGCACAATACCGTTGCACATTTCCAATACAAAATCTTCCGGGACATTCATTATTTTTTTCATACGATTATCCTCTTTTCTGAAATGCGCTTCCCATACTGTTTGCTACTAGAATCGCTGCTGCCACTGCTTCAGGTTTTACCGGAAATGGCAAAGTATGAATAGATTCTTCAGGAATACAGGATTTTTCTGCTACTTCCATCAACTCTTCCTGACTAATCGTATCAACTCCTATATCAGCCAGACACATAGGAAGCCCCACTTTTTGACAAAAGGATAATACTTCTTCGATTTCTTCTGTAGGTGCATTTTCCAATACCAATTGTGCCAATGTACCGAATGCCACTTTTTCTCCATGAAAATATTTATGCGTACCAGGTAAAATCGTCAATCCGTCATGAATCGCATGTGCGCCTCCAAGACCGGCGCTCTCAAATCCCAAACCAGATAACAGAATATTTGCTTCAATTATATTTTCCAAAGAACTTGTTACTTTATTGCTTTCACAAGCAAATTTCGCTTTTACACCGTCTGCTAATAATGTTTGATAGCAAAGTGTTGCGAGTGCCAACGCTGTGTTTGTGCCTACTGCTGGTGGGCATACACCTTCTCTAACACCACAAGGAAGACCTGCGTTTACTTTTGCATAGGATGCTGCTGTAGCTCTAGCTTCAAAGTAAGTTGACAGTGCATCTCCCATGCCAGATACCAAAAATCGTGTCGGGGCATTGGCAATCACTGTCGTATCAATCAAAACAACAGTTGGACTCTGTTTAAAATATGCATAATCATCAAATGCGCCATCTGGTGTATAATAAACTGCTGAGTGGCTGGTTGGCGCATCAGTTGCTGCTATCGTAGGCACAATAATCAACGCATCCCCTTCTGCTACACATTTTGCTGTATCAATAGCTTTACCACCGCCTAAGCCGATTGTACAACTGCACCCTTTATTCTCAGCCACTTTCTTGAGCCTGGCCACTTCCTGTCTGGAACACTCTCCTCCAAAACTACCCTCAACAAATTTCACACCAAACTTTGATGCTGTACTATTTAATTTATCTTTTACACGCTGTACGTCATCTGGATGTGCTATCAAAAGTGCTGAGTTGCCAAATGAATCTACAAAATATCCTAAATTTAATATTTCATCTTCTCCCTGAACATACTTTGTTGGGCAAATAAATGCTTTTCTCATATTACGCTCCTTTCTGATGGCATCATGCTCGTCTAATATAGTATTATTTTCGTGTTATTCTGAAATCATTTATTGTACAATGAAATGCCAGATATTACCAGTAATACGCAAGTAATTCTCATAAATACTTCCCGCTCATTTTTGCATATAATTTTGCGCCAATAAACGTGCCGGACTTTAAATCAAGGACATCATTTTTTTATCAACTATTATAGTATTACCTTGATTTATCTCTAACTTGAAGTCTAATATAATTTAATGATCGATTTACATACACATTCATATTTTTCAGATGGAAGTCTTAGTCCTGAAGAGATCGTTAAAACTGCACTTAAAATAGGGCTGTATGCAGTGGCATTGACAGACCATGATACTGTAGATGGTATTGAAAGATTTTTAAAAGCTCCAGGGAATATCCACAAAGTTGCCGGTGTAGAGATAAGCATTGCCTACGATAAAGGGACATTTCATCTTTTAGGTTTGTTCATAGATCATAAGCATGATAAATTAAAAAGTACCTTAGATATGTTGAAAAAATATAGAAAAGAGCGCAATACAATAATTTTAAATAAACTTAGTAATATGTCAGGGGAAAAAATCAATGAAGAGGATATTTATAGCGATAGAAAAGGGGAAATCAGCAGGCCTCATATAGCCCATTATCTCATAAGCAAAGGTGTTGTAAAGGATATTTATGAGGCTTTTGACAAATATCTTGGCATCGGGAAAATACTGTATGAACCAAAAAAACGCCTCGATTATAAGACTGGTTTAAAGATTATTAGGGAAGCTGGAGGGATCACTATTCTTGCACATCCCCACACATTGAATCTGGGAGAGACTGCGCGCAAAACATTCTTATTAGAACTTTTGGATTCTGGATTAGAAGGCATTGAAGCTTATACATCTACCCAAAATAAACTTGACACAAACTTTTACCTGCAATTTGCCAAAAATAATAATGTATTAATTTCATCAGGAACGGATTTCCATGGCGAAATTAAACCTGGTATCGATTTAGGTACAGGAAAAGGAAAATCCCATTTCGATAATCTTATATATGACAAGATGACAAATTATCTAAAATATAGAAAATGAACGTATTAATACATATAAATAATACTGGGTACATATAGCGATACCGTATTGTTTATTCAATTCAGGGTGATGGCCCTACTGTATGGATCGTGAAAGTTGGTCATCGAAAAGATATTTATCGCTGAAGCAAACAATAGCATTCCCCCTCCTTATTCTTTTTTTAAAAAGATAAAAATTAATGAAAAAAATAACGCACAGGGACACTATAGTTCCCTCACTATCTGTATATTAGTAATAAAAGCGATCTGAAAAAAGGAGGTAATAAGATGAGAAGATTTAATGCCAAGAGAAAATCTTTTAGTTACGGTTGCGCAAAGAGTAAATACTCCTGCAAAGTTTTAGCAAACATGAATACTGTAAACTTCTTTCACTCATATTAGAAGAAAAGACTATTTCCAGGGAGATAAGCCAGGCATTATCAGTAAACGCTCCGTTAATGGTTTTAGCTCAAGTTCGCGACTTCCAAACCAGCCACTTTCATACTACACCTCCTTTTTAGATAAAACATTTAACAAAATATCATTTTACTAAATTTACAAAACTCCTCCAGAGCATCTATTCTCAAATGTTCTTTATCAACCTGAATACAATTATTATAGTATAATTTCAATTCTTTCAAAACCAACTAATTTTCTTCAATCCATTCATATAATCTATAAGGATTGATATTCCAAAACATAGATAACATAAGCGGTGACAAATATCTAACACTTGTCTCCTCTTTAATCTTTTGAGATCATCCTTTCTTTTTCTTAATTTTTTCTTTAATTATATTTTTCATCTTTTATACCGCTTATTTTTGCAACACTCTTCATAAGGATTTTTAAAATAATTCTTTTGGTATTTTTCATCTATATACTCAAGTAAATCCTTCCAGTGTTTGTTAGCCAAAAGAGCTAATCCCAAATTTCCGAATCCAGTTTGTGGACTATAAATTTCATTTACTGCCGATTCAAAATACATAGGTTTACCATTAACAATAGTAGTATATAGTTTAGATGTTTTACTAATTTTTGCACCACCATTAAAATATTTTTTATTTCCTTTTCCTACAGCTTCAGGACAATCATTAGTCCCATATAATATAGGATTGGCTTTGCCTAAAACAGAACCTTTAGAAAGGAACAAAATACTATTCTGTTCATATAATTCTCCTAAATATATCATATCTTATAAAAATTCCTTTGTGTATTTTTGTCTTTTTTCTAAAGAATCATCTTCTTCTACCCTATCATCCATAACAAAAAAAGATATTTCTTTTTGCTTTTTTCCGTTATTGTCATAAGTACCAATAACTCTAGTAATACTATACCCGCTACGTGATAATTTTAATTGTAAAGAATAATTCCTTGCCATGTTTTCTCTTTTAGTATAAGATCTACCTATATTACATTTATCTGTTAGTCTGAAAGCTGTAATAAAGCAACAATCAAATTTTTCATTCCTTTCTAATAAACTACTTATTGAAGTTTCATTTATTTCTTTTTTCATATTTTTTACCTCATTAAATTTATTAAAAATAGAACTAGATGACATGCTAGCAATCTTAGCAGTTTAGAATACAATAGTGTAAAGATAATATCAACATACAAAAAGCTATGGAGAGTGGAGCATCAAAAGCATGGCATGGGATTGTAGCTTACCATTTTCAAGTTGCAGAAATTAAAAAATATAATTGTTAACAAAAAAATCCTCCCATAAATGGGCAAAAATTTTTTGCAAAAATGGGGGATTTCTATTCACAAAACGCGCTTGTAGTTATAAATTTAAATGGCTAGAGTATAAAAGATGACTCTATTTTTACAGGGGGTTTTTTAATGAAACTAAAAAAAATATTGATAATCTGTTTTTTGATATCAAGCATAGTCCCTGCCTTGATAGTGGGATTGTTGAGTTATAGAATTGCTGAAGATGAGCTTTATAAACAGGGTAGACAGGATTTAGAAGAAAGGGTTGTAGCTGTAAAACATATAATGGAGGTATTGGATAGGGAGGTAAGCGCAGGAAATATAAAAGAAGATGCCTATATGGAACTAGTCAGGACACTTGTTTTAGGAGATAAACTGCCTGAAGGGGGCAGAGATTATATGAATGCCTTTCATAAAGGGAAAACGGGTTTTATCTGGTTTATGGATTCAAAAGGAAATGCCATAGGTGACATATATAAAAAAACAGAAGGAGTAAATCTATATGAATATTTTAATAATGACCCATATATAACTAAAGCCTTAGATGAAAAAATCAGTAATAAACATGGATGGTATGAATCCACATTTATAGATCCTTCAACCCAGCAAAAATACAATAATACATGCTCATATGATTATTATCCGAGTAGAGATATAATCATTGGTGCTGTTGCATATCTGAATGAATTTACAGCTCCTGTAAAAAATGTTCGGGATCTAACATTCATAATATGTTTTATAACCATAGTGATAGTTTCCCTGTTTTCACTGATATTTTCAAAGATGATATCAACCCCCCTGGTTAAATTAACAGCTTTTACAACAGAGATAGGAAAGGGTAATCTTGAAGTAAGAATACCTGCTTTTGGGCTATACAAAGAATTAAAACAGCTTACAAACTCTTTTAGTACAATGGCTATAAAGTTAAAAGAGATGATCTCTGCCAATGAAAGAAATATAGATAAACTTAAAGAGAGTAATGAATTTAATCAGGCTCTAATAGAGAATTCCCCGGCAGCCGTATGGATGTCTGATGAAAATGGGAGATGTTCCTTTATCAATAAGGAGTTTACAAGACTCTTAGGATATACAGCAGATGAGCTAATAGGTCTTAAAGTGCCTGACTTCCCTTATTTTTGTAAATCAGGACTCCCCTATATGGAAGCAGGGACATTAAAAGTATTAGAAAAAATATGGCAACGTATTATAGAGGAAAGAAAGAGCGCTAAAGGAGATGTCCCTTTCATTACAAAGGGTGGTGATATAGTAATTCATCAGGGCATTGAAATTCCTTATGGAAAAGGCGAGGGTCGTCTTTGGGCATCACTGGATATAACAGAGATGAAAAGATATGAAATAGAGCTTGCCAATACTGTAAATGTTTTTGGTTTTGCTCTATCAAAAGCTGCTGAAGGTGATCTATCTCTGAAGGTTGATTTAAACACAATATCAGAACAGTACAGAGGTATTGGCAGAAACATCAATGAGATGATCTCATCTACCAAAAAGAGTATAGATGAACTGCAAAAAAGGGAGAAGGAACTGGCAAAAACAAAGGGACTTTACAGTGAACTTGTTGAATTATCAAAGGGTATAATTCTACGGTGGAAATCTGACGGAACAATCACTTTCTGGAATAAGTTTGCCCAGGAATTCTTTGGCTACCATATGAATGAAATAATCGGACAGAATGTGATGAATACTATTGTCCCGCAAAGTGAATCAACAGGTAGAGATTTAAATGAAATGATTGACAATATAAGGAAAAATCCCAAAAAGTATCCAACTAATATTAATGAAAATGTGCGAAAAAATGGAGAACATGTCTGGATCTCCTGGTCAAATAGTTTTTTTACCAATGAAGAAGGAAAAAATGAAATAATCTCTATCGGTCAGGATATTACTGAACTGCGCAGATATGAAGAGAAACTAAAAAAGACAAACGAGTTTAATCAATTACTACTGGAGAATACGCCAGCAAGCATATGGATATTAGATAAAGATGGTATATGTACTTATGTAAACAGTGAATTTGTCAGGGAAAGTGGATGGTCTAAAGAAAAGCTGATTGGGCTGAAAATTCAAGAGTCTCCACATATATGCAAATCAGGCTTACCTTATATGAAGGAAGGGACTATGGATATACTTATACCCTATTTGAAAAATATCAGAGAAAATAAAAGATCGTATAGAATTACCCTCCCCATAAAGAAAAATACTGGGGCAATAATGCTAGGCTATGGTATCATTGTGCCACTTGATGATGAATTATCAACAATATGGGCTGGCATTGACATTACAGAAATAATAAAAAAGGAAATAGAGCTTGCTAATTTAAATACTCAGCTAAAAGAAGTCTCACATGCAAAATCAGATTTTCTAGCAAGTATGAGTCATGAACTTAGAACACCTCTTAATGCAATCATAGGTTTTTCAGAAATATTAAAGGATGGTCTTGCAGGAGAGCTAGCAGAAGACCAGAAGGAATATATCACAGATATCTTTGTCAGTGGGCATCATCTGCTATCGCTTATCAACGATATATTGGATCTATCAAAGGTAGAGGCTGGTAAAATGGAGCTTGAGTTAGAAAAAACTGATCTGAAAGAACTTCTGGAAGATTCTCTTATAATAATTAAAGAGAAGTCTCAGAAGCATATGATTAATCTTATATCTGACATAAATGAATCTCTGGGAGAACCTATGGTTGATATACGCAAATTGAAGCAGATTGTATATAACCTCCTCTCCAATGCTGTTAAATTTACACCTGATGATGGCAATATAACTCTATCTGCAAACATTACAACATTAGAAGAATTATTGATAAACAGGGAAAAAGCAGGTTTCACTGAAAATATTGAACCTCTTTCAAAATATAGTAACTACATAAAAATAGATGTGGAAGATACAGGTATCGGTATAGAAGAAGATGATATGAATAAACTGTTTGAAGCTTTTACACAGGTTGGCACTGATAAAGATAAGAAACACAAAGGCACAGGGTTAGGATTAGCACTTGTTCAGCAATATGCAGAACTTCATGGCGGAACCGTTTCAGTAAACAGCAGAATAGGTCAGGGAAGCACCTTTACTATCTGGATACCGCTCATAACTGATAATTAAATTTTATGAATAACTGTAGTTTACAATTACTTGTTATGGTGTTTTAGATAAGAAAAGAGTTGAAGGGTTCTTAACCAGGAGTTTTAAAATAAATAAGGAAGGAAACTAATGAAAACTATTGTGCATTTATCACAGATTCTTAAAAAACCATTTAAAAATAACTTATCATGGCAATTTATAATAGCATTCATTAAATTTTTTATTTAGTATGGAGAAATATTCATATCTTAAAAGGGGGCATCGGATTTGAAACACACAAAAATAGTTGATATCCTTACATCGAAAAGTGTTGGTAATAAGTACACAATAATGGGTTGGGTGAGGACAAGGAGAGACTCAAAAGGGGGTTTTTCATTTATTGAACTAAACGATGGCTCCTCTCTGAGATCTTTACAAATTATAGCTGATAATAAACTGGATAATTATAATAGTACTATACTTAAAATATATACCGGATGTTCTATAAAGGTCGTCGGTATATTAAAAACATCTTCCGGTAAAGGGCAAGATATAGAGCTATATGCGGAAGATATTCATGTCTTTGGATGGTCTGATCCGGAATTATATCCTCTACAAAAAAAACGGCATTCCTTTGAATTCTTACGAACAATAGCCCATCTGAGGGCAAGGACAAATACTTTTGGTGCTGTGGCCAGGATTAGAAATACTGCAAGCCATGGTATTCACAGCTTTTTTCGTGAAAGGGGCTTCATCTATCTGCATACACCTATTATAAATGGGAGTGATTGTGAAGGAGCAGGAGAAATGTTCAAAGTTACCACTTTGGATTTAAATCATATCCCCAAAAACGAGGGAAAATGTGATTTTACCAAGGACTTCTTTGGACAACCCAGCAACCTGACGGTTAGTGGTCAGTTAGAAGCAGAAGCTTATGCTCTTGCTATGGGGGATGTATATACTTTTGGACCTACCTTCAGAGCAGAAAACTCTAACACATCACGACATCTTGCTGAATTCTGGATGGTGGAGCCTGAAATAGTATTTTCAGACCTTGATGATAATGTTCATTTAGCCGTTGATTTTCTAAAATTTATATTTTCCTATGTTTTAGAAAATAACAGAGAAGATATTGAATTCTTTAATAAATTTATAGACACATCGGTAATCAAAAATATTGAAACATTGATTTTAGAAGATTTTGAATATTTAACTTATAGCGAGGGGATAAAACTTCTATCAAAAGCAAAGGAAAAATTTGATTTCCCAATACAATGGGGAGTTAATCTCCAATCTGAGCACGAAAATTATTTATGCGAAAAAATTTTTAAAAAACCTGTTGTTATGGTTGATTATCCAAAAAAAATAAAATCATTCTATATGAAGCTTAATGAAGACAACAAAACTGTGCGAGCAATGGATGTTTTGGTTCCTGGAATTGGAGAAATCATAGGAGGTAGTCAACGTGAAGATGACTATAACACTCTACTCGAACGTATAAAAGAGATGAATCTCAATCCTGATGATTACTGGTGGTATCTGGAATTGAGAAAATTTGGAACTGCGCCACATGCAGGCTTTGGCCTTGGTTTTGAACGCCTAATACAGTTTATCACAGGGCTTACTAATATAAGGGATGTGATCCCTTTCCCAAGAACACCAGGCAACGTTAGTTTTTAAATCAGCTGATAAAAACAACTGACAAAAAAGATATCAAATTATAATAAACAAATGCAGCCAAAATCAAAGAAAACTTGGATGGATGGTTTCTATTTTGGCGATTACAGATAAATGATGAAAAACTTAAAGGGGACATTTCTACTTTGGGTTAACATTCCTGGTAGACTATTTAACATATATTGCCAAATAGCTTAGAGTTCATATTATTAAATTTATAAAACATTAAATATCTAATTTTATCAGTGTTCTTATATAATATTAGGAGGATTAGAGGATGAAAAAAAAAGTCATAAACTCATCTATATATTTAATGATATTTTTTATTTTATTATACACTGCTTTAGTTGCTAAAAAATCTATGGCATCGAATAATGATACTGGTGAGTTAAATAATAAGGAAAATAATGTTAACGATGATACCAACAAACCAAATTTCATCATAATAATGGCAGATGATATGGGATATGGTGACTGGAATTACGGGGGGAACCCAACGATATACACACCCAATTTAAACAAATTAGCAAATGAAGGGATATATATGAGTCAATTTTATTCAGGGAGCCCTATATGTTCTCCTAGCAGGGCATCTTTACTGACCGGAAGAAATACTATTAGAACGGGTGTTATAAATGTATTCCTGCCTGTGGGGGGCCGAGGACTACCTGAAGATGAAATCACTATGGCTGAAGCTATAAAACCTTTAGGTTATAAAACAGCATGCATTGGAAAATGGCATCTTGGTAGTAACGATAACCATAGACCTTTAAGTCAGGGTTTTGATTATTTTTATGGTTTACTATATAGCAATGATATGTATCAACCCGATCTTTATAGAAATGATGAGGTAATTGAAAGTCCTACTATACAGAGTACACTTACAAAGAGGTATACCGAAGAAGCCATAGAATTCATCACCGATAATAAAAACAATCCTTTTTTTCTTTACTTGCCTCATACAATGCCACATACACCTCTTGCAGTTTCAGATGATTTTGCTGGAAAATCAAAACATGGACTCTATGGAGACGTTATAGAAGAAATAGATTGGAGCGTTGGAAAGATCCTGGATACGGTAGAATCTTATGGCCTCAGTGAAAATACATTCATAATATTTACCAGCGATAATGGCCCTTGGACAACACAAAAACAGAAAGGTGGGAATGCTGGGTTACTCCGGGGAGCAAAAGGAGACACATGGGAGGGTGGTATGCGTGTGCCCACTATTTTTAGATGGACAGGGCATTTGCCTGAAGGTAAAATATCAACCTCGGTAGGTTCTTTTACAGATATATTCCCCACAATAACCACACTAGCAGGAGCAAAAATAGACGATACTATCCCAATGGATGGCATAAATCTTATTGATGTCCTATGTAGGACATCTGATCCTGTGAGAACTATTTATTACTACAAAGAGGATAAATTGAATGCCCTTCGTCATGGCAAATGGAAACTTCATTTCAGGTATTATAACCATAAAAGTTACAATCATCAAAAAGGTGGATATGACCTACCGAGGAATTGGATAAAACCAAGAACACCTCTGCTTTTTGATCTAGAAATTGATCCTTCAGAAAAATTTAATAGATCAGATGATTATCCTGATATTGTAGATATGCTTACAAAGCTGGCAAAGGATTATAAAAATGAGATTGAAGATTTTGGAGAAAATGAAGAATTGATCCGGTGGTTCAAAAATGACTACTTAAAGTATGAGATACTTCATCAGAGTATGAAAATATTTCCTGCGTTAGCGGATTGAAAATTATTGAAATATTTACTATTAAGAATTGGTTAGAACTATATATAAAAAGTGTTATCTATCTAGATCTCTGGCAATAAGACTGTTGTAGATTTTAACTAACTCATCAGCATATTTGCCTATTGTGTGATCAGCAGCTATCTCTTTTGCCTTTATTGAAAATTGTTCATATAGCTTATTATCTGTTAAAAGTTTCTTCATTTTATCAGCTATATTATCCGTGTCAGTTTTACAGACAAGAGAACATTCTGATGCAATCTCTTTCAATGGTACAAATTCAGAAATTATGCCTGGGATACCCATATACATAGCTTCTAAATATGCACTTCCAAATCCTTCAGATTTAGAAGGCATAACAAATAAGTCAGAGCAGGCTAAAATAGCCGGGATATTATCGCTATAGCCAGGAAGAAATACATCTTTAGTTAAGTTCAAATCATTGATCAACTTTTCAAGATATCCCCTATCCTTTCCTTCGCCAATGACACTAAGGCTAATTGATGGTAATTCATCCTTAACTTTATTAAAGGCTTTTATTAATAAATCAAAATTTTTCTGTTTTACAAACCTTCCCACAGCAACAATTTTTGTAATATTACCTTTTTTTTTATGTTTTAGTCCATTAAATCTTTTTTCGTCTATTGCATTGTAGAGAACTATATTTTTCCTTTTTGCAATATTGTGCGCAGAATCAACATAATTCTTTACAGCATTTGATACAGATAGAAAGAGATCTGTTTTATAAGATAAAATTTTATTTGCAATACTCCTGTGAATTTTTTTTTCTTTTTTTATATTATGCATATGTGTAATTGTAGGAATTTTGAGTCCCATTAATGCAAGTCTACCAAAATAATCACCAGAAAATTCCATGGTATGCACTATATCAGGATTATATTTTTTTATCAGTTTACGAAGTCTCAAAACAGTATCAATTCTATATGTCTTTATTGCTTTTAAAGAGGATGAAACATTAATAATATTCAACATAGGATAAGTAGTTTCATTATATTTAATTCCTGTCCCTGAGAGATTAAGTATATATACAACATCCCCCCTGTTAGATAGTTCCTGTGTGAAATCAAACAATAAATTTCTGATACCTCCAAAAGGCAAACCACCCAAAACATAAACTATTTTCATACCATACACTCTATACGATGATTGATAGCTTTATCAAGAGAAAATTCTCTACCTGTTTATATTAATAATTGTAATAATCTTTGACTTTTCGTTAACCCAACACTTACTTGCAATCCCAGCCATACACCGAAATTAGTGAAGAAATTTATAAGAAATATTTTCTAACTAGAAAAATAGCAAAGACTTTCATAATCCTAATATATATAAATATCCTCTTCAAAATAACCTGCCAATATTACAAAAAAAAATGTACACTTCTTAAAGCTATCGGTATTGACCGACACATTGAAAAAAGGTTTATGATAGACAAAATATGATAAAACATATTATCTTCTTGACACAACCACCACTTAAATCGATAAATAATTATATGATATTCTATTATATACGATAAAAAGTTGCGCAGGTCTTACATGGACAATATATTTATTGGCGTAGATGGGGGAGCTTCAAAAACCTTCCTTATTATTGAAGATAATACCGGGAATATTCTAAGCACCGGTATTTCAGGACCTGCTAATATTAGTATATCAACTGAAAAAGCGTGGACGTCTATCAATAATGCTTTAAATATTGCGCTAAATAAAGCAGGGCTTAATATTAGTGATACAAATTATAATTTTTATGCAGGTTTTGGCCTGGCTGGATTAGAGGTAGAAAAAGCCTGTCAAATATTTTCAAATTACCAACATCCTTTTAAAAAATTGCTGTTAAAATCTGACGCATTTACCGCCTGTTATGGTGCACATGGAGGCAATGATGGAACTATTGTTATTATTGGCACCGGTTCCATAGCTTATCAAATGATAGGGGAACGATCTGTTAGAATAGGAGGATGGGGATTCCCTCATGGTGACGAAGGGAGCGGAGCCTGGCTGGGATTAGAACTAGCAAAATTGACTTTTTATTATATCGATGGACGTGTAAACTCATGCAAATTATTTGACAACGTAATAAAAAAATTTAATGGAAATGTCCAGGATTTCGTTACCTGGGCAAACAGCGCAAATTCTACAGACTTTGCCACGCTTGCTCCATTATTAATAGCGGCTTTGAAATATCAAGATTCAATTGCCGTTAATTTAGTAACAAAAGCCGCTGACTTTATTAATCATCTTATATATGATCTGGATAAAAAGGCTGGTACTGAAGAAAGAAATTTACCTCTTTGTATGATTGGAGGCATTGCCCCATATATAGTTCCTTATATGGATGCCTGTCTAAAATCGCGTATTGTAAAACCAAAATATGGCCCAGCAAAAGGAGCCATATTATTTTTAAAAAAATTTTTGAATCTAAATGATATTATTTAATCTTATAACAGGTACAAAATTATGACAAAAATGCAAATAGAAGGGGCAGAATCTCCTTCCATTATACGAAAACAGCTAATTGAAAATAACTCAATATTAAGCAATGTGGCAAAGATCATCAAAAAAAGAAATATACCATTTTGTTTAACTGTAGGACGGGGGAGTTCTGACCATGCTGCAACATTTGCAAAATACCTATTTGAAACCAGGTTGGGTTTGGTTACTGCCTCTGCTGCTCCTTCAGTTACATCTATATATAAAAGCAAATTACGTTTAAAAGACAGTCTTGTCATCAGTATTTCACAATCCGGGCAAAGTTCTGATATATGTGATGTTATAGCCTATGCAAAAAAATCTGGCGCTATAACTGTATCATTTGTAAATGATGTAACATCACCACTAGCATATGCCTCTGAGTATGTGATCCCTCTTATGGCCAGAGAAGAATTATCCGTTGCAGCAACAAAGTCTTTTATAGCCTCTATCTCTTCAATAATCCAACTTGTAACACATCTAACCGACGACATAGCGCTGAAAAAAGCCCTTGAGATATTACCAGAATCTTTAGATTCTGCATTACAATCAACATTGCCCCCGGAACTTCTTTCAGAAATGTCCATAATTAATGACATTATAGTTTTAGGACGCGGTTTTGGCTATCCTCTAGCTCAAGAAGCAGCTCTAAAATTAAAAGAAACCTGTTCTATACACGCTGAAGCTATAAGTGGGGCTGAGATTTTGCATGGCCCATTTGCTTTAATGAAGGAGAATTTCCCTTTTATTATGTTGTGTCAATCAGATAACACACTGGAAGGAATGATTAAGCTGGCAGTTAAAATAAAAACATTGAAAGGTAAAATCTTTCTATTCATACCTTCAAACATCTTAAAAACTAACATTTATAATTCTTCTTCCATTGTTGTTAAACTTCCGGAATCAATACACCCAATCTGTGACCCCATATTATTTATTCACTCTTTTTATAGATTTGCATCAAATCTATCTCTTCATATGGGGTTTGATCCTGATGAACCTCCTAATATATTTAAAGTAACCAATACTATATAATGGAGAAAAGTAACGTATAAAAAAATAATGATGGAATATGATATAGCGCTAAAAGAATTAAACATTTGCACTAACACAAAAATCATCACAGGAGATCTTTACATAAAAGATGGTCAAATAAAACATATAGTAAAGCAACCAAATAGATCAAGCTTCAATGCAGAAAAATCTATAAATTTATCACACGATTTTTATGTAATACCAGGAATGATAGACATACACACACATGGCACAGCGGGATCGGACATAATGGATGCAACATTCAAATCATTAGATAACATAGCCAATACGTTACCTACAGAAGGGACTACTTCTTTTTTAGCTACGACAATGACAGAAAATATAGATAAGATAGAAAATGTGATGATAAATGTAAGAGATTTTATTGAGTCAAACAATAACTCCGGCGCTGAAATTTTGGGCATTAATTTGGAAGGACCTTTTATATCACCAAAAAAGTGCGGAGCACAAAATCCTGAAAAAATTATCAACCCTGATATTGAACTTTTTAGTAAATGGCAACATCTAGCAAATAATTTAATAAAAATAGTTACTATAGCACCAGAACAACCTGGTGCTATAAAATTTATTGAATATTTAAAAAATAATTCTATTACAGCATCTATCGGTCACACAAACGCCACCTATGATGAAACTAAAAAAGCAATTGAATCAGGAGCCACTCACGCAACACATATATTTAATGCCATGAGTGGAATAAATCATAGAGAACCTGGAGCTGCCACAGCCCTACTTCTTTCCCCCAAAGTATCAACCGAATTAATAGCTGATGGTATACATTTACACCCTGTTGTTATTAAGCTAATATTTAAAATAAAAGGCGAAGATAATATCATTTTAATCACAGACTCGATGCGTGCCAAGTGCTTGGGAGATGGATCCTATGATCTAGGTGGACAAATAGTACGCGTAAAAAATAATAAAGCCAGTTTGGATAATGGGACATTAGCAGGAAGTATGCTTAAAATGCAAGATGCATTTATAAATATGCGTAATTTTTGTAATATAGATTTATTGAAATTAATAAAAATGACATCTGAAAACCCAGCCAAATTACTAAATATTTTCTATAGAAAAGGAAGTATACAAGAGGGAAAAGATGCCGACCTTGTCATACTGGGCAAAGATTTTAATCTGGTTATGACTATTTGCAAAGGTAATATTGTATATTCCAGCTTATGAAAAATCTAAACAGAGACAACCCTTATAAATTATTATATTCTAAAAACCCGATAATATGACACCGTAATAATAGCGATATAAGGCTAACACAATACATTTATATACACATATAGATATAAAATTATCAAAACAAACTGCCGGTTTACAAGAGAACCAAAAAACTTTTTGTAATCAATATACAGTGTTCATATACATAATAAGGACATTTTTAAAGCGGGCGACGGGGCTCGAACCCGCCACCTTCAGCTTGGGAAGCTGACGCTCTACCTGATGAGCTACGCCCGCGACAGATTATATCTACTACACAATTTAGTGACATATATCAACTACCATTTTTAATATATTGTATGCTTTTTCCATCTTTATTCAAACAAAAATAACCAGAGGAATATTTTTGTTTTACTTCATAGCTTATACCATCAATCGTGATTACAACTCCGGGAAAAGCCGTTGTAAAGAATTCAACCTTTGAATTAGATACATCCCGTATATTTTTATTTATTGTACTAATTTTATTTTCCAATTGTATTATCTCCTCATCACAGGATAATTTGTTTTTATATATGGTCGTATATTTATGACTTACTGTATTAACTGAATTATCCATCATGTCAGAATTATACTCTCCTAGATAATGATTATATTTGGTACGTTTCAAAAATAACTTTTCTAAAGTTTTAACATATGTAGCATTTCTAGTAAAATTTTCATGTATAACACCTGTAACCAATTTTGTATATTTAGCAATCTCAGCACCAATTATATTTGATTCTATACCATACCTGGCAACTGTAGTGCCCCCTATGATACTTCCGGGATCCCCTAACACTTCAACTGCTTTATTAGAATACAACTCTGAGTGTACTACGCTCCTATAAACAACTATGTTCTCTTGGGAAAATAATATTGAGTACTGAACATATCTTGCTTTTATATGCCCCTCAGCTTTACATATTGACTTAATTCCATCCTCATGGCCTATTACCCCTTCACCAATACTGATATTTCTTCCTGAATATACCTGCCCACAATGAACACTACCTGCTACAATAACATCACCACCAGCATCTACAACAAAACCTGGTAATATATCCCCCTTCACAATAACTTTCCCTGGAAAATCTATATTCCCAGTAGAATAATTAACATCTCCATCTACGACATAAATATCTGTAACATCAAGAAAAACAGTGTTGTTTTTATCCCTGTAATCAATAACCCCATCTATTTTACTATAGATTTTATTATGCTTCATATAAACATTATCGCCCAATTCAAGGTGCAAATTGCTACCATCTTTAGCAGAAACATCAGTTCCCCTTACGGTTATTCCATTTTCCCTATCAGTAGGAGGTAAATAGAAACCGATCATTCCACCTTTTTTTATCGAAACATATTCTTTCTGCATATAATATTTATAATCAATTCTGTCCCCGATATAATCGAAGGAAACAGCATCTAATACTGTCCCATCATTACTAGGTCTAAGCAACAACAATCCAGCATCTTCTCCATCTTCAGGCTTTTTCCCCTTAGCAATCATATATCTCCTATATTCTACTGAACCTGTTTTTAACAAATATACAAGATTTTTAAGTCTTTCCTCATCTACGCCATAGATTATTCCATTTTCTAATAATATCCTCTTGATATGGTCGATACTCAATTTCCTTTTCCTATTGTAATGAAAAAGGATATATGCAAACATCTCATCTTCTGAGGTCACTATCTTAATCTTGTTGTCCACTATATTTTTCAATTAAAACCTTCTAATAATTTATATAACAAGATAATGTTTTTCATTTCATATAACTGGTTAAACTCCAATAACTACTGAAGTCAAATCAATAACCTCTTGCATATTATAAATTCTGACACACATTTTTCTACACTCTAAATCCGCTTATTATGTTCCATCCAAGATAAACTTTCTTATTTATATCATCAATTTGATGAAAAAATTTTTCATACTCCTTACTGCTGTTAAATACAAATTTATAAAAACACTCTAAACAGAACAATCTTTTTATTTCATCTACGGAAACATCCTGTATAACCTCATCGGTTTTTATATTTACAAAAATATTGGTTAATGCATTTTTTAAGGAAACAAACCATCTATTGAATCGTTCCTTAACTGGTATCGAAGATTGATTGCTTAGATAACCTAATACATCACGTCCTGATTCATCAAATACATCAGGATACACTGCTATTAAAAACTTCCCACCAATGTATAAGCTTCTGCTTATAGCAAAAATAACATCATATAACGGTCTAAAAAAATAATCTCCGCCTAATGATATTATAAAATCAGATTTTATATTACTTAAAGTGTAGGCAATATTGCTACTAATAATTAGTGGATAAATATTCTTATAAGAAATGTCATTTTGGTAGGACAAGGAATAAACCTTGCTATATTTTTTTTTATTCACAAGATATTTCGCAGTAATATAGTCATTGAAAGAAAGATCACAAGCTACCCTACCTGCTCCAAAGGGGATATCTAATCCATCAAATAATTTCAGATATGTTAGATAAGATTCTTCAATATTTAAATATTTCATTTTACAACACCTAAAGTTTTCTATATTTTTTTTTTATAATTTAGATTAACATTAACATAAATTATAAATAGATTATAATCAATTTTTAATTAAAGGAACTCAAATGGATTATTTATCAGTCAATAATTTTCTAAAAGAAGATATGGAAAAGGTAAAAAAAGAACTATATTCAAATTTGGATTCAGATGTTGAATTAGTTAATGAAGTAGCAGGTTATGTTCTAGATAGCGGTGGCAAAAGATTAAGACCTATGGCTATTATTTTATCAGCCGGTTTAAGTGGCTATAAAGGAGAAAGGAGTGCTAAACTAGGTTGTATTGTTGAATATATACATACTGCCACTCTTTTGCACGATGATATTATCGATGGAGCTATGGTGAGAAGAGGCAATACCAGTGCTAATGTCAAATATGGGAGTGATATAACGGTATTATGTGGAGATTTTTTATATTCTAAAGCCTTTATCAACCTGGTAAAAGATGGTAATCCGGAAATACAGATGATTCTTGCAAAGGCAGCTAATACTATGAGTGAAGGAGAAGTTTTCCAACTTGTAAAAACAGCTGATTACAACTTAAATATGGAAGACTATATTAAAATAATTTTTTCAAAAACTGCTGTATTATTTTCAAGCTGCTGTGAAATAGGCGCTGTTTTGGGAGGAAATAACACAACAGTCAAGAAAAAATTAAAAGAATTTGGTAAATTAGTGGGACTGGCTTTTCAGATGAATGATGATATCCTTGATTTTTTAGGTGACCAGAATATTACAGGTAAATCTACTGGCACAGATTTTAAAGAAGGTAAAATGACATTGCCAATGATTATGCTTAGAGAAAATGCATCGAAAGAGGAGAACAAGATCTTTAAGGAATTAATTACGGATAGCAATTTTACTTTAGATAAGTTAGAATATATAATAGTATTAATGCAAAAATATGATATCAAAACCAAGGCTTTAAACTATGTATTTGAATATGTCAATAAGGCTAAATCAATTCTCAATAGCATCAACATTCAACATAACTTTGATAATAGCAACTATAAAAAATATTTAGAGTATATAGCTGAGTATTCTGTAACAAGGGAAAAATAAGATGCTAAAAGAGGCACTGTATTATGAAAAACTCGACAAGCATATGGTTAGATGTAATTTGTGCCCTCATAATTGTTTGATAAAACCTGATAAATCAGGATTATGCCTTATCAGAAAAAATATAGATGGTATTTTATATCAGTCATCCTATAATGAAATTTCATCTATTTCAATAGATCCTATTGAAAAAAAACCGCTATATCATTTTTATCCAGGGAGCACAATATTGTCTGTGGGAACAAACGGTTGTAACCTAAGCTGTGACTTCTGCCAAAACTGGCAAATAAGCACAAAAATAACGAACAGGGAAACTATAAGCATAGATAAACTTTTAAATATGGCACAAAAAGAAAATAGCATAGGTATAGCTTATACCTACAACGAACCTTTAATATGGTATGAATTTGTAAAAGATTGCGCTAAAAAATTCAAAGAAAAAAGACTTAAGAATGTGCTTGTAACTAATGGAAATATAAATGAAAAACCTCTTAAAGACCTTGTTGAATATATCGATGCTGCAAATGTGGACTTAAAGGGATTTACAAATGATTTTTATAAATGGGTAAAAGGTGATTTAAAAACCACACTAGAGACAATAAAAATATTACTCAAAGAAAAAGTACATGTAGAGTTAACAAATCTTGTTATTCCAACGAAAAATGATAATATTGAAATATTCAAGGAGATGTGTAGCTGGATTGCTAATCTAGACAAAAATATCCCCTTACATTTGTCCAGATATTTTCCGAGTTATAATCTCAATATACCTCAAACATCTTCTAAGACATTATCCAATTTTTATAGCCTGGCAAAGAATTATTTGAACTATGTATATGTGGGAAATATTCATATTGAAGGTACAGTAAATACCTATTGCCCTGAATGCAATAGTCTACTTGTTAGAAGAGATATTCTTAATATAGAAAATCATTTAAAAGAGAAAACATGTCCTTTCTGCAAAAAACAGCTATATTTTGTTGTCTGATTCTTGTCCTGTATGGTTGTGGGCAAAGATATGACAAAAAAAGTTTTTACGCCCTTGGAACCATCATAGATATTACTTTACAAGAAAAAGATATATCATATTTTGATAACATAAAAACACTAATAAATACGTATGAAAAATCGATTACTAATGCAGCCCATGACATTAATACCGCCAAAAAAAATGAAAAAGTCACTGTAAGTAATGAAATTGTAGAACTCTTAAAACAATCTTCTTACTACTACAATTTGTCAAATGGACATTTTGATATAACAATTGCAACAATCACCTCTTTATACGGTTTCCCTGAAGGTCCCTTTAAGATACCTAATAATAAACATATAAATAAGGCAAAAACACAGGTGGGTTTTCATAATCTTAAAATAAATTATGAAAATAACACTCTTACAAAATCAACTGATATATTGATAGATACTGGAGCTTTTTCAAAAGGGACTATTGTAGACAAAACAGTTGAATATTTAAAATCAGTGGGGGTCAAAAGCGCAATTGTAAATGCAGGAGGAGATTTATACTGTATTGGAGATAAAAATGAAAATCAATGGACAATAGCTATAAAACATCCTGATGAAAATAGCAATCTTCTCAGCACCATTTTTATCAAAGAAAAAGCAGTAGCAACAAGTGGTGATTATGAACGATCTTTTGAAGAAAATGGAAAAAGAATAAATCATATATTTGATGCAATAACGTTTAGCACATCTGACAAATACAAGAGCATGAGCGTTATTGCAGATAATACGGAAACAGCAGATGCGCTTTCAACCGTTTATTATTTATTGCCTGTTAAGGAAATTAAAAAATTGTGCCAGGAAATGGATACACCTGTTCTCATTTATACTAAAACAGGTGAAATCATAAAATTATGCGGGTGGGACCTATATGAAAAAAAGGAATAAACTTTTTTATGTATGAAAAGGTTTAGGATCTTTGATCTCTTATTCATAATTTTTCTTATTTTAGCTTCATTATCTCCACTAATTTTTGTTAACATCGATAATAGACATAAAAGATTAAAAATTATTATAGAAAACAGTGATTTTTACTTCCCACTAACAGAAACAAAAATAATAAACTTAAGAAAGTATGGTAAGGAGATGCTTGTACAGATCGGAAATAATCAGGCACATATACTAGAATCTGACTGTAGGAACAAAATATGTATAAGGGCTGGCTGGATTAAAAATTGTGGTGAATCCGCTGTATGCCTGCCAAATAAAGTTGCAATACAAATCGACTGTGAGAAAAATTATATAGATGCGTACTCAAGATAATGAAAAAAAGATATCACTAATAGGTATGCTAGTAGCATTCTCTATCGTAGCAGGTTATTTAGAAAATTTTATCCCTCTGCCTGTACCTGGATTAAAATTAGGAATTGCCAATATAGGCATAATGATATCGCTTTACTTGTTAGACTGGAAATCAACCATCTTGATTGCTATACTAAAATCACTCTTAGTGCCGTTGGTCACTGGTAATTTTATCATCAAACTAACGATCGGACTACCCGCAACACTTGCAGCCGCTACCTTTATGATAATATACAAAACCCTAACTAATAAATTCACCACAGCTACCTCAACAGGAGCATTAGGGGCATTTATCCACATTAACTGTCAATTTGTATTAATTAAGTTTCTATTTATAAAAAGCCTTACAATATACAAGATACTCCCCTACTTCTCTTTGTTCTCTGTTATAGCAGGCGCTATCACAGGATATCTCACCATCATCACCACAGAAATTATCTTAAAAACATACAATAAATAAAAACAAGGGAACAAAAGTCCCTTGTTTATAAGCTTCAGCTATGCAATTTTATCCAACCTCAACTTTTACAGCTTTTTCAACAGATTCAGTTGATTTAGGTAAACTAACCGTCAACACACCATTCTTAAACTTAGCATGAATCCCATCCGTTTTAGTATTAGTCGGCACCTGGATCTGCCTTAGAAAACTTCCAGAAACTCTCTCTTTTCTGTAGAAATCCTCCCCGCTCTCTTCTTTTTCCTCTTCTTTTTTCCCTTTAATAGTAAGAACATTACCACTAACACTCACATCAATATCCTTTTCCGTCATACCCGGAAGATCAGCTCGTACCCTGATATCTTTCTTAGTCTCACTAATATCAACAGTAGGAACAAAACCAACCCCTGACGGAGACAAATCACCTTCAAAAAAAGTATCAAACAACTTGTTCATCTCATCCTGAATACCAACTATTCCTCCAAACGGTGAAACTTCCCTCCTTCTAATTCTATCCAACATATCACACCTCCTCAATATTGATTACAATATTAATATATGCATGAGTCGAAATATATCAAGTTATTTTAATGAAATACCTTATATTATTTAAAATAAATCACTTATATAAAATCAAAATGTTAAACTCAATTACCCCCCCCCTTAGAGCACTTTATTTTTCCCACCCTGACAACAATTTTTTTGATAATTTAACATATGCCCCCTACAATGATCTGGCCATATGCTGCACTATATATGTCTCTATTATTCAAAAGCCAACAGCAGACTTGCCCCCCTTCTTTTAGGTTGACAGGTTTATATAACTATTTGACTAGTTACAATTTTTGCATATATTGGTACACAGTATATCAAGATGTGTGGTCACCAAGAACGTTTAGGCGTTTATTCTAGATGAGGAGATACAAAATGAAAGGTATGGGGAATGATGAAATTCATCAGTCTGTCAGAGATAACTATGGAAAGGTCGCAAAGAGCAATTCAGTTGGATGTGGATGTAACCCCTCCGTTTGTTGTGGAGAAGCAACGGCTAATCCACCCAAAGGGCGCCCATCTCAAAAGTCTTCCCAAATGGGATACTCTGAGGAGGAGCTCCAGTCCATCCCTGAAGGTGCTGATATGGGGCTTGGCTGCGGCAATCCGCAAGCAATTGCAGTGCTAAAACTTGGAGAAACAGTCTTAGACCTTGGTAGCGGAGGTGGATTTGATTGCTTTCTTGCAGCTAACAAAGTGGGACCAACAGGTAAAGTCATCGGCGTGGATATGACCCCTGAGATGCTAACCAAGGCCAGAGAAAATGCTAGAAACGGTGGCTACGTTAACATAGAGTTTCGCCTTGGTGAGATTGAGCATTTGCCAGTAGCTGACGATAGCATTGATGTCATTCTTTCCAACTGTGTTATTAATCTTTCACCTGATAAGCTTAGCGTTTTTCGGGAGGCATTCAGAACTTTACGGCCCGGAGGACGATTAGCAATATCAGATATAGTAACTACTGCAGAACTTCCTGTGGAAGTCTGCAATGATCTAAAACTCTATTGTGGATGTATTACAGGTGCTATTCCCATAGCAGAGCTTAAACACATACTTGCAGAAGCTGGTTTTGAAAAGATACGAATTCAGCCCAAGGAAAAGAGTCGTGAGTTCATTCGAGAATGGGCTCCTGATCATAACGTCGAGGATTATATTGTGTCTGCAACTATCGAAGCCATCAAGGGACTCACCTAACAAATCAATGTTCAGCCACCAGGGTATACCCAAATTTTCAAGCTTGGTTCTGCTGTCGAGGGTTAGTTTCTATTTGGGAGTATCACAATCCCTGTAGAATTACCAGTAAGAGATCCCCATATTTGTCCAACCATGCCAGTTATACTGGAAAACTATCCTATGGTCAGAAAAACCATAACTATGATAAGCATATTTACTCTTCTATACCTATAGGAATATCTGCTCAATAATGCAAGGCTCAATCCCGTTTTTTGAGCTATTATTCCTAAAAATGATGTAATAAATGTTAGAAAGAACATCCCTAGAAATATTGCTAAAAGTGCTATGTTAAATGGTACTCCTGGATTATCACCATAACCAGCAAGAACACCCCCAACAAAAAGCCCTGTGACTACATAGCCAAAACCAATCCATACCATAACTTGTCAGAACATGGACCCACGTTCTGTTGGAGGAACAGGAGAAAATGTGTGATCTTGATCATTGCGCTTTTTCTTTTTCATATTACTCTGAGATTATAAAACATCCTTTATAAATATTGAAGATAAGCGTTTCATATCTTTGTCTTCATTTGCATTATTATATCACTCATAACCCAATTGATATGTTAATTTACAATTAAATTCTCACAAACTATTTAATGATATGTGTTTATTCTCTTCGATTGATCCTTTTGATCTTATCTCTTTCCAGTAATATAATTACCCACTTAGGTTATCTCATTTTGTCATAACCTAAAAAGGATTTACACAGTTTGTGTTACATAACTTCACCTGGGCTTTAATCATCTTTTCCCTGTTATTGGGCATCTCCTTAGATCGCAGCGCCACCAGACCAATATTTTTATTTAATAAAAATTATTTTAGTCATATTCTATAGACCTTTGCACGATAAATATTGAACGGTCATTATTCAAAAACTAACAGATTACGAGATAAAGATTTGTTTTTCATCTCATTCTCACATTACATCGTGTAATGTTTTAGAGGCTATTGCTGTTTTTGCCGTCCATGGCAAAAACCACACATCAGAAACCGTTCAAAGTAAATTTTTATCTCTTGTTTATTACTTGTATAACCTCTAGTAGTCTACCTTCTTCCCATGCAAAGGTCTTTTCTATGATAAAAATGATAGATTCCTCTGTCGAACACAAACGTACCGCAACTTTTGGAAACATATGGTAGTACATTCCTCATTTTAACCTTTAGTCACCTAATTATTTGATTAACTTTTAAAACAGTTTGTTTTTTATCAGTTTTTTTCACTTAATCTATTGCAAATTAGAGTCCTCAAACTATCTCCAATAATATTGTATATTATATAAGTCTCATAAGGGTTTTAGTAATTTTTGGTCTAACCAGTCAGAAACATAATCAGCTATCTCCTGCCAACCCGGCTCACCTATAACCCAATGCGCATTATTCACAAATTCTTTGTAAGTAGAGACATTTTTATATTTTTTTGCCACATTTTTAACAACAGATGCTGGAGTTATTCTATCTTCTGCTCCAGAAATAACTAAAACAGGGCAAGTAACTTTTGCTTCATCAACTTTTGATGCTTTTTTTCTATCAAACAACCAGAAACCTATTTCAGAGGCTGCTCGTCCAGATTCATAAACATAATTTTTGTATGCGCTTTTTTGCTCCTTCTCATCAAGCAGATGAATCATAGAGTACACAGCTGCCTTGAAAGAAATGCGGTTAGGTCTTCTCCAAAAGCCCCATTTGGTCATAACCCCAAAGAAACTTTTGATAACAGATGGTTTTAATGCTAATATTCCTCTGGGAGATGCAGGTGCAAGCAAAACAAGAGCTTTTGCATTACCCCGGCTTCCAAGTATCTGAGCCAGAAGACCACCCATTGAATGCCCCATTATAATAGGTTTTTCATCAAGTTTATTTATCTCTTTCTCAATGTCATTGGCATAATCCAGTAAGCTTGTTTTTCCCAATTCTGGATTTGGTTGAGCATCTGGGTCCATATCATGGTAACGCAAAACTGGAGTTATACATCTATACCCTTTTTTTTCAAAAAAACTTTTATAATTTTCTCAATACCAACTGCTACCCCACATCCCATGGATCATTACAATTGTATTACTCATAATTTACCCTCCCATTTTTTTCTTCTGACGCCTGCATTGTAAAAAACCTATTTAAGTTAACCGTTATTTTAACAAATCGTCACATAATTTTAATCTGAACTATTTACCTATTATACTTCAATATAAGAGTTGTAAACCCAGCATTATTTAGAGATTGAATCTTTTTACCTAGATCCTTGGATAGATTGTTGGTGTCAATTACTGAAAACAGATCACTGAAAACAGCTTCCAGTTCTTCTCCAATATCTTCTATGCCCTCCTCCACGTCATCCCAGGCATCTTCAAGGGAGTTGCTTAAACCAGCTAAGTACGTTTCCACTTCATTGTAGTTTTCATAGTCATTATAATTTTCCAGATATTCATTCAATTTATCTGCTTCTTCAACAAAGTCTTCATATTTTTTATCATCTTTAATCTCTTCGCTAAGCTCTTCAAGAAACTCGTTTAAATCATCCGCAAAACTGTCAAATTCTTTTTCATCATCTATTCCATTCTTAAGTTTTTTAATCAATTTTGATGCATCTCTTTCTAAACCACTCACCCCTTTCATATCTTCCAACTTTTCTTCCATTTTTTCTAAGAAAATAGTTAGATCTTTTTCAATTTTACTATATTTGTTTTCATTACTCTCACTTTTCTTATCCAAAAAGATTATCTTGCTTTCATTATTTAAGTTATCATGGGAAAAATCATCAGAAAATTCTTTTGAAACTTTTACGTCATAGTTTAGCTCTTTTAATAATTCTTTAATTTTCACTGAGACTTCAGATTGTTGTGTAACCACAACAAGATAATTGTCAGAGTTTCCGATACCAGATGCTCTGGCATTTAATAATATCCCTGACGCCATCAGCAAAAATGTTATTACGAATAGATAAACAATTAAACTTTTAAGATTATAAATCATAATACCCTTCCTCATTTGTCTATTTAAAACATTGACTGCGCATATATTCATT
>Ga0209345_10000833_pt1 | contig 39615 bp, 32 predicted proteins | sample Cruoilmetagenom7_FD_187294 | JGI IMG/M metagenome (GOLD analysis project Ga0209345, IMG submission 187294) | Oil polluted marine microbial communities from Coal Oil Point, Santa Barbara, California, USA - Sample 7 (SPAdes) (version 2) | ecosystem: Environmental > Aquatic > Marine > Oil seeps ...
CGATCTGCATCACCATCATCTGCCTGCTGCTGATGGGCTACTTCTATTACCGCATTCTGGGCGAACAGGGTCCACTGGCCTCCTTCGGTCTGCTGGCCTTTGTGGCAGCCATCCAGTTCCTGCCGGCCATCATTGGAGGCATCTACTGGCGCAGCGGCAACCGCTACGGTGTGCTGGCCGGGCTCAGCGCCGGTTTTCTGCTTTGGGTGTATACGCTGGTACTGCCCACGCTCAATTCCGCCAGCCTGCTTCCGATCGACTGGCTGCCTCAGGTCGGAGGTGACACCGGCTGGCTCAGCCCCACGGCTCTGTTTGGACTGGGCAGCCTCGACCCGCTCACACATGGCGTTGTCTGGAGCCTTGGCATCAACCTGTTGCTGTTTGTTCTGGTATCGCGCCTGGCCAATATCCGCCTGGTGGACCGGATTCAGGCCAGTGCTTTTGTGAACACCTCCGCCAAGGGCATTGCCGACCCCTCTCGGCATTTTGGTCAGGTCACCGTCGGTGATCTGCAGATGCTGAGCGAGCGTTTTCTGGGCATGAGCCGTACTCGACAGGCGTTCAGCAGCTTTGGCCAAAACCGTGGGGAAGGCCCCCCGATGGCGGCCGAAAAAGCCAGCCCCGAGCTAATCCAACACGCCGAACGTCTGCTGTCCGGCGCCATCGGCGCTTCATCAGCCCGTATCGTGATGGACTCCACCCTGCGTGGTCGCGAGATGGAGATCGGCGATGTGGTCACCATCGTGGATGAGGCCTCTCAGGCACTGAGATTTAACCGCTCGCTGCTGCAGTCCACCATCGAAAACATCAGCCTCGGTATCAGTGTAGTAGACCAGCAGATGCGACTGGTGGCCTGGAACCGCCCCTACGTGGAAATGTTCAGCTATCCGGAAGGGCTCATCTGTGTTGGCCGTCCGATTGAAGAGGTGTTCCGTTACAACGCCATCAAGGGTGAATACGGGCTGGGGGACGTAGAGCATCAGGTCAGAATGCGACTGGACTCGATCCGCTCCGGCGCACCCCACAGCTACGAGCGCTATCGCCCGGACGGTACGGTACTGGAAGTGCGTGGCAACCCGATGCCCAACGGCGGCTACGTCAACACCTACATGGATATCACCGAGCACAAGCGCATTGAAGAAGCGCTGCGCGAGAGCGAACAGAACATCCGCATCTACACCGATAATGTGCCGGTGCTCATCGCTTATCTCGACCCAGAATGCCGCTTCCTGTTTATCAACAAGGCCTATGCCGATGCTTTTGGCCTCGACCGGCACAACATTGCCGGCGTGCATTGCCTGCAGGCACTGCCGGAAGAGGAGTATCTCAATCGGCGTCATTATATTGACGCAGCACTGCGCGGTGAGCGTCAGCGCTTTGAAACCCGCCTGCCCACCCAGGGCGATAGCATCCGCTTTGCCGAAGTGACCTATATCCCCCATATCGGCGAGTACGGCGATGTACTGGGTTACTTCACCCTGTATCAGGACATCACGGAGCGGCGCAAGGCGGAGCAGGCGCTGCAGGAAACCAACGAAAACCTGGAGCAGCGCGTGCGTGAGCGCACCCATGCGCTGTCAGTGGTCAACAAGGAGTTGCGCAAGGAAAACACCATTCGCGCCCTGATGGAGGACGAACTGCGTCAGGCCAAGTCCGATGCCGAAGCGGCCAATCTGGGCAAGACCCGCTTCCTTGCCGCGGCCAGCCACGACCTGCTGCAGCCGCTCAATGCTGCACGCCTGTTTACCTCGGCACTGGCACAGCAAAGCCACAGTCGCGAGACCAGTCAGCTGGTGGAGAATCTCGATGGCTCACTCAAGGCGGCGGAAGAGCTGATCACCGCAATACTGGATATCTCCAAGCTGGATGCCGGCGCGCTGGAACCGACTCTGACTCACTTTTCGCTTGAGAGCCTGTTCCAGACCCTGAATACCGAGTTCAGCGTGCTGGCACAGGAGAAAGGGCTGGGCTTTCATAGCGTCAATTGCCGTCAGGTTGTGTATTCCGATCAGACCCTGCTGCGCCGCATCATGCAGAACTTCCTCTCCAACGCCATGCGTTACACCTCCAACGGCAAGGTACTCATGGGGGCACGACGTGTCGGCCAGCAGCTGCGACTGGAGGTCTGGGATACCGGTGTCGGCATTCCCGAAAGCAAGTTGCGCGAAGTGTTTGAAGAGTTCAAACGGATCGACAACCCCAAACACAGTCAGGTTAAGGGGCTGGGGCTTGGGCTGGCCATCACCGACCGTATCGCCCGCATGCTGGGCCACCAGCTCAAGGTGCGCTCATGGCCGGGACAGGGCACGGTTTTCAGTATCACACTGCCGCTGGGCGACCCGACAATGGCTCAGAAGCCCAGACCGGAGCAGCGCGGCTGGATCCGCAGCAAGGGACTGAACGGCATCAAGGTACTGGTGATCGATAACGAACCCAAGATTCTGGAGGGGATGAGTGCACTCTTGCAGGGCTGGTCCTGCGAAGTTGTGACCGCCCTGTCCGGTGATGAAGCCGTTGCCGTCATACTGGAGCGCAACTGGGTACCGGATATCGTACTGGCGGACTACCACTTGGGCGAGACCGAGACCGGTATCATGGCCCTGCGTCAGTTGGCACCACTTGAGGGTCAGGCAGTCGGGGCCGAATACTTCTCGCCCGCCATCGTGATCACGGCGGATCGTACCGATGAGGTCAAGGATGAAATCAATGCGGCCCAGGCACAGTTGCTGACCAAGCCGATCAAGCCCGCGGCTCTGCGGGCGATGATCAACAAGATCATTGCCAACTTAAGGGCGGAAAAGGAGTAAAAAAGAGGGGGCTGCCCGGGTGGTGTTGCGACCCGGGCGGAGACCGGATCAGACTTCGGTTTTGGGCGGCTCGACACCCAGACGCTGGGCCGCAATCACCGCCTGAGTACGGCTGTGAACGCCAAGCTTGCGCAAAATGGCGGTTACGTGGGCCTTGATGGTCGCTTCGGACACGCTCAGCTCGTAGGCGATCTGCTTGTTCAGCAGCCCTTCGGTCAGCATGGTCAGGACGCGGAACTGCTGTGGTGTCAGGGAGGCCAGCGCGGCGGCAAACTGCTGGTCCTCTTCGCTGACATCTCCCATGTTTTCGGTCAACTCCTGCGGCAGCCACTCTTCACCTTCCAGTACGGCGGTAATCGCCTCGGAAATGGTTTCCAGCGGGGCGGACTTGGGGATAAAACCGGATGCACCGTAATCGATGGCACGCTTCATCACATGCGGCTGTTCACTGCCGGACACCACCACCACCGGGACACCCGGATGCTGCCCACGCAGGAAGACCAGTCCGGAAAAGCCATGCGTACCCGGCATGTGGATATCCAGCAACACCAGATCAGCATCGCCGTGTTGTTCGACCTTCTCCTGCACCGCCGCCAGACTGTCGGCTTCGACAATCTCGACACCGGGGACCGCCTGAGTCACCGCTTGTCGCAGCGCTGCGCGAAATAGCGGATGGTCGTCAGCAATAATGATCTTTTGTGCCAGTTGCATGCATCGTCTCCCTCGTTCCTTGGCCCGTTTAAGAGTAGCCGAAGTTGTCGAACGTTGTGCCAATCAGTCAAATAGGGGGCCTTTACTTGATGGCAATAATACCACCTCATTGTCGACAGTGCTGCACCAAGCTGCGAGTTTGTCACCAATCCCCAAACAAAAACGCCCGCCGGGTAAGCGGCGGGCGTTTCATTGGTCATTGACCTGTCAGGCGTTGATCAGCCCTTGCGGTTCATGCGGTGCTCAATCAGATCATCCACCACGGTCGGGTCGGCCAGCGTGGAGGTATCACCCAGCGCACCGAAATCGTCCTCGGCGATCTTGCGCAGAATACGGCGCATGATCTTGCCTGAACGGGTCTTCGGCATGCCCGGCGCGAACTGGATCAGGTCCGGAGACGCGATCGGGCCGATCTCGGAGCGAACCCAGTTGCGCAGCTCTTTCATCAGCTCGTCGCTGGCATCGAAGCCGCTCTGCAGGGTGACATACACATAGATGCCCTGACCCTTCAGATCATGCGGGTAACCGACAACAGCGGCCTCGGCAACAGCCGGGTGCGCTACCAGTGCGGATTCCACTTCGGCGGTGCCCATGCGGTGACCGGATACGTTGATTACGTCATCCACACGACCGGTGATCCAGTAGTAGCCGTCTTCATCACGACGGGCACCATCACCGGTGGTGTACACGCCCTTGAAGGTGCTGAAGTAGGTCTGGATGAAGCGCTCGTGATCACCCCAGATGGAGCGACTCTGGCCCGGCCAGGAATCCTTGATCACCAGGTTGCCTTCACCGGCACCTTCGATCTCCTTGCCTTCTGCATCCAGCAGCGCCGGCTGTACGCCGAAGAACGGACGAGTGGCTGAGCCAGGCTTGGTTGCCGTTGCACCCGGCAGCGGCACGATCATGATGCCACCGGTTTCAGTCTGCCACCAGGTATCCACGATTGGGCACTGGCCCTTGCCGAAGATGCGGTGGTACCAGGTCCAGGCTTCCGGGTTGATCGGCTCGCCCACGGAACCGAGCAGCTTGAGGCTGGACAGGTCGGAGTCACCCAGCACATCTTCACCCTGCTGCATCAGTGCACGGATGGCGGTCGGAGCGGTGTAGAACTGATTGACCTTGTGCTTCTCGATCACGCGGCCGAAACGACTGTTGTCCGGGTAGCTCGGCACGCCTTCAAACATCAGTGTGGTTGCGCCGTTGGCCAGCGGGCCGTAAACGATGTAACTGTGACCGGTCACCCAGCCCACGTCAGCGGTACACCAGTACACATCACCTTCATGGTAATCGAATACGTACTGATGGGTCATGGCGGCATAGACCATGTAACCACCGGTGGTGTGTTCCAGCCCCTTGGGCGCGCCGGTAGAACCGGAGGTGTACAGGATGAACAGCGGTGCCTCGGCGTTCATCGGCTCGGCCGGGCAGTCATCGGACTGTTCAGCAACGGCGCCTTCGTACCAGACATCGCGGCTGTCGTTCCAGGCCACATCCTTATCGACACGCTTGACCACAAATACGGTCTCGATCAGGTTGCCGGCTTCATGATGATCCAGCGCCTTGTCCACGTTCTCTTTCAGCGGTACAACCTTGCCACCGCGCAGCGAGTAGTTGGAGGTGATCACCACCTTCGACTTCGCGCCCTCGATACGGGCTGCCAGTGCTTCCGGCGAGAAGCCACCGAATACGATGGAGTGCACCGCACCCACGCGGGCACAGGCCAGCATGGCAACAGCGGCTTCCGGGATCATCGGCATGTAGAGGGTGACCACATCGCCCTTCTGAACGCCCTTGGCTTTCAGCGCGTTGGCAAAGCGACACACGCGTGCGTGCAGGTCACGGTAGGTAATTTTTTCGTCTTCGCTCGGGTCGTCGCCTTCCCAGATGATCGCGACCTGATCGCCACGGGTTTCCAGGTGGCGGTCAAGGCAGTTGTAGGAGGCGTTCAGTTCGCCGTCTTCGTACCATTTGATATCGACAGTGTGCGGATCAAACGTGGTGTTCTTGACCTTGGTGTACGGCTTGAACCAGTCCAGGCGCTTGCCCTGCTCGCCCCAGAAGGCTTCCGGGTCGTTGATCGACTGTTCATACATCGCCTGATATTTGTCGTCATCGGCATGTGCCTTTGCAGCAAAAGCCGGATCGACCGGATATACGTTTTGTTCACTCATCGTGATGCCCTTAGCTTGCGTTTTGTTTTTATAACGTGGAACGCCGCACTTATTTATAGTCGCTATTGTCGGCGTGATCGAGTTGATTAATGAGAGGTTATACCGAAGCCACTCGGGTCCCCTGAATTAGACATTGGTCTACTCGGATACCGACAAAAGTCATATACTGCAGAGTAAGCGTGCACTTACTTACCTGACAGCAACGACTCCAGATCAATTCCCTCTTCCCGCATTCGCGCCAGCTTGTATCGGAGCGTGCGTGGACTGATGCCCAATTTTTCAGCAGCATCCTTGCGACTGCCGGAAGTGGTACGCAGGGCCTCTACGATCAATTGATACTCATGCTGTTTCAGATCCTTGCCCAGCAGTCCTTCGGCCAGATCCATTTCAGGCTCGTCGGTCGCCGCGGTCAGGCTGTCTGACGGGGCAGGTTGTGCTGCCCCTGTACGCAGCGGTATGGCGGCACTGCCCAGATGCAGATCAGCGGCCGTAATCCGGTTGCCGGCCTGAAGAATCAGCGCACGCTGGATCACATTATCCAGCTCACGCACATTGCCCGGCCAGTGATGCTCACACAGGCTACTGGTGGCGGCGGCGTCCAGCGCTGCCAAGTTGCGGCCCATCTTGCGGCAGTGATGTTTGAGCAGGCGCTCGGCCAGCGGGCGGATATCTTCCGGTCGTTCGCGCAGCGGCTGCCACTGTAGTGGGAACACGTTCAGGCGGTAGTAGAGATCTTCACGGAACTTGCCCTCCGCCACGGTCTGCTCCAGCTGGCGGTTACTGGTGGCCAGCAGGCGCACATCCAGCGGGATCACCTTGCGCCCACCAATACGCTCCACCTCCTGCTCCTGCAACACCCGCAACAGCTTGGCCTGCAGCCCCAGATCCATCTCGCTGATCTCGTCCAGCAGCAGCGTACCGCCGTTGGCCTGCTCGAACTTGCCGGGCTGGCTGCTGATAGCGCCGGTGAAGGCACCCTTCTCATGGCCGAACAGGGTCGCCTCCAGCATGCTTTCAGGAATGGCGGCACAATTGATGGCAATAAACGGCTTGTCGGCGCGCGGAGAATGGTTGTGGATATAACGTGCCAGCACCTCCTTGCCGGTACCGGACTCGCCGGTGATCAGTACGGTTGAATCGGTGGCGGCCACCCGCTGCGCCAGCTGCAGCAGCTGACGGCTGCCCGGCGCTTCGGCCACCGGTTCATCATGCCGTTCAACCAGCAGCCCCTGCGCATGGGTGCGGATCAGGTCGATCAGCTGTTGCGGCTCAAAGGGCTTCATCAGATAGTCAGCGGCGCCGTTGCGGATCGCGTCCACCGCCCGCTCCACCTGTCCATAGGCAGTGATCAGGGCCACCGGCAACGAAGGGTTCTGCTGCTTCAGGTGGGCCAGCAGCTGGTGGCCATCCATACCGGGCATGTTCACATCGGAGATCACCATGTCCACGCTGTCCTGCTTCAGCAGCGCCAGTGCGTCCTCGCCACTGCCGGCTTCCAGATAACGGATATCCGCCAACGCCAGCGTATCGGTAATCGCCTCGCGCAGGTCAATATCATCCTCAACAATCAAGACTTTTACGCTCATGCCGACTCCTGTGCGGTGGGGTTGATCAGGGGCAGACGGAAGCTCGCACGGGTGCCCACACCCGGTGTCGAGACCAGCACAAACTCGCCATGATGCGCTCTTGCCATCACCTGAGCGATGGCAAGGCCAAGCCCCGTGCCGTGTGATTTGGTAGTGTAGAAGGGTTCCTGCGCCCGCTTCAGTGTAGCGGCGTCCATACCCGGGCCATCATCGATCACCTCAAGCAGCAGCCTGTCCCCCTCTTGGGCCAGACGAAGCGTGAGTTCAGTGCCCTCTTCGCAGGCCTGCAGGGCATTGTTGACCAGATTCAGCACCGCCCCAAGCAGGGCTTCGAGATTGCACTGGATCACGGCATCCGGCGCTTCGTTGATGCAGTCACAATCCGCATCATGCTGACTCAACGGCTGATCCAGCAGATCTTCCAGCCGTGCCATCAAGGTACGGCCATCAACGCGGTCTTCCAGTCGGGTTTCACCGCGGGCGAAGATCAGCATGTCACGCACCTGCTGTTCAAGGTGGGTCAGGCGCGATTTGACCTTGCCGGCGAAGCGGATCCGCTTGTCGTCATCCAGCTGCGGTGCCATCAAGTGGCTGGCATAGAGCAGTGCCGCCGACAGCGGCGTGCGCACCTGATGCGCCAGCGAGGCCATCATCCGCCCCATTTCCGACAGCCGCTGGTAGTGGTGCAGCTGCTCCTGCAGCGTACGGGTGTGGGTCTGGTCGGTGATGAACACCAGCTGCCCCGGTTCGCCATCCAAGGCCTGTGTCGACAGGCTGACACGGCGGCCGTTTTTCAGCGACACCTCATGGCCATCGTCCGGCCTTGGTGCAAAACACTGGTTGATCACCTCCAGCCAGGTCTTATCGGCCAGCTCTATCCCCAGCAACGACACCGCCGCCGGGTTAAATTCCGTAACACGGCCGGTCTGGCCGATCACCAGCACCCCACCTGGCATACGGTCAATCAGGCGGCGCAGGCGCTCAAGGGCCGTCCGGTCGACCTGCAGAGCAGCCACCTGACGTTCAAGTTCGGCGATCCGTTGTTGCAGCTGTTGGTGTTCAGTCACTGGCGTTCAATCCCGTACTTGCGCATCTTTTCAACCAGCGTCGTACGCCGAATCTGCAGCAATCGTGCCGCCTTTGATACCACCTGATCGGTCGCATCCAGCGCCTGATGGATCAGGCATTGCTCATGAGATTCCAGCCAGGCCTTAAGATCAAGGCCCTCAACCGGCAGGATTTCAACGTCTGCCTGTAAGCCAGGGCCGTTCGCAATGGCCTCCGGGAATGGTTCCGGCTGTACATAGCGGGCCGGGTCCGGCTCTTCAATATGACGAAATTTGGGCGGCAGCTCCGATACCCCGATCACGCCACCGGGGTGAATGATGCTGAGCCGCTCAACCAGATTGGCCAGCTCACGCACATTACCCGGCCAGGGGTGCAGGCGCAGGGATTCCAGCGCGGCCGGGTGAAACTGCAACCGGCCAGAGCCGGTCTCATCCAATTGCTGGCTCAGATTATTGATCAGCAGCGGCAGGTCTTCCAGCCGGTCCCGCAGCGCGGGCATCTCGATGGGGAATACATTGAGGCGGTAATACAGATCTTCACGGAACTGACCATCCTGAATCATCAGCTCCAGATTCTTGTGGGTCGCGGTCACAATGCGCACATCCACTTCCAGGGTCTTGCTGCCGCCCACGCGCTCAAACTGCCGCTCCTGCAACACACGCAGCAGCTTGACCTGCATCGGCAGTGGCATATCGCCGATTTCGTCCAGAAACAGAGTGCCGCCGTTGGCCAGCTCGAACCGACCGGGCCGGCTGGATATGGCACCGGTGAAGGCCCCTTTCTCATGGCCGAACAGCTCACTTTCAAGCAGCTCCGAAGGGATCGCACCACAGTTGACCGGCACAAAAGGCCCGTCACGGCGCGGCGAATGCTCATGCAGGCAACGCGCCACCACTTCCTTGCCGGTACCGGACTCGCCGGTGATCAGCACACTAATGTCACGCGGTGCCACCTGCGCAATCAGGTGTCGAATCTCGCGAATGGGCGCACTCTGGCCGACAAAGCCGGGCATGTCCGGCAACGCACGCGGCTCGGTTATGCCGCGCTCACGCAGCAGGGCACATTGATGCAGCCAGTCCAGCAGCTGTGGATAACGATAGGGCTGCTCCAGCACGCCCAGAATACCGGACTGCGCAAACGCGCCCTGATCCAGCTCCGGCCAGTCACAGGTCAGCAGTTTGGGGATAACCGGACCCCGATCCAGCTCTGCGACGAGCTTGTTCAGCGCAATCGGCAAACTGCTTTCACCAATCAGCACCACCCCGACCGCATCCAGCGCAAACGCCTTGCTCTGCTGCAGCCAGCTGACAAAGTCAAAAACATGACACTCAAGCTCAATAAACTGCAAACAGGCACGCAACGTCTCACGCCTGTCGGCGTCATCATCGATGATAAGGGCCTGGAAAGGCAGCTGGTCAGAAACTCCGCTGTTGGTTGTACGCATGGGTGTGTCCGGGCTTGTCAGGATTCTGACAATCTACCGGATGGAGAGAGGATGTCAATGGATTGACAGGCATGATCTGCCTAAGTGGTACGCTGGCGAATCTCAATCGATACCGTACAGGACTAATACTCCGTCAGCCACAGCAGCACTCGGGCTTATTATCACAGGCAAAAATCACGATACCTACCCGGTCAATATGGCCCTTCAAACGAGCATTCTTGAGGGTGTCGTAGTGAAGCAGGTCAACCGGAAAAGGCAGATCACTGTCATCAATGTCCAGCAGCAGGCGAGCCAACTGAAATCGATCCAAATGGGGACCTTTGACAGCCAGGTCGATATCACTGTGCTCATGCCAGTTACCTTTGGCGCGTGAACCGTAGAGCAGAACCTGATCAACCCCCGGGAAAGCCGCAAAACAGTCACAAAGTGCTTTCAGCTGCTCTGCTGTCAGGCCTGCTGTCTGTTCAGGAATCTTCAAGCAAATCCTCCATCCAACTGAAGTAACGATTCTCCAGCACAGGAAGATATCGGTTGCGGATGGTATCGATCACGGCTTCAAACTTGGCAAAGTCATAGGTATGGCTCATCAGATTGCGATCACCGATCATATCCAGCCAAGCTTCAGCATCATCGACATAGCCAGAAGCGTAGGCCTGGCGCACCACCGCCTTGGGCGAAATCTGATCCAGCATCAGGCCATCGGCCTGCATCCTGTCTTTCAGCACCTTCCACGCCAGCTCAAATGTGTATTCAAAGCGCTGAATAATGCCTTCCTTTTCCAGCTGACTCAAACCAGCCGGATCGAGCTCCATCGCTTCGCGTAACAAACTGAATGCGCGTGAAAAGTTCTGAAAACGCTGTTTCCAGCGTACATCAACATCGTTGCTCAATGCAGCACCTCCTCAGGGCTGTTGGCAGTCAGGATCCGCTCTGACCATTCCAGCAGACGCTCCTCATTTATTTATCCGATAACTCAACACTTCTCAAAAGCGAGGCAAACTCATCGTTGAAGTCCCCAGGTTCGGCGTTTAGCTTCAGTTCATTCTTACAAATTTCACCCAAATGACCTGCTGTCACAAGCAACATCGGGGTAAGCTCAGAGAGCACATTGAAATGTTCGGCAATCAGACTGTAGTCCGTCTCATAATCATGCGCTGCCATATTCCGAGCCATACGCCCTTGTTGCCACAGCTCAACCGATGGCACTACTCCACGCTTCTCAAAGTACACAAGAATTTTCAGAAAGTTATCCGTGTTTTCGCTCATCAATAGCGCACTGTGGCGCATGGTTGAAGCAAGAGTATCCTGCAGTTTTGCAAAGCGCTCATTGATGGCAGCCAAGGTTTCGAATAACTCTGCATCCTTGCGCCGGTGCCAAAGAGATTCACCACTCAGTGGCCACTCCAACTTGGAACTTGATTCATACAGAAAATAGGAGCACCGCTGCACAGCCTCCAGTAGCTGTGACAGATATCGTTTTTCATTCTGCAGAAGGTCCATTATGCAGCCTCTTTAAGACACATGGAGCTCTTACGCGCTATCAGCTGAAAAGGTGTGTACGCCATACTCGCTACATGCACCAGCAAGTCAACGGGCAAACCCAGTTGTTTCTCCAGCTCCAGAGCAAGCGCCGCCCTTCGCAATAAAGGTACGGGACGGGTAGTTTCCAAGTACAAATCAACATCGCCACCTCGTCCTGCATCGTCCAGACGTGAGCCATAAACTCCGACGAAAAGAGCATCATCACCCAATACCTGAGTGACACTGTTCAGTATTATGTTGATTTGTTCAGTGGATAAACGCATGGCTACTCCAAACAGGCGACAAGTCGTCAATCATTCAATGCAATACCTCTTCCGGGCTGTTGGCCGTGAGGATGCGCTCTGACCACTCCAGCAGACGCTCTTCATCTGCCTGATTGATGCGCTGGCGAATCTCGACCGATACAGTACCGAACTTGCGTTCCATCTGGCGCAGCAGCACCCGGGCCTCGCCCTGCTGCATGCCCTGCTGCATACCTTGCTGCATACCTTGCTGCATACCTTCCTGCATACCTTCCTGACGGCCTTTTTCCAAATGACGTTCCGCGAAGCTGCTCATTTTCTTTACATCCTCCGAATATTGCTCACAGTAGCGCTCCAGCTCATCGGGTGCCAGGGCGGTATAGATGTCGATAAAGTCGATGTATTTGATCTGCTTTTCCGGGTCTGGTTCAAGCTCGAACAGGCCGCGCATGGCGTGGGCGTAGACATCGATTCGCTGGGCCGGAGCGTAGTGCATATTGGGTAAGTTTAGCCGTGCGGTGAGGTTCTGGCTATCGCGGTACGCTTGCCAGTCCAGCCTTGGCAGGTGACAGGCCAGATAGCGGAAGCTCAGATAGGTGTGGCGATCGCCGCCCAGTTCCAGTCGATCAGGTACTGCGCCATCACGCAGGAAGATCACCACCGGCACCACCCGCTCGGTGTTGAACATTTCGGCCAAGTGCAAACAATAATGCGCCAGCCGGTGGATGGAGAAACGGCGCGGGTCGCTTTCCTCTTCCAGGATGAACAGCAAGGCTTCGCGCTTGCCATCGGGCCACTCCACCAGCAGCGGCACATCCAGTTCATGAAAGCGATCGCCGAGGCGTTCTTTCAACTGCTCCTGCCGCAGTGGCAGTATGCGCGCTGATGCGTCAATTTTGGCGGCTTCGTCAGCCGCAAAGAACTCCAGCGCCTCGCGGGGGTAATCAAGAATCAGGTTCTTGAAATTCTGGTCATGGCTCATCACAACTCCTTTTGTGAATGCCTGTTTGTCCTACCGGGATAAAGGTTAATGCCTCAGGTGGCCACAAGGCAATGCCGACTGAATTTTTACTTTGACCCTTTTTCGACCCTATCTCGCCGAATCGTCAGGCATTCAATGCAGCACCTCCTCAGGGCTGTTGGCGGTCAGAATCCGCTCTGACCACTCCAGCAGACGCTCTTCATCTGCCTGATTGATGCGCTGGCGAATCTCGACCGATACAGTACCGAACTTGCGTTCCATCTGGCGCAGCAGCACCCGGGCCTCGCCCTGCTGCATGCCTTGCTGCATACCTTCCTGACGGCCTTTTTCCAAATGACGTTCTGCGAAGCTGCTCATTTTCTTTACATTCTCAGAATCGGCAACAATGCTACTGTGCCTTGTTGGGGTAATCAGCCTGGCTCCAGAAGGCTCGTTTGCGCCAGTGTTTTTGCTGCAACTGACCTATGTACTGCTGAGCATCGCCATGCTCGCCATAGTTTGGATGCTGCTTATCCAGTTGCAACAACCGCCGAAAATAACGCGCAGCATGCCCATAGGCCTTGCTGCGGCCGCTATCGAGAATATCGCTTAACAGCGCACGGTAGCAAAGTATCGCCGCCAGCCACTCATGGCTCTGCTCCAAACAAGCGGCCCAGTTGGTCAAGTCGGCATAAAACACCTGGTCAAGCGGCTTCTCAGCGCGAGAAATATATTTGGCCGCTGCAGAGATTTCATCGATCGTCAGCAGGGATTCAACCGCCATCACCAAGTCGTCGCTTTGCTGAGCAAGCGCCACAATTGCGGGGCGCTGTGCCGCCTTCTCAGCGGTATTAGCCAGCTCCCAGTAATCTTTCAGGCAATGGGTATAGGCCTGCTCCATAAACGCATTGAGCAAATTTGCCTTGAGACCCTCCGTATCACCCTGCAATCGAAACAGCTCGTTATTGAGCCGGGTGTGCTCAACAGGATGCCCATGCCATACCTCTTGTGCCAGCCAATATCGAGCTCGATCATAATCCTGAATCGATAGCGCGAAACGTACAATTGCAGCCATCTGCAGGTAGTTGGGCGCAGGCCGTCTGATCAGAGTCGACTTTTCATACAGCGCCATATCACTTAATGCATGGGCTACCGATGCCAGACCGATACAGGCGTGAGCCACCTTTTGGTTGTAGCTTCCCGGTTGATCGGATTCTGGCTGCGCCTGCAACACCTTGCGTGCATCGTTTTCAAAGCGCCAAGCCAGTTGCCGCAACTCCTGTTCGGTCAGCAGCGTGGCACTTTTGGGAATAAGCTCATCGAATACGCCATAGTCATTGTGGTCAAAGTAATACAACACACGTTCGACCCAATCGGTGGCACCCTCGGGCTCATGTTTTCTCACCTTTTCCGCAAGCTCCAGCCAAAGCTCAACCACCTGCATAAACAACATGCCGATATCACCGCCGGAATCGTCCACCCGCTCGAAGAGCTGATCGACCAACGACATGAAGTACTCAACCAGACTCAGCGCGGCTGCAGGATTTTGAGGCGACACCCGGTCGCAGGCAGTGAACAGAACACGCTCCAGACGAGCCGCAAAATCGCCTGCATGGCGATAATCGATGAAATCAACTCCGTTGATAATTGCACCCAAATCCTGGCTGAGTGATGCCACAACACCATCGCTGCCGGCAGCGTCTCCAGTAAGCAGAAATGCATGGATAACCGCATCAATATCTTCACTGGCACCGTACAATCGCTCGATCAGTTGAATTAGATCTGCTTTCGAGCATTTCTTGAGTTGTGCTTTCAGATTCATCAACAGGCTTGTTCCTCTCTTTGCAGAAGGTCAACCACTATGCAGCCTCTTTCAGACACATGGAGCTCTACGCGCTATCAACTGAAAAGGTGTGTACGCCGTGTTCGCCACGTGCACCAGTAGGTCAACGGGTAATCCCAGTTGCTTCCATTCAATGCAGCACCTCCTCCGGGCTGTTGGCGGTCAGAATACGCTCTGACCACTCCAGCAGCAGTTCCTCATCCGCCTGATTGATGCGCTGGCGAATCACGACCGATACGGTACCGAATTTGCGCTCCAGTCGATCCACTGGGCCGGGGCGTAGTGCATATTGGGTAAGTTTAGCCGTGCGGTGAGGTTCTGGCTATCGCGGTACTGTTGCCAGTCCAGCCTTGGAAGGTGACAGGCCAGATAGCGGAAGCTCAGATAGGTGTGGCGATCACCGCCAAGTTCCAGCCGATCAGGCACTGCGCCACCACGCAGGAAGGTCACCACCGGCACCACCCGCTCGGTGTTGAACATTTCGGCCAAGTGCAAACAATAGTGCGCCAGCCGGTGGATGGAGAACGGCGCGGGGGTGATCAAGAATCAGGTTCTTGAAATTCTGGTCATGGCTCATCACAACTCCTTTTGTGATGCTAATGAAAAGCCGAGCGCTTTGGCTCGGCTTTTTCACGTGAAAATCAAATTTTACTCTGACCCTTTTTAACTCTAATTTAATCCGTAACAGAGGTCGTATTGTGCTCTTCTGCTGGGATTTGTGACCATCCTTCAGCAATCGGAGTTATCAGACTCGATACTTCCTTAACCTTGGCAATATCATTATTGCGGTTGGCTTCCATTAGCGTACGCAGCATATAATCGTATAGGCCATCCAGGTTTTCGGCCACTTCTCCGCCTTTCTCAAGGTCAATTGAGCCTTTGAGATTAACGATGATTTCACAGGCTTTGTTCAGCTGAGTTGTACGCAGCTGGATATCCTGACGCTCAATACCACCGCACGCTTTTGCCAATGCTTCAAGTGCACCGCGAAACAGCATGCTGACCAGTTGATGAGGGCTTGCGGATGCTACCGCTGCATTCAAATCGACACTTTTATACTGATTCAGGGCATTGTGGTTCATCTAATCTACTCAGTCGGGAAATGAAGTGTGAAGTTAACGCCTTTACTTCTGTGCAGTAAACGGCAGTCGATCAAGAATACCATCCAGAGAACTGCCGGTTGAATTCAGACTGTCAACTATTTTTTGCATATTTAGATACTGTAAGGTCAGCCGCTGCTCATAGCTGGACATCTTGCGATCAAGCTCTTTGCGCTCGTCACCGATATTTTCAAGGCCATCACTAATGGTGCTCTCACGTGAAGTTATAGCACCATCCGCACCCAGCATACTGTTAATCAGCTTGTCCATGCTGCCGGCAAAGCCCTGCGAGAACCGCGCGGTAAAAACACCTTCACTGGCAGCACCTGGCCGCACGTTCAGGTTAATACCATAGGCATCCGAACCCAGAGGCGGGAGCAACACTCGCCCCGTTCCAAAACCAGGTTCCCCATTAATGGTGCCTTTGACATCCTTACCCGCTATCCCCGTCAATACATTCGTGATCCCCAAATTCGCCATATCGGCTGAGGTTTCACTGAAGGAGACAGCCGAGCTTTTACCATAGCTGCGGGACGAAAATGCAAAACTGTCAGTGGTGGCATCATAGCTAACATCCACGCCTACCCCCGCTCCACTGATTTGACTGTCACCATTAATCAGTGACTGCAGCTCCGCACGCACTTCTTCTGCAGACGCATAACTTCCGGTGAGTGCGATAGTGTCTGATTTCACACCATCTACAGTGATGTTGAAGCTATAATCGCCCAGAGCGGTGTCCAGTGCGGTAGTGAAGGTTTCTGATACTGCATCGAAATCAATCGCCGTAATGGCATTAGCGTTAAGCACACCACGGCTTGGGTCTTGGGTTATTTCGACTTCATAGTTACCCGGTACAGTTGAAGAGGCATAGCTGCCCAGACGCACATCGACGTAGTTACTGCCAGACTCAGTGTCACGGGCAAAGAGCGCCTCGACAAAGTCATAGTTTTCACTGAACGCCTTGGTGAAGGTTTTATCATCAATTTCAAGTGTGCCGTCCAGCTGGGTACGTATCCCCAGATTGGTCAACGCCGTAAAGCCGGATTCAACACCAACGATCTCTTCACCAATCAAATTGCGCAACTGGCTGAACATGCTGCGTGCCAGACCATCGGTAGACAGACTGCCTCGCACCAAATTGTTATCCTCGTCCCGGGTGTAACCGGTCAAGTTCTTCATGGTCTGGTAAAGAGCATTATAACCTTCGACGAAATCACGAATCGCCTGTTCGGCCACATCGGTGTCAGCTTCAACAGAAAACGTTAGTTTTTCACCTTCACTGGATTTGTTCAGAGTGAAATCGAAGCCTTCGATAACATCGTCGATCTGGTTGGTATCCCGACGAACATTCAAGCCGTTCACCTTAAGAACAGCATCACTGGCCTGCTGAGTTTCAGTGACTGATCCATAATTGGCGTTGTTGAATTCAAATGCCGACAGCGACGGCTCACCGCCCACCGTAATCTGCATGGCATTGCTGGCGCCCGACGGCGCGGTCAGCATCAGCTGGTACTGGCCATCCACGCCCAACACACTGGCCTGAATACCGCTGTCGGAGTCATTGATTTTCTTGGCGATCGTTTCCAGCGTATCGCTGGGATCAATATCGATATTCAGCGCAGCGCGCTCATCGTTGATGGTGAAGCTGTCAGGCACATCATTATCAACACCCGTATAGCTCCATTCGCCAAACTGGATGCTCATTTGTCCACTGGCGCCTAACGCAGCCTTCTTGTCGTCGGTTGACCCCATCGCAAGCGATTGGGAACGGGCAATATCCACCACCTCAATCTGATAGGTCCCCACTTGGGCACCCGCTGCCAGCGAGTTGGGGGTAATAACATCGGTATCAGGTAGAGCGACTGAACGTGCATTGAAGGTGTTGTTGTCAGCCAGAGGAGTCATCAAAGACTGAAATTCGGACAGGGCCGACTTCAGCGTTCCATACGCTGAAATCTGGGCGTCCAGTTTTTCTTGTCGGGAGTTAAGACGGGTTTCCTGAGGCGCACGCTCCACTTCGACCAGCTGGGATACCAGCGCAGTGGTGTCAATGCCGGAACCGGCACCCAGAGTGTTGATGATATTGGACATTCAGGCCACCTCAGTCACTGACTTGAGAGAAATACCCTCTCAAGCCTGCTCGTCAAAAATCATGCCGACCATGCCTTCCAGAAACTCGGAGAACTTCAAGGTTTCTTCTGTGGGGATCTGGCGAATTACTTCCTCGGTCTGCAGGTCAACTACCTTGATAACCACCCTCTCGCTGGAATCATCGACAGAAAACTGAAGGGATCGATCACTCTCCTTCATCAATTCGTTCATCTTCTCGACAGCAGCCTGTAGTTTTTCGGCTGAGACTTCAACGCCCGCCTGGCTTTGCTGAACTGAATTGTTGCGGTCATTCAGCGGAGCAACCTGCTGTACACCGGTCGGTTGAAGATCAGGCAACTGACGGGAAGATGCTCCCTGCACTGATGAAGAACTATTACCTAGACCAGAAGTGTCGATACTCATAACTCGTACCTCTTACTGGGAAAGGCTGCCCCCGCAGGGGCAGCCTTCAATTTACCAAGTATAACGCTTTTTTGATGCTTACTGCAGCAGTGACAGAACCTGCTGCGGACGCGCGTTGGCCTGTGCCAGCATCGCCTGACTTGCCTGCTGCAGTACCTGGGCACGCGACAGGTTAGCCGTTTCCTTGGCGAAGTCCGCGTCCACGATACGGGAGCGGGCTGCACTGGCGTTCTCGGACACACTGCTCAGGTTGCTGATGGTGAAGTCCAGACGGTTATTCACCGCACCCAGGTCACCGCGAGCTGAGCCGATGGTTTCAATGGCACGGTCCAGTACATCAATCGCGCTCTGGGCACCGGCAGCTGTAGTGATGTCGATGTCAGCGACGCTGTCACCACCGGACTCGATACCGGCCAGAGAGCGCTTGTCACCACCGATCTCACCGATGCTGAAGCCGTCTTTCGCTTCCAAGGACACTGTACCCTTCGCTGTCACAGCGTTGGATTCAGTCACATCAAAGCCACTCAGCAAGGTTTCAGTGTTCGCGGTAGCCCCAACTGCAACGGTAATGTTACGACCATCATCAGCGGTAATGATCAGCTCACCGGCATCGTTAATGGATGCCAGGAGCCCGGCTGCATCGTTGGTCGCATCAGTGTTGGCAATATCGGCGAAAGCGGCATTCAGCGTACCCGCAATGTTGCCGTTGGCATCACCATCTGCAATCGGGTTGTCGATATCCACTTCCAGGCCATTAATCACCAGCGTGAAGGCATCATCTGCGTCACCGCCAATAACCTTACCCAAGTTGGCTTCGGTAAAGGCCGTTGCCACTACCTGATCCTTCAAACCATCGGTGTTATTGATCGCCAGCGCTGTAAACTGCGCGCTTGCATCACCACCCACGGCTGATTGCTCGGTTGCAGCGGTGGCAGTTGTACCCTCGAAGTCCACGGTAAAGCCATTGACGGTCAGATCGCCATTGGTCATCGCCGTGAATGGGCTGGTAACTGTCGCAGTGTCAGATGTGGCCAAGCTATCAGCAAGGATGTTTGCAGAGCCACCCGTAACACCGAGGGTGTCAGCGCTAGTAAGGTCGGTCGCATCCGATTCAATCGTGATATCTACGCCCGCAGCAGCCGTCAAGGTGATTTCACCCGCAGTTGTACTGGTCGCAGTCACGCCTGTATCACCAGTCTTAAGGTTGATTGCAGCCACCAACGCGGCAACAGAGTCAGCGGTACTGGCAGCAGCACTGGTATAAATAATATCTTGGCCATTCAGGACCAAATCACCACTGGTAGTCGTAGTTGCGGTAGCTGTACTAGCAACCGTCAGAGTCATTGATGTATTAGCCGTGGTCGGCTCCAACGCCTCAGTGGTATTGGCCGTAACGGCGCCCGCCGTCAAACCGGCAGCAGCAGGATCATTACCCGCAATATCAATTGCTTCGTTTGAGCGCAGGGTTACAGTACCGGTCGTAACGCTGTCGATGGCACTGGATGCCGCGCTCAGGTTGGTAATGCCGGTCACATCGCCATCCGACTGCAGCTCGATGTTACGGCCATCGGCGGCAGTCAGAACCAATGTCGCGGTTGCGCCACTGCCTGTCACTTCAGCCGTCACACCGGTTTGGTCTGCAAACGAGTTGATATGTGCAGCCAAGCCCGCATTGCCGGTCACAGCCGTGCCCGCGAGGTCGATGTTGTTAATGACCAGATCGCCTGCGGCTATGGTCGTAGCGGTTGAATCCGCTCCCAAAGCGATACTGACACTGGTGGCATTGGCTTCAGCCACCACACCGGTTTCGTCTGCAACACTGTTGATCGCATCAGCTACTGCAATGGCACTGGATGCGTTATCTGAAGTTGAAACCGTATCAGACCCGGTCATGGCTGCCGGTACATCCACACCATTGATGGTCAGATCACCCGCCGACAAGGCTTCCAGGCTACCAGGAGTACCGGTCTGAGCCGTGCTCGGATCGGTCTGCGCCAGCGTAAAGCTACCGGAGCTCACACCACCTTCGGACGCACCCAGAGATGCAGCATCAAAACCTGAACCCATGTTCAAAGCGATGGTTTCGTTGGCTTCTGAACCGACCTGCAGGCCGATCTCACCCAGCGAGCCGTCCAGAATTTTCTGGCCGTTGAAAGAAGTTGTCTCCGCGATGCGGGTCAGCTCAGACTTCATCTGATCAACCTCAGCCTGGAGGCTGGCACGGTCTTCGTTGCTGTAGATACCGTTCGCGGACTGGATGGACAGTTCACGCATACGCTGCAGAATGTTGGTGGACTCGGACAACGCACCTTCAGCGGTCTGAATCATGGAGATACCATCGTTGGCGTTACGTACCGCCTGGTCCAGACCACGGATCTGGGAGGTCATGCGGTTGGAGATCGCCAGACCTGCGGCGTCATCGCCCGCCGAGTTGATCCGCTTACCACTGGCCAGACGCTCCATGGTGGTGTCCAGAGAGTTCTGGGATGAAGACAGCTGACGCTGAGCATTCAGTGACGCGATGTTTGAATTGATTACCAAAGCCATGAGTGTTTCTCCTCAGTGCCTGCCAGCAATGTCTGGCGGGAATTTCATGCGTTAAGTCGTGGTGGTTAACCACTCACTTTTTCATACCTGATGTGTGTATCGGCCAATACCCTGGAAAGCTTTAGCTTTTTTTTATTCACTCGTGTGAACTGTTCCAACGCCAACCTAAGCCATTCAACTCTTTCAAACATTGACCCAAGTTCGGTAGTCTATCCCTGTACGCACAAGAACCTCAGGAAGCCAACATGGCCAAACGCACACAGTCCGGTCGCAATAGTGACGGCACGCAGACCCGCCACATCCCTCAACAGCCAAAATCTGGCGAGGCCATGAAAGCCCCTGCCGACCCACAGCCGGTCAATTCAAGCGACGCTATAGCACAGCTCGAGAAATTGATCGTATCCAACCCTGAAATGCCCGGAGCCTGGATTGCATTGGCAAGTCACGCCCTTAGCCTTGAGCAGTACAGTAAAGCCCACGAAGCCATCGACAAAGCGATCGAGCTCTCCCCACGGGATGCAACCGCCATTACCATAAAAGGGGCGGTATTCTACAGTGAGGGCTGTATTGATGCAGCCATAGACTGGTATCAAAAAGCACTCCTATACAACCCGGCCCATGTTGCGGCTTCTCATGACTTGGCGCTCATCTACCATAGGGGGGGCAAACGACAGGAAGCACTGGACGTTATCTCCCAGGCGGTGGAACTATCGCCTAACGAGGAAACACTGCTCAGAATCAAGCTCTTGGCATTAGGTGCTCTACATCACTACACCGAAGCCAAATCTGTAGCCGATCAATTGGCTGCCATCAGCCAAAACGCCGATATATTGAATGATACGGGAAACCTGTACAGAGACATCGGTCTCGTTGAACTCGCTATTACTCAATACCAAAAGGCGATGAAACTTGCTCCAAACCACCCAACACCTTTTTCAAATTATTTCACACTATTACATTACCTTCCTGACCAGTCTCAGGAGGATATATCTAAAGTAGCCGAGCAATGGAAAGATTATTTCAAATCCGACACCAAAATATCAACCTCATCCATTCAAAAAAGAATAGACCTCAGCAAAAAAATCCGTATCGGTTTCTTATCAGACGGTTTCCGCACTAATCCAGTTGGACAAATGATTACCTCTGCCCTAGAGAGGGTCGATAATAAAAAGTTTGAATACTTTGCCTACAGCACAAATGATACAGAAGACCATATCACTAAAAGATTGAAAAATATTTTCTCAAAATGGTCAAGTATTACTCAGTTATATGGCGAGCGCTTAGCAAAATACATCCAAGATGACCACCTCGATATCCTGATTGATTTGGCCGGTCATAATAACGGAAATCGCATTAGCACCATTATAAGAAAACCCGCCCCTATCATTATAAAATGGGTTGGTGGATTGATTAATACAACAGGAATTGATGAAATTGATTATCTGATTTCAGATAATATCGAAACACCGAATGGCGTGGACTCTCTCTACACCGAAAAACTGATTCGCATGCCGGATGATTACATTTGCTATCAGCCACCATTTTATGCACCCGATATAAACAGCCTACCGGCACTAGAAAATGGATTTATAACATTCTGCTGCTTCAACAACCCTACAAAAATAAATGATACTCTTATTTCAGAGTGGGCCAAGCTACTCAAAAAAATACCTAACTCCAAGATATTTCTGAAAAGCTTTCAATATAACAATCTTGACCTACGACAGCGTATAGAAAGTGTTTTTGTTCATAATGGAATTGCTCAGGATCGGATATTGTTTGAAGGCTCATCCCCTCACCGGGAACTATTGGAATCATATCAAAAAGTTGATATCGCACTGGATAGCTGGCCCTACTCAGGTGGGTTAACGACGTGCGAAGCCTTATTGATGGGAGTGCCGGTAGTGACACTACCCGGCCCTACCTTTGCCGGACGTCACTCAGCAACCCACTTGCACAACGCCGGGTTATCAGAGCTGATAACCAAAGACTGGGATGAGTATCGTGAGCGGGTTATCGAACTGGCCAGCGACCTGGATAGCCTGAGTAACATTCGAGCCCACTTGCGTGAAGTACTTCAGCAGTCCCCCGTCTGTGATGCCGAACGCTTTGCAGGTCACCTGGATGATGCCCTGAGTGCGATCTGGCAACGCCATATTGAAGGAAAGCCCCCCGCTGCACTCAATTTCAATAAAAACGGACAGGTCGTGTTCGAGGGTGAAGACACACCTGCCGAACTCTACCGTGCCAAGCCCAATAAAAGTGAGGCTTTTGCTTGGCAACTTGAGGGGAAAGTCATTGCCATTGACCATGGCTCACAACTGTTTGATGCTCCAATAATCAAACAGATGCTGGATCAGAACTCTCTCGAGCTGATTGCTTTTGACCCGGCCAGCCATCGACTGGAACACCCCTTACGGCATAGACAAGGGGTTCATTATTACCCCAATGTCCTTTTGGGCAATGGCTCAAACGCAACACTGTATGCTTCGCTGAAAGCAAAATACAGCGGCACACTCAAGCCCCTGAATGTTTCTCACCTGTCCAAAAAGCGTCAGGAAGAATTAAGTGTTCTGGCTGAGCTACCCATCAGTACACTGGCACTGGATACAATCAACGACCTGCCCAGAGTCGACTGGCTGATACTGGATGGTTTCAATAATTGTATTGATGTGCTTGAGCACGGTGCCGGAACACTGAAAGACACACTTTTAATTCAGGTAGATATTGCTTTTCAGCCAACCCATGAAAACCAGCCCTCCTTTTCTGAAATATCAAAATGGGCAACGCTAAATGGTTTCAGATTTTACCATTTTAATGCTGAGGAGGTCCGATCGCCTATACCTCAGACTTCAGCTCACCAAACGGGTGAACTGGTCAATGCGTCAGCTATTTTTATTCCTTCACATGAACGTATGGCCACACTAGGTGAAAGTCAGTGTCGCAAGCTGGCCTTTATAGTGGATACAGCCTATGACCTGGAAGGCCTCTGCTTTGAAGTGCTGGGATATGGCTCAACTCATGAAGCCAATCAATATATTCAATTCAAGACACAACAGCGGCGATATAAAGAAAAACAACTAGTTTCTAGCTCTGATATCGGCCACCTCCCCGAGGCTTTTCGCGACCAATCACATATTGATGACCTGACTGATACAAAAACCACACCCGCCTCTATTGCGATACCCCAACTGACATTGCCTGATGAAGAGGCACAGTTTCTTAAAAGCATGTATTCCCGCGCCAGCAGTATTCTGGAGTATGGAAGCGGTGGCTCTACTGTTCTGGCATCTCGGCTTGAAGGGAAACATATTTTTACAGTGGAAAACGACTTGGCTTGGGCACGTAATATGCGCCATGTTCTGGAGCGGGAAAATTTCCCGTCTCCGGCCATTATCCATTCAGTCGATATAGGTGAAACCGGTGCCTGGGCACGCCCCATAAACGATACTCACTGGCGCGACTTTCATACTTATCCACTGAGTGTTTGGGATCGTGAAGATTTTGTAGACCCTGACGTGATTCTGATTGACGGACGCTTCAGAGTCGCCTGTTTTGTCGCCGCCGCCATGAAAATCAGAAAACCAACGACAATTCTGTTTGATGATTACGGTGATCGTGACTACTACCACACGGTCGAAAGGCTTGCCAAACCGGTAGCCATGGTTGGGCGTATGGCTCACTTTGAACTCTCGCCTGGTGAAATCCCCAAACATGAATTGACTTGGCTGATTGCCAGTTTCAACCAAGTCACGTATGCGGATTGCACTCGCCGTTAAGCGAAAGGATCACATTAGCCAGCAACAGCCTTTATCAAAAAGATCGCTTCGCTTTCACTGCTACTACTGTAGCAGTGAAAGCACTTGCTGCGGACGCGCGTTGGCCTGTGCCAACATCGCCTGGCTCGCCTGCTGCAGTACTTGAGCACGCGACAGGTTGGCGGTTTCCTTGGCGAAGTCTGCATCCACAATACGGGAGCGGGCTGCACTGGCGTTCTCTGATACGCTGCTCAGGTTGCTGATAGTGAAGTCCAGACGGTTATTCACCGCACCCAGATCACCGCGAGCCGAGCCGATGGTTTCAATGGCACGGTCCAGTACATCAATCGCACTCTGAGCACCGGCAGCTGTAGTGATGTCGATGTCAGCGACACTGTCACCTCCGGACTCAATACCCGCCAGAGAGCGCTTGTCACCACCGATCTCACCTACACTGAAGCCGTCTTTGGCTTCCAGGGACACTGTACCCTTCGCTGTAACAGCGTTGGATTCAGTCACATCAAAGCCGCTCAGCAAGGTTTCAGTGTTGGCTGTAACACCAACTGCAACTGTAATGTTACGACCATCATCAGCGGTGATGATCAGCTCACCGGCATCGTTAATGGACGCCAGAAGTCCAGCCGCATCATTGGTCGCATCAGTGTTGGCAATATCGGCGAAGGCCGCATTCAGGGTACCCGCGATGTTGCCATTGGCATCACCATCTGCAATCGGGTTGTCGATATCCACTTCCAGCCCGTTAATAACCAGAGAGAAGGCATCGTCAGCATCACCGCCAATCACCTTGCCCAGGTTGGCTTCGGTATAGGCAGTTGCAACTACCTGATCCTTCAGCCCATCGGTGTTATTGATCGCCAGCGCGGTAAACTGTGCGCTTGCATCACCACCCACAGCCGACTGCTCGTTTGCAGCGGTGGCGGTCGTACCCTCGAAGTCTACGGTAAAGCCGTTGACGGTCAGGTCACCATTGGTCATAGCAGTAAACGGGCTGGTAGCAACTCCTTCAATGGTTTCACTGACTAAATCATTCAGCAAATCCGCACCCGCACCCAAGTTGATAACGTCAGACTGACTACTGCCTGTAGCATCCGACTCGATCGTGATTGAACCTCCCGGTATGGCCGTCAGCGTGACCTCTCCTACCGCATTACTGGTCGCCGATACCCCGGTAGTTCCAGACACCGCATTGATCGCTGCCAAAATATTGGTTATCGATGTGGCAGTGCCCACGGCACCCGCAGTCGGGGAGTTGACATAGTTAATATTTTCGCCATTCAACACGAAATCGCCGTCAGTAGTCGAGTAAGCGCCGGTGACGGACGAAAGAGTGAATGTAAGCGTTTCCCCTGTAGTAGGCTCAAGTGCTTCTGTTGTGCTCGCCGTAACAGCGCCTGCAGTCAAACCGGCAGCAGCAGGATCGTTACCCGCGATATCGATCGCTTCGTTGGAACGCAGGGTTACTGTACCGGTGGTAACACTATCAATGGAGCTGGTGGCAGCGCTCAGGTTGGTAATACCAGTCACATCACCATCTGACTGCAGCTCAATATTACGTCCATCCGCTGCGGTCAGAACCAGTGAAGCAGTTGCACCACTGCCTGTCACTTCAGCCGTCACACCGGTTTCGTCTGCAAACGAGTTAATGTGTGCAGCCAGACCCGCATTACCTGTAACAGCCGTGCCTGCGAGGTCAACATTGTTAATGACCAGATCGCCCGCAGCAATGGTCGTAGCGGTTGAGTCAGCGCCCAGAGCGATACTGACACTGGTGGCATTGGCTTCAGCGACAACACCGGTTTCGTCTGCAACACTATTGATCGCATCGGCCACTGCAATGGCACTGGATGCGTTGTCTGAAGTTGAAACCGTATCAGACCCGGTCTTGGCTGCAGGTACATCCACACCATTGATGGTCAGATCACCCGCCGACAAGGCTTCCAGGCTACCAGGAGTACCGGTCTGAGCCGTGCTCGGATCGGTCTGCGCCAACGTGAAGGTACCGGAGCTTACACCACCCTCAGATGCACCCAGTGATGCAGCATCAAAGCCGGAACCCATGTTCAGTGCGATGGTTTCGTTGGCTTCTGAACCGACTTGCAGGCCGATTTCACCCAGCGAGCCGTCCAGAATTTTCTGACCGTTGAAAGAGGTTGTCTCCGCGATGCGGGTCAGCTCAGACTTCATCTGATCAACCTCAGCCTGGAGGCTGGCACGATCTTCGTTGCTGTAGATACCGTTCGCGGACTGAATGGACAGTTCACGCATACGCTGCAGGATGTTGGTTGATTCGGACAGCGCACCCTCAGCGGTCTGAATCATGGAGATACCATCGTTTGCGTTACGTACCGCCTGATCCAGACCGCGGATCTGGGAGGTCATACGATTGGAGATCGCCAGACCTGCGGCATCATCGCCAGCAGAGTTGATACGTTTACCACTGGCCAGACGCTCCATGGTGGTATCCAGAGAGTTCTGGGATGAAGACAGCTGGCGTTGCGCGTTCAATGATGCGATGTTTGAGTTGATTACCAAGGCCACTGTTATTTCTCCTTCGTCCTTAAAGTGGACATGTACTTAAGAATAAGCTTAACGTCATAAAAGAAGAGGCAGGGCCGAACCCGTTATGGCGCAACGCCTCTGTAACCTAGAGGTGTTATCGGCATAACTGTTATTCACTTGAAGTATTTTTCGACTTTTTCCTTAAAAATTGTCAGGCTATTAAAGACAGATAGGACAGAGAGCAGAATCATGGACACCGAACAACTGATCACTCGACTGGAAGCCGATACACAACAGCTACTGGTGCTGGCTCAGGAGGGGGACTGGGAAGCCTTCCATAAGCATGAACAGACACGCCTGATACTGGTAGGTCAACTGGAGCAGATCGATCTGGACAGCGAGGCACAGACCACTCAGTGGCGTGACAGATTAATCGCTATCCGCCACCTTAATGAGCAGTTGATGCAATTGGCTGATACGGAGACAACCCGCTTGATGGAGGAGAAAAAGGCGATCAATAAGGGCCGACAGATGCGCAATGCATACAGTAAAACCTGACCCTTATCTAACCGTTATGAATCAACGAATATAGTCGAACAGGCTAAGTTCCTGGATTTTGGCGAAGCTGGCGTAGGCAGCCTCCAATGCCAACTGGCGCTTGGCCAGTTCGGTTGAAGCTTCGGCGTAATCCAGATCCTGCACGGCGGATAGCGTGCCTTCCGTCATCAGTTTGAAATCGATATTGGTAAATTCCGCGCTTTCCAGCGTTCGCAGGCGCGAGCCCACTTTGGAGGTGGATTCCCCAATACGCTCCTGCGCGGTTTTGATCTCGACCAGTGCCTTATTGACCCGCTCATTCTGTAACGTCAACGCTTGCTGATCACCCTGCACTGGCTCACGCAGGGCCTCGACAGTTTCCATTACGGCATTCAACACGTTACTGGGTGACTGTTCGAAGCGAAGGCGCGCAGCTTGAGGTGGCTCGATATCGAGGGTGAATTCAGTGCTGTAAGCATCGGCACCGCCCTGCATCTGAACACTCCAGCCGTTCAGCTCAATAATGTCATCAGTGGCATCAGAATCGGCAGTAACCGTCACCGGATTGCCTGCTGCATCCAGCACACTATAGGTGTAAGGGTTCGCAGGCAGAATCGCAGCAGGGTCATATGCGACCTGAACCGTCAGTGGGCCGTTATCACGAATCAGGTCTGTGAGCGCTTGTGAGCCTGTTAATGCCGGGTTGCCCACCGTATCAACAAAATAAGCCTCACCCTCACCGGTCACACTTGCGACTGTATCATCGACGAAGGTGTTATCCGGTAGCATCAGATCAACGGTAATACCGGACAGATTCAATGTTACCTGACGGGCACCCGGGTCCGTCGGATCAAACACAATGTCCTTCACCAGGGTGTTGTTTGGTGGTGCCATAGGAACCGGCTGGCCGGCACTATCAAGCAGCGAATAGCGATACTCTGGAGCCGGCACCGCTGGCGGCACCGCGCCATCCGTACCAACCGTCACTCTCAGTTCAAGGTCACCGGTGCTACGCATCAAGCTGGCGTAACGTTCAGGATCAGTGACCTCATAGCCAGTAATGGCACCGGCCATTTCACCGGTTACGCTCAGTTCCGGTTCCTGCTTGATTGATTCAAACAGGTCACGCCCTACATCTGTAGACTGAGTATACAGCGCACTTGAGACCTGAATATTGCGAGCAGTACTGTCTCCCTGATAGGTATAGCGATCATCCTGTTTGAGATAGGTCTGCGTGGTTCCCTTACTACCGGAAAAGATATACTCCCCTTTGGCATCACGGGTATTCATCAGGCCTGCCGAGTACTCCACCAGCTGCTCCAGCTCGTGGGCAATTGCCTGACGGTCAGCATCGGTGTTGGTGTTGTTTCTCGCCTGCAAGCTAAGCTCTCGCATGCGGTCCATCGCCGTATTCAGGTCACCAAAGGTCGCATCTTCCAGCTCAAGCCTGCGACGAGAGGCATCGATATTGCTTTGAAACATGTCCAGCTGTGCCAGCTCACGCTTAAGACCCACCACACGACTGGCCCCTACCGGGTCTTCCGCCAGGCTGGTGAATTTTTTACCGCTGGAGAGTTTGTTCTGGATATCCAGCAGGGAGGTCTGATTTTCCATCATGTTGCGGTTGGCATTACTGAAAATCTGGCCGGTTGAAATACGCATGATTACCTCCGAACAGCACTGATCAGGCTGTCAAAAATGGTCTGATAGGCTGAGATCAGCTGGGCTGCGGCCGAGTACGCCTGCTGATACTTCACCAGGTTGGCGGCCTCTTCGTCCAGGTTAACGCCGGCAACGCTTTGCAGGGCGTTCTCACTGGCTGTCAGAACCGAACGGCTCGACGCGTAGGAAATATTGGCGTTACTGGCCTGGGTGCCGACTTTTGCAAGCAACTGGCCATAGGTATCCTGATAGCTGAAACCATTGACCAACGTTTGGTTTTGCAGGTCCGACATGGCCAAGGCGTTGCTGTTATCCGAATAACCATTGGTATTGAACTCAACGGTGAATCGATCGCCGGGGTTGGGCTGATTGTTAAACGTCAGCTCATAGTCATCCTGCTCGATCACGATCGGCTCACCCTCGGTGTAGACCAGGTTTTCCATGCCTTCGTATATTTCCGGGTTACCGGAGGCCACATTCATGTACACAGAATATGTGACATTGCCATCGGCATCCGGGGCATTGAATACAATCTCAAGCGGCAACTCAGCCGCGCCCGTGCGCAAATTTGCATTCGGACGTGTTGACGTGATGCTGATATCGGTCAGCTCGGCATTGCCGGTATTGGTGGTGGCAGGCTCAATCCGCAAGGGCGAGGCCAAGGCCAGCATGCGCGGGTTGTTGATTTTGGTGTCCATCAACTGGCCACCACTACGGGTCGGCTGGATCAGGTAACTGTCACCGACACCCGCCTCTCCTTTCAACGTAAAGGTCATGCCATCAAGGCTGATACTTACACTGCCGTTGGCGGTATCTTCATAAAACGTTGCGCTTTGGTCCAGCTCATCTGCGCTGGTCACTTCTGTGAGACTGGAGGCGTCAAAGCGCTGGCCATCACTCAAGCGGGTAATGCGGAAGCTATCGATGCCCGTGACTTCAAACTTGTAATCACTGCCCGTAAGTTCCTGTACATCATAAAAGCTGACGTGTGCCGATGTAGTGAGGTTCTCGTTTTTCAGATTGGCCGTGACTTCACCGCGCTGCAAGGGTTTGAACAGATCTTCCCCCATGTCACCGTTCAGGTCCATGCCCTTTCGGTGCTGCTCATTCATGGTTTCAGAGAACACAATCGCCAATCGCCCAACTTCATTCAGCGTCGGTTGAAGCACGTTATCTCGATAGTTGACCATGCCGCCAATGGCACCATTGCCCAATTGGTTGGTGACCTGAGAACTGATGCCCGAACCATTCGTCATATAGATATCAAGCTGAGTCGGGTCAGCGTCACTGTTGCGTACGTCGAGGCGAGCTGCGGTGTTACCCACAACCAGCGGCTGACCTGTTCCGATCATCACATTGTAGGTAACGCCATCCTGCGAAATCACACTGGTCGTGACGTAACCCGACAAGTCCTTAACCAACAGATCACGCTTATCCTGCAGCTCGTTGGTGCTCTGCCCCGCCGCATGCATGGTGCTGATCTGAACATTCAATGCCGCAATGTTTTCGGTGATCGAGTTGACCGTGTCGGTCATACTGCGAATTTCAGTATTGACCAGATCTGCCTGACCCCGCAGTTTGCTGTCAAAGTCATTAAATGAGTTGGCCAGCGATGAAGCCTCGGCCAGAAACAGCTCACGGTTGGCGATAAACAGTGGGTCATCCACTACCTGCTGCATGGAAGCAAAATAGCTGTCCATGGAGGATGACAAGCTGGTGGAGTCCGACACCAACATGGCGTCCAGCTGAGCAATTTTTTGCGAATAGGCTTCGTTGCTTTTGAAAACAGACGTATCAGCCCAGACCTGTTTGATCAGGAACTGGTCGGTCATGCGCCGAATATCCTTGACCTCTACCCCCAGAATAGGGGGCTGCTGGGTGCCCATCAGCACTGTCTGGCGAGTGTAGCCTTCGGTATTCACGTTCGCGATGTTCTGCCCGACATAGGACAGCGCCGTCTGGTTGGCATTGAGTGCCTGAACACCGATGTTAAGGATACTTGAACTCATTTCGTCTCTCCCAGGCGGAGCAACCGCACCGGCTTATCTGTATCGTATGTGTATCGGCCAGTGATCAGCCTTCTTGAGTACTGCGACCCAATCCGGCCAGCAGATCACCTGTAAAAATACGCTCAATTTTGTTGGCGTAGTCAGGGTCGGTGGCGTAACCGGCGTTGTGCAGCTCACGTACAAAGCGGGTCGGGTCGGCACCCTGTTCCAGCGCCTGTTGATAACGCGGGTTGCTGCGCAGAAAATCAACGTAGTCGGTGAAGCTGTCGGCATAGCTGTCATAGGCACGGAAGCGGGCCTGTTCCTTCTCGGGTACGCCACCACGGTATTCCAACGTTTGTACCTGTGCCGTGTCACCTTCCCAGCTGCGATGTGCCTTGATGTTGAACAGGTTACGGCTGCTCTCACCGCTTGTTGCATCACGGGTGATGAACTTGCCCCAACCGGTTTCAAGCGCGGCCTGCGCCAGCAGGACATTGGGGTTTACACCCAGCTCCTTGCCTGCCTGTTCGGCCAGCGGCATTAATTTCTCAATGAACTCGGCCGGGGTTTCAAATCGAGCCGGCAGGGTTTCTTTCACGGCTGCGGTTTCAGAGCCTGTCTTGTCCTGATCGGTCAGCTCTTGGGTTACAGGTTGAACCGTATCGCTGTTTTCCTGCTCAGACTCGCTGGCTGATGGTGCACGGTAGTTGCCGGCCGGTGTTTGCGGCAGCGGCCCGCCACCAAAGGCGCGCGACAGCATCTGTTCGGTCATGGACTGTTGATCACCTTTTTCATCACCTTGACCGGGTGCCACGACAGGCGCGTGTTGCTGGCTCAGCTGTTTGACGATGATGTCGGCCAGCCCGATGCTGTCCTTTTTCGACAAGTCCAGCGTCAGCTGCTGGTCGAACATCTCCTGATAAAACTTCACGTCACCGGAGTTGAACGGGCTGTCTGATGCCAACACGTCACTGGCCTGGCGCATACTTTTGAGCATCATGTTCATGAACAGCTGCTCGAACTCCTGCGCCACACCTTTCAATGCAGCCTGCTGGTCATTGCCAGCCTGAGTTTTCAGCTTTTGCAGCTGGTTCAGATCAGTAAAAAGTGCCGCTTGTGAAGGTGTAAGCCTGCCGCTGTCGATCGCCATATCAGATCACCACCAGTTCAGCCTTGAGCGCACCGGACTGTTTGAGTGCTTCAAGGATCGCCATCAAATCACCGGGCGCAGCCCCCACTTGATTGACCGCTTCAACGATGTCACTCAGGGTTGCACCCGGCGCAAACTCGAACATGCGGCCCGAGCCTTCTTCAATCTCAATTTCTGTGCGCGGCGTGACCACGGTATTACCACCGCCAAGCACGTTGGGCTGAGTAACATCCAGATTTTCGGTAATGGCGACGGTCAGGCCGCCATGCGTGATTGCCACCGGCGAAACTCGCACGTTCTGACCGATGATGATGGTGCCGGTGCGGGAGTTGATGATGACCTTGGCCGTTTCTTCACCGGGCTGGACTTCGAGGTTTTCCAGCACTGACAGAAACGAGACTCGCTGTGACGGATCACGCGGCGCACGCACACGAATGGAGGCTGCATCAAGCGCCTGTGCCATATCGGGCCCCAGCAGGTTGTTGATCTGCTCAGCCACGCGGCGAGCGGTGGTGAAGTCCGGGTGGTTCAGGTTGAACATCAGGCTGTCACCCTGTGCAAACGCGTTAGGCACCGTGCGCTCAACCGTGGCACCGTTCGGAATCCGGCCCACACTGGGCACGTTCAGTGACAAACGCGAGCCGTCATTGCCCATGACACCAAAACCGGACACGACCAGGTTGCCCTGAGCAATGGCGTAGACGTTGCCGTCGGCCCCCTTCATCGGCGCCATCAACAGGCTGCCGCCACGCAGGCTTTTGGCATCACCAATGGTGGATACCGTGATATCAATGCTCTGCCCCGGTTTGGCAAAGGGCGGCAGGGCGGCATGGATCGCCACCGCCGCGATGTTCTTCGATTTAGGGTCAATATTGGGTGGAATCGCCACACCGAAATTGTTCAGCATGTTACGGAAGGTCTGCGAGGTGAAACTGGTCTTGTCACCGGTGCCGTCAAGCCCCACCACCAGACCATAACCCACCAGCTGGTTGGTGCGCACACCCGCTACGCTGGTGATATCTTTCAGCCGCTGTTGGGCGTGTGCCAGTGGCGTTGCCAGCAGGGCCGGGATCAGGGTCAGCAGCAATCCAAGTCGAAGCAGTCTATTCATTGTGTTCTCCTCAGAAGTGCTTAGAACGGCCACAGCGGGCTGATAAAGAAACGTGCCAGCCAGCCCATGACATTAGCGTCATGAGTGGCGCCGGTACCACTGTAGGTGATGCGAGCATCGGCCAGACGGGTCGATTCGACACTGTTGTCCGGTCCGATATCCTGCGGACGCACCAATCCGCTGACGCGGATATATTCATCGCCCTGATTCAGCGTCAGCCACTTTTCACCGCGGACCAGCATGGCTCCATTGGGGAGGACTTGATGCACGGTAACGGTAATATTGCCATTCAGGCTGTTGCTCATATCAGAGCTGCCTTCACCCTCAAAGCCGCTGTTGCTGTTCATGGTGGCACTGAGCGGATTACCCAGCACAGCCAAATCCTGACCCAACACATTGGGTGCACTGATACCAATATCAGTACTCTTGTCGGTTTCGGTTGATGAGCTTTTCGAGGACTGGGTACGCTCTGTCAATACTACCGTAATGATGTCACCCACACGACGCGCACGCCCATCACCGTACAGATCCATTCCCGCGCCCGCCTGATAGATGGAGCCATTCACCGGCTTTGGCTGCTGCATCTGTGCCGGCTGTATCGGGGCATAGTAGGGATTGTCCGGCTTGGGAGCCTTGTTGACACAACCGGTCAGCAGGATCAGGCCTGCCAGTGGCAACAGTCGTAACAGGTTAGACATCTTCATTCCTCAATTTAACCGGTTATCAGAGCTGCTGGCTGACGTAAGACAGCATTTCATCGGCGGTCGAGATCACCTTGGAGTTCATCTCGTAGGCACGCTGGGTCGTAATCATGTCCACCAGCTCTTCAACCGCATTCACATTGGAACCTTCCAGCATGCCCTGCTTGAGAATGCCACGCCCTTCTTCTCCGGCAACACCCACAATCGGGGCGCCGCTGGCAGCCGTTTCAAGGAACAGGTTTTGACCGATCGCCTGCAACCCCTGAGGGTTCACAAAGTCAGCCAGTTCCAGCTGACCGAGTTCCACGGGGTTAGGATCACCCGCTACGGTCACACTTACGGTGCCATCATTACCCACCGAAAAGTTAGTCACCTGCTCTGGCAGGGTGATGGCGGGTTCAATCAGGTAGCCTTCTGACGTTACCAATCGGTTTTCGCCATCCAAGTGAAGCTCGCCGTTGCGAGTATAGCCGATATCGCCATTGGGCATGGCGACCTGCAAAAAACCACGGCCATTGATTGCCACATCGAAAGTCTGATCCGTGATCTGCATATCACCGGTGTGGAACAGCTTCTGGGTGCTGACGGTACGCACACCACTGCCCAGCTGCAAACCAGAGGGCAACATTGAATCTTCACCGGTGGCTGCACCGGGCTGGCGGCGGATTTGATACAGCAGGTCCTCAAACTCCAGCCGATCTTTCTTGAAGCCAACGGTACTGACGTTGGCCAGGTTGTTGGAAATTACCTTGAGCTGAGTATCCTGTGCACTCAGACCGGTTTTAGCGACATGCAAAGCACCGTGCATGGGACAGACTCCTTAATATCAGCTCAATGAAAGAATTTCAGACGCAGAGGTGGATATCTCTTCTGCTGTCTTCATCATTTTGACCTGCATTTCGAACTGGCGCTGCAGACCAATCATGGCCGTCAGCTCTGAAATGGCGTTAACATTACTGGCTTCGAGGTAGCCCGCACGAAGCTGGGCATTGAGCGCCTGAGGCAAGGGCACATCATTATCGGTGTGCATGAAGCCGTCACGCCCCTTGAACAGTTGATCATTTTCCGGCTGTACCAGCTTGATCTGATCGACCAGTGCAATCTCGACCGCATTTTCACCCAGCGGACGGATAGTAATGGTGCCATCATTGCCGATCGTGATGCTTTCAGCCGGCGGAATGACGATGGGGATTCCACCGGCACCGATCACCGGCAAACCACTGCCCGTCACCAACTGGTTGGCGGCATTGATCTGCAGGGAGCCGTTACGGGTGTACACTTCGTTGCCGTCCGGTCCCTGAATGGCGATCCAGCCATCACCTTCCACAGCCACATCAAGATCGCGACCCGTCTGCATCAATGTGCCGCTGTCCATATCGGTACCGGGGCGCTCACTCATTGAGTAAACACGAGACTCGAAGCCTTCTCCCAGCACCCGCATGGCGCGAGCTTGCTCGAAATCACTCTTGAAGCCGGTGGTCGTCGCATTGGCCAGGTTGTTGGCATGAGCCTGCTGCGCGTACATGTTCTCACGCGCACCGGTCATGGCGACATACAGCACTTTATCCATCGTTTACTCCGGTAAAACCTTGCCGTTTTAACTGGCTTTACCTTATACAAAGCAAACTGCGTGCCATAAACGAAAAAGCCGGGCATATAGCCCGGCTTGAGGAGGTGTGATGCGGTTGATCAGATCTGCAGGATCGCCTGGGTCACCGTATTCAGCGTTTCCAGTGTCTTGGAGTTGGCCTGGAAGTTACGCTGACCCTCAATCAGTTTCACCAGTTCTTCCGACAAGTCCACGTTGGACTGCTCCAGCGCAGCTGAACGCAGAGTACCGTTCAGACCTGTGCCTGGCGGGTTCACAATGGCATTACCGGAGGAGAGAGTCGATATCCACTCTGTATTGCCGCTGGGCTGCAGGCCGTCCTGGTTTTCAAAAGTCGCAACAGAGACCAGCCCAAGGTTGGCACGCTGACCGTTACTGTAGCTGGCGACCATTTCACCGGTTTCGGCAAAACTGACCCCGATCAGGTCCCCCTTGGTATAGCCATCCTGCTGTTGACGCTTAACAATCGATTCAGATGCAAACTGGCTGGAACCTGATATATCCAGCTGCAGACCGGCCAACTGGTCCACATCAGACTCCAGAATTTGATCCAGCGGGTTAGCAGGGTCAGCTCCCAGAATGGTAAGCGTGGGTGCACGACCAGTCGAGGCAACTTCCTGACCATTAACTTTTTCAAGCACACCCGTGATTGAATTGAAGTTGATCATGACCGGACCTACTTCCGTAGGCTGGTTATCCGGACTGGTCTCACCGGGATCAAGTTCTTTTCCAAGATTCAGCTGATCCCTGTCATTCAAGAAGGCATACGAGCGATAGGCACCGATGAAGCTGTTGTCACCCACTTCAAGTACTGAAACGTCAGGAACCGTTTGGCCACTCAAAACGGTGGTCGTGAACAGATTATTTGCATCTGCTCCTGAAACCCCCAAGCGACCAACATCACCCGCTTCCGGCTTCCATGTAATCCTGAGCTGATCTGTTCCATCATCATATTCAACTGATTCAATATCGGGATTTTTATCCAGAATCTGCTGTTCTTTACTGGCTATTTCCTGACCTACCTGGTCCAGAGTCTTAATTTCCCCGGCAGCAGTCGGTCGTTTAACGGTAATTTCAACTCCGGCAATCGTGACAGTAACATCCTGGGTCAGCGCACCCGCAGCATCAAAAACGCCAGCGGAATCCAAAGTCAGAGCCTGAACCTCACTGGCGCTGCGCTCGGTAATACTCCCAACCGCTTCAGTGCCATCCGCTTTGGTAACGACAAAGTCGCCATACGCCACATATTCCGCCTTTACCTCGAAAGACAGGTCACCTGTTGCACCGAGTCTGACTGTATTTGCATCAATGCGGGGGTCACCATCTACGTTTGACGGCACACCCGACAGTTTCTCTATGGATTCAGCTGTAAGCGCATACGGCGCGGTACCAGCATCATCAAAATAAAGCGTGTTGGGATCTTCAGCACCCGCGCCCAAGCTGCTGGCCACATTAAGGTTAAAGCCAGAGAGGGCTGCACTCGTAAAATCAAGACCTCCGGCACCGGCGTTTGCTGCCGGATCCCACGCGGTGGCGGCATAATTGTGCTCCTCACGCACCGGGCGCTGTTCGGCAAAATAAAACCGTACACTCTGCTCGTTACCCAAGCTATCAAACGTGCCTACAGTCGTCGAATAGGTGTAGGAAGTAGGATCCGTCTTTGAAAACGGGATATTCAGATCTTCAGCATTGGAGTTAGCGTTAACATTGAAAGAGAGTTCGACCCGCTCAGTTGCTTTGGGCGGACTTTCTTTTTCAGTCACTGACAGGTTCTGTATCGGCAGCTGATTGCCCTGTGCATCCAAACCATAACCCTGCAGGTACTTGCCATTTTTGCTGACAATATTACCTTCCTTATCCAGCTCAAACGCACCGGCACGGGTGTAGGTGATATTCCCCTGGCCATCATCCAGCATGAAGAAACCCGAGCCATTAATCGCCAGGTCCAGGTTGCTGTTGGTGAACTCAATGGTACCGCCACTGAAATCCTGGGAAATATCCGTCACGGTAACACCGGAGCCCGGAGTATTGGACGAGCCCGCACCCACTACCGCTGTCGCATAAATGTCACCAAACTCGGTACGTGAGGACTTGAAGCCAACTGTACTGGCGTTGGCGATGTTGTTACCGGCCACATCCAGCAAGGTGGATGCCGACTTGAGTCCTGTTACAGCTGTATTGAAACCTGCCATCTTCGTTACCTCACTTAACCGAGCTGTTTCACTTCACTCATATCGATAGAACCGATCGCGGTATTGACCTTCATACCGATCCCGTTCTGTCCCAGAGTGACGCTGTTGATATTGAACCCCATATAGGTGCCCACTTCTTCGTATTTACCTTCTGCACCAGAGGCTGCCTCAGCCACAATGCGATAGTTGCCTGCCGGCACATTTTCGCCTGCCTGCCAAACGAAGTTATGATCACCCGGTGGCTGCGCGCCCATGCTGACGCGGTCAACCAGGTTGCCGCTGCCATCATAGATTGAAATACGGACATCGCTGGAGCTAACGTCTGTACTCACGAGGCCATCAACCAGCCCCCCCTGCTGAGGCAGCTGGGCAATGTTTGTGTTCACAAACGCGCGCTGCCCGACCATGGATGAGGCCTGCAGCGCGGCCTGACTACTGATCAGTGTGCTGCTCATTGTTTCCATGGTCTTGGAAAGATTTTGGATACTCTCGACATTGCTCAGCGTCGATATTTGCTGCATGAAGTCACTGGTATCGGCAGGACTGGACGGGTCCTGGTTTTGCAACTGCGCAATCAGCAGTTTCATGAACATCTGACGATCTTCAGACATAGAGTCAGTCGCTGTCGATTGCGTCTGGTTCTTCTGATTGATCTGATCGTAGATGTTGTTACTGCCGACGCCGTTTACATTGCTCATGGCGCTATCCTCTTACTGGCCTTATTGCCCCAGCGTCAATGTACGCTGCAGCATCTGTTTGGCCGTATTCATAATATCGGCGTTGATCTGGAAGGAGCGTGAGGCCGAAATCATGTCAGCCATCTCCTCCACCACGTTTACGTTCGGGTACCAGATATAGCCGTTTTCATCAGCCATCGGGTGATTCGGTTCGTATGCCATGCGAAGAGGCGAATCGCTTTCAATGACTTCCTTCACGTCCACACCCTGACCTGGCACCAGCGTCTGCAGATGATCGGGCAGGTGTTCTATCTGCGTTTCTTTCAGCGCGAACACCGGCTTGCGTGCGCGGTAGGTTTCCGCTTCGCTGGAGCTGATGCTTTCCGCATTGGCCATGTTGCTGGCAGTGGTATTAAGCCGCACAGTCTGTGCGGTCATGGCGGAACCTGCGATATTGAAAACGTTACTCAACGACATGCTTATTCACCCTTGATTGCGCGAGTCAATCCCTTGAATTTGCTGTTCAGGAACTCGAAAGAGGCCTGATAACGGAGCGCATTGTCGGTGTAGCGAGCCATCTCTTCCTGGGTCTCTACCGTGTTGCCATCGACTGCCGGCTGGTTCGGAATACGGAACATCAGGTCTGCTGCGGCATCCGGTGACAAAAACTCGGACTGATGACCGGATGCCGTTTTCTTCAACGACAGATTGGCACCAGCGGTTTCACCTTCGAGCACGGCACTAAAATCCAGATCACGCGCCTTGTAGTTGGGCGTATCCGCATTGGCAATGTTGTTGGCCAGCACTTCGGCACGACGCGCTCTGAGTGTCAGGGCGTTTTCATGAATTCCCAGTGCTGAATCGAAGCTGATCGCCATTGCCGCTTATCCGTTACAGGTTGCTTTGCCTGTAGTTAAGCAAGCGGCGTGCCAGCGGAAGAAAAAGCCTATTATAAAGGGGCTCGGAAAGGTCAGGCGCTGTTTTCAGAGGCAAGGTATAGCGGCAAGCGGCAAGGCTGTACCGCTCTTCATGCAACGGGGCGGCAAAGAGCGGCAGGCCCGCCGCTCAGCTTCAAATCGCCTGGTAAATAATGCCGGGGCGGCAGTGAATCATTTTGTACAGGTCAGGCAGACCAGAGAGAGACTCAGAAGCGCCAAGCAGCAAGATC
>Ga0209345_10000834_pt1 | contig 39613 bp, 34 predicted proteins | sample Cruoilmetagenom7_FD_187294 | JGI IMG/M metagenome (GOLD analysis project Ga0209345, IMG submission 187294) | Oil polluted marine microbial communities from Coal Oil Point, Santa Barbara, California, USA - Sample 7 (SPAdes) (version 2) | ecosystem: Environmental > Aquatic > Marine > Oil seeps ...
AAGAGCAAGCGTGTAGTCGTTGATGACGACGGCGAGGCGGATATCGTGGGTGATCTCACGCTCCGCGGTGTAACCCGTGAGGTTACACTGGATGTTGATATGCTGGGTCATGGCAAGGACCCCTGGGGCGGCTACCGTATGGGTTTTGAAGCCGAGACAGAATTGCGTCTTGAAGACTTCGGCATTCCGATGAATCTTGGGAAAGCATCCGAGACTGTAGAGATTATTATCTCGGTTGAAGGTATTCGTCAGTAAAACCGGCTCTCCGGTCAAAACAGATTCCGGGGTTAAACCCGGAATCTGCCCGTCTGGTTTTCCAGCTCTCGTGCATAACCGTCAAGGGACTGGCTGATTCCGTCAATTTCTCCCGATCTGATCGCGCTTTCTGAAGCCAGATCGTTGATATCCGTGATGCTGCGGTTTATCTCGTCAACAACCTGAGTCTGTTGTTCGGTGGCAGAAGCAACACTGGTGTTCATATCCGCAATTCGGGTCATGGCATCCAGCAGGGCGTTCAGCTCCTGTTCGGCTTCAGTTGACAGCTTCACGGTTTCTGAGGCTTCCTGGCTTCCGGTTTCCATGACTGAAACGATGTCTGAAACACCGGTTTGCAGTTTTTCAATCATGGACTGAATATCTTCTGTAGACTGCTGTGTGCGTTGGGCCAGAGTTCGTACTTCATCTGCAACCACGGCAAAGCCCCGCCCCTGGTCGCCGGCCCGTGCAGCCTCGATTGCCGCATTCAGTGCAAGCAGGTTGGTTTGTTCAGCAACGCCACGGATGACATCCAGTACCGATGTGATGTTGTCAGAGTCGTCGGAGAGCTTGCGGATAACCTCGACCGCTTTTGTGATCTGGGCTGAAAGGCGGTGCACCTGTTCAGAAGAATCGCGGATGATTTTCGCGCTGTTGTTACCTTTTTTCTCCGCTTCCCTGGTGACATCTGCTGCCTGGGAGGCGTTTCCGGCTACCTCTTCTATAGCGCTCTGCATTTCATTGATAGCTGTTGCGACCATTGAGATAGCGTCGGTTTGCCGGTTTATGCCTTCGTTGTTGTCATTCGAAGCCTGGCGGAGGCTGTTTGCACCCTTGCCCAGCTCTATGGTCAGTTGCTGTATTGAGGCGACCATTGACTGCAGGTTTTCAAGAACCAGGTTGAAGCTTCCGGCAAGAGCCCCCAGGTCGTCATCGAGTTCAACAGGAATGCGCTGGGTAAGGTCTCCCTCGCCCTGCGCAATGTTGTCCAGATGTTCTTTGAGGGTAGAAATGGAGTGAATAATCATCCTCAGGAATATGACGAAAAGCGCTATGCTGCCCATGATGGCAATGGCAGTAATGATCAGAATTGTCACCGAACTGCTTTGCCCCTCGGAGGCCACGGATAAAGCTTGTGCCTGGGCCTTCTGGTCAGCATGGGCACCAACATTATCGAAATAGTTGCGCAGGGAATCAAAGCGAGACGCGGTTTCAGTTGTTGCCAGCTCTCTGGCCTGTTGCTGCATATTCCTGTCCGCCAGACTGATCACTTGCATGGCGGATTGATGCCAGCTTTCGAAGGCGGCGTCGAACCCTTGTGCTACGGCCGCAACACCGGTGCCTTCGAGCTGTTTTACAGTTGTCTCGAAGCGTTCCTTTGCCTGGCCGGCATTTTCTTTAAATTCTGAAAGAAACCGCGAGGCATCTGTATTGTTGGATTTTGCATCTATATAGGATGTCTGAGCGACGAGTGCCTGATAGAGATCCCTGTCACCGTTCAGAATGCGGCTGACTGAAGTCAGGTATGTATTGGCGATATCTTCTGTGCCTGAAACCAGATAGCGCGTCGTGTTAACGCTGAATAATCCAATAAAAACAAGGGCAAGAGAGGTAATAGCGAAAGGGAGTGCGATCTTGGAGCGTAGTCCGAAATGTTTGCTGATACTCATAATGTGCTCATGTGTCTGCTTGTTTTTTTAAAGCATAGCAGGGTAGAGCGGATTTTAAGGATTTTATTGCGGCGGTGGTTACTGCGCCATGATATTCAGGCGTCAGTGTGCAGGTTTTGATGTGTTGTGCTGGCGGCATCCCGGGCTGTACCACTGGCCTGGCAAAGATGCCGTTGGCGCCAGAACTGGGCGGCAAAAATAACCAGCCATATCAGCAAACCTGCAACAAGATAGGTTGTAGGAACCTGAAACGTACCACTGATTGCAAATTCAACAAGAAGCATCAGTGCAACGGCCAGTGCTGCATTCACCATTGCTGTAGCCATGGCCTGCCCGCAGGCTTTGAGATTAGGTTTCATAGTGTTCCGCTTGATTGGAGGGGAAACGGTCTTCTACTCATCACTGGAGAAGAGCATACGGTGCACCTTACCGACTCTCCATGCGGGAATTCCGCTATTGGAATTGAGGAATGCTGGCGTAAGTGAACTGTTTTTCCAATAAATCCGCAGGTTGTTGGTGTATCTGCCCGGTGCTCCATATAATGTCTCTCTGCACCAGCTTCGTGATTATCCGGGGCACACAAGGTAGCACACGGACTCCTTAAACATCAGGCAATACAGGCAAAAAGAGGCATCCATGCCAGAGTTTCAGACAACGGATGAAGGCTTTGAGCGGGTATCACTCAGGGACTACACGGAAAAAGCCTATCTCGACTACTCCATGTACGTCATTCTTGACCGCGCACTTCCCAATGTCGGCGACGGACTGAAGCCGGTTCAGCGACGCATTATTTACGCCATGTCAGAACTGGGCCTTAAATCTACGTCCAAATACAAGAAGTCTGCCCGTACGGTAGGTGACGTTCTCGGTAAGTTTCACCCTCACGGGGACAGCGCCTGCTATGAAGCCATGGTGCTCATGGCTCAGCCGTTTTCCTACCGGTATCCGCTCGTAGACGGGCAGGGTAACTGGGGCGCGCCGGATGATCCAAAGTCCTTCGCGGCCATGCGGTATACGGAATCACGGTTGGCACGCTTTGCTGATGTACTGCTGGCGGAGCTTGGTCAGGGTACTGTGGACTGGACCCCCAACTTTGACGGCACCATGGATGAACCCTCCGTCTTGCCGGCAAGGTTGCCCCATGTTTTGCTCAACGGCACAACCGGCATAGCTGTGGGCATGGCTACGGACATTCCACCGCATAACGTAAGAGAAGTAACTGCGGCCTGTATCCGGTTGCTGGATGACCCGGAAGCGACCGTTGATCAGCTGTGTGAGCATGTAAAAGGACCGGATTTCCCGACCTGCGCAGAAATCATTACCCCCCGGAAAGATCTTCGTCAGATGTATGAGACTGGCCGGGGCTCGCTGCGCATGCGTGCCCGATGGGTTCGGGAAACGGGCGAGATTGTGGTAACAGACCTGCCTCATCAGGTATCGGGTAACCGTGTGCTGGAGCAGATTGCGCATCAGATGCAGGCGAAAAAGCTACCTATGGTTGCTGACCTTCGTGATGAGTCTGATCATGAGAATCCGACCCGCCTGGTCATTGTGCCCCGCTCCAATCGGGTCGATCTCGATGGGTTGATGGCCCATCTTTTTGCCAGCACCGATCTTGAAAAAACCTATCGGGTGAACATCAATGTCATCGGTAACGATGGCCGCCCGGGCGTAAAAGGCCTCCGTCAGATGCTGACGGAGTGGCTGGCCTTCCGGCGCACCACGGTCACTCGCCGTTTGCAGTACAGGCTTGATAAAGTGCTGGCGCGCCTGCACATTCTTGAAGGCTTGTTGATTGCCTACCTGAATATTGATGAAGTTATCCATATTATCCGCACCGAAGATAAGCCCAAGGCTATCTTTATGGAGCGGTTCGGGTTGTCTGCAGATCAGGCTGAATCCATCCTTGAGTTGAAGTTGCGGCATCTGGCCAAGCTTGAGGAAATGAAAATCCGTGGTGAACAGGATGAGCTCGCCGCCGAACGTGACGAACTTCAGACGATTCTTGGATCTGAAGACCGTTTGCGAGAACTTATTAAAAGTGAGCTGCTGGCCGATGCAGAAACCTACGGTGATGATCGTCGTTCCCCGATTGTTGAGCGGCAAGAGGCCAGGGCTTTCAGTGAGAACGACCTGGTTTCCAACGACCCTGTCACAGTGGTTCTGTCTGACAAAGGCTGGGTGCGTGCAGCCAAGGGCCACGACATAGATCCGGACGGGCTGAGCTACAAGTCCGGTGACAGTTTTGCGCTGGCCGCCAGGGGCCGTAATAACCAGCAGGCAATCTTTCTGGACTCTACCGGCCGGGCATATTCACTTATGGCCCATAGCCTGCCCTCGGCCAGAGGGCAGGGCGATCCTTTGACAGGAAGGATTAACCCTCCCCCGGGGGCAACTTTCTCTGGCCTGCTGATGGGCGATCCCGCACGCAAAGCATTGCTGGTGACGGATGGCGGTTACGGATTTGTGACCTCGCTGAATGACATGATCAGTAAAAACCGGAACGGCAAGGCGGTAGTCAGTGTGCCGAAAGGTGCCAGAATCATACCCCCGGTGGTTATTCCCGTTACGGACAAGACACTGTATCTGGGAGCGATATCCAATGAGGGGCGAATGCTTGTTTTCCCGCTTAACGAACTACCGGAGCTGAGTAAGGGCAAAGGCAACAAAATTATCAGTATCCCCTCTGCCCGGGTGCAGAATCGCGAGGAGTATGTGGTGGCCATAGCAGTATTCGCAGAAGATGATCAGCTGGAGATTCATGCAGGCAAGCGCAAGATGGGTCTGCAGTTCAGCGATCTTGAGCATTATCTGGGCGAGCGCGGCCGGAGGGGGCATAAGCTGCCCCGAGGGCTGCAGCGGGTAGATGCCATCGACGTTATCCCTTCTGCTGCCCGAGCGAAGGAAGAGGAGAGTTCTGAAAGTGAGTGAGCTTGTTCTGATCAACGTATCCGGGCGCGACAAGCCCGGGCTTACGTCGGAAATCACCGGCATCATGGGGCGGTATGACGTACGGATTCTCGATATAGGTCAGGCGGTCATTCACGACCACCTGACATGGGGCATTCTCATTGAAATACCGGATGAGTCGAAATCCTCCCCGGTGATCCGTGATTTGCTGTTCAGGCTGCACTCGCTGGACCTTCAGGTGCGGTTCGCGCCGATTACCATAGAGGAGTACCAGACCTGGGCCGAAGGGCGTAACAGGGCCTGTTATATTGTCACTTTGCTTTCCCGCGATATCAAAGCGGAGCAGATCGCCCGGGTTTCTGCAATTACGGCCCGTCATGGCCTGAATATTGACAATATCTCCAGGCTGTCGGCAAGGCCTTCGCTCAACACGACCAGCAACGGGATCGCCTGTGTGGAGTTTTCAGTCCGCGGGACGCCTTCTGACCTGGGGCAGTTGAGAGCCGATTTTCTGCATATTGCCGGTGAGATGAATGTAGATATTGCGTTCCAGGAAGATTCCATCTTCCGGCGTAACCGTCGGTTGGTGGTGTTTGACATGGATTCCACCCTCATTGAAGCCGAAGTAATCGATGAACTTGCCATGGAAGCTGGCGTAGGCGACCAGGTCGCGGAGATTACCGAGCGTGCGATGCAGGGGGAGCTGGACTTCAGTCAGAGCTTTGCTGAGCGCCTGGCGTTGCTTAAAGGCCTGGATGAATCCGTGCTGGAACGTGTTGCCGGCCGGCTCAAGATGACAGAAGGTGCAGAACATCTGATTCTCAGCCTGAAAGCCCTGGGCTATCGCACCGCGATTCTTTCCGGTGGCTTTACCTACTTTGCCCGACATCTCCAGGATAAGCTGGGCATTGATTACGTGTACGCGAATGAGCTGGAGATCCGCGATGGCAAGGTGACGGGTGAGGTTTCCGGCCGGATTGTGGATGGCAAGCGTAAGGCAGAGCTGTTACTGGAAATAGCGGGTAAAGAACATATTTCACGGGAGCAGGTAATTGCGGTGGGCGATGGTGCCAATGATCTGCCTATGCTCAGTCAGGCAGGGCTCGGTGTTGCCTTCAGAGCCAAGCCACTGGTCAAGGAGTCTGCCCGTCACGCCATTTCGACGCTCGGACTGGATGCGATCCTCTATCTTATCGGCTTCCGTGAGAGTGAGACGAATCAGGGTTTGAAGAACGCCGGCCTTTGAGCCGGCGCTCCTCTCCGGAGGCAATTCAGCTTCAGTTATCGCCAAATTCGTAATTCATTTCCGGTAGCGGTGCCTGCAGATAGTACCCCTGGATATAGTTCACTCCGGCCTGCCATAGTGTCGCAAGAACCGCGGCGTTTTCCACCAGAGGCATAATGGTCAGCTTTCCGGCGCTTTGCAGGCTCTTCACCATTTCTTTTACCTGTTCCCTGGATTCTTCGCTCTTCTGGATTTCTTCCGTGAAGGAACCATCGATCTTCACATAATCTGTATCAATGTGCTTCAGGGTATTGAACGGATTCAGTGCGCAGCCGAATTGGGCAATGGATACCTTGCAGTGAAGCTGGTGCAGGGTTTTTGTGAATTCTTTCGCCTGCTTCATATACTTGTTGGCATCGCCTTCACGGATCTGGAAAATCAGTGAGTCGCCGGGCAGGCGAGCTGCTTTCAGGGCCACGCTGAGCCAGGATGTGAAGGTTTTGTCCTGCAGGGTCTCCGCCGTCACATTAAGGAACATGCGTGTATCGTTGCCTTTCGAGCGGTGGCTGGATAGTTTTTTGATTGACTGAAGAATAACCCAGCGATCGATTTTGATGGCAGTATCACTTGGTCCCATGGGAGGCAGGAAGTCGTAAGGTGAGACTTCTTTCTCATCCTGATCAAGCATGCGCACAAAAGCTTCGTAGTGCTCTTCTCCCTCTCCGCGCAGATTGATAATAGGCTGGAACAAGAGTTTGAAGCGGTTCTCATCCAGAGCCTTCAATATTGCATCTATGGCGCTGCCATCATCCAGAGTTTCGTAATCTGCCGGGTTGTAGACGCAAATACCATTGCCCTGTGCATGGCCTTCCTGCGTACGTACTTCGGAGGATGCGTTATGAGCCCGGGCCATCAGCTCTTCAGCTTTTGGCGAGTTTTCAGTAATTGATGCAATCCCGATACTGACGGTTAAAGGTACCGTACTGCCGTTGATATCGAAGAGATGTTCTTCTACCGCTTTGCGAATCTGTTCACATCGGTTGGTCAGAGTCTTCTCATGGCCGGGCATGCTCAGGAGGCAGAATGCATCATCGCTGAGGCGTGCCAGCACCAGATCATCGGCGGCCTCTTTCTTCAGCAGGGTAGCCAGATCTCCAAGCAACAGATCTGCACCGGCAATGCCAACCTGTCCCTTCATGGTTATAAAATTATCAAGAGCGATGTACGCCAGGGCTCCCGTTTCGTTGTTTTTACCGGCATTGGCAATGGCTTGTTCAAGCTCTTTCATCAGATATTGCCGGTTATACAGGCCGGTAAGCAGATCCTGGCTGCTGATTTCACGTAATTTCTCTTCCAGTTCCGCATCGCTATGCTCTGGCTGCAGCACTATCTGAGTGCAGACTTCGCTGTCGTAAGTTGCGGCGGATACTGACATGGTCACATTCAGCTCATGATCATCGCTGCGTTTTGCAGTGCAGTTGATGGTCATGCCATCTTCACCCTTCTCCGCGAAGGATTTCATGAATGCCTTGTAGTCGTTCTGGCTTTCGGGCGTTAGCGTATCGAGTACCGGAACACAGATCAGGTCATCAATGTCGTCGTATCCCAGAAACTCCATGTAGGACTGGTTGGCGTAGATATGCATGCCGTCATTGATGTAGGCGATGGCATCCTTGGAGCTTTCCAGCAACAGTTGGCATCGTTGTTCTGCTTCACGAAGGTGAGATTCCAGTGCTCTGCGGCGGCGGCGGTCCTCAAGGGCTGCAAGCTCGCGCTTGGCCATGAGGACCAGCAGATCGTTGTGGCCAGACTGAACTGTACCCTGACCACCGGCTTTCATGACGGCTACCGTTCTTTCACGGCTTTCCTGCTCGGTCAGAAACAGGCACGGAATGTCTTTATCCATGCGCCGGATCATGGCCAAAGCGCTGTCCGCTGAGAATTCCTGCTCGACATCACGAGCCAGAAGAAGGTCCCAGTTGCTGTTTTTCAGAGCTTCTTCCAGATCCTCTTCGGAGGTAATGCGGTGTGCACGGGTGGCTCTGCCGGCATTTCTGAGCAGGCTTACCAGGGACTCGGCATCATTCTGGGAAGGGTCGAGGATAAGCAGGTGTACGGTGGCGTTCTGTTTCTGCATTCCAAAGGCGTCTCGTAATACAGGTTGGCTGAGCCGGCCCCGGCAGAGATAACTCTACCTTAACTACAGTGTCTTGCAGGAAACTGTGAACTGGTACTGCGAGACCGGACTATCACTATCGCTGAATGATGCAGGGGTTGAGGCTTAATAACAAGCCTCTGGAAAATATACAAAGTTACCTTAGGGTTTCAGAGTGACGGCCACAGGGAATCGAAGTCATCTTCGTTGGTGCTGTTCGCAAATGAGGTGCTCGCAGGTGGCGAAGCCGCGTTCCTGTTCTGTAGTTTCAGCTCGAACTGGCTGATGCTGCCCGTTGAGGAGATCTTTTTCAGTAATTGCCCCTGTTCTTCCCTGCCGTTTTGCAGCAAGGAGATGCGGCTTCCATTCTGGAACGGAAGTCGTGGTGTAATCAGGGTGGCGGCTTGATTGACCACACTGATTTCAGGAAGCAGAAGTCCGCGCAGGTACTCACTGCTGTTGCCAACTTTCTGGATCAGACGGACACCGCAGGGCGATCCGCTGGGTGCCAGGAGTTCGATTCCGACCTGAGTGCCCTGGTTTTTGATCTGCCGGATCCAGCGAACGACCGCGATGCTCCATGGATGTGAGCGTTGCTCTCGCACCCCAAGTATCTCCCCGGCCTGCATCGACGGCGGCACATTGGACTCCCATGCAACGCAGTAGCCACCCGGGCTCGTATTGACCAGCAACGCAGTGTGTGATCTGGGGCGGTTTTTATCGGTTGCCGGTGTCGGCGTATTCCCGAAGCTGCCACGAAAATTGATTGGCGTATCTGCAGAGTACAGGTGCTCATCGCTCGGAGATGCGTCAGGAGCTCCGGCCCAGGCATCACCCCGTTTGCGGGATGTGCGCACGAAAAGGTTTTCTTCTCCCCCGTTTCCGTTGTCATTTCCCGTGACGAACTCAGTAAACGACTTCTCGCCGGCAATGAAATAATGCGCTGCAGAGAGCCCTACGCATATTTCGAGGGAACCCTGGCTGGCAATCCGGTTGAAGTTCCGCTTTGCCAGAATCCCCAGAGCCTGGCTCAGGTGAGTGAGCAGGGTATCGTTTACGTCGCCCGGTAAAATCAGAGTATCGGGTGCAGGAAGCTGGCGCAGTCTGGCGTCGAGGTTTTCGGAAATAGTGGTTGCCAGTTCACGGGTATCGAATCCGAAGCTCTCGTCTCCGGGCTTGGACTCAAGCAGGCTCCTGTATACCGGAGAGCTGTCTCGCTCCATATTTACGACGAAAAGAGTGTCTTCACCTATGTCGGGCCCGCAGTGGGTTTGTTCCGTCCAGGATTCGAACAGGTCATACGCCTGGAGCAGCTCGGACTGCCTGAGCTGATTTGGCCTTGCGCAACCCAGAAGCAAAAGACGCTTGTAGCTGTCTGCCACTGTGCTTGCCTGTCTTTGCTTCAGGGTGTCGTCTTCAATTGCAACGCCTGAGAGCTTGTTGCGGTATGCACACCGGAACATGCGATGGCATTCCAGCCAGCTCTGTGTCGGGCTGGGGCAATAGAGCTGGTGAGATCTCAGAATTGTTGAAGCAAGCTCGGAGATGGCCCTGTGGATGGACGTCGCAACCAGCTTGCGATTTTTATCCAGACCGCCGTCGTCCAGGGCTTCCAGAATACAAAGCTTATAGCCGCTGGCAAGGTGTAGCTGGAGTGCCTGAGACAGATTGGCGATTTTGCGCTGTTTCTCGGGCAGAGCCACTGCATGGCCGAGGTAGTGGCGGGAGAGTTCACCGCAGACAAAATGAATCTTCTTGCGGGTCAGTTCAAGGAACTGCAGGCGCTGCTGGGGCGCCAGAAACAGGTGGTTGAGTTCGATGATGGCGTGATAGAGCTGGCGCGAAACCTCGCCAATATTGGCCATGGGGAGCAGATTGATCCAGGTCCTGAACGCCTTGGGCGTGGTATCGCAAAACGACAGGCTCGACGTTTTCTGCTCGGGAACACGGAGATCTGGTTTGAGGATCATTCCTTCCATGAGTATGCGCCAATATCAGGACTGGGTTTCGAATTCCGGGCTTTATCCGGCAGCACGGACACTGCCGCAGTTTGCCGGTTTACCAGGAAAACACCGAATATACATTTTTTTACAAAATAGACGGTACTGGACTTTAAGGTAGCAAGCCAGCGCAAGAAAGCGAGAAAATTGTGTGTTAACAATGTTTGACATGTGAAATCGGGCCAGCTTTGCATAATCCTCACTCAAAGGGGCTTTGAGTACAGGTCTATGGGCGTCTTGGCAGTCTTTCCGGGAACTTCGCGAACCAGGCGCGGTACCAGAAATCCTGGCAATCTGGAGAGCAGATCCCTGACCAGTAAACGGGCCTCTTCGTCGGAAACATCGAAATGCTGAGCTCCCGCAACCGGGTCAAAAGCGTGAAGGTAGTATGGCAGGACCCCTGCATCGAACAGCGCTTCGCTCAAATCCTCCAGCACACCGGCATCGTCATTGACGCCTCTGAGAATAACGCTCTGGTTCAGCAATGTTACACCCGCCGAACGGAGAAGGCTCAGGGCGCGCCGGGTCGGCTGGTCAATCTCTGCCGGATGGTTGACATGCAGTACCATCACAACCGGCACAGGTGTGTTACTGGTCCATTTTAACAGTGCGTCACACACCCGCTGTGGTATGACTACCGGGAGCCGGGTATGCAGTCGTATACGGCGGATGTGAGGGATGCTGCTGATGGCTGATGCCCATTGGGACAAAAGCTGGTCACTGACCGCAAGCGGGTCGCCGCCGCTGAATATGACTTCGTTGATTTCAGGAGATGCGGCCAGTGTATCCAGCACCTTTTGCCGGCTGGACGGGCTGAGACGCTGTTCTGTATAGGGGAAATGCCGGCGAAAACAGTAACGGCAGTTAACCGCACACTGGCCGGTAACCATCAGCAGGGCCCTGCTTCGATACTTGCGAATCAGGCCTGTGGTCTGTATTGCACTGTCTTCCTGCAGGGGGTCGGTGACAAACCCCTCTGCCATGTTGCTCTCAAGGTCCAGGGGCAGTACCTGTCGTAGCAGGGGGTCTGCCGGGTTTCCTTTCTCCATTCGTGCCAGAAAAGGCTCCGGAACCCTGACAGGGAACAGCTGGTGACCTGCCTCGGCGCCAGCCAGCCAGGCCCTGGCTGGCAAATCCAGTCTTTCCAGTAATTCCTGTGGCGAAGTTATCGAGTCGGAAAGCAGTTGTTGCCAGCTCCGGTTATCATCGCCTGAAAGCCGGGCTTCTATAGAGATAGGGGTTCGCTGTATCATAGCGGCCTTCGAATTTTAAACAGCATTTTGGCAGGTGGACATTTCATGGCTTCATATTCTACCAACGAATTCCGCAGCGGTCTTAAAGTATTACTGGATGGCGACCCCTGTATTATTCTCGAGAACGAAATCGTAAAACCAGGTAAAGGCCAGGCCTTCAACCGGGTCAGGCTGCGCAATCTGACAAGCAACCGTGTGTGGGAGCGTACCTTCAAGTCTGGTGAGAGTATCGAAGCAGCAGACGTAATGGACCATGATATGGAATACCTCTATACCGACGGGGAATTCTGGCACTTCATGCTGACCGACGGTTCATTCGAGCAGTTTGCTGCCGACGCAAAAGCCGTGGGGGATGCGCTTAAGTGGCTCAAAGAGCAGGAGATTTACACTGTCACCCTGTACAACGGTGCCCCTCTTACGGTTACTCCGCCAAACTTTGTTGAGCTGGAAGTCGTTGAAACTGACCCTGGCATGAAGGGCGATACTGCACAGGGCGGTTCCAAACCGGCCACCCTGTCTACCGGTGCTGTTGTCAGTGTGCCTCTGTTCATCACCATCGGTGAAGTACTCAAAGTGGACACCCGTTCCGGTGAGTACATGAACCGGGTAAAAAGCAGCTGAGTCAGGTATGAAAAATCAGCCCGACTGGCAGCCTTCGGGCTCCCGGGCAGCCCTGGAAAACCGCGCACAACAGTTATCCTATGTGCGCGGTTTTTTTGCGCAACGGGATATACTGGAGGTTGAAACTCCGGTGCTTGGCCGTTGCAGTGTAACGGAGCCCAACCTTGATAGTGTGTCCGCCGGGATAAGCGCCCAGGGTGTCAATGGTGGGTGGCTGCAGACTTCTCCCGAGTACCATATGAAACGCCTGCTGGCTGCTGGCTCCGGCTCTATTTACCAGATTTCAAAGGTCTTCCGTAATGGCGAGCGAGGCCGCCGCCACAACCCTGAATTTTCAATGCTTGAATGGTATCGCCCCGGCTTTGATGATACCGCTCTGATGGCGGAGGTTGCCGAGCTCGTATGTTGTTGGCTGGAATGCCCTGAGCCAGAAGTAACAAGCTATCGCCAGGCAATGATTGACTGGGCAGGTATTGATCCCTTTGTGATATCGGAAAGCGACCTGCACCAACGCTGCCGGCAATGGCTTGAGCCTGCGCAGCTGGAAGGCCTCGGTCGCGACGGATGTCTGGATTTACTGATGAGCTTCGCTGTAGAGCCAAACCTGGGTATTGATGCTCCGGTTTTCATCAATCAATACCCGGCTACCCAGGCCTCTCTGGCGAGAATCTCCAGAGTTGATGGCTTCGATGTGGCTCACCGCTTCGAGCTTTACGTCGACGGTCTTGAGCTATGCAATGGTTACTGGGAGCTCACCTGTGCGGACGAGCAGCGTGCTCGTTTTGAAGCAGACAATCGCTTGCGAAAGGCGGCTGGAAAGCCTGAAATGGAAGTGGATGAAGCCTTTCTTGCAGCTATAGAGCACGGCCTGCCGGATTGTGCCGGCGTGGCCTTGGGTCTGGATCGTCTGTTAATGCTGAAAACGGGTACACGCGATATTTCGGACGTACTGGCATTTCCGTTGGAGCGGGCCTGAGGTCAGGGGTTAACCTGACCAAAAGCTTCGCCCATGCGAACCCGCTTCCCGGCGACTTGTTCTGCATTCCAGCTAACACGGCCCTTGGGCATAACCATCACCACCGTAGAGCCCAGGCGGAAGCGCCCCATCTCTTCGCCTTTGGCAAACGAAATGGTGCTCTCGCCTTCGTAGGTGATCGCCTTTACGCCGTTGTTGCCGGGCACCACAACACCCGCCCAGGGCGTCTCTACGCTGCCCACAATCATCGCGCCTACAAGTACCAGCGCCATAGGGCCTGCCTCTGTATCAAAGATGCAGACAACCCGTTCATTCCTGGCAAACAGGTTGGGAACATTCTCTGCTGTTGCCGGATTTACTGAAAATAGCTTGCCCGGAACATGAATCATTTCCCGAAGCGTGCCCGCCAGAGGCATGTGAATACGATGATAATCTCTGGGAGCGAGATAGATTGTTGAAAACTCACCCTCTGAAAACGCATCCGCCCGGTGGGTGTCACCGCCAAGCAGTTCTGTCAGGCTGAACGATTGTCCTTTGGCCTGGAATACCCGGTCTCCGGTGACCTGGCCGAGCTGACTGATGGTGCCATCTACAGGGCTTACAAGTGTATTATGCCCTTCGGCAATCGGGCGAGTGCCGGGCTTCAGCGCCCTGGTAAAAAATGCGTTGAAGCTGGGGTAGGCTGTCGGATCCTGCTCGGCGGCTTCGCTCATGTCTACGTCATAGCGTTTAATGAACCATTTGACTACCCGGTTTTTGAGCGCAGGGGCGCGATCGTTATCTGCCAGGCGGCCGGCCACGCTGGAAACAGTGTGCTGCGGCGTGACGTACTGACTCAGAACAAACAGCTTGTCGAACATTGAGGGATCCTATGCGTTCAAAGGCGCGAAGTTTATCAAATACTATGACAAGAGTGTTGTGCATGCGTCTGTATGTATAGAAATTGTTTCATGGCTTCGCGGATAATGCAGAGGCTTGCTATGATCAAGCCAGAAAACGCGTGACTAATACCGGCACCGGCCGGCAACCTAAATATAAAGGCTTACATTCTTCCCATGTTACTTATCATTGGCGCAGTGATTGTTGTTGCCAGCGTTCTTGGCGGGTATACCCTCCACGGCGGCAACTTAATGGTGTTGTGGCAGCCGACCGAGGTTCTCATAATTTTTGGTGCTGCCATAGGCTCTTTCATAATCGCCAACCCGCTTCATACTGTGAAGGAAGTTTTTTCTGGTGTTTTACGCCTGCTGACTGGCTCGCCGTTCAACAAATCCTATTACATGGATTTGTTGAGCATGCTTTATGAGCTCTTCGATAAATCCCGCAAACAAGGCGTAATGTCCATTGAGGAAGATATCGATAACCCCGAGTCCAGCCAGATCTTCAGTCGCTACCCGGCGATCATGAAATCGAAGGAACTGCTCGCTTTCATTACGGATTACCTGAGAATCATCAGTGCCGGAAATATGGCAACTCATGAGCTTGAAGGCATGATGGAGAACGAAATCGACAGCCGTCAGCATGAACTTGAGGAACCTGCCCATGCCGTGAATAAAATTGCCGACGCACTGCCAGGTCTCGGTATTGTGGCGGCGGTGCTTGGTATCGTAATTACCATGAACTTCCTCAGTGAGGGGCCGGAGCGAATTGGTCTGAGTGTGGCGGCAGCGCTGGTGGGAACCTTTCTGGGCATCTGGATGGGCTATGGCTTTGTTGGTCCGACGTCCATTGCGATGGAGCACGCTGCGAAATACGAGCTCAAAGCCTACGAGTGCGTTAAATCCGCTATTGTTGCCACTGTTTCGGGGCAGGCGCCCCAGATGGCCATCGAGTTTGGCCGCAAAGCGCTGCCAACCGATAAGCGACCTGGCTTTCAGGAACTGAATGATCATGTGCGCGCCAAATAGCGCCGCTTGCTCTCAGACCCCAGACCCAGGAGTGGCCTTGTGGAACAGCAGCCAATAATCATAAAGCGTAAAAAGGTTGTCGCCGGGGGGCACCATGGCGGCTCCTGGAAAGTGGCCTTTGCGGACTTCGCAACGGCAATGATGGCATTCTTTCTCGTGCTCTGGCTGACTGCGACGGCATCTCCGGAACAGAAAAAAGCTGTGGAGGGTTATTTTCGCGACCCTGTCGGTTTTACGGACGGAGGGTCACCGAATCCTGTAGATCTTGAGGGCAGTGCCTCCGTTATCAATGAGGCAAGCATGGACGTTGATCCAAGCCAGATTCCGATCAGCGACAATGTGGTGGATGCGCTATCGGAGACCCTTGAGCAGCGTCGTATGAACGAGTTGTTTCAGGAGCTGAAGCAACGTATTGAAGAGAATGAAACGCTGCAGGAGTTCAAGGACCAGCTGTTAATCGATATCACGGATGAAGGGCTGAGAATCCAGATCGTTGACCGCTCAGGCCGCCCTATGTTCGATAGTGGCAGAGCCGAGCTGAAATATTATTCGCAGGAAATTCTGTTTGAGCTTGCGAAAACCCTTGGGACTGTAGATAACCGGCTCAGCATTACCGGTCACACAGACGCAACCCCGTTCGGCGGCCGTCCAGGATACACCAACTGGGAACTTTCAGCCGACCGCGCCAACACTGCCCGCCGGGCCCTGGTCGCAGGCGGCGTACGTGCCCAGCAGATTGCAAGAGTGGTGGGGTTGAGTGATTCCGTATTGTTTGACCAGAGCGAACCGACAGCGGCCGTGAATCGCCGGATTTCCATTATCGTACTCAACAAGAAAACCGTGAGCAGTATCCAGAGCAGCGCCAGCGCGACGGGTACGCCCCTTATTGATCTTACAGCGCCATCGGAAGAAGAGCAGAATAAAGCGCGCGAAAACCTGGAGAGCGGTGACTGGCTGAAGGAGAAAGCGGAGCCTGCACCTGGTGAGCTTAACTGGTAGATCACCAGGCCGTGCGCTATCAGGTGGCTTTCAGGCCCCGGGACTGCTGCTCGGCCATATCCTCAAGAATACGATGAAAGCTTCGTAGTCGTTCCGGGCTGAGTTTGCCCGCTTCAGCTGCTGCATCAATGGCGCAGCCAGGGTCACCCATGTGCCGGCAATTGCGAAACTTGCAGTAGCCAATAACATCGCGAATCTCGCGAAAGCCATACTCTATTTCCTGCGGCGACATATGCCAGAGGCCGAACTCCCTGATTCCCGGTGAGTCAATCAGGTCGCCGCCCATGGGCAGGTGAAAGAGTTTTGCTGTGGTGGTGGTATGAACCCCTTTGCCGGTACTTTCTGAAACCGCGCCAACCCGAATTGCTTCATCGGGCATCAGTGTCTGGATAATCGATGATTTACCAACCCCTGACTGACCCACAAATGCGCTTGTTTTGCCTTTTACCAGCGCCTCAACCTCTGGCGACGGTCCTCCGTCGAACTGAACTGCTGAGGTGCGGACTATCTCGTAGCCCAACGCAGCATAGCGTGCCAGCAGCGCGTCGATCTGAGCCCGGTTGCGATCAGTGATCAGGTCTGTCTTGTTCAGCAGGATGACCGCGGGGATATCTGTGATCTCCGAAGCCACGAGGTAGCGGTCAATCAGGTTGTCATGGGGCTCAGGCTCAGGTGCGATCACCAGAATAATGTGATCAATATTCGCCGCTACTGGTTTGACGGCACCAAAATTATCCGGCCTCTGCAGCAGATTGTCGCGATCGCAGCGCGCAACAATTACCCCTGTTTCGTTCTTGCCTGGTCTCCAGACAACCCGGTCACCTGTTACCAGACTGTCGATATTCGCCCGGACAAAACAGCGGACAACGTCACCTTTGCGTTCACCCTCCAGGGCTTCCACATCCAGCTGTTGTCCATAATGAGCAATAATCAGTCCTTCCTGCTCAGGCCCCAGTTCACCGGCGTCAGCCTGCGCCTGAACCGACTTCTCTTTGCGGGCCGCGCGGGCCGCGCGCTCCTCCTGAACCTTCTTGATCCGGAATTGTTGTTGCTTGTTCAGTTGCCGTTTTGCCATAAAGTCTCAAATAACACGGATGAAAATGGTGACGTTGCTGTGACATCATACGGTAATTAATTATGTGTGGCTTTAATATGGCTGTTTCACCAATGGTATAACAGCGAATTATGGGGCGGGGCTGTCTTTCACCTGCCGGGAATGTCGGAGGCCATGGATGGCCGGAGTCAAGCGCACATGGGTGAGGCAAGCGTTTATGAAGCGGAGCTTCATGCGAAGCCGAACGACAGCAATCTGTGATTGCTGGCTGGACCCCGTAGGGGTGCTCGTAGTGGTTCCCGGCAGGTGAAAGGCAGCTTCGTCTACCCAGACGTTTGGTTAACGAGGAAAGTAGAATGTCAGCAGGCAACCACCTGGTTTGGATTGATCTGGAAATGACCGGCCTTGATCCGGAAAAAGAACGCATCATCGAAATGGCCACCATCATCACCGATTCAGAACTGAACCTGGTGGCCGAGGGCCCGGTAATAGCTGTCCACCAACCCGACAGCCTGCTGGACGCCATGGACGAATGGTGTACCCGCACCCACGGCGAAAGCGGGTTAACGAAGCGTGTCCGGGAAAGCAAAGTCTCCGAGGCTGAGGCAGAGCAGCAAACACTCGCTTTTCTCAAAGAGTATCTTGAAGCCGGAAAATCCCCCTTGTGTGGTAACAGCATTGGTCAGGATCGCCGTTTTCTCGTGAAATACATGCCTCAGCTGGAAGACTTCTTCCATTACCGAAACCTTGATGTTTCCACCGTAAAAGAACTGGCCCGCCGTTGGCGTCCGGATGTGCTGAAAGGCGTCAAGAAGCAGGGCAGCCATCAGGCGCTGGATGATATCCGTGATTCTATCAACGAGTTGCGCTACTACCGGGAGCACTTTTTCAAGCTATAAGTCATGCTGTGTGAGAGCCCATAGAACATGTTCGCGGACCATATCTGACGGATAGTCCGCGCGCTGTTTCAATGCTTCAATGACCGGAATCGTAGAAGGCGCATTACCCAGTCCTACCGCGAGATTGCGCAACCATCCCTCATAGCCTGTGCGGCGAATTGCTGAGCCCTCGGTCCGCTTCAGAAACTGCTCTTCAGTCCATAAAAACAGCTCAGCCAGCGAGCTGTTGTTCAGGCCGTGTCTGGGCTGAAAATCATCCTCACGGGTGGGCTTTTTAAACTTCTGCCAGGGGCAGACGAGCTGGCAGTCATCGCAGCCAAAAACCCGGTTGCCCATCAGTGAACGCAGGTCTTCCGGAATGCTGCCCTTGAGTTCAATGGTGAGATAACTGATACAGCGCCGGGCATCCAGCTTGTGCGGTCCCACAAAAGCATCCGTTGGGCACAATCTGAGGCATGCGGAACAGGTGCCGCAATGATCGGTTTCAAAGGCAGGGTCTACGGGCAGGGGGGCGCTGGTAAATATCTCGCCAAGGAAAAAGAATGAGCCGGCCTTTGGGTGTATCAGCATATTGTTTTTGCCTATCCAGCCCAACCCGGCACGTTGTGCCAGAGCTCTTTCCAGCACGGGGGCGCTATCTACAAAGGCGCGGTGATCATAACCGCTTACTGCATCGTCAATTTTTTTTGCCAGGGTTGCCAGCCGCTTACGGATCAGTTTGTGATAGTCCCGGCCAAGCGCGTAGCGAGTAATGTAGGCGTTTTCGCGGTTAGTAAGCGCTTCTTTCGGGCTGTCCGGTGTGGGCATATAATCCATGCGTACAGAGATTACCCTGGTTGTGCCAGGCACCAGGGATTTCGGGGTATAGCGTTTATCCCCATGGTGAGCCATATACTCCATCTCACCCTGATAGCCCTTGGCCAGCCAGTCCTGCAGATGCTGGGCATGTTTGCCAGTGTCTGCGGTTGTGATGCCAGAGTCGGAAAACCCGAGCTCTCTGGCCCATTGCCGGATAAGTGCAGGCAAATCAGTCAGTTCTGGAATCACAGATTTGTCGGTTTCAGTTGTGCTCATAGTTTCCGTTGTGCCAACTGCCCGGCAGGCGCTGGGAGTAAGTATATTTAATTTGATTAAGTTATGACCTTTTCTATGGTTTTGCTATGCTTTACAGATAGCTGGCCAATTTTCTTAAACCGGTTTCTGTAACGGGAGCAAAGGTTCATGCCACCGCACACTGGAGGCAGTTTATCAGATGCGCTGTTTTCCGCCGATTCTGTGCGCCGTATCGATCAGTACGTAATCGGGCGCCAGGGCGTTGACGGCTTCGAATTGATGCAGTCTGCTGCCCGGGCGGCATTTCGCCGACTGGTCGGGCACTGGCCCGATGTGGAGCGGTTGCTGGTTCTCTGTGGCGCCGGTAATAACGGCGGCGATGGTTATCTTGTTGCAGCCAGGGCCGTGAGCCACGGACTGGCTGTGCGTTGTATTTCGGTTGCACCTGCCGAGAAGCTTGGCGGTGATGCCCGCAAAGCCTGGCAGAAGGCGGTTGCGGATGGCGTGGAAGTGCAGGAGCTGGCAGACCTGGACGAATCCGGGCTGGAATCTCTGTTTGAATCGGCAGAGCTGATTGTTGATGCCATGCTGGGGACTGGTGTTTCTGGAGCTCCCAGAGAGCCGTTTGCCAGCGTGATTGCGCGCTGTAACCGCTCTGGGTTACCGGTGTTGTCAGTTGATTTACCATCGGGGCTGAACGCAACCACCGGAGCGGCTGAGGGTGAGGTAATACAGGCTGTTCTGACGGTCACCTTTATCGGCCGTAAAGTTGGGCTGTATACCGGTCAGGGTGCTGCAGTGTGTGGTGATGTGATTTTTGAAACGCTGAACGCGGATACGGGTGTTGCCGGGAGTGGTGAGTGCCCGATAGCCACGCTTCGGCGCTGGGACTCCGTAAAATCCTGGCTGCCTGCCCGCGCGGCTGACGCGCACAAGGGTCGGTTTGGGCACGTCCTTGTGGTTGCCGGAGACCGGGGGTTCGGCGGTGCCGGTATACTGGCTGCAGAAGCAGCAGTGCGCTCCGGGGCCGGGTTGGTTTCACTGGCAACGCGTCCGGAACATGTCACCGCCGCCTTGGCGAGGTGCCCGTCGGTCATGGTGCATGGCTTGATTCATGGCTCGGAATTGCCGGCAATGCTCGAAGCGGCAACGGTAGTGGTGTGTGGGCCCGGTTTGGGGAGAAGTGCCTGGGGGCAGCAAATGCTCCAGCAGGTAATTGAAAGCGGCAAGCCCCGCGTTCTGGATGCGGATGCCCTTAACCTGCTTTCGTCACGGGTAACCACGTGTGCCAGCGCACAGATTCTTACGCCCCACCCGGGTGAGGCTGCAAGATTACTGGACTGCACGGTTCCGGATATAGAGGTGAATCGTGTAGCTGCCGCCCGCAAGCTGCAGTCACTTTACGGTGGTGTAGTGTTGCTGAAGGGCGCCGGGACGGTTATCGCGTCCGGGGCTGGGGTGGTGGATATTGCTGGTGGCAGCAACCCCGGGATGGCGACCGGCGGCATGGGAGATGTGTTATCGGGTGTCATTGGTGCGCTCTACGCCCAGATGACCGAAGTGCCAGCGCACGCCGCAACAATCGGGGCGGTTGTGCATCTTGAAGCAGCCTGCCGGGCATCGGCCGATAAAGGATACATGGGGTTGATACCGACCGACGTAATCGACGCATTGCCTCAGGTTTTCCGGGAAACAGAGGCGGTCAGTAGTTGCATCGGGGAGGACTGATGAGCATTTTCGGAAACGAGCGCAGGTTGTTTCTTGAAGGTGAGGCTGAAACAGAGAAACTGGGCAGCGAACTGGCCCGACTGACAAAAGAGTCGGGGCATGGGCTGACGGTGTTTCTTGAGGGCGATCTCGGCATGGGTAAGACCACCTTCAGCAGGGGAGTGATCCGTGGTCTGGGGCATGAAGGTGCGGTGAAGAGCCCGACTTATACGCTTGTTGAGCCCTACGAAGAACTGTCACCACCGGCCTATCATTTTGATCTGTACAGACTGGGTGACCCGGAAGAGTTGGAATACATGGGTATCCGGGATTACTTTAACGGCCAGAGTATTTGTCTTATTGAGTGGCCGGAGCGAGGACAAGGGCTGCTACCGTCACCGGATCTTGAAGTGCATCTGGAGTATCAGGGCGAAGGTCGCTCGGCAGTGGTCCGGGCTCGCTCGGAACTGGGTGTATCACTTTTGAACGAACTTGAACTGATAGGGCCGGACCATTAAAGGGCCGGCACTGGATAAACAGGCAAGCTGTATGACTAAATTCAAGCTCACGATGAAAACAACGATTGCTCTGGCGTCTTTGTGGTTGCTCATGTCGAGCTTCTACGCGCAGGCAGGTACGCAGGTGGAGGGTATCCGCATCTGGCCAGCGCCGGACCACACCCGGCTGGTACTGGATACTGCGGGAAAGGTCGATCACAACATGTTTGCACTGAGTAACCCTGCACGCCTGGTGATTGACCTCAAGAACACCCGGCTGAAAACAGATTTCTCTAAACTCGATCTGTCCGGTAGCCCGGTCCGGCGCATTCGCAGTGCCACACGCAACGGCACTGACCTGAGAGTCGTTCTTGATCTGGCCAGCGACATCAAACCGCGAAGCTTCCAGCTGGAACCCAATCAACAGTATGGCCATCGCCTGGTTCTTGACCTTATTGATGAAAACGGAAGTCGTCTGGAGAAGGCTGTCAAGCCTACGGTAACCCATGACTCAGCCGGCAAGCGCGACGTTGTTGTAGTTATCGATGCGGGCCACGGTGGTGAGGATCCGGGAGCTATAGGCCCCAAGGGTACGCGTGAAAAAGATGTGGTTCTGAAAATGGCTCACATTCTCGCGGATATGATTAATAAGCAGCCTGGTTATACCGCCAAGCTCACCCGGACGGGAGACTATTATATCGGGTTGAGGAACCGGACAATTCTGGCCCGCAAATACAGTGCTGATCTCTTTGTTTCTGTGCATGCAGACGCCTTCCGTACACCCCAGCCCAAAGGCGCCTCGGTATTTGCGTTGTCTCAGCGCGGTGCGACCAGTGAAACAGCTCGCTGGCTGGCGCAGAGCGAAAACCGTTCTGACCTTATCGGCGGTACAGGGGGAGTTTCTCTCGATGGGCGCGACGATATGTTGGCTGGTGTGTTGCTTGATCTGTCTATGACGGCGAGCATTAACGCCAGTCTGGGTGTGGGCAGTTCTGTATTGGGCAAGCTCAATGGTGTGGCTAAACTGCACAAGCCGGGTGTGGAACAGGCTGCTTTCGCTGTGCTCAAGTCACCGGATATCCCTTCTATCCTTGTGGAGGCGGGTTTCATCTCCAACCCCCAGGAAGAGAAGAATCTTGCAACAGACTGGTATCGCCGCAAGTTGGCTGGCGCAATCATGAATGGTATTGACGAGTATTTCCGTAAAACACCTCCCCCTGGCACCTTGCTGGCATGGCAGAAACAGAGCCGTCAGGGGGGCAGTCGTGTAAGTCAGTACAGAGTTCAGAGCGGCGATACGCTTTCAGGAGTGGCCAGGGAAAATCAGACTACTGTCAGCGAGCTTATGCAGTATAACGGCTTGAGGGATGACCGTGTTATGGTAGGGCAAACCATTCGCATTCCCTCATCCTGAGCAACATTCCGAACAAAAGGTAGTCCTGAAATATGCCCTCCATCCGATTGCTCTCGCCGCGATTGGCAAACCAGATTGCCGCAGGCGAGGTAGTTGAACGCCCGGCATCTGTCGTCAAGGAACTGGTTGAAAATGCGCTGGATGCTGGTGCTGACCGTATTGATATCGAAGTGGAGCAGGGTGGTGTCAAGCTGATCCGGGTACGTGATGACGGCAGCGGTATTGCCGAAAGTGATCTGCCCATGGCGCTCAGTCGCCACGCCACCAGTAAAATTGCCAGCCTGGATGATCTGGAATCCGTATCTTCCCTCGGATTCAGGGGCGAGGCTCTGGCCAGTATCAGCTCTGTATCTCGCCTGGCGCTGACCTCTCGTACTGAGGATCAGGAGGCAGCTTCCCGCGTAGAGGTTGAAGGTCGCGACATGGATGCGCGAATCTCGCCGGCGGCCCATCCTGTGGGAACAACTGTTGAAGTGCGGGATCTCTTTTTTAACACTCCGGCAAGACGCAAGTTTCTGCGTACCGAGAAAACCGAATTCAATCACGTTGAAGAGTGCGTGCGCCGTCAGGCTCTTGGCCGGTTTGACGCGGGCTTTACTCTGCGTCATAACCAGCGGGTTGTTCAGAATCTGCGGCCTGCGGAGTCTGTGCTGGACAGGGAGCGCCGCATTGGCGCCTTGTGCGGGCAGAAGTTTATCGACAACGCAGTGGTTATCGATGCGGAAGCCACGGGGTTACGGTTATGGGGCTGGGTGGCTTTGCCGACATTCTCTCGCAGTCAGGCTGACCTTCAGTATTTCTTTGTGAATGGCCGGGTGATTCGTGACCGACTGGTAGCGCACGCCGTGCGTCAGGCCTACCGCGATGTGTTGTATAACAATCGTCACCCGGCGTTTGTGCTTTACCTTGAAGTTGATCCCGCAACGGTGGATGTGAACGTGCATCCAACCAAGCACGAAGTGCGTTTCCGTGATGGTCGTCTGGTTCACGATTTCATTTTCCGGACTTTGCACAAAGCTCTGGCAGATGTGCGGCCGGACGACCACTTTCGTGGCGCCGCGGCTCAGTCCTTCAGCCGTGAAACCGCCGGGCAGGGAGAATCTCAGGTAGACAGTCAGGCCGCTCAGGTCCGACCCTGGAGCGGGCAGCCAGGGATGCCGTCAACGGGAAGCCATATCCCGGGTACTGGATTTGGTGGGCAGGCAGCCCCACAGCAGGAGTGGAAAGCCAGTGATCAGATGGCTTTCTACAAGTCTCTTGGCGGGGGTGGTGTCAGCTCCCCGCAAGCGTCGGTATCGCATGGGAATACTGAAAGTGTAGCTGGCTCCAGGGTGGACTACCCTGGCATTGCTGACGATCAGGCAGAGCCACCTTTGGGTTATGCTATTGCTCAGCTGCATGGCGTTTATGTGCTGGCACAGAGCAGCGCTGGAATGATCGTCGTAGATATGCATGCAGCCCACGAGCGGATTACATACGAACGCATGAAGCGCGCGCTGGCAGAACAGGATCTTAAAAGCCAGCCGTTACTGGTGCCTTTGTCCCTCGCTGTGAGTCAAAAAGAAGCAGCTTTGGCGGAAACCCATGGGGAAGAATTGCAACAGCTTGGGCTTCAGATTGAGCGGATCGGGCCGGAGACGCTTGCTATCCGGCAGGTTCCCGCGCTACTGCGGGGGGCAGACACGGAGCAGCTTGTCAGGGACGTTTTATCTGACCTGATCGAGCACGGCCAGAGTGACCGGGTTGAAGCCGTTACCCATGAGCTTCTGGGTACCATGGCCTGTCATGGCTCGGTGCGGGCAAATCGCCAGCTGACTATACCGGAAATGAATTCTCTGCTTCGGGATATGGAAGCGACAGAGCGCAGCGGCCAGTGTAATCATGGGCGCCCAACCTGGACGCTGGTTACGCTTGCAGAGCTGGATAAACTGTTTTTGCGGGGGAGGTAGAGTGGAATCGAAAATGCCACCTGCAATTTTTCTGATGGGGCCGACAGCTTCCGGTAAGACCGATCTGGCCATGGAGCTCTGTGACCGTCTGCCTTGTGACATTATCAGCGTTGATTCGGCGATGATCTACCGCGGGATGGATATTGGTACTGCAAAGCCAACGGCTGAGGAGCTGGCTCGTGCTCCGCACCGTTTGATTGATATCTGCGACCCGTCTGAAACTTATTCTGCCGCCGATTTCCGGCGGGATGCACTGGCTGAAATGGAGCGGATATCCGGCGCCGGGCGTATTCCGTTGCTTGTTGGCGGTACCATGATGTACTTCAAGGCCTTATTGCACGGTATGTCAGGGCTGCCGGCTGCAAGCCCTGAGCTGCGAAGAATCCTTGAGGCTGAGGCAGAAAAGCTCGGATGGCATGCGTTGCATGAAGAGCTTCAGGCTGCAGACCCTGTAGCGGGAAAACTGATTCATCCGAATAATCGTCAGCGTCTGCTGAGAGCTCTTGAAGTCATTCGCCTGACCGGCAGACCGATTTCAGCTTTCTGGGAGTCTGAAGGCAGTCGGGCGTCTCAGCAGCAGCCGGGCCGGCAGGATATTGAGGATTACACATATTTTACTCAATGGCAGGCAGACGAAACTTCATCGCTTCCGTATACTGTAACGCAGCTTGCTATGGTGCCTCCAGAAAGGCGAGCGCTTCACGAAAGAATACATCGGCGCTTTCTGAACATGATTGAGACGGGGTTGCTGAATGAAGTCGGCGATCTGATGGGGCGAGGCGATCTGCACCCGGACCTCCCTTCAATGCGTTGTGTCGGCTATCGCCAGGCCTGGAGCCATCTGGCCGGTGAAGATGATTATGACGTATTTGTAAATAAGGGCGTTGCGGCCACCCGTCAGCTTGCCAAGCGGCAGCTCACATGGCTCCGTAAGTGGACTGATTTGAACTGGCTGAACAGCGAAGATCGTTTTATCGTTGATGCAGCCTTGAAAAAAATCAGATGTCACACCACATTTAGTTCTGAATATTGACTATCTGCATTTACTAATAAACAGGAGAATACACATGTCAAAAGGGCACTCGTTACAAGACCCTTACCTTAATGCCTTACGCAAGGAACGTATTCCGGTTTCCATATTTCTGGTTAACGGCATCAAGTTGCAGGGGCAGGTAGAGTCTTTTGACCAATTCGTAATTTTGCTGAAAAATACTGTCAGCCAGATGGTCTACAAGCACGCAATCTCCACCGTTGTGCCTGCCCGGAATGTACGCATTCCACAGCAGAACCCGGCCGGAGAGGATGAGTCTGAAGACTGATCTGCCCGGATTTCCGGTATTGCCACCCGCTTACCTGACGAGCCTCCGGGTTCCGATGGTCGCGGGTGTTTGTTTTTGTGACCTAAACAAACAAACTGACTGTTGCGGAGTTAATGCCCATTGTTTGAACGCCCTGATGTAGGTGAGCGAGCGATACTCGTCCACATCGATTTTACCTCCCACGACGGCTCGGAAGACCCGGATGAGTTCCGGGAACTTGTGTCGTCGGCTGGAGTCGAGTCGGTTGGAATCGTAACCGGATCCCGCAAGCAACCCAGCCCCAGACTGTTTGTGGGCGAAGGAAAGCTTGAGGAAATTCGCGATGCAGTAATTTTGCATGAGGCAGATGTTGTATTGTTCAATCACGCCCTCAGTCCAAGCCAGGAGCGGAATATTGAGCGTGAGCTCAAGTGCCGCGTGCTGGATCGCACCGGTGTTATTCTGGATATTTTTGCTCAGCGTGCCCGTACGCATGAGGGCAAACTGCAGGTGGAACTGGCCCAGCTGGAGCACATGTCAACGCGCCTGGTTCGTGGCTGGACACACCTTGAACGGCAAGGGGGCGGCATTGGTTTGCGTGGCCCCGGTGAAACCCAGCTGGAAACCGACCGGCGACTCCTGCGCGAACGGATAAAATCCATTCACAAACGCCTTGAGAGAGTTCGGCGCCAGCGCAATCAGGGTCGCAGAGCGCGCAAGCGTGCCGATATTCCGACCGTATCTCTGGTAGGTTACACCAACGCTGGCAAGTCCACGCTGTTCAACCGGATTACCACATCTACCGTATATGCAGCGGATAAATTGTTCGCAACTCTGGATCCGACGATCCGTCGTCTGGAACTTCCGGATATCGGGGCGGTCGTAATGGCGGACACCGTAGGCTTTATCCGGCATCTGCCGCATAAACTTGTGGAGGCGTTCCGGGCAACTCTGGAAGAGACTGCTGAAGCCACTATCCTGTTGCACGTCGTTGACAGTCACGATAGTCGTCGTGATGAAAACATTGAGCAGGTAGAGGAGGTGCTGGCGGAAATCGGTGCCGATGAGATACCTGTATTGCAGGTTTTCAATAAAATAGACCTGATGGATGATTTCGCCCCTCGGGTCGAGCGCAACGAAGATGGTGTCCCTGTCCGGGCCTGGGTCTCGGCCGTTACGGGTGAAGGTCTTGACGGTCTTTATGATGCCATCGTTGAGCGGCTGGCTGAGGATGTTGTTCATCACTTTGTTTTGCTCGGGCCTGCTGACGGCAAGCTCAGAGCGCTTCTGCACGAGGCTAATTCGGTGCTTGGCGAAGAGCATCGCGAGACCGGAGAAACAGTACTTGAGGCCCGGCTCCAACGCCGGGACTGGCTGCAGCTTCTTAGCCGCGCCGGTATGAGTGAAGAAGAGGTGCGCCTGGAAGACAGGTAAGCCTGAAACCATAGCAGCTATTGCCGGGGCGATGATAAATCCCTAGTATTTGCAACCATTCGACACGTTAGGAACGGAGAGCACTATGGCCTGGAATGAACCGGGTGGAAATCGCAACGATAATGACCCCTGGGGAAATGGTGGTGGTCGTCGCGGTAATGATCAGGGGCCACCAGACCTTGATGAGGCACTGAAAAAAGGTCTCGACAAGCTCAACAAAATGCTGGGCGGCAAAGGCAAGAAGTCGGGTGGTGGCAGCAATAGCGGTGGTTCAGGTGTGGCCGGCAGCTTTGGTGCCGTTCTCGCGCTCGCAGCCATTCTTGTTGTGGGCTACGTCGTCTTCCAGTCGTTCTACACAGTAAACGAACAGGAGCGCGCGGTGGTGCTGAGGTTTGGTGAGTATTCCAAGACCGAAAGCCCTGGCCTGAGATTCAAGGTGCCGCTGATTGATGATGTAACCAAGGTATTGGTCACCAGCGTGAGAACCGCCCAGTCCAGCGGTCAGATGCTGACTCAGGATGAAAACCTGGTTACGGTTGATCTGCAGGTGCAGTACCGGGTGGGCGATGCCCGCGATTATGTACTGAACGTGCGGGATTCCAATCAGGCATTGGCATTTGCCACAGATAGCGCCCTGCGTCACGAAGTGGGCAGTTCGTCGCTGGACGACGTGCTCACAGAAGGTCGTGCAGAGCTGGCTGTTCGTGTTGAACAGCGGCTTCAGGGCTTCCTCAAGGAATACGGAACAGGCCTTGAAATTGTGCGGGTTAACGTTGAAAGCACCCAGCCACCGGCGGCTGTGCAGGACGCCTTCCGAGAAGTTCAGCGTGCCCGTGAAGACGAGCAGCGCGTGAAGGAAGAAGCTGAAACCTATCGTAATAAGGTGGTTCCGGAAGCTCGTGGTCAGGCTCAGCGCATGCTTGAAGAGGCTAACGCCTACAAGCAGGAAGTTATTGAGCGTGCTCGTGGTGAAACTGCCCGTTTTCTTGAGTTACTGGCTGTTTACCGGATGGCGCCTGAGGTAACCCGTGAGCGGATGTACCTTCAGACTCTCGAAACAGTACTTTCCAACAGCAGCAAGATTCTTGTGGATACTGAAAGCAGCGGCAATATGATGTATCTGCCTCTGGACCGTCTGACCCAGGGCTCATTGCCGCGCAGCGGAAGCCAGTCTTCTGATAGTGGTGGAGAGATGGATATCCAGTCGGTCACTGATCAGGTTATTCAGGAAATTCGAACCAGGCAGGAAGCTAATACACGGAGGAGCAGATAATCATGGGACCTAAAGGTGTAGTGGGCCTTGCAGGCGCTCTGATCGTCATCCTGCTGGTAATGTCGAGTGTGTTTATCATTCCGGAAACCCATCGTGGGGTGATGCTGAGGTTTGGCGAGTTGGTTGAGACCGACATCCAGGCGGGCATTCACTTCAAGGTGCCGGTAATCGATCAGGTTCGTGAGTTTGATATCCGTGTGCTGACGATGGATCTGCCTTCGCGGCAGTATCTGACGATTGAAAAGAAGCCGCTGGATGTCACCTCCTATATCGCCTGGAAAATCCGCGATGTGGATCAGTTCTACCGGGCTACTGGCGGGGACGAGTTTCGCGCTCAGTCGCTGTTGTTATCCCGGGTGGATAACGGCCTGAGGGATGAGTTTGGTGTTCGCACCATGCACGAGGTGGTTTCAGGTCAGCGTGATGAGTTGATGCATAACCTGCGTGACCGGGTAAACGAAACCTCCGTCAAGGAATTCGGTATTGATGTAAAAGATATCAGGGTCAAGGCTATTGAGTTCCCGGGACAGGTCAGTGAAAACGTTTATCGCCGTATGGCGACAGAGCGTGAAAAGCTGGCACAGGAATTCCGTTCCCGTGGTCGTGAGCTTGCAGAAGGTATTCGTGCCGACGCAGACCGTCAGAAAACCGTAACCCTTGCGGAAGCGTTCTCCACTTCGGAAACAACCCGGGGTGAAGGGGATGGTGAAGCTGCCCGGATCTACGCAGATGCCTATGGCTCCAGTCCGGAGTTCTACAGCTTCTATCGTAGCCTCCAGGCGTATCGGAACACCTTCTCTGGCAAAGATGACTTAATGGTTATTGACTCCAAAAGTGAATTCATGAAATTCATGAAGGATTCAAAGGGCGGAAACTAAACTCTGCCCTGTAGGCCGAAAAACCGGAATACTGTGGTATTCCGGTTTTTTTGTGTCTGCCAACAGTGTAAAATCCGTCAGGTTTTGGTTCGGGTTTTTCTGCCCCGAATTTCACCCTAAAAAACCTGCGCGCTTCTTATGCCTCACAAGCGGGCGTTTGCAGGATGGACAACGGAATCTCATGACAGTATCTGATCGCTGGTTACTGCCGGACGGGGTGGAGGATATCTTGCCGCCACTGGCCGGACAGATAGAATCCCTGCGCCGGGATGTAATGGATACCTGCCAGCGTTGGGGCTACCAACTGGTAATCCCACCGCTAATCGAATATCTCGAATCTCTTTTTACCGGAACCGGACACGACCTGGAGTTGCAGACCTTCAAGCTGACTGATCAGCTGACTGGCCGCATGATGGGTGTTCGTGCTGACATGACGCCCCAGGCGGCCCGCATTGACGCTCATACGCTGGGGCAAGACGGGATTACCCGCCTGTGTTATGCGGGGCATGTACTGCATACCCGGCCCAAGCATATGCTGACAGGGCGTACGCCGATTCAGGCAGGCTGTGAGCTGTTCGGCAGCGCGTCTGAAGCTGCGGACCTCGAAATCATCAGCTTGATGCTTGAAGCTCTTCGTGTCGCCGGTTTGCCGGACATTCACCTTGACCTTGCGCACGTGTCCATCTACGAAAGCCTTATTGGCGAAGCCGGGTTTGACCGCGATACAAGTGCGGCAATCTTCGACGCTATGGCTCGCAAGTCGGTACCTGAGCTGGACAGGCTGCTGGGTGACTGCCCTGTCGGTTCAGCTGGCGCACGTCTGCGGGAGCTTGCTCGTGTTAATGGTGGTCCTGAAGCTCTGACAGAGGCGCGCAGAATATTAAGTGGGGCCTCCGAGAACCTGAGCGCAGCAATGGATCAGCTGGGTCGGGTCGCCGGGATGCTTGAGAGAGACTACCCTGAGATCAGTTTCGGTTTCGATTTCTGTGAACTGCGTGGTTATAACTATCATACGGGCCTGGTTTTTGCGGCTTACGTGCCAGGCTGCGGTGATTCTGTTGCCAAGGGCGGCCGCTACGATGCCATAGGCAGTGACTTCGGACGTGCCCGTCCCGCCACGGGGTTCAGCCTGGATGTGCGAGCCCTGGTAACTCTGGGTAAGCGCTCAGTTAATTGCGGCAAGGCCGTCTGGGCCCCTGCAGATAATGATGCAGCGCTGGAGCAGTTGGTCTCGGAACTAAGGAGGACGGATACCGTCGTCCGGGCTCTGCCGGAAGACAGCGGAGTGGATCCCGTAACCCGTGGCTGTGACCGTAAGCTGGTAAAGCAGGGTGATCATTGGGTCGTTCAGACACTGAGTTAACGCCATTGAGCTGCAGTGAACTCGTACAGGTACATTTGCCAAATTTGCAAGACGCACCTCTTACCGTGTGCGCATTGAGAGATAATCATGGGTAAAAACGTTGTTGTGCTGGGCACCCAATGGGGTGATGAAGGCAAGGGTAAAATCGTCGATCTGCTGACGGAAAAAGTCGCAGCGGTAGTACGTTTTCAGGGCGGCCATAACGCGGGCCATACTCTGGTTATAGAAGGCAAAAAAACAGCCCTGCACCTGATTCCCTCCGGTATCCTGCGGCAGGACGTTCAGTGCCTTATTGGTAACGGCGTTGTTGTTTCGCCTGAGGCCCTGCTGAAAGAAGTCCGTGAACTTGAAGCGTCTGGCGTTGCGGTTCGCGAGCGGTTGCGTATCAGTCTTGCCTGCCCGATTATTCTGCGCACTCACGTACGCATTGATCAGGCCCGTGAACGCGCCAAGGGTAATGACAAAATCGGTACCACCGGCAGAGGTATTGGTCCTGCGTATGAAGACAAGGTTTCCCGTCGGGGAGTTCGACTGGGCGACCTGTGTAACCCGGCAGATTTCGAATTGAAACTGCGGGAAATTATGTCCTATCACAACTTTGTACTGACTGAGTACTTCAAGGAAGAAGCTGAAGATATAGATGCCGCTCTGGAAGAGCTGAAGCAGATGGGAGAGGAAATCCTGCCGATGGCGGCAGACGTTACTGATTTGCTTCACGACTACCGCAAACGCGGCGATGATATTATGTTTGAAGGTGCACAGGGTTCCCTTCTGGATATCGACCTCGGCACCTATCCGTATGTAACCTCATCCAACACCACTGCAGGTGGCACGGCTACAGGCTCCGGTTTTGGTCCTCTGTATCTGGATTATGTGCTGGGTATCACTAAAGCCTATACCACGCGAGTGGGCTCAGGGCCTTTCCCCACAGAGCTCTTTGATGATCTGGGCCAGCACCTGGCGGTCAAAGGTAATGAAGTCGGCACGACTACCGGTCGCTCCCGCCGTTGTGGCTGGTTTGATGCGGTTGCGCTGCGCCATGCTATCCAGATCAATAGCGTGTCCGGTATCTGTCTGACCAAGCTGGATGTTCTTGATGGGCTGGAAACAGTCAAGGTCTGCGTAGGCTACAAAACGCCAAATGGTGAAATTACCCGCCCACCGATCGGTTGTGACAGTTTCAAGGATATAGAGCCGGTATATGCCGAATTGCCGGGCTGGAGTGAAAGCACCTTCGGGCTGACCACGCTGGAGCAGTTACCTGAAAATGCGCGGGCTTATATCCGGTTCCTGGAGGAGCAGATCGAAGCTCCGATCGATATTATTTCTACCGGGCCCGACCGTGTGGAAACCATTATCCTGCGTCACCCCTTTGACAGCTGATCGTTAAAGGAGCCGAAAACCCGCCCTGCCTTTAACGGCAGGGCGGGTTTTTTATTTTCAGGGCTTCTCGGCAATAATTGTGGCGCGTTTTGGCCCGGGGTAGCCTTCGATGGTTTTCCCGGGGTCATCGGGATCCAGAAAATCCTGAAGGGAATTAAAGCGCATCCAGTCTGTGCTGCGCTGTTCGTCAGTACTGGTCTCAGACACATCCACAACGCGGGCATTGCGGAACCCGGTACGATCCAGCCACCGCAGCAGCGTGTCGCAGCTTGGGAGGAACCATACGTTGCGCATCTGCCCGTAGCGATCTTCGGGCATCAGGCTATAGCCTTCGGGTCCATCCACCACCAGAGTTTCCAGTACCAGCTCTCCGCCCCTGCGCAGCGTTCCTTTGAGTTCCAGCAGGTGATCGAGCGGTGATCTGCGATGGTAAAGGACACCCATGGAAAAGGTGGTGTCAAAGAGTTCCAGCTCTGCAGGCAGGTCTTCCATCCGGATGGGCAGAAGATCCACTGCAACCGCGCCCAGATAGCGCTTTACGCTGAGAAACTGGAACATGAACAGCAGTCCGGGATCAATGCCAATGACACGCCCGGCGCCGTCGCCCAGCATGCGCCAGCAATGGTAGCCGGAGCCACAACCTACATCCAGAACGCGCCGGCCGGAAAGATCTGAAAGGTAAGGTGATACCCGATCCCACTTCCAGTCAGAACGCCATTCTGTATCAATGTGAGTTCCGAAGAAGTCGAAAGGCCCCTTGCGCCAGGGCATGAGTCCCCGGAGCCCGTTCTCAAGCATTTTCTGCTGGCTGGAGTTTAGCTGGTTTGCGGAGTTGAGGGAGATCGCCGGGGCATTCAGTTCCGATGTTATTCCGGAAATATCCGGGAGGCTGTCAAGCGCCGATTGCCAGCGGCCGAGGTCACCGTGAGGATTGTCATCAAAGCGTTGTATCAGCTGGCTTTTGATCGTTTCTGCCCAACTGCTCTGGCCAGATTCGTGCAAGTGAGTCAGAAGCTGGCCGAAACAGGTTTTCCAGTCAAAATTCGACATGGGGTACATAGTCTCCGTATGGGGGTCAGGCGGCCTTTATAGCCAGCATGGATACGAAGTTGAAGCACTGATACCAGACAAGCACGCGGTCAAACCCTGCGTCTTTAAGACGCTGCTTGTGAGCATCCAGTGTTTCCGGGATCAGTACCTGTTCAATGGCGCTGCGTTTCTGGCTTATCTCCAGGTCAGAATACCCATTGGCACGCTTGAACTCATGATGAAGGCAAGTCTGAATATCCTGCTCATCTTCGGAATCGAAGCGGATTTTTTCTGAAAGGATCAATGCGCCACCAGGGCGGGTTGCCTCGGCAATCTTGCTCAGAAGGCTGCTCCGCTGCTCCGGGGGAATAAACTGTAATGTGAAATTAAGGGTCGTCACCGAGGCGTCTGTAAGCTCTGTTTCCTGAATATTCTCGCAGCGAAGCCGGACTGGCAATGAATGATCGTCCAGTGCTATGTAATGCTCGCAGCGCTCGATCATGGCGGAGGAATTATCTACACCGGTCAGAGAGCAGTTATCAAATGAAATGCCGTGACGCATAGCCAGAGTGGAGGCGCCCAGTGAGCAGCCAAGGTCATAACAATTGGAACCGGGCTGGGCATATTGTTCGGTAATGACTTCAATCATCGGGATGATTGTAGTGTAGCCAGGCACAGACCGGCGAATCATGTCCGGGAATACGCGGGCAACCGCTGCATCGAACCGGAAATCTTCTGGCTGCCGTTCAGTGGCAAAAAGCCGGTCTGTCAGTTGCTCAGGTGAGCTATCGGCCTTACTCATCGCTGGTGGGTTCCTCTGATTGCGTGGGCCTCTCTGGCTGAGTTATCGCAGCCGGTGCAGTCGGAGATGGCCGGTAACAGCGTACGCCCCGGTTTTTGTAATCTACCAGGATGCCGCGAAAAGACGGATCCACGTCTGCAGCAATGGCGAGATAACCGTTTTCACAGGTTGCATGAAGTTCAGAAGCCTTGGGTGACATACGGAAGGTTTCTCCAGGCGTTACATGAATTGCCTGGAAGTCGCCGACCGGTACATTGTCCTTGTTGTCTGAATGTTTGATGCTTCCGCTGACTTCCAGCACCAGTACAGTGCCCACAATGGCTACCAGTGCGGTAAAAAACAGGCTGCGGATAGTGTAACGGGTCTCGTTCTGGCTCATGCCTACCTCAATTTACTGTGAATGAATGATCAGTATTGACCGGGAAGTACAATAGAAGGCGCTTGCAGAGCCGCCAGCTGTTCTCTCAGCGACAGTACCTGGTCAGACCAGAACCTCGGTTGGGCGAACCATGGGAAAAAGCGTGGAAAAGCCGGGTCATCCCAGCGTTTTGCCAGCCAGGCGCAGTGGCTGATCTGCCGGTAACAGCGCAAAGGCTCAATCAGGTGTCTCTCCCGGCGATCAAAATCCCGGAACATTTCATAGCCTTCCAGCAATTCGCCCAGTTGTGCCCCGCGTTCGTTGTCCTCGCCATTCAGTAGCAACCACATGTCCTGAATGGCCGGGCCGGAACGGCAATCATCCAGATCCACAAACAGCATCTGCTCATCGCGGCACAATATGTTACCGGCATGGCAGTCTCCGTGCAGCCGCAGTGTTTCGACTTCTCCGGCATCTTCCATGCGGGCCCGGCAGTGCGTTAGCAGATCCGGTATCAGACTGTCCCACGCGGGCCGAAGATCTTTGGGGATCCAGTTTCCTTCAAGCAACAGATGATTGTTTGCTTCAATACCATCCAGGAGCAACAGGACTGAGCGATGACGGAAAGGCTTGAGGGCACCAATATTATGAATCTGGCCGAGCCACTGCCCGAGCCGGTAGAGAGTGTCGGCAACGCTTGTGTCAGGTGCCTGCCCGCCACGCTGGTCAAAGACGGCGAAAAAAAAGTCACCGTGTTTCCCCAGGGTGTCGCCCGACGGCATCACCAGTGGTGCGACGACGGGAATATCCGCTGCCAGCAGTTCCCGGGTAAATTCATGTTCTTCCCGCACCTGCTCTTCTGTCCAGCGGCCGGGGCGATAGAATTTGGCGATCACCGGCGCCCCCTCATCGAGACCAACCTGATATACGCGGTTTTCATAGCTGTTCAGGGCAAACAGGCGACCACTTACCGCGAAACCGGCGTCTTCCATGGCACCCAGAATGGCGTCTGGTGTCAGGGCATCGTATGGGTGGGTTGAAACGTTCATTATAAAGCGCAGCCCGACTGGTAAATGTGGGCCTAAGTATACCTGCTTGGCGACACTCCCGTAATGCAGGCAGGGCATGTTTCCATGGTTCCTGGCTGTGCAGGATTAGGTTAATGTTAGCCTTGGTGGATTTGGGTTATCAGGAACACCAGGCCGGCAGATGGTATATAGCAGGCCTGTTCAGCAGATCGATCCGAAAGGAGTATCAGGCAGGTGTTGTCGTGACAGGTGATTTTCTCGAACTGGATACAGCGGTTATCGGAGCCGGTGTCGTAGGACTGGCTGTTGCCCGGGCTCTGGCCCGGGCCGGGCGTGACGTGATCGTTCTGGAAGCCGGAGACCGCTTTGGCGAAGGCATCTCGTCCCGAAATAGTGAGGTTATACATGCCGGAGTCTATTATCCCGAGAACTCACTGAAGGCCCGCCTTTGCGTTGAGGGACGCAGGCAGTTGTACCGCTACTGCGAAAGCCGCAAGGTAAGGTACCGCAAGTGCGGAAAATGGATCATTGCCACCAGCGAAGCGCAAATTCCCATACTTGAGGGGGTTCAGTCCCATGCGGAGTCTAACGGTGCCCCGCTGGTTCTGCGGGATGGTAATGCGGTCACTCGCCAGCTGCCCGAAGTCAGTGCCAGCGCGGGACTCTGGTCCAGGGAAACCGGCATACTGGATACTCATGGCCTTATGCTTGCTTTGCTGGGCGAATTGCAGGATGCGGGCGGCTCGCTGGCATTGCGCTCACCGGTTGAGAGTATCGAATCGGCTCATGGTTGCCATGTGCTTCAGGTCGCCGGCGATATGCCGTGCAAGCTCAAGGTCCGGAATCTTGTTAATGCGGCCGGGTTAGGTGCTGTCCCACTTACCCGTCACTGGGAGGGGCTTCCCGATGAACAGAAACCGGAGCAATGGTTCGCCCGGGGTGTATATTTCAGCTACAGCGGGCGCCACCCGTTCACTAGCCTGATCTATCCGGTTCCCGAGCCTGGCGGACTGGGTGTTCACCTTACTCTTGATCTGGCCGGGCAGGCACGTTTTGGTCCGGATGTTGAGTGGATTGACAGGGAGGATTATGCGGTTGATCCCGGGCGGGTGCAGGCCTTTGCTGCCGGTATCCGGCAGTGGTGGCCAGGTCTGGATGCTGAGCGTCTGCAGCCGGCTTATGCCGGCATCCGACCGAAACTCAGAAATGCTGAGGGAGGATTTTTTGATTTCCGGATTGATGGTCCCGGCGAACATGGTGTTCCGGGGCTGGTAAACCTGTTTGGTATTGAGTCGCCAGGGCTGACATCGTGTCTGGCGATTGCCGGTCTCGTGAGGAGCAAGCTGGCATAGCTGTGGCGAGCTTAGCCGGGGGTTCTCGCCAATGCCCATACCTGAATCTCCTGCGCTCCTGCATCTTTTAAAACCGACGCAAGCACCCGCATTGTTGCACCAGTTGTAACCACATCATCTACCATGGCAACCCGTTCTGGCACTGTCGCACAGACCTTAAAAACGCCACGCAGATTTGCGAGCCTGGATTCTCTGTTCAGCCCTCGCTGTGCCTGAACTTTGTGTGCCCGGCGAACTATGTTGATGCCAACCGGGACGTCGATCGCCGTTCCAATGCTCTCGGCAATATCCCGAGCCTGATTGAAGCCGCGTTTGCGCCGGCGTGAGGGGTACATAGGCGAGGGGATCAGTATATCTGGTTTTTCCACTCCATAAGCGGCAAGAGCAGGTTCAATGTAGTCCACAAAACCGGCGATCAATGGCCGCGCGAATTTTCGCTGCCCCTTGTATTTATAGCGGCTGATCATGCTGTCGATCGGATATTGATAGCGCCAGGGTATGAAAGAACGGTCAAACGGGGGTGGCGATGTCAGGCAGTCACCGCAAAGGTGGTTGCCCCCGGGGTGCGCCAGGGGCAGGGCGCAGCAGCGGCAGTGCCAGTTGTTTACCGGAAGATCTGCATGGCAGGGTTTACACAAGCCATTGGTGGCGTTGGGCGACAGGCAGCCTACGCAGGCGCCTTTCCTTTTTTCTCTGTTAACCTTTAATTCATTTAAGGTTGACAGCAAGCTCAGTCTCTTTATCATCTGATTTATCCGTAAACCCAGACTGATAAAAAGGTTAACAGGACTTCTGTATGACTGCCACAGTATTGCGCCATGACTGGACACTTCAGGATGCCCGGTCACTTTTTGAACTTCCGTTTAATGATCTCCTGTTCCGGGCACAGTCTGTGCACAGGCAGCATTTTGATGCCAATGAGGTGCAGATCAGCACTTTGCTGTCGATCAAAACCGGTGCCTGTCCGGAAGACTGTAAATACTGTCCTCAGAGCGGTCATTACAATACCGGTCTGGAAAAGGAGAAGCTCCTGGAGCTTGAAAAAGTAGTTGAAGAGGCCCGCGCGGCGAAAGAAAACGGAGCTTCGCGATTCTGCATGGGCGCCGCATGGCGCAGTCCTGCTGTGAAGGATATGCCCTATGTGCTGGATATGGTCCGGCAGGTGAAGTCTCTTGGCCTGGAGACATGTATGACGTTGGGCATGCTGAAGCCGGAACAGGCGGAAGAGTTGGCCGAAGCCGGGCTTGATTACTACAACCACAATCTTGATACCTCAGAGAAATACTACAGTCACATCATTACCACACGTACCTATCAGGACCGGCTTGATACCCTTGATAACGTTCGCAACGCGGGTATGAAGGTGTGCTGTGGTGGAATCATGGGTATGGGTGAGGATGAAGATGACCGGGTTGGTTTACTGGTTCAGCTGGCAAATCTGCCTCATCACCCTGAAAGTGTGCCCGTTAATATGCTCGTTAAGGTGAAGGGAACGCCCATGGAGCACGTGGAAGACCTGGACCCATTCGAGTTTGTTCGCATCATAGCTGTGGCCCGGATCATGATGCCGGCCTCACACGTTCGCTTGTCTGCAGGTCGGGAGACAATGAATGAGCAGTTGCAGGCCTTGTGTTTTCTGGCGGGTGCGAATTCAATTTTCTATGGCGAGAAGCTGCTGACGACTGCGAACCCGGAAGCGGATGCAGATATGGCGCTGTTCCGTCGTCTTGGTATTCGTCCCGAGCAGCGGAAGCAGTGTATTTCCGAAGAGCAGGAAGAACAGGCGATTGCCGGCGATCTGGAGTATGAGGCGACACGTCACATGTTTTATGACGCGACCAGGGAATCTGCTTAGCTTCAGGAATGGCAGCGGGCGGCTGGTTCGTTCCGGGATTGTAGAGGGCCAAGGACGGCCCGAAACAAGCGCACATGGATGTGCTCGTAGCGTATCCCGGAACGAACCAGCCGCCCGCTGGTTGAACAGTAGATTAACTTCCAGGTGTTATCGTGCGAGATTTTGCGTCAGAGCTTGAACAACGGAAACAGGCGGGGCTTTACCGGACACGCCGGCTGATTTCCGGCCGCCAGCAGCCGGTTCTAATCTCTGGCGGGAAGCCGTTGCTGTCGTTTTGCAGCAATGATTATCTTGGCCTGGCCAGCCATCCATTGAATATTGAAACCTTGAGAAGTGCCCTGGCCGAAAATGGTATCGGAGGGGCTTCATCCCACCTGATCTGCGGACATAACGAAGCACATCATCGGCTGGAAGAACGTCTTGCGGCGTTTACCCGGCGTAGTTCAGCGTTGTTTTTTTCCACCGGATATATGGCTAATCTGGGAGTGATTTCAGCGCTGGCGGGCCGTGGAGATACAATTTTTTCAGATCAGCTTAATCATGCATCCATTATTGACGGCTGCAGTCTGAGCCGGGCGCGGGTATGCCGGTATGCCCATGGGGATGTGGCGTCACTGGAGGGCATGCTTTCGGAAACTTCAGGTCACAAGCTGGTGGTAACCGACGGTGTATTCAGTATGGATGGTGATGTGGCTCCCCTGCGAGATCTGGCAAGGGTTTGCCGGAACCACGGGGCATTGCTTGTAGTTGATGATGCTCACGGTTTTGGCGTTCTCGGACCGCAAGGGCGGGGGAGCCTGGCGGAGCTTGGACTGTCTGAGGAAGATGTGCCGGTTCTGGTAGGAACTCTTGGTAAGGCTGCAGGCACCAGCGGGGCCTTTGTGGCGGGGCCGGCTATACTCATGGATTATCTGGTGCAGAAAGCCCGAACCTACGTTTACACCACTGCAATGCCTCCTGCACTGGCGTTGGCAACCTGTACCAGTCTTGATTTGATTGAGCACGGCGATGAGCTG
>Ga0209345_10000835_pt1 | contig 39596 bp, 69 predicted proteins | sample Cruoilmetagenom7_FD_187294 | JGI IMG/M metagenome (GOLD analysis project Ga0209345, IMG submission 187294) | Oil polluted marine microbial communities from Coal Oil Point, Santa Barbara, California, USA - Sample 7 (SPAdes) (version 2) | ecosystem: Environmental > Aquatic > Marine > Oil seeps ...
GCGGTTAGATCAGAGTTGAGATCTGCAACTCCTTTCCTTTCACTAGCCAGGGCCATTGTCTTTTTCCTGTAATCAGCATCCTTTAGCTGTTGAGACTCCATGGTTTCGAACTCTTCTTTGGTTAGCGACCGACCAAATACGTCAATAGCTCCATCGTCTAGTTCGTCCTCTGTATCCTCATCAGCGTCAAGATCAACTGATTCATCGATGATAATTTCATCGGAGTCCTCATCAATGATTTGGTTGTCCGTATCTTCCACGGCCTCATCATCTTCTGAGATATAAAAAAACGGGTTTTCGTTATCCATTAAATTACCTTTTAAACTCGTTTGTATCTGTTTGGATTTTTAATCCGGTCAAGTAGCGATCTTTCAGCCACCTTGCCCTCTTGCATAATCTCTTCAAGCTCATCTTGAATTTTGGTAATGCTCTGCAATGATCTAACCAGCTCTAATGGCTTATCATTATCCCCTAAAATAGGAATAGTTGCCAATTCTGCGATTATTCGGCCCTTGATCGATGTAGTTGCAAACACATAAGCGTCATTGTTTAAAACTTTCTCTGCCTCTGCTCCAAACATCGCGGTAGCTGATAGAGCTTTATTTTCTTCTTGGTCGCTCATTGGCTTTTGACTCATTGGCCTTGTCCTTTGCCTGTGATGTCGGTTTGGTATTTAAGCTCAAGCTCCACGTACTTCGCCTCAAGATCTGCGATTGTCTTATTTGCCTTGGCGGTAAGCTCTTCATTAAATCTCCTAGACTCTTCACGTAGTTTGGCTATGTTTAGATCTTGGGTTGCTTGGGCTTTGATCAAGTCTGCCTGCGCTTTCACTTCCTCCGCTTCGGCTAGCGGGTTTTCTTGTGCCATTTGCTGCAATTGCTGATTCTGTATCATTAGCTGCTCGAATGCCGCACGCAATGTTTCTTCCGGTATTTCAGGGTCGTTAAAGTATTCCGAAACGTCTGGCTGATTAGAGGCCCGAACCACTTTTTTGAGTATATTGTAGATCTTCTTATCATCGGTAAGTAACGAGCCTTGGGCTTTTAGCTCTTGGCTGATTGCATACAGCCCATTCATTTCGGCCAATACCTGCTCGTCATCACCAGCGGCCAATCCAACATTGCTTGCTAGTGGTTGATCGGATAACCATCGTCGAGGATCAATCTCCATCGGCTTACCAAGCACCATAATCTCTAGTGAAGTTTTTTGGTAGTGCTTAACCGTCCAAAGCATTCCAGAATACAACTCCTTCCAGCCTGTCTCCGCAAATCCTCGCTGAATCATGCCGTTTTTAGACGTGGATGCTTTTTCTATGCCCTGGAAGCGTGTCGCGGTTTCTTTTCCTAGCTTATCAGTGTCTAGCGCCTGATTAGCTACTAACGATCCTGTGCGCTGCGCTCTAGCTGCGTCTGCCTGCTGCATAACCATCATCAGCTTATCGCCGACGAATGGTATAGGTAGTGGTGCAACATTTTCCAGCGGGGGGTTTTCGCCTTTTACACGAACATATCCAGCAGACTTATTAACAGATAGATCGTCTTCGTTTACGTTTTTATTGACCGCTAACCGCCCAGTCCCAACCATGTATGCGTTCATCATGGTATGCCGCCACAATGTAGTGCGGATGGCTTCGGTTTCTAGTGTTATTTCTCCACGACTTAACCCGATCATTTGACCTGGAAGCATTACAGAGCACAGTACAGCGTATGGCGCTATTTCGTGCGGTTCATCATCTAAAACAACCTGACCAACTCGCAAAACCTTGATGCGTTCGGCTATACCGTCACCATCTTGATCGTATTTTATGTATCTAGTCTGGAGTTTGACTATATCCAATGTCCAATCCAGATTGCCAGATTGGTACTGCTGTGGATTTTGGCCGGTTGATCTCTTCCGATCTTGTGTGTCATGTTGAAGCGTGGCAACTTCTAAGTCTTTTACTATCTCTTTATCATGCCCAGCGGCCACTAAGCTTGATTTAGTCGTATAGGTATCATGCCCGACCATTTGAGCATCATCTGTGCTTGTTGCGCCAGACGTTATTACGAAGTTTTCAGGGTCAATATACCGCTCAAAGTACGTGCCTATGGTTTTCTCTATAGTAACCTTAACGTCTTTGAATTCATCCTTCGGCTTTCTCTCGACATCCTCAATTGAAACGGTTGCGCCTTCATCCTCTTGGATGCTCATTTCAATAGCTAATAGCTGATATTCGTCATCTGTTAAGCCTTCATACTCTACAACCCTGACCTTATCCTCTTCTTCAAAACCAAAGTTAACCGCGCTGTATTTGTAGATTTCAGCGCCTAGCATCCAATCATGCAAGGTTTTGTATGATCCTGGCTGTTTTCTGATTAACCAATCTATGTATTTGGTTTTCTGATCTGCTTCGGTCGCTTCGCTATCGGTTCCTTTTGTAGTCTGGAACCCCAAAACCTCATCGTGACCTAGGAATGTCTCAACATGGCTTGCCATATCGGACTGAATCAGATCATAAACGTCTGTAGACTGAACTTTAGATTCATCCTCGACTTCATTCCACGGCGCAGAAATATAGCGGTCGAATATCTCTCTGTGCCTTTCATTCAAGCCATCAGAGGCATGGATAGATTTAGATTCAGCTTGATCTAGATGGCTTATTAAATCTTGGTCGATCTTAGTCATATATTCGCCGGTCTACACTATATGCCGTTTAACGTGCGGGATTTCGGCCCAATCGTCTTCGATCTTCGGACCCCATATGCACATCATTATAGCATCTGACATGTTTGGAGACACTATGCCTAGTTTTAACATGTCTATTTTGCTCATAATCTGTTTTAACGATGTGTTGTTTTGCTTTAGCGGGATACGACACACCTCTGATCTGAGGCGCTCAATTTCATCTATTCCTTCAGAGTCCAGGCTGATCATATCCGCAGGATCTACATACTCACCCCTAACCACGCATCGATACGTGTTGTAGAACAGCTCAGATAATCGAATGTAATACTGGGCGCGGTTGTTTTTGAATGTATCAGCGTAGGTAGCGGGCTTTGATTGCTCTTTATCACCTTCGACCGGTATGTAGGTATCTCCAGCCCTGTCCTGGCCTGATCCTGACAATGATCCTTTGAATAGATGGAACTTGCAGCGGGTGCCTTTAAACGAATCAGATGCTTGACGCTTAGCCCCTGAGCCTATCCCGTCGCCGTCCCATACAAACCAGTCTGCATCATTACCTAGCGCTAAGTTAGTCGCCCAGTCCATTCCAACGTCTATCTCGCCATCGTCCTTACACAATACCCGCTCTATAATTGATCCGTGACGCTGTGCGTAGCCGTGGGCATCGTTGCCGCCGTCCATTGGATCAAACCCTACTACCCTTGCACCGTGAGGTTTAAATGCGGCCTTGAGCCTGTCGAGCTTGTGTGCGTCTATTGCTGCGTCGAACCATTCTGTAGCTATGATTGAGTTTTCTACATGGTCGTTGTACTCAGCCAGCCATGTGTGCCCATAAAACGCGCGGGATTTTGTCTTCTTATGACTCAACCTTATTGAGTTTAGGTTTAATGGAAAAAATGGGTTGTCGGTGTAATTACACTTGATGATCGTATGCATGTCATCGTTGTACGTTCCGCTTTTCTGTAATTCATGCTCGAATGGCTTTAGAAACTCAAGTGATATAGGGTCGGCACTTGATCCAGGGTTAAACGTAAACCAGATTTCTGAGCCTTCCTTTCTTAGCGTTGGGATTAATACGTCAATGGATCGCTTGCTTAGTGCTGCGGCTTCCTCAATCCAGAATACGTCAAAGCCGTGCATGGACTTAACTGATTCAGAGTTCCTTGCAACGCCCTTGTATTTAACCTCGCCGCCATTCTTGTGATAGATTGCGTTGGCCTGGATGGTAAATCCGTCAAGCCCTAGCCTTTCAATCTCTGAGCACAAGAGCGCGTGAACCGAGTCATCGATAGAGTTCATCATTTCACGCATACAGGCTACTTTGATACCCTCGCTCATAATCCGCATAAGCAGTAGGTCGGCAACGGTCATTGATTTGCCGCTACCCCTGCCGCCGTAGATTACCTTAAACTTTTTAGGCTCAAGTAACGGCTCCAGCTTTTCAGGTATCTGAATCTTTAGCTGTGGCACGCACCACCTCTATCAGCATCTTGCTCTGTACTTTTATTCCATCTTCATCGTCGCTAGTAAGCTCAATCTGTTTTGTGTCTGGCAGATATTTTTTTATCAAGGCTAGCTTTGTATCAATTACGAGTTTGTTTTTCTGTAGCTCTAGTGAGTTTAGTTCGTCACCAGATAAACCTTGCACTTCTTCAAGTAAATCAACTACGTGCTGAACATGACCTTGAGCCGATAGCTGCTCTCTAAGCGCTTCCTGCCTAATAGCCTTGTTCTGGTTTGCCCTTGACTTACCTTGTTCCGCCATACGCTTACTATCCTGCTAACATTGGTTCAACTAAAGCTATTTTCTTCTTGGCAGCTTCCAGCTTGTCGCCTTCTAGCAACCCTTCGGCTACGTCGTGCTTTAGCTTGGCGATGACTGGTGTCATTTCGCGACGGTATAGCTCTTGTTGTAGATCTTTGATCTCGGCCCTGATTTCCTGCTCTTTGGGCTTTACCGTGATCAGATAATCTTTAAGCTCTTTATGAAGATCATCCCTGCGCGCTTTCATCTCTTTAATGTTCATGTCTGCACCTTATGTTATGGTGAATGTTGAGGTAGTGAAATCCAGGGTTAGGGTTTGACCGTCTAGCAGAGTTAAATCGCTCCCATAATCATACCATCCTGTCAATGGGTCGGCTGGTGATGTTGGTGTATTATTAAAGATTCCTACATTCCTGAATGTGGCCGCATCGCCGCCCGAAGCTGACAGAGCTAAATCAGCATACAGTTGTGTGAACGTCCCAGATGTCTGGCTGCTGGTCACTGTGGTTAGATTTCTTGAGCTTAGGTTTGTATAAGCTATTTCAGTCAAGTCCGCTAATACTGAGTTTGTAGCTACTGGGGTATTAGATGATGTCGTTAGGAATACCGTGAATTGATCGGTTGAAGATGTATATACGCCATCCGCAAAATCTTCTACGGTTTGATTGAATTTGTTAAATGTTGCCATATCTCACCTTATTGTATTGTCCAGGTTGTGGTTGAGTCGGTTTGGGCTGTCCATGATGTTGTTGAGTCTGGTTGAATTGTCCATGTACCACCGCTGAAAACTAGCGATACACTATCCCCGGTGTAGTTGTATGCTCCGCTGTCCAAACTAACTACAGAGGTCACATTAAAATCTATGGCTGTACCTGTGACCGCATACGAACCGCTGTCCAGTTGAAGGCTATTGCCATATGTTAGACTAGCTGCTGTCCCTGTGTAATTGTACGTCCCACTATCTGCGGCCATTATAGCATTATATTCTAAAGTGGTATCTGTACCGGTATAAGCATAGGTTCCACTACCCATCACAAGGCTGCCACTACCCACCAGATCGACTATCGTGCCCGTGTAGATATACGCTCCTGAATCTGCGGTAAGCGCAACGCCTTTGATTAAATCTACTGCTGTACCGCTGTATACATATGATCCGCTATCGGCTGTTAGGGTGGAGTCTTTGATTAAATCCGCGTCTGTGCCTGTTGCTGTATACGTTCCGCTGTCACATGCTAGGGTATAAGTGCTCCCGCCTGAATCAGCCCACGCGCTTGCTGTAGTCCATGCTGCCGTTGTGCCTTGATTATCGTTCTCTGTCGATAGCCAATTTGCCGATAGAGCAGACTTTCTTATCCTCGCTTCGCAAGCTCTGCCATTATACCGTCCGAACGTGGTCCCGTCATAATACGTCCCGATCTTAAAGTCATAAACACCAACTAATTCGGTAAGGTCTCCGACATCTGTATCAAGCAACAGCGTATCTAAATAATATCTAACGTCAGTTCCATCAGCTACCACTGCAGAGCTTTCGTTTGCTCCTGCGGTTCTTGTTGTGCCTGAAGCATCGTAACTGACGCTTGTACCGCTTGAATCATGCGCCCACGACTTCGAGCTAGAGTTTATTTGAACCCTGTCTGTGTCACCCGAACTTTGCCAACTACCAAGTAACCCATTAACATTTGATACTGTGTCTGCATTAGCCCAAATCTGAACTGTAAATGCACTTGTATCAACTAGCCCGCTACTCGACGCTAATGTGATTACATGTGATCCAGTTAAATCTACCCATGTTGATCCGAACGGGTGCCCAGTAGATACACTTGATATGCTTGTGCCTACCGTTAATTGGCCGTCGTGACTGTTACCAGTTGAGTCAACAAACTCACCTGCCGTTCCATCGCCAGATTCGTTTAAATGTAAAACGGCCTCATAATCTGACCATACCGCATTACGGCCATAGGTATTTGTTACGGCTGGCTGCGTAGTTGCTACCGCATCTGCCTCGATATAGATTGTATTGCCTGTGGCGGCTGTTGGCACTTTAACCCAAACAACAATATCTGGAGTCCCGCCTGTTACAAAAGTAACTACATCAAGAGGTAGCTGAGTGGTTTTAGCATCGGAGGTATAAGCACGTAAATCCCCACCGCCATTAAGCAGTGAATTAGCGCCGCCGTCTTTCGCTCCCGTCGGAAAATCAGACTCTTTTAATACAACCGGAAAGTCTGTATGACTCCCCGTAATAGTGGGGAGCGTTAAGGTTGCCCCATAAGCCATTACTTATATGGTCGTGGCGGCGGTTAACTTAGCTATAAGATCAGCCCGCATCGCCAATATAGTAGGCTTATCATCAGCGTGTGATGTGCTGTGCAACGCTACCGCCTCGGCCATCCACGCAATAGTCTGACTCTCAATAGATAGCAGTTTTCGATCTAATTCAGCTTTTACAGAACTATTGCTCTGCATTGTTTCAAAATCGGTGTTGTTTAAAATTGCCATGTTATGCCCCGCCCTCTGTATATGTCCAAGTGTTAATAAACTCTATTTTATCCACGCTTCCCATCGTTAAGGTCTTTTGAATATTTAATAAGCTTTTTTGCTGTGTATCGCTTTAGCTTGAATGGCGCTCTCAGATTTAAAAGTAATGCCTCACTTAAAAACAACCAGCAAACTTCAAAGCAGTACACTTTAGCGTCATCTTGTAACGCCAGAATCCATAACTTTAGTGCTGTAGCGTCGTACTCCATGCCGTTGTACTTTTCTAATAGATCAATGGCTTCCGCCTCATTAATGTTTAGCTTTATCTGTCGCTTTGCCCGTTTCGCATGGATTAAGTGATCGTCCCACCCAACCGTTCTACGGCTACCGCTGGCCTCGAATATCCTCTCGCCTACCTGTATTGCTGAATGGGTATAGATACTACGTGTGGCTAGTGCTATTGCTACTGACTGCCATGATCGAATATCAACCACGTACAGATTAAGATAAACCACTACCTTTCCTTATTCTCCTAAATAGCAAAAAGCCACCTCCTACACCGAATAGGTACAGGCTAGATGGCTCGTCGATCTCATGGTATCGATCATCATAAATTGGGGGAGGGTATGGCTTGATGCTTTTATATCTTGCTAGATCATCTGTAGGTGATAGGTCAATTGAGGATGAGCAGCTAGGAAGCGAAGATACTCCAATGATATTACAGCCGCCGTCCTCTCTGCTGGTAATCAATAAAATAACGAAGGTGAATAACATGCCGATAACAGCCAGCGCGCCTACGTCCTTTGGCTTTAGCTCTATCATTTTGAGTGCATCCGCTGCATGAATATTTTAAGGTTTTCGAGGTCGTGTGCCATTCTAGCGTTTGATAGCTCCATAGCCTTGGACGCGGCCTGCTGCCTTACTAAAAGGGTAGCTACGTTTTTGTCAATAGTAACCACGTTTCTAACCAAATCATCTTGAGTAGTTTTTAGCTCGTCGATTGACGCTGAGTTGGCCTCACTCCTTGAAGTAAGGCCGAACCACATACCGGACATAATAAAAACAGAAACAACCAGCGACCCTAGCATCTCTACAGTAAATAGTTTGCCAATGGCAGTAGAATCATTATCTGGCATTGCATTTCCTTGCAGTAGTTTTTTGATCATTATATCAATTCTAAATGATTGATTAAACTACCGCTATTTGCCTTTATTGCGCTTGATAGCATTCACACCACCCTCGAACGCACCGCCGCCAAAATAGAATAGAATAATGGTCAGCATGATCTCACCTAGATAAAACTCGTTCAATATGCCTGAAACGTCGCTAGGATTACCCTCACCTACAAGCGTCATACCTAAAACTAGGAAGAAACTAAACAAGAAAGTGACAGAAAACATAACGGCTAGGTATCTCTGCGCCACCTTAAACGGTGCGTAAGCTGTTAACAGGTCTGTTTTAGCCTTGCTCTTTGCCGCTATCTCTTCTTCGTCTGATGTGTGAATGTCATCGATAAGGCTAAAGCCCTGTTTGATAACGTCACCACTGCCTAGAATCGTGCTCAATATGCTCATACTAATAAGTCCACATAACCTGATGGCCTGTATCTCGCCACCCTAGATGAATAAATGTTTTAGCTACTCCGATAGCTGTAGCGCCATGCTTTAGTCCTAGCCGTACAACCTCCATCCTCTCTGTCCCGCTATTGATTGCTATATCTACAGCAACGCAATTCTGGTGATCCGCTGGGATTGTTCGGTGTATTTCGTCTGGATGATTTGTGCATCTACCGCCTGACGTTACCGAAAGCGGCCTGCCAGCATCATCACGGACTCGCTGAACCTTAACTAAAACAGATAATAAGACAACTCGCTTGTCACAGTTTCTATGGCCGCACGTACACTCCAGCTTTGGATCAGTATAAAGGTTAAAGTTCTCTGTTCCGTACATTCAACTATCCCTTTTATTAGATTATATCACATTACAATCTGCATTATTAAGAACAGCAACGCTCAAGGTCGCCAGTTGCCAACCATGCTGGCGCGGCGATAGGGTATCGATCATCGCGGGGGATCATTGCGGTTTCTCCAGCGTATCTACTTGCGCCATCCTCTTCGATCACCCACCCCGCCGAAAACCAATAAACATTGCCGTCCACTTGTTCTGCCTCCGGCTTTACCTTCCAGCGGCCACGCCTTATACGAACCCTATACTTTTCCATGCTTACGCGCTCTACGCCGGCTTGCCGCATCTTTCACGGCCAGCTCTTCATCCGTGAGTGTTTCCTCCCTTGCTGGGTTGATAGCGAATATCTCAGCACCACCCTTTGACTCCGTGCTTTCGTGCTGCGTCATCACCCCGCCATCAGCTAAAAATTTAGCAGTATCAGAGGCGAATCGTTCGCGGTCTTTTTGTTTTCTGTTGTCCACTTTTACCTCTTAATATTCAATATTCGGAAAGTGTGCCGCTTATTACCGCTGTTAGCAGGATAACCAATCGCCTCAGTTATCCTGCTATATTGCTATCCTACGTCAAGCCAATCTTCCGCGAGCATATCGGTTTGAGATGCCAACCAAGGTACTCGGCTTTTTGGTGCTGCCTCGTTATCGGTTTGTAAGCCGGTTGTATCAATAAATATATAAGGGCTTGTCATTTTGCTGTTGTCATCAGGAGTTTGCAGCTCAATAAAAATACCTCGACCATTCCATCCTTCACGGGCAACCTTTCTACCGCACTTCAACTCATGTATTGCTTCACCAAAGTTCATAATATTTCTCCGCACAGTCAAAGGTTGTGCATACCTATAAAATCCTGCTAACCAGCAGCTCCAGCGGATTCGCTACGCTCACCGCTGAGCATGGGCGTTATGTTGCTTTAATCATGTTCCAGTGTAGTCTTGCTAGTTGCTCTATATGCGGCCCCATTGCTTTGTTCCCGGCTGACTGATCATCAGGCAGAGCGAACGTATGGGATTCTTTACTGCACACTGAGCATTCAATTACCGCGTTTACCGTGACCCCTAAATCATGGTTATCAATAAAACTTTCATAAGCCTGGTTGCCGCATTGTTTGCAACATAACAAGTCATTCAACATCGCTCGTTCCTCGCTTGGACGGCTTCGCCGCCAGTTAATTAAGGCGTTATAAACCTTGCTCTGCGCGTAGCGCCTTCCTAGCATCAATCATTCTAGTTTCTGCTATTACATAACGCTTATGAGCATCTCGTTTTTCCTCATGGCTTAAACAGTAGGTGTTCATCATTCCCAAAGCTTGGTAATTGGCCTCGGCTTGAAATAACTCGTCTGCCAGTTTTTCTATCTTGTACTTATTCATAATTCACCTTCCTTAATCGGTTTATAACAAGGCGTTTAAAATCCGACCGCATAAAGCGCGGCGGCTTAACTATTGCGTTATACCCCAAAGCTCCACCACACTACCCAGCCAATAAGCACAGCATTCAAGGCCATTACTCCAACGGTAAATAGAAAGCCTCTACGTCGGTTTAAATCAAACTCATTCATTGGTCTATCTCCTTATCTTCTCTTTGTTGGTTGGTTAACTTCTGTATTCGTTTAATGCTGACTTTAATCCATCTTCGCTGCTATCAGCAGAATCCCACCACTCTACAGCCCTCCATACAGGATTAAGCCGCTCCTTAATGACAGTAATACGTGTTTCATACTGTTTAATAATCTGCAATAGCTCTAGTGTCTCTCTGGCCGCGTCAGATGCATAATCTAGACCAACAAGCCTAGAAAACATACGCTCAAGATCATCTTCTGAGCACATCAAATCGTTAGCATCTTTGTAGCAAAGATAGTTGTAACTTCCGCCGCTCATTCTCTCTTTCCTCGTTGTTGGTGTGCGACTAATATTAATAGATAGATTTTAGCGTGTCAACATTAAATTGCGGTTGCTATTTGCAAACCATGGCTATACCATACAGCAATCAAACACAAACGGAGTATCCATGAATATCAAGAAGTCAATCAATGTAGCGGTAGCGCAACGCTCACTATCAAAGCGGTATGTTGCAGAGGCTATGGGTGTAACGCCCACCAGAATCAGCGCAATAGCTAACCAGAAGAACCTCAGCGTAGAGAACCTTACAAAGCTAGCTGGTGTATTCAACCTAACCGTTTCAGAGTTTATAGCCCTGGGGGAGACAAAATGAGCGGGCTACAATTTCCAAGCGAAGCGTTTATAGAAGATTATGTTTTTCAATATATAACCGATAATGGGAAATGCCCTATATCGGGAAGGGCGGTTAATTACCATGTTAGGCAGCCGCGTCTTGGGCCTTACGGGGTTGCAGACATTATCAAGGTCTCTTACGGGGCAAATATACGGATCACTGTTCTTGAGCTTAAAAACACTGAGCTAAAGATAGAACACATTGCCCAACTTGCTAGATACATGAAGGGTGTTAAGCGAATAGCTGAGCGGTATAAATCTAAATTCAAGGAGTGTCCAGCAATAACAGTTAAAGGTGAACTGGCAGGTATCGTTAACGTCGATAACACAGATATTAACTTTATTATGGATGAGCTAAAAGGAGACATTGCAGTTTACGACATAAAAGCCACGATGAGCGACGGTTTTATTCCTAATGGCGATCCAAACTGGTGGCATTACTCTTCGAGAAAATACTTGTCCGAAGAAGCGCGGATGGTTCTAAGGGATGTACGGCTTATAGCCGAGCACCAAGAGTCAGAAAAGGCAAAACTGGCTGTAGTTAGGCCGATAAAGGATAGCGCAGGCACTAAAAATGGCTAGATCACGAAACCTAAAGCACGGATTTTTTAAAGATGGCGGAGTTGTTTCCTGCTCGTTTCCTGCTCGTTTATTGTTCCAGGGCTTGTGGTGTTTGGCTGACTATAAGGGGCGGCTCAAATATAACGAGCTTGAAATAAAGATGGAAATATTCCCCGCCGACAATGTGGTCATTAAGGAATTGATGGCCGAATTAGAAGAAAACAATCTTATCGCTATTTATCCAGAGCACTCCGAGAGTACTACCAGAGTGCTACCAAACAAATCCAGTAGTAGTCTAGTGCAGGTTATAGGGTTTAGTAAGCATCAGAACCCTCACAAGAACGAAAGGGAGGATAAAGACAAAAAACCTATGCCATGCCTACCAAGCCAAGAAGAATGCGAAAGGAAGTTTGCGGAAATAAATAAAAAGCAAAAGCCTGAAACCCCCGAAACACTAGGGGTTGGAAATACTCCGAGAGTACTACCAGAGTGCTCGCCTAGTAATACCATAGTGATCGGGCTGAATCCTGAACCCTGTACTCGCGGAATCCCTAATCCTGAATCCCGGCTAGCTGATCCCTTCGAGCAGGCTTTCAGCCTAATTACTGTCGAGAACCAAAAACTAGAACCAAATAAACCAAAAACCATATCGCCTCCGGCTCTATCGGGCAAGCCCGACATGAAGTTAGAAGCAAAAGCGGCAATTGATTATTTGAATTTAAAGATAGGGGCAAAATATCGCCACGCTGATTCCAATCTCAATTTCCTAATTGCCAGATTCAAAGAGGGCCATACGCTCAAAGACGTAACCGACGTGATCGATGCCAAGGCAAAGGAATGGCCGCCAGGTGATCCTCAATTCAAATACCTTCGGCCAGCTACCCTATTCAATGCTGAGAAATTCAATCAGTACATTGGTCAGGTAGGTATGGACGTATCAGGGGTTGGGGTTGATCCGGTAATGGCGCAACGTGAAGCGGAGCAAAGGCAAAGGCGCATTGATTTAGGGATTGATCCAGACCCTAGAGAAAAAACAGTGAGCGGCGAAGTTTTGAACGAATTAACTCCACTTGAGTACAGCCAACTTTCGGAGCATTGATATGATTAATTCAGATTTAGCAATACTCGACACCCTGATCACCGATCTTGATTCTTACTACCGGATACGTGTTCAGGCTACACCGGCAACCGTTAAATCTTATTTCAACACCTTAATCGATTACAGTGTTGACGAAGTTGCGGATGCCATCGAAGCACACAAGGCCGATGTAACCAAAGGCCATAGGCCACCTCTAGCCAGTGATCTGCTTTATCAGCTAGGGATTATGGCCGAACATAGGGCGACAGAGCGATCCTTAACGTCGTGGCGTGACGATCAGACAGAAGATAGGGGTAAGGTAACACCTATGCCGGAAAGCGTGCGTGACGCGCTCAAGGGGCTTTCTAATAAAGTAACGGTTTAACTAACGAGGATAGATGAAATGGATAAGCTAATCGAATTAAAACCATGCCCATTTTGCGGGAGTAAAGCTAACTTTATCAAAAGGCATATAGTTAACGGCTGTGATCAGCCAGAGGCTTTTGATGTTGTCTGCGAAGAATTAGATTGTCATATGGGTGATGGAGCTGATTATTATTTCACCTCCAAAGATGTTGCAGCGGAATCATGGAACAAGAGGATATAGATATGAGCGAAGAAATCAAAAAACGGCGACATGGTGATGAGTACAGTAGTTGGATTATTGCCCATGTTACCTGATCTAATAGATCAGGCAGAAAGCGATATGAGAAGGTGGAGTAAAATACAAAACAACTCTGAGTCAACTTACAATGAGGTTATTGAGGCCGGTATATGGTTAGCATACTACACCAGACGCTATCATTCTCTGCTAGAGGTGGCAGGCATAGGGCTGAATGATGAGTAACGACGATGTAATCAACAGCGCAGCCAGCCTACTTGTCCATATCAACAACGCTAAAGCTCTGTTCGCAGAACACAAGTACATTACCTACGCGCCGCCACGCATAGGTAAAGATCGGTCTATCTCACAGAACTCACTTTTGCATGTTTGGTTAACAGAGTACGCGGCATTCATTCTCGACAAGACAAAGAAAGCAGTAACGCCAGGTGAGCTAGACGGGATGAAACGTGCGGCCAAGGCTGGTTTTATTCGAGAGCATCCAGCCTGTAAGCAGTGGATGGTACATACCATTACCAATCCATTTACAAAAGAAACTAGAAGCGAGTACACCAGTTCAGCCAGTTACAAAAAAGGCGAAATGTTCCTGTTCTTAACTTACCTGCAAATGGTAGCGGCTGGCGATGGTTTGATATTAGAGAGCTGCGGCGAATTTGCAAAGAACCAACGCGAAAGCGAAGGAATATAAAATAAACACGCAAAATGGTTGTATTGTATAAATATGCGTGTATATTGAATAGCAAGACAAACGAAAACAACGAGGATACACCCATGTCTAACATGATTATGAAAAAGTGCCGACACTGCAATAAAATCACTGCACATGTGGCATAAAGCACCAGCCATATCCTACACCTTATCCTATCCGTTATTACGGTAGGTATTTGGGTTCCTATCTGGATTCTGGTGGCTATGAGTCACTCAGCATCAAAGCAGTGTAATGAGTGCGGTAAGGCTAGAGGGTTGTTTGAGTAACGCCTAAAGTAAGCGGCGGCGTAGCCGTCCGATTGACGACTTGTTAAACATTTGGTGACGAATGGACGGACTTTTTACAAATAAATCAGCAGCTAAAAATACTCACAAGAGCGCGGAGTGGTACACGCCTGCATGGATTTTTGAAGAGTTGGCGATAACTTTCGATCTGGATCCATCATCACCACACGATATGGAGACGGCGGTACCAGCTAAAACCAAGCTCACTGTGTTTGATGATGGGCTTAGCAAAGAGTGGCTCGGTCGGGTATGGCTTAATCCGCCGTATGGCAAAGAGACGCCTTTTTGGATCCGCAGAATGATAGCGCATGGTAACGGGGTAGCTCTCGTATTTAGCCGGACAGACGCAGCCTGGTGCCAGGAGGCAATGAAATCATGCGCATCTATGCTATTTCTAGGAGGGCGGATCCAGTTCATACCAGGCAAAGAAAACCAGCACAAACAAAGCCGAAGTGCTGCCGGTACCGTGATGTTCGCATTCGGAAATGAATGCTCGGAAGCTTTGGGGCGGATGAGCGATCGCGGAGTTTATTTAGAACGTAATGTTTAACGCTTTAGTTAAACCGTCGCGCTTTTTGCGGTCGGATTTTGAACGCCTTGTTATAAGGCGATTAAGGAGAAACAGGAATGAAAATTGAACTAAATTATGAGCAATCTACAGGGGCTATTACAGACAACAACGGCATTATGATTTGCATCTGGCCTGGACTAGAGCAACACGAAACAAAAGCACAAAACGGCAAAGGAGTGGAAGGAATTGTAAAGCTGAAGGATGCAGGTTTTACAACTGAAGATATTATTGCGCTGAAGAGTAGGGAAATAATTTAGCCATATAACGCAATTTAGTTAACCGGAGAGGAATAATGAGCGAAGCGAAGAGTGACGAATCCGAGTTAAACGCATTGTTATGCGTAGACACTATTGACCATGTGGATGATGTCAGCGACCCAATTAATGGCATGGCTAGAGCCAGAGTGTATTTTAAAAACGGGCATTCATTAAGTATTATAAGAGGACAATATTCCTATGGTGGTGATGAGGGGTTGTTTGAAATAATGCCTAGTGATGAAAAATTTATTGATGAAGAAGATAGCGGTGATTCTGTTGTTGGTTATTTAACAACTGAAAGAGTCCAATATTACATTGATAAAATTGGCGCTATTGGCGCATAACGCTTTAGTTGTGCAGCCTGCGGAAATTACATGAGGATTTTGGAAAATGAAAGAAGATAAGCAAACCGCCGAACCAGAAAAAACCGACGCAGTAGCAGGTCTGAACGAACGCCTTGTTATGTTGCCACCATACGTTGAACCGGAGCATAGACTATTAATTGAACAAGCAGAAGCAATGCTACGTGAGTATGAGGCTTTTTTGCTGAAAAAAATTAAGGCTGAATTATTTGAGTGTGGGTGGAATATTGAACCAAGCCCTAACGAGATTAGAAAGGCGGAAAGGCAATACCACGAAGATCCGGTGAGAGCGCACCTATTGAAGCAGCTAGTGAATATAAACGCTTTATGTGAAAAGCCGCGCTTTATGATTAAAGCAACATAACGCCCAATATTAAACCGCCGAGCTTGCGAGGTCGGCTTGAATTTCTTGTTAGGCGCTACGGCGCATGAGGTAAAAAATGAAGTTTTTAAACTTGGGTGTTGGTGTTGTTTTTGCCTATTTAGCATTAGCCGGTTTTGGTGGCAGCCCCATTGACGCTATTAACGGGATTATTGCTGGATTGAATATCGGCCTATTTTTAGGCGCCTAACGCCCGTTAATAAGCCGTGAGTGTAGCGAATCGGCTTGATGAACCTTGTTATATTAAATTAAGGAGAAGGTTTTGGAGCAACTAGCAATAGCAATAACCGGAGGTTTGGCAATTTGGCTTACACAGCAAAGCAAGGAGGCGTGGAAAAAATATGCCTGCTTGTTTGGGTTGGCGGGCCAGCCGTTTTGGTTTTATTCAGCGTATACCGCAGAGCAGTGGGGTATTTTAATGTTAACAATATTTTATACGTATAGCTGGTACTTGGGGCTAAAAAATAACTGGCTAGGCAGCAAGGCAATATAACGCCTTAATTAACTGGCGGCGAAGCCGTCCAAGCGAGGAACGAGCGATGTTGAATGACTTGTTATATGCAGGACAGATTAAAGAAGGCGACAAGCTGAAAGTCACTTACGAAGGCGAACGCATTTCTTATAACGCAGAGCAAATACTTAATGCAGGAACCGATAAAGAAGAGATAATTTTACACGTAGATAGTAATTTATATTTCATAACTTCAATGGCTATTGACGGTACATCATGGGCTAAAAATGTGCAAATTGAAGCCATATAACGCTTTAGCTAAATCGCGCAGCGTAGCGGAGTCGAATTTTAGCGCCTTGTTATACGGCGCAAAACTTGGAGACACGAAAATGAGCAAGAAACTTAAACTAACAAAGATCGCACTGGAAACCAAAAGCGGCAATGAGGTTGAGCTGACCATTACCGAAGCCAGGGAGCTGTACGAGCAGCTTGATTCGCTGTTTGGTGTTAAAGAAACTCATATCCCCTCTTGTCCAATTGTTATCGATCGGGATCGATGGCGACCACCGTTCAGCCCTTACTGGTATGACGCAGTACCAAAAAGCACAGACATAACAACACTATTCAATGATGCACAATGCAAGGTTGAGGGTAGTAGTGGGCTTTCTGTTTCATACTGCGGCGAAGCCGTATAACGCTTAAGTTAAAAGGCGGGCGCTTTTGCCCGTCCATTTTTCAACACCTTGTTATATGGCGGGATATGATTATGTATTTTAAAGGAAAGAGAGAGATTAAAGCTGAGGTAAAACGGCTAACAAAAAGTAACGATGAGCTAAGTGAACAAATAAACGATGCTAATGGCAATAATGCTGATTTACTTGATCGCGTAGCCGTTTTAGACAAAGAGGTGGACAGGATAAAAGAAGCGGCTTGCAAAATAGAAACAGAACGCAACAAATTAAAGAATATGGTTAGAGAGCAGACCGAGGCCGATTTACTAGTAAATGCCATGAAAGGGGTTGGCATAATAAAGGATGGCCCAGCTGTTAATTATGATGTTTTTTCAGAGCAAAGGAGGCTAGTAGAATTGCAAAGACAGGCGGCAACAATGAACACAACGATGCGTCAAGGTTTCGGTAGTTTAGGCGCTGGATTATTAGGAGTGGCAGCCATATAACAGCGGTAATAAGCGGCACACATTCCGCACTTTCCGCATATTAGGATATTAAAGCCAAAACATGGAAAATAACGAGGTAATACAGAATGATGAAACATGAAGCAATGCCTGACTTCAAAAGGCAGTTTGAGAAAGAGACCGGCATCAAGCTGGATTATAGAGTGATGGCGTACCTAGCCAATACAGAAGGTAAATATCCTATTTACGACAGGGCCACTGCTGTAGAGGTAATTGAGTTTCTTGAGGGGTATCTAAACAATTACATTGAAGCCAACAAGCATCAATACCCTGACTTCGATGGCTTTGTATTTAAGCCTAGAGTTGAGATGAAAAAGCTAAAGCATGGTACGCTTAAAGAATATATAGAAAATTACATTACGGAAGTTTTCCAGCGTAAAGTAACAGCCAAGAAGCACAAGCCGGTATTGAATAGGGGTGATGCAATGTTCCCCCACAACATCATCATGGCGGATAGTGACGCTAAACTAGCGACAGAGATTGGCAAAGGGAATCGCAGCAAAGGGGTGAGAATCGCGCTTCGAGCGTTTTCTGATGCTGAATAGGCTGCTATAATGGTTGTGCGCCTAGGCAATGCAGGCCGAAACATGGGAATTCAGTCACCCATTGGCGCAACACTTCGACTGATTAATCCGTGACTGGAGATTATTCAAATGCAATTAATCAAAAAGCTCGACATGCGTTTCCCGACAGAATTAAGCGCGCAAAAGCGTCGTTATGGTTTATTTCTTTGCTCAGATTGCACGACAAGCGTGGAAGTTGTTATTCATAGTGGGCTTAGAGCGAAATCATGCAAGCCGTGCGCTGCGATTGCTACTGGTAAGCGTTTCTCAAAACACGGAGGAACTGGCACTAGGTTATATAAAATATGGAAGGGTATGAATCAACGATGCAACAACGTAAACAACTCTGATTATAGTTGTTATGGCGGTCGTGGAATAAAAGTTTGTGATGAATGGATCAATTTCGACCTGTTCCGTGACTGGTCTTTAGCTAATGGTTATTTAGACAACCTTAAAATTGATCGTATTGATAACGATGGTGACTACTGCCCAGGCAATTGCAGGCTTACCACGCAGTCGGTTCAATCCAGAAACACTAGGCGATTAAGGGCTAATAATACAAGCGGTTATCGCGGAGTAAGCTTTGACAAGCCACAAAATAAATGGCGCGTTCAAATCAGTGTTGATAGCAAGGTGATCCATATCGGCTATTTTGAGAAAGCCCTAGAAGCCGCCAAAACCTATGACGCTTACGTCATCGACAATAACCTAGAGCACACTACAAACGGATTAATTAATTCTTTGGATAGACTGTGAAAGTACGAATAAAAAAGAGCAAGTACAATCATACGTGGTACGCCAAGATGCTTGGTAAAACCGTTGAAGTAGAAAGGGAATGCAGTGAGTTTTTTTGGGCTAGGGAGCCAGCGGGACATATCAATATCATCTTTAAGGACGATGTGGAGGTGATTAATGAAAACTAAAGCATTATGGATTATTTTGGCTGTTGCCGTTTCAGCGTTAAATATATTTGTTGATGGACAACTAGAATCTTTAGTTCTACTCGCTGTTACTGGTGCTTGTATTTTGTTTTACCACTTAGCGCGGATTGTAGAGCTACTTGAAGAGAGGGATAGTTAAATGACAATCAAACGAAGTGAAAAGTACGATGCTTATTATGATGATGATACTAATGAGTGGACTGAGCCGCAGTGCGGTAATCCAGGCTGTGAGTTTTGTGCGGATAGGCCAGATAAGCCGTTGGCTGACAAAATAGAGGATATAACTGAATGAAAACAATATTTGAATACGATAAAGAAACGGGCGCTATAACTGACAAAAACGGCCTAGTAAGCTATTTTAGCGGCATGGAGGGGTTTGATAAAGGAAGCGAAGGTATCCCAGTTCTTGAGCTTATAAAGCTTGGGGTTACGCCGGACGAAATCATTAAACTTAAAAACAACAATCTGTTCCATGAGCCGAACATATAGAAGCAAAGATTAAGGCCCGAATAGCGCGTAAGTCTATTGGCTACAATAGCGTCGAAAACGTATCCAGGGAAGGGCTGGAGGGGCAAACCATAATAACGAGACACAAAAAAGCCAGCGATTAAACTGGCTTAGATGCGATAAAAGTCTAATTGGCATATCTCAGCCGGTTGGGTTAAACTTCTATCTCGGTTGTTTACAAGACAACCTGTTTGACGAAGGACCGAACCTCCTAGCGTCAATGGCCGTTAGTATAATGCGCCAATCGTAAAAGATCAAAGCAAACATAGCCCTAGTTAGTGGCCGCCGTTCAAAAAAGCTGACAAAAAGCTGATAACACTAGACGGGACAACACCGCCAAACTGTCCGTTATCTATTTGAAGCCTGTTTACAGGACTAGGGGAGCTTAGTAATTTGACTACCTACGGGGATCAAATGAAAGGGCGGTAATAATCACTAAGGAGCCAAACCATGCCTGATATTTCAATGTGCGAAAACAAAGACTGCGAGCTATCCAAAACCTGCTATCGGTTTAACGCTACGCCAGGTTGCGTGCAGTCATATTCTATATTCAAGCCAGTCACTATCAAAGGCGTGGTTACGTGTGACTATTACATGAGGTCTAGTTATTTTAAGTATAACGATATACCAATCCGATCTAACATAGACACATAAAAAGCTACCGCTCTCTATATATGCGTGTATACTAAACCCATACACACAAAGACACTAACTAAAGAGAAACTAGAAAATGAAAAACGACAAATTCATCATTCTTACAGAAGATAACGCAACTCCAGAGCTTGTTGAAGAAGCGTTCAATAGCACAATGGGCCTTCATTATGATACGCACAGCAAGAAAGTCAGAGTGATGGTTAAAGAGTGCATAGACGCAACGCTGGCAGAGATGAGGCTTCAGAAATGAAGCCTTACAAGGCGGGTGATGTTGTTATGGTCGAGCTTCCTGGCGGCCTTTTTGAGGGAGCTATAAAAGAAGTTCTGGAGAATTACGGATTTAAGCACGAGCAAGAGACAAAATACCGCATCCAGTCAAACGAAATTGACACTATAACTAGCGCAAGATGTATCAAGAGGAACTAACGAGGCAAGAGAAAATGAAAGCAACCATCCGCAAGTTAGAGCAGCAATTGGCAGATCGAGATCGTCAAGTTCACAAGCTAACCCTAAAAGTTAACTCACTAGAAAACCTGATCCGATCTCAAGCTGAATGCCGCGAGACACACGAAGCAAGGGCTATAGTTGGCCCAAGACGCTGGGAGGATCAAATCCAATCTGAGAACGACGTAGAGCCATCTGAAAGCCCACTCTACCTATCAAGCATGGAAAGGGTAGACCTTAGCAATGGTGCCCGTAAGCGCATGTACGAAGCAAGGCGCAATCAATCTGATGCAGGGCTAACCAACGTATTTCCTTTAGAGGTTGATTAGCTATGGAAATTGACCGAGTAAACCGAGACACCAACGACTACTATAGCCAACTAGAAGAGTCTGAAGCAAAGCAAAGGAGCCTTATGAGCGATGAAGAGCGAGAGCAGGCGGAACAGGAACGTATTGATGAAATAACCGACCGGCTAATGGGCGGGGATGATTCAGATCTGCTGGCTGAGGTACTTAATGAAACCCCATGGTGCGTGAAACTCTTATCTCTTTTGTGCGAATGCGAGACAGATAAAACTATTGCAGATATGACCGAAAGAGAAATTATTACATTGGCTTTGGCAGCAAAGCGGCTTGTTGAATCGATACAGCATGAAGTCAAAAAAGGGGTTGAAGCGAATCAGTGGCGGTTTAGCTAATGTTCATCCGATAGAGGGATAGGGTTCTAAGATGCAACTAATCAAAAAGCTAGACATGCGATATGCAACCGCGACATCTAAGCAAAAGTCTAGGTATGGCCTTTTCCTCTGTCCGGTTTGCACGACAAGCTGCGAGGTTAGGATTCATAGCGGGCTTATATCGGAATCATGTAAGTCGTGTGTCAACATCACCCACGGCGGGGTCGGAACACGACTGTATAAAACATGGAGTAACATTAAGCAGCGCTGCAACAATGAAAACCATCGGTCTTATAAAAGCCACGGAGGGCGTGGAATCAAGATTTGTGATGAATGGTATGATTTCGCAGCGTTTCGTGGATGGGCTGAATCTAACGGCTACAACGACGACCTAACAATTGATCGAATCAACAATGACGGAAATTACGATCCTGATAATTGCAGGTTTACAACGCAATCTGTTCAACAGCGAAACAAAAGGATATTGATTGCAACCAACACCAGCGGATATCGCGGGGTTTTTTTTGACAAGTCAAGCAGCAAGTGGAAAGCAGAAATCACTGTAAATAGCAAGACCATCTATCTTGGTCGGCATAAAGATAAGCTAGAAGCAGCAAAAGCCTACGATCAATATGTGATTGATAATAATTTAGAGCACACCACCAACGGTTTAATCAAAAAAGACGAAAAAAGGGCATTACAAATGAGCGATCTAGAGGATTATCTACAAGGCATAAGGGATTGCAAAGACGGGATACCGCATACCGAAAAATCTAAACCGTACAACGATGGATACAGCCACCAGTACGAGGCCGAACAAAGAAAAACGCAAAAGACAATAACGGAACTTTACAATGGCAATAGAAAACTTAACTGATCCGCTATCAGCCAACCAGATAGACTTTAGAGTTCAGCGGATTAAGAAGAGCGGGTACGCAGTTATACTGGCTTACAAAGACGCTAGGGTTGACCAGCAACGCTTAGATGAGGCTGTAGGGCCGACAAACTGGCAGCGCAGGCACACAAACGGCAACCATAATTGCGTGGTATCGATATGGTGCGATGAAAAAAAAGAGTGGGTGCAGAAAGAAGATACTGGCACAGAATCAAATACCGAGGCAGCTAAAGGGCTGGCTAGTGACTCATTCAAGCGGGCTTGCTTTAATTGGGGTATAGGTAGGGAGCTTTACGACTACCCAGTTATAGAGTTGAAGCTAAAAGACAACGAATGGTACATGGACGGCAATAAGAAGCCTAAGCAGTCATACGACCTAAAGTTGAAGGAATGGCACTGGTATTCAGAGTTCACAGAAAACAAATTAAACTGGCTGGCCGCAAAAGATACTACTGGGATGGTTCGGTTTCAGTGGGGGCAGCGAAAACCAAAAGGGGAAGAAGTAAAATGAATTTACGCGAACTAACACAAGAGCAGCAGGGCATATTGGAGCTGGTCGAAAACACCGATCTAACCATGCAGGATGTTGATGATCATTTGAGTGGTATATCAGAGGCTCGTGATAAGAAGATCGAATCATGTGCTTTTGTGATCAACTGCCTTGAATCTGACTCTGTAGTAATCAAAGCTGAAATTGACAGGCTTAAAGAGCTATCAGACTCTAAAGAAAAAGCCGTGCTAAGAACTAAGGAATGGCTTGTGATGAATATGGAGGATGGAGAAAAGCACGAATTTGATTTATTCAAAGTTTCTAGGGTGAAAGGCCGACAGGTTGTGACGATCACAGACGAAAAGAAACTAGGTAAATTCACTAACGAAAAAATAGTTAAATCTATCGATAAGCGCGCATTGCTTGAAGCGTTAAAGGCTGGCAGTGTAGACGGGGCGGAACTTGGTGTAAGTAAACCTAGCTTAAGGATTAAGTAATGACCTATACCGACGTATTTAATATTGATAAGCCAGTTTGCCCTTATTGCAGGCGAGTGCATACACCAGGCCCAATGACCCCAAATAGACGGCATGAGCTTGAATGCGGGGAGTGTGGTCACAAGTTCTACGGTAAGCGAGGGGTAAGGACAGAGCATACCAGCGGCGCATATCACACGGCACCCTGTTGTGAGCTTAACGGATACCCACACGATATGATTACAAAAACAAGCATGGGCAATAGTTATACATTTTGCTCTATTTGTGATAAAGAATATTAAATAACGAGGAGTATCAGCAATGAAAGAATTTATCACTATGGTTTTAGGCGCTGGATCACTTATATGGCTTTTTTGCTTGCTGTTTTTGATTGGCCCTGTATTGCTATTATGGTCAATTAATAGCCTTGCAGAATTAGGAGGCTCTAAATTTTATATTGATCATAGCTTGTGGAGTTACTGGGTTGCGGTTATTTTTCTTATTCTAGTGCGCGGTGGATCAACGAGTAACTAGGAGGAATAGTAATGGCAGTAGACAGTGAAGAGATTAAAAAACAAACAGCAGAGTTTGAAGCCAAAGGCGGCAAGATTGAAAAGGTAGGCAGTACAGAGATCAAAGAGGTACTACCACCTGATGTTCAGCGTAGGCTAGATAAAATGAACGGTGGCCCTATATCTGCCGAAGAGAAAAAGAAGATGGCTGAAAAGTCACGATCTCGCGGTGGTCGCGCAGCCAGAGACTCAAAACGACAAAGCAAATCATAAATAACGAGGGAAATAACATGCAAAACAACAACGCACCATTAGACAAAGGCCGTGTAGCGGTAATTGCTGAAAAGTACCAGACCAGCCAGACAGGGCAAAACGGACAGCCAGCAATGAAAAATCGATATGCGACCGTTGGCAGAGCTACGCTATGGCCTGCTCGACAGGGATCAAGCGCACCAAATGTAGAGGTTGAAATTGACGTTATGCCATTAGGTCATACCGGCCCTGTAAAAATGTATGTTTTTTGGAACTCGGAAAATACCAAGAATCAACCGGCGCAAGGTCAGCAGCAGGGCAGCTATCAACAAAACCAAGCACCAAATCAATTTGATGACGACATTGCATTCTGATGGAGATAATGTGGCCGAGGCACTACGCGCTACAGTGCCTTAAACTAAAATCAAGAGAAGAGCGCCGGAACTATATCGAAACGCAGGTTCCGGCAAAGGATCGGGCGGCGGTGATGATACATGTAGAACGGGCGTTTATTGCCAAGAAGTATAGGGCGCATGATGATTTATAACGCCCAATATTAAACCGCCGAGGTACGAGGTCGGCTTGAATTTCTTGTTAGCTGTGGAGGCTACGATAATGAAAATACCAAAAGGAAAAACCATAGCGCAATTAACTAGGGATATACATCAAACTGAGCTGAAGGAGTTTGATGCCGGATATATTGATGGCTACACGAAAGGAGGGGATTCAAGAACATGTGCAATATTTGTTCGTATAAGTGACGGCATGATTGATATGGTTCCTATCTATTACTTGAAGGCGCTTTTAGACAGCTAACGCTTCAGCTAAATCGCGCAGCGTAGCGGAGTCGAATTTCAGCGCCCTTGTTATAGGTGACTTATGGAGTATTTTGAAAGACCAAGAAAGAACGGATCTGCGCAAAAAGCGTGGGATAAATACTGTGAAGAACACCATCAAGAACCTAAATACATATACTACTCGCCTTCTTACCAGTATCAATATAAGGGATGGATTTGTGAGTGGTTTATGCCTGGCGACATTATGGCTCACATAGGGTACGGCGCAGCGATGAAACACACGTTTTATATGAGCGCTGACCTATAACAGCGGTAATAAGCGGCACACATTCCGCACTTTCCGCACTTTCCGCATATTAGGATATTAAAGGGTAAACATGGACAATAAGCATTAAACGGGGACGGCTACCCTCGTCCGTGAATGTAGCCAATTAATTAACTAAGAGGATATTGAAATGGAAATGCTTTATGAGATAAGCCAAACAATATTTGTGCTATCTATTCTTCTATCAATAAGAGGCCGTGTAACTGAAAAACATTCTGAAAGGGCGCTTTATTATATATTTAGCCAAGAAAATTGGAGAGAGCTAGACGAGAAATACAAACCTTCAGATAACTTTATCAATAATGCGCTCAACTTGAGAAAGTGGACATATAAACAAATGGTCCCTGGACTGTAGAAACAAATAATGCCAAAACTAAAGTGCAAAGGTTGCCCTGACCGCTTTGATCGTGACGTTATGATTAAGGTTCAGCTTAACTGGTTTCATAGCTTTGAATGCGCCTCTCAGTACGGCCAGAGGCTTTCACGCAAAAAGGCTGCCAATGACGCCATGAGGAACGCAAAAGCCCTGAGATCAAAGCAGAGGGACGATAAGGAGCGGGTTAAGCGCAGGCAGGACTGGCTAAACCAATATCAAAAGCTTGTGAATCAGTGGGTAGTACATGTCCGAGATAAGAATCTTGGGTGTTGCACTTGCGGGAAAACTAGCCAGTCCGTTAAGTATGATGCTGGCCACATGATTAGCAGGGGCAGTAGCCCCGAACTAAGGTTTGAACTTACCAATATTCACAAGCAATGCTCAGTTGAATGCAATCAGCACGGCTCTGGCAAGCGTAAGGAGTACGAGCTATTCATCATAGATAAGTACGGCCAGGATCACTTAGACTGGCTGAACGGGCCGCATAAACCATTAAAAGAGCAATTACCGCACTACACCGACATTAAAAACGAGATCGTCCGATTTAGAAAGATTCTAAGGGATGCTGGATTAAAGCCATACTGTTAAATAAGACCGGCCATCACTATTAACGAGGAAATAGATCAGGCCGGAATATCCCGCTATCCCGCTATTGCGCTAATGCTGAATTTTGTTAAATGCGCGGCAGCTTACGGAACTAGATACCCATGACACCAAGATACATGAACATCTAGCACAGATAGCTGTTTAGCTGCGGCTGTTTCTGTCTCAACGTACGTCCTTGGCTGCAACACCTCAGCGGTCGGGATGTTTGTTGTTATTGTCTGCTCATCGGAGAAATTATAAATACCGTCCCCCATATTATTACTAGAGATAGCGGCCTCTCCGATGTTGAAAATAACCTCATCATTAGTAACCACAATGCTCATCCAAAAAACACGACCAAATGTCACCGATACGGCTGTGCCCGCCGTCTCTACCCCGCCAGCTTTTACTCGCGGAGTGATGGTTCCGGCAGTTACGTCTGACTCAAACAGAATATAGTTGTTTGAGTCCCTATAGAACCCAAACTGGTATTTTGTATCCGCCGTTTCACTTAGATATGCAGTGCAGTGGTATATCGGGTCATGGCCTGTACGCAGTGCTGTATCCTGCCATCTCATATCCATGCTATCTGTAGCAGTAGTAAGGGTAGTGAGTATACACCTCATTCCTGCGTAAGCCTTTGCGGATGATCCGTACTCAATAGCTTGAAAAGCTGTAGTCCCAGTTCCATTGACTAATGTCTCGTTACCCAGCTTACCTGCCATGAAATCATCACGGTACTCACCGCGACCACGTAGCCCAACAAGATTATTCCGGTAATCATTAAACTTCAGTATTGTTCGTTTGTTCTCGTAGGCAGCAACGTCTTGCCCGCGAATCCGGTTGTTATAGCCCTCATCAATAAGCTCATCATTAAATAGTCCAATAGGCGAGGTTACTTCGTTGAAGTCGCCTTTAAATATAACAGCAACTCTATCCCACAATTGCCCGTCAACTTTTGCTCCCGTATTAAGCTGTACTGTTGCGCCATTAAGATTATCTTCTAGGATTACACTAGAGTAGACGTTCCCCTGGATGGTCTCGGTGGTATCTGCTTCATAGATCGAGTAAACAGGGTCGTGAGTGATTAGCCCATTCACAACATTACCATTACAATACTTACCGGCCCCCGCAGTCATAGCTACGGCTTTATTGCCCCAGTACACACTGACATCTGTAGCGTTGCATTCTTGAATATAGAACAGCGTAGCGTCAAATAGCACACTGTCTCCAGCTCCGCCCGATGCGTGCTCTATAACTGCGCTTTTCAACCACGTTCGGTACTGCCCCCCTCTGATATTTGCAACAGGCTTTAAAGTTGAAACCACGCTTGTGTAGGTAATGCCACTAGTCAGCGCATCTAGGTTTTTCAATTGACCGCCTTCGTTTACGTGGAACATATCAACGTCAACTAATGGAATTACGCCCACGTTAGTCAAATCAAGTGTAGTGTGCTTTGTTACGGTTACTGTTGAGCTAAGTCCTATCTGATCGCACCCTTCCGCTGTAAGCTCGTTTTTAGCTGCTATTGCTGCTGTAATCGCTGCTGCTGCATCTGTTCCATCACCGGGGTAGCCGAATTCTTTGATGTTTACAACTGAATTAAAAATACGCTTGCATTGCAAAGCTAGTGTGTCGTGATCAAACAAAGCTCCCAGATTATCCGCCGTACCACCAACGGCCACCATTTCAAATATAAGAACCCCTGCATCATTACCTGTATCGTAATCAGCACACTGGTAATAATCCCCGATAGTGGCCGTTGTATCTGCTGTCATAACTGCAACTGTGGCAACCAGGATAGGCGTTGCCGATACCGAGGTAATAAACGGATCAATATCGTCAATCTCTTTATACGCATTTGCAAATGTATTTGCATCGGCATCGGTTGAGTTGCGATAGATTACTAATTTATATTTTTGGTCAATGTACGGTATTAAATAACCACCTGAGCCGTTTATCGGCATCCCGTCGGTGTCTAGCTGGCACTTATCAAGTGTGGTGCCGCCCGTGCTATCAGTAGCCATTACAATTGGCGTAGTAGTTCCAGCGGCGTAAAACTTCAGGTAGTAGCTACTCGCGTCTACGTCATCTTCGCTGTATTGTATAAATGTTCCGCTGATCGGTGACCATGCCATGCCTACTCTTCCCCTGCTGTTGCGTCAATTGCTGCGCCTGCTGTACCAAGCCCTATTGCCTGCCTTACTACCGACCCTTCAAAAGGAACCGATAACCGTGACGGCTTGGCCCTAGTAGCTAGTCGGCCTGCTCTGTCGGTCTTTAGAACTCCGAAAACCCCACCAGCTACCGGAAAGCCTGTCATCTGTTTTTCTAGCTCTAGAACCGCTTTAGCCGAAGGCCCAAAGCCTTGGCCAACCATTTTTCTAGGCTCTCTGAACTTCGCTACTCGCTCCATGTTTTTTAGGAATTTAATTTCATCTGGAGAAAATAGAATCTCAAGTTTAAGATCCCCAACCGCTGAGATTGCTTTGCCTATCTTATCCCTGCTTAATGACTGAAATCCGCTACCATCTTCCGGCCCAATGAACGACCGCTCTTTAATTTTCTGCAATACATCAGCGCGCAGATCATTCCATGCCGCCTTTCCATGCCCTTCTGTGGTTATATAGTCTTTTAGTTGCTGAAGGTCGGTTGATTTCCAGTTCTTGGTAAATACCACATTATTTGTAAATACTTCAGGATTCACTGAGTCTTTATTTTCTAGCATGTCACGAACAATATTCTTTTTTCGTGAATCGAATTTTGATATTTTGGCCCTGGTTAATTCTGTTTCAAAGCTATGCTTTGCTGATCTGGCTTGATCAAACATATCATCGCCAACAGCAGCGAAAACGTCATCGTCTAATGCGTCTTTCATCTGCCTAAGAACTGCGTTTTTAATATCCCCACCAGATATATTTTGATCGTACAGTTCATTCATTAACTGCCTGATTTGCGTCTCAGTTTGCTCTATGCTTATCCGTCCTGTAGGGATTATATTATCATCCAACAGTCCTTTCTCTTGCATCGTTCCGAATACAGCGCGGATATTGCCACCGGCCCTATCGTTCAATGGAGCTAGTTCTTTGATCTTTTTAGATAGGTTGTCAAACCTAACCACCTTGTCGCCAGGGGCTAACTCACGGGCCTCTTTGTATAGTCTGCCGATTTCAGCATCCAAGACGTTAGCTTTGTTCAATAGCGATTCGTTTACGCTTGATACAGGAGCAAAAGGGTTTCCGGCGGTTTCCTCAATGGCATTATCAAATCTTGATGTTAATACCCTGTCCTGAGCAGCTAGTCGCTTCTCGACCCGTCCTGAGCTTTTGAGAGCCTCTTGCTGCAAGGCAAAATCATCTACTGATCTGGTTATTTGCGCCCTTGTTGGCCCTGCGTCTCCTACCAGTCCCTGTGATTCTAAAAACGATTTTCGCGCTGCTGCCTCTGGATCGACCGCCTGCCTACGGAGATCTTTGATAGAATCATCTACAACGTCCTGAAACTCTAACCCTTCTGATCTAAGCGCTGCAAGAAATTCATCAGAAGGATTGCCAGCCGCATCAATCACGGCTCCTTTCGGCGATTTGCCTGTTATCCTACGAAAGACTTTACCGCCCACGCGACCAAGCACAGGGACACCCAGCTCCATAGCACCCGCGATAGTGCTTCCGATACCTGCCGCAATAATTTGATTCTCAACACTACCGCCTGCTCCTCTTGTTATTATTTGGCCTTCTGCGCCGCCTAGAAGCGCCGTACCAGCAACCCTTAGCGGGGTCGATACTATGCCAGCCACCCCCAGTCCAGGCGCTATAAACGGCGCTGCTTCGCCTGCGACCTCTCCGACTGTAGTAGCTGTCGGGAAAGCAGTCTCTAACTGTTGCTTTGCTTCAATCTCGCGAGCATCCGGCTGATCCATCACGCCTACGCCGCGCATCACATTAGTAAGGCCACCACCCGCCGCTATAAACGCCGCATCTAGCGGACTCATATTCTCGATCTGTTCTCTCTGGGCGGCTGGTAATGACGCTATAAACTGGTCGCGATCACTTATCCGCTGCTGTTGGGCTTGTTGCGCTCTCGCAGCTCTTGGGCTTCCGGCTGTTTTGGGTAGAGCTATATCCCCGCTCTCTACCAGCGCATTGAATATAGCCATATTCTTGGCCGGCAGCTCGCCTTGTCGATTAGCGTCTGCTATTTCTTGGAATGCTGCCAGCTTTTCTTGTGGGGTTGGCATCAGCCTATTCCGTCAGTAGGTCTATAGCTGCTTGCGACATAATAGGAGGTTTCGCAGGATCAGCTTCGTTGTTGCTGCCTTCTACAGCAGGAACATTTAATTTAGCTCTAACAATCGCGTCAATATTAGAAAGCTGAGAAACTCTCGCTTTTGGCGTGGTGTGTCGACTTGGAATCATACCTAACAATAGCTCTTGGTCTTTGTCGGTAAAAACACCTTCACCGACTGCTCTGAATATTTGTTTCAGTATCGGAGCCATAGAAGCAATTGCTCCATTTGCTATTTGAGCGTTTGACGTTAACGCTGGAATCCAGCCAGCTCCAGGGCCAGTTATTGTGCCTCCGAGCGCCTCAGTCAGTCCGGTAATTGCTGTTTCATATATCCTTAAAGCCGCCTTGTTGTTTCTTTGCTCCCCAATAAGATCGCCGGCTCGTTTAGCCTCAGCGACCGACGCAACAACAGCGGCCTCTACCTCTGGCTTTAACTCAAGCTGGGATGATAGTTTGGCAGTCTCTACCTCTGCGGCTTTTCGTGCAGCAATAACCGCCTCTGATTCTGCAACCTCTTCTGTCGTACCTTCTTCCGCTATTGTCTGTGCTGCTGATCCTACAGCCCTAGGGTCTAATCCTAGATTTATACGCCTTGCTTCTTCTTTTTCCTCTTCCGATAAATTAGCTATCTTCGATTCAAAATCTCGCTGGGAAGCGCTTTTACCTACACCAAACAACCCCTGCTTCTCAGCAATATCCACAATAGATTGCATCTGCTTGGTGACTTGATGAATTCTTTGTGGATCGCCTGATTCCAAAGCCTCTGCTACTGCTACGGTGTCGGATAGGTCTGTGCGACCCTCTGATACTAATCTTTGTGAGCGTCTATCCACGGCTTCGACAGCGCCTTGAATATCGATATTGTCTCCGGTCAGGAATGGCAAAACCTCCATCGCTCCGGTTGCCATAGATATAGCTTCACGCTTGCGCTCTGCATCAATTGCGGCTTGATCGCCTAGCTCTACTTGTTGTTGGGCTTGTGATTCAAGAAGGCTTTTGCGGATAGGTTTAAATTCGCGCTCCTGGTTCATCTGGTCGAGCATAGAACGAACTTGGAGTCCTTGAACGCCGCCTTCAGCCAGCGCAGACAATTGGCCTGTTGTTTGGCCTGATAATATGATGTTTTCGTTTAGCGCCATGATAGCTCCTATAGAATCGCGCCAGCGGTCATTCCAGCAACCTGTAGAAGATCTCTGGTCGCCGCTGCGCCAGCATTAGCCGAACCAACCACGCCCGCTGATTCTGCATTGGCTATTTGGGTCATAAGGTCGGATACGCTTGTAGCTGTGTTTTGTGTAGCTGTTCCGGTTCTGGCCGCTGCATTAGCACCGATGGTAGAAAGGCTTTGAAGGTTGCCGATGTCCTGTTGCGCGAACTGATTACCCAATAACAGCATGTTACGGGTTAATGCGTCATCTGTACCGCCTGAACCAACTTTGCCCCGCGCAGCAGCCGAGTTTAGTAGGCGTTGCTCCTGTTGTTCTGCCAAGGCAGTATAAAAAGGATTGTTTAATACTCGCTCTGAGGGATCGTTAATGGCTTGCTGCAATAACGGTATAGACTCTGTGCCAGCTTCACGGAAGGTCTGTAGATCGCCTCTGGTAGTCTCTAAAGCTCTTTCCTGAAACGCGATAGCCTCTGTTCCGGCCTGCGCTTGGATGTTTGCAGCTTGTTGCGCCGCCTGTTCTCCAGCCTCAATGCCTAGCGGATCTTTGATGATACCAAGAGATCCAACCTCAATAACCTTGCTTGCTGCTTTAGCCATTAGCCATCTCCTCCCGCGTGATACCCATCAAAACACGATCATAGACCCTAGTTTCTGAATATCTAAAGCTTTGCCGGTCTATTCCTTCCACTTTCCCGCCTGCTTCTATCACTGATTCAATGGTGGCTTTGAATATCGTTGGTATTAATGCGTTCAATTTTACAGCATAAGGCGGCATATTGCCCACAAACCATTTAAAGATAGATTTTATCATGCTGACGTAGTGTTCTTTGTGCTCTCGTAGAATGTACGGGTGACACTGAACCATTGTGCCTGTAACTACGTGCAAGCTTGCTAGGCCGACTTTAGCGCCATCTACGATATAGGATAACCAAAGCTCTCTACCGCATACCTCCGGCTCTATAGGGCCAGCGCCATACTCAGCCGCGTATCGATATATCTCGGGCTTGTTCATAAACTCTCGAATATACTCTTCGCTGCGCTCTGGTTGAATGCTTTGCATCATGTCTCTGTGGTGCCTGATACAATCACGTTAATTACATCGGCTGTGCCAGCCTTGCCGCTTAACTTCATGCTGTTATCGATAACCTGTCCAATCAGATCTGAGGGTCTTAGCCCTGAGTTAGCCGGGATAGTTTTAACGAAGGCATGATTGCCGCCTGATCCTGTGGTGCCTGTGGTCGCAGTCAGAACAAGCCATAGCGTGACCTCTACTGCACTCGACGATGTATTAAACAAAAGCATTGATCCGATAAACTTTTTCTCACTTGATCCAGCAGAAATGAGCGTTTCTTCTGAGCTATTAAGCTGATCTTCAATCGTGAAATTGGATAACTTGGTAGGCATTATTACTTGACCTCTCTGCCAACTAATACTGTTTTAAAATCTATTAGTCCGGTTAGATCATCGTTGATTATAACAACCAGTTCATCGCCATCCGGCTCACTAAGCCTTACCCAATCCGCAAACTCTAACCTGAGGTGTAGCATAGTATTTGTTCCATCGCTTGCCACCGACATAATCCTGGCACCGCCCAAAACTGTATCGCCCAACCCTTTGACGTTGCCTGAGGTTAGAACCTCGCCAAACACTTGTCGCTGGAATGTAATGCCTGTGGTTAGCTGCGGAACTCCCAAAAACTGATCATAGGATAGATTGGTCATAGTGGCGTTTTCTGTCGCGCCTGCTACGGTCGTAATGCCTGTGTAAGCATCAACCATCAGTATGTCTAATCGGTTGTACTCGAACACTTCACCCAAGCTTAGGTTTGTGCTGTAAATTATCCCGCCGCCCTCTCGAAGATCAATTTCATCTAAATAAAAAGCAGGAGGAGTTCCGGTTGCGGTTATAGTAATCAGTAGTTCATCAATTGCACTTGTTGCCTCAAAAACTGAGACGGGGATCTGGAACGACTGCCAGACATTTAGAAGACTTGGGTCAATATAATCGCCAATATTTATAGAAATCCCTGACTGAACTCCAGCAAGCCTACCACTGAAATCAATTGTGTTTTTTGTTGAGTTGTATGTAGTTAAATAAACTTTCCCCGTCATAATGGTGTAGTTTGTAGCAGTTAACGGGGTTGATCTTGTTATAACCGCCTGATCGCCATTACTAACAGCGGTTGCGTCAATTGATTTTGTCCCGCTTGCTGCCTGTGCTGTGCTTGCAAAGTCCCACGTTCCAGATAATGCCGTTGCCGTCCACAATACTGAGTCTGTACCATCGTGGATGCCTTCGGTTGCTCCAGAAGCCGCCCCATTGATATTCATCAACGGCGAACCGTTAGAGTCCACCATAAACCTGCTTTGTGGCTCATACTTAGTAGCTGGAGACGTGCCTACCTGTAGCCTGCCATCAACTACATCAGCGGTTCCGCCTTTGCGCCCAGCTAACAAAAACTGGAACACTACAGGTCATCCGCAGGCGGTAGCTCAATAAACGAAACCACTCCGCTCAACTCACCTGTTGCAGCTTCAAACCTGATAGCAATTGATTTACCTTGTGGGATTACAATTTTAGATGATGTAGATAGATGGAACATTTTATCAACTGTATCCAAATCCATAAAAAACAGCACACCGTCATTGGTTAGCCCTGTGGTATCGGTATCGCTTTTTATGATTGCGTCAATTGTTGGCGATGTTCCAATATTCCTTGATACTGGGGCAAGATCTGCCCCCGCTGTAAATGACGGCGTTCCTGATACCGCATCTATAAATATCCGGCTTGCCGTTGTAGATACCGCCATTCTAAAATCAGAAACAGCTATCTCAGCGCTTCCTGTGTTGTTAAAGTAAAAAACATAATCGCCCGCACCAATTGGGTTAACGTCAAAAAACGATACGCTCCATACCTTGCCAGTGTGGTGATTTACATGCTGATCGACAGGCTGACCTATGGATGATACTTTGCCTCGATGCTCAGAAGTAACATCCATTGGATTGTTGTTAATGCCGCGTACTTGTGTCATGTCAATTTCTCCGCTGAATCAATGACTGATAATGGATCTTCATTTGCCGCCTCACTAATGAGTATGATCAATGATTTTAATAGTGTGTTTTGCTCTTCTAGCAGATCTTCAATGTATGATTCGTGGGTCGTGTCATCAGGCTTGAAACTCATTTTGCCACCCACTCATCAGAATCTATAAAATAGTAGAACTCTATCGCCGTTCCTTCGCGGCTTAACTCTCCAGTCGATGATCCGTTAATAGTCTTACCGTTTCCGTTCAACTTAATCCTTGACCCGTCACCGTTCCTGATCATTATTATATCATTTTCCTGCGGGTATTCCGGAAAGGTTATGGTTGCGCCGGTTGTAGCGTTAACGAAGTCAAAAGGTAGTGCGGTATAGTCTGTCGACTCTGTGGTTGCCCTGAATTGTCCAGTGGTGCTTGGTTGCCACTGGAATAGGTTTGATACATTGTCGAGATCTTGTTCTGTAATGTCCCATGGGAATAGTTCGCGGGTTGCCTCGGCTGCGATCTCATCATTACCACCGCCTGACCTAACCCACATATCATGCGCCCAGCGGGTGAAATACTCGAAGAATGCTCGGGTTTCTTTGTCCTTTCTTAATTCTGGCGGGATAGGGTGTAGAAACGGGTCAACTCTTACAGCCATCAGTAGCCTGCCTCCCTAATTTCAATAGATGCGTTATGGATCGATACAAACACCGGATCACTAATCCTTACTTTGATAACGATCTCATAAGCCGATGCCATGTTGTACCATGTTACCTTCTCGCGGCTTTGGCCTGTTCTACCGATCTCCACCGCTGATTCAGGCCCAAATGATTTACCACCATCTAATGACGCGGAGAACATCGCTACAGGATTCACCCCTTGCCCTGTTATTAATCCAACGCCCGTTTCCATTACTAGGGTAAACGAGGACATTTCTATTCTGTTTCCAACTCCGCTAATGATCGGAGGGCTGACCCTTTCGTTAATTATCACGTCGCCGTTGTCGGTGTAGGTGTCTGCGTCCAGCTCTAAGACGCTACCCCCCGCCGCTATCAGCTTTTTGCCGTATGCCTCTGCGTATGACGTGCCAATATATTGACCTTCATTGGCCCCGGTTGATAGCTCAAACCACGCACTGGCCTCCTCGTTATAGGCCCATGTCTTGCCATCGGTAGGGAATGCAAGGACATAGAACTCCATCCCTTCAATCCTAACGATAAAGGCTCTGGCATCTGTAGTGGTGTAGGTTGCAAACTCTGCCGATATTGCAGGTGGTGTTATCGGGTCTGGTTGGGTTGCGCTGAATTTATACACTACTGAGTCAATGCCAAGGAAATAAACGTATTCTGGCGTGCTGGCTACAGAGTATGGAGAATCCATACCTATATTCATCGTGCCGCCTTGAACGCGATCGAATGGCGGGTTTCCTGTATCTGAATTATACCAAGTCTCTACGCTACTTCTGTCACCAAACAGATACAGCCTTTCGTTGAACGTGAATACTCTAATTGTGTCGTCTGGAGCGCTTTCTGCTGTCGCAAAATTATTAGATGCTATCGATCCAGGCACTCCAACATCGGAGGTCTGAAACTGTCCGGCTGTTGAATCGTTGATCATTTGCTGGTTTAGGTATGCTACAGAATTACCAGGTTTTAGATCAACGTCGGTTAGCTCTGATAATACCCCGCCGGTAACGAGATAGTCTTTTGACCCTGTAGCAATTCGCATGGTGTAACCGTCATCAGCGAATATGCAAGGATTTATGCCGTCAATGGTTCCGAGTGATGTCTGTACGCCTTGCCCTGTGATGCCGTAGAGGGTTTGGTCTGTTACCTTATACAACGTACCGGCGAATACGTGCAGCCCTCTATCCAATCTGCGCGTATCATCAACAGACCATGCTTTTGATCCATACCATGACGTTATTGCGCTTTGGGATTTTCCGCTGGGTACAAACTCGGGGATCAGATTCATTGTCTTTTGTGCCGACAATGATCTAGACCTGTGGGTATAGGATGCCCCTGTAAAATTGACTGGGACTTGTTTGAAAGGCATTATTCCACCCTGCTAAACGGTATAGCCTTGGTTTCTAATTACTGGCGAAGGGCCATACCTGCCTTCTCTTGCTGCTTGGTTTGCGCCAATTATAGCGCTGATAAAATCATCATAAGCACCTGACGCGCTTTCTGTGTCCTTGGCCCATCGGTATAGCGCCCACAAACTCCCCGCAAGGTAAATAGACGGGTAATTGGTTAATATATCGTTTGTCGTGTTTGATGATGATAGCGCTGTTGGTGTAGCCATGTACTGCATGGATAGATTGTATTCAATATCAGCGGGGCAATTAAATTCTAGCTGACTTGTTACCGTAAACATTGAAGGGCAGCCGCTAAATGGCGATACTCCCAATGCCTCAGGGGTTTTATAAGATAACGGATATTGAATAGCGTTTGTTGTGGTGTCATCTATCAGTAGCCGCCGCATCGATGTGAACCCATCTGGCAGAGGTACAAATCTTGAGTCAATCGTCATTGAAGCTGTGGATCGGGTTTCTTGCTCACGGACTATCAGCGCCTCAACCCTATTGTTAAACATTTCCTGTTCAGCTAACGCTATGAAATCATCCAGCTTGTCGGCTACATCTTCACGGTGCGACCATTCGACAATAGACGCTTTCAGGTTGCTGTAGGTATCAAGGGCCACAATTAATCCTTTTTATCCTTATACATCAAGCCAGGTATCTCCAAAGGAACATACCCGCCTAAATCCAAAGGCTTTGAGTTCTTCCTGACTACTTCCATCCAGTTAGAACTAAATTCAGATTTAGAGCAATCAAACGGCTCTCCCCCTGGCTTTCTATACTCACCGCCAAAGAATCCCCGCTTAATTGCTCTAACCTTCATTTCAGTTACCCGATGGTTACGTTATCAGCATAAGAAACATACTGAGAAACATCACTCAGCGGCGCTATCCAAGCGTCAACCGTAATAGTCGGGGTAGTTCCAGCCAAGGTGTAACGAACGCCGATAAAATCACCGGCCTCGCCTGTAGTAGTTGGCGGGATAGGAATAGCGAACACGAACCCAGCAACCAGTAAATCAGCATCCTGTGCGGGCGCTCCTGGTGTGCCTGATTCAAATATTCGCCGCCCCATCAACTGAGCGCCGGTAGACTGCGCGGCGTTGGTTGCGTACTCAACATCAAAGGTGTAATCCTCATCACCTGTGGTTTGATCCGCCGTAACACCTACCGAGAACACTACAGCCATAGGCGTACCGTTACCAATCCCAGCAACTACTTCAAGATCGACTACGTTAGTGCCGACCGCTGTAGCGGTTAGCGCTTGCGCGTCTGACAGTTTTAAAAGCTTATCAATATACATATTGCTTCTCCTTAAACCACTCGGGCTTCGGCAACGGTTAGAACGTCTTGAAGACGAACAGGAATACCCAAAAACATCATTTGATGAATTGAACGCCCAAACTGATTGATAGCTGGCTCGATAGTCACCGCGCTATTGCTCTTATCTAGCGCAGCAACGCGCAAGTGAGAAGCAAGGGTGCGGTTAACATAAAACGCAGCGTTAACGGAATCAATCGATGGTATGTGATCAATTGCGCGTGACATCAGCTTAATTACTGCTGTAGCCGCAGAAGCCGCCTGCGTGCCTGTAGCGCCGATAAGATCAGAATTGTCAATATTGGCAATCCGTACACCATACTGCCAGTTTGCCACAACTAAACCTTTATCCAACTGGAAAAGGTCTTTGTATGCGCGGAAAGGATTACCGTCTGCGTCATCAACGTCATCAACGCCAAGATCTTGATGATCAATACCGACGTTAGAGCCTTTAGGGAATATGCCGTGAATAGCATTATCACCCCAACCAATTAGCCATACCGACATATTATCAGTGCTAGTACCGCCAGCGTCGATAATATTATCTGCATTAGCGGCTGATAGATCATTGTAACGGTTAGACAATCCCACGTACTCTTCTGGGTTTGCCGCAGAACCGTAGAACATTGTAGTGGCATCGGTCTGAGACATGCCTTCAACGTGCGCTCTAGCTTGCTGCAAGCGATACGCTACCGAATCATTCTGCAAATTAGCCTGCTTAAAATCAACATGAGATCGGCTTTCAAGCATTGCACAGTTTTCTGTTACTTGAACTTGCGTTGCTTTTGAAGGTGGAGTACCAGCGTTAACCATCCGATAGTAAGCGGTAGGTAGTCCGGTTCTGATTGTTGTTTGATGACCCGTTGGCAGATTGCCCTCAACCATTACCTGATCTTGTGCGGCTGAGTTTACCTGCGCCAGCATTTCGACTATATCAGCCGTATTGCCGCTTGGGTCGCGTGTTTTAGCCCAATCCAACATGGTGGGCATTGTTGTTGATAGTGTAGCCATTATTTATTCACTCCGTAAAATCGTTCGGCCATAGTGGTCTGTTTTGACCCCTTGGCGCTTTCACTGGCTGTTTTCTTGCCTGCTTTGGTCTTGCGCTTCAATTGCGAAACGCTCGAGTCCTTCAGCTTGCGATACTTGCCAGCATCAATTAATGCTCTCGTGATCCGGTGATCAGAAAGCTTGCCGATGTCATCATTGCTGAACCCTAAATTCACAGCGTACTTGTAAGCTCCGTCGAGGTCTGACTTCTGGGTAGTTTGTCCTTTTTTGGGATCTTTCCATTCGGTCATTACATCAATAAGCTTTTGGTTCTCGCTGGAGATAGTGGAAGATAACGCCTCTTGGCTTTTGGCTTTCGCCTTGGTCAGTGTTTCGCGTTTCGCATCTATGGATTCTTTGCGTCGTAAATACCCAACATAATCATCCTGTTTCAGCTCTTCCATTTCATCACTGCTAACTTCGGACAAAAATAAAGCCTCAAGCTCTGAAACAAGCGACGTTAGATCAGAGTTGAGATCAGCAACTCCTTTCCTTTCACTAGCCAGGGCCATTGTCTTTTTCCTGTAATCAGCATCCTTTAGCTGTTGAGACTCCATGGTTTCGAACTCTTCTTTGGTTAGCGACCGACCAAATACGTCAA
>Ga0209345_10000836_pt1 | contig 39594 bp, 38 predicted proteins | sample Cruoilmetagenom7_FD_187294 | JGI IMG/M metagenome (GOLD analysis project Ga0209345, IMG submission 187294) | Oil polluted marine microbial communities from Coal Oil Point, Santa Barbara, California, USA - Sample 7 (SPAdes) (version 2) | ecosystem: Environmental > Aquatic > Marine > Oil seeps ...
CATCGTTTCAATATAGCCTGTAGGTTTTAGATTTGTTCCGCCTGAATCAAAGGTTACCCCTTTACCTACCAGAGCTATATTCTTTTTTGACCCTGGGTTGCCTTTATATGTTAATTTGATAAATCTTGGTTTGTTTGCACTCCCCTTTCCTACAGCATTTATCAAATTAAGCCCCTTCTCTTCGATATCCTTTTCATTGTATACCTGCACTGTCAAGCTCTCTGGAGACTTGTTTTTTATTATTTTGGAGAATGTTGCAGGTGTTAAATCATTTGCCGGCTCATTTATCAAATCTCTGGAAAGATATATATTTTCAAAGATAGTGTTCGTCTCTTCAAAGTTTTTCAGGTAACTTCCAAGTGTTTCTGACTGCGTGATAACTTTAAGCTCTTTCAGTTTGTATGCCTGTTTTTTTGTTAGATATTTCTCATAGGTATATAAACCGAAATAGATGCCGTCAATAAAATTTTTTGTATAAACAATATTTTCTTTCTCTTCTAAACTATTATCAAAGAAGGCATCTTCAAAGGCAACAAAAGAAAAGGATTTAATTTTATCTTTTTTTAAAATTTTGCCAATAGTGTAGCCATGCTCGGCAAAACAGGTGAAATTTTCAGGTTTTTTCGATAAACTTAATAGGTAAATAGGGGTATAGTTACCGTTTAAGTTTACATATATCTTTTTTATCTCTCTATCATCTTTGTCAGTTTTTGCTCTGTGAGTGACATTTTTTATCGCATTTGCCAAATCTTCTGGTATCATGGTTTCAACTGTTTCAGATGTTTTGTACAAGGGGATAAATATAGGGTTTTTATAATCAGTTTCGCTCACCATTTTACCGGTTTTTATTTTCATATGTCACCGCCATTATTATTTGTATAGATTTTCTATACTTTTTTTTATATAATAGCAAATAATTTATCTGGAATTTACTTGTTAGCAATGATAAGGGGCATAAAAGGCGTATGAAAAAAATATTGGCTGTTGCAAATCAAAAAGGGGGGGTGGGGAAAACAACCACGGCAGTAAATCTTGCTGCTGCTATGGTCTTTGCTGAAGCAAAAGTGTTGCTTATTGACATGGATCCTCAGGCTAATGCCACTACCGGCACAGGTATTGTCCCATCTGAATTAAAGAGTAGTATTTATGATGTAATTATAAACGAAATGAAAATGGATGATATTATAGTGGAGTCAAATATTGCCAACTTATGGGTGGCACCCAGCAAAATTGACTTGACTGGAGCCGAACTTGAGTTGGTAAGCCTCTTTTCCAGAGAGTCTATTTTGAAAAAATCTATATCGGGAATTAGTCAGGATTATGATCTTGTTATTATCGATTGTCCTCCATCTCTAGGTCTTTTAACTGTAAATGCGCTTGTAGCTGCCAATAGTGTATTAATCCCATTACAGTGTGAATATTATGCGCTGGAGGGATTAACAAAGTTATTAAAAACGATAGAATTGATAAAAGAGAATCTTAACATTGGATTAAGCCTTGAAGGGATACTTTTGACCATGTATGATAAGCGGAATAATTTATCAAGAGAGGTTGAAGAGCAGGTCAAGGAATATTTTGGGGATAAGGTTTTTAAGACTATTATCCCCAGAAACATCAGATTAAGTGAAGCTCCAAGTTATGGACAATCTGTAATCATTTATGATATAAAATCCAAAGGAGCTGAAAGTTATATAGAATTTGCCAGGGAGATGCTGCAAAGGTTATGAAGAAAAAACCATTGGGGAAAGGTCTGGAAGCCTTATTATCCACAGGGACGACTCAGAGCAATTTTGCAGAGGTGGATATAACAAATATAAAGCCTGATAAAAACCAGCCAAGAAAATTTTTTGACAAAGAGAAACTTATGGAGCTTGCTGAATCTATTAAACAGAAAGGGATATTACAACCCTTGATCGTGGTAAAACAGGATAATGGCTATATGTTAGTAGCCGGCGAGAGAAGGTGGAGAGCTGCTGGTCTTGCAGGGATTAGAAAAGTTCCTGTTGTTATTAAGGAAATGTCTTTAGGGAAGGAAAAGATTGAAATAAGCCTTATAGAAAATATCCAAAGGGAAAATTTAAATCCAGTAGAAACGGCAAGAACGTATCAACATCTTCTGGAAGAATATGAGTATAAACAGGAAGATATTGCTGCCGTTACAGGTAAAAGCAGGAGCTCTGTAGCCAATACATTGAGGCTCTTAGATCATGCCGACGAGGTTTTGGAAGCGGTTCTGCATGAAAAAATATCTGAAGGGCATGCAAGGGCCTTGCTGGGACTCAAGAACAAAAATAATATTGAATTTCTCCTGAAAGATATTATAAAGAAAAATTTGAGTGTGAGAGGTACAGAAAGAAAGGTTAGAATGTCAAATAATATGGATATTGATGATAAAGGTCATGTTGGCCATGTTCCCGATCCTTTTTTGTCTCAAATCAGGGGTGAGTTCGAAAATTATTTTAATGCCAGTGTCAAAATAAAACATTCTAAAAAGGGTGGAGTAATTGAGATAAGGTATGTTTCGGGTGAAAATTTGGAACACATTATAAAAAGAGTGAGGGGTGAATTATGATAAGAAAATGCCTTGATGAACATAAAATTAATGCTTTTATGGGTAAAAATACAACGTTCAAAGGGACGCTTCTATTTAATGGATTGATGAAGCTTGACGGTATATTTGAAGGGAATGTTAAAACAGAAGATACATTGGTTATTGCTGACACCAGTAATGTGAAAGCGGACATTGAGGCAGGTATTGTCAAAATATCAGGTAACTTTGAAGGTAATATTGTTGCCAAGTCCAAGGTGGAACTTTTTAAACCAGCCAATGTTAAAGGTACAATAAAGTCTCCTGCTATTTCTATGGAAGAAGGTGTTGTGTTTAATGGTACATATGATATGAATAAGACGCCAAATAATAAATTGAAAGGGGTTAAACAGGATGAGAAGACCACTAATCGCAGCTAACTGGAAAATGAATTTAACCGTAGAAGATGGGGAAAAGTTCATGACAGCGCTTTTTACAGAGGATATTGATTATAATATAGTAGATGTTGTTATCGCGCCATCATTTATCAGTTTATATTCTTTAAGCAACCTTGTAATGAAAGGCAATGCGCCTATTGCTATTGCGGCGCAGAATATGTATGTGGAGCAGGATGGGGCATACACTGGAGAAGTTTCCATATCTATGATCAAAGGCGCAGGGGCGTCACAAGTAATATTAGGGCACTCTGAAAGAAGAAATATTTTTGGAGAAACGGATTCCTTTATAAACAAAAAAGTAAACATTGCTCTTGACTCAGGCCTTGGTGTTATCTTATGTGTGGGTGAAAAAGAGGAAGAACGTGATGCAAAGGTAGAGGTTGAGGTGGTTTTATCTCAGGTGGGGAAATGTTTGAAGGATGTATCTTATGATGATATGAATAATATTGTTATTGCTTATGAACCTGTGTGGGCGATAGGCACAGGCAAAACAGCATCATCTGATGATGCTGAGTGTATGCATAAAAGAATTAGAGCTTTTATCAAGCAAATGTACAATACTGAAATTTCAGAAAGCATAAAAATTTTGTATGGCGGCAGTGTTAAGCCTGGCAATGTGAAGGAGTTGATGTCAATGGAGGATATTGATGGCGCTTTGGTAGGTGGCGCAAGCCTCAAAGTAGAAAGTTTTGTAAAACTTATTAATTTTAAAAATAATTAGGGGTGTCGATAAATGTTTACTATTATTTTAGGATTGCATGTCTTTATCTGTTTTTTACTGATAGTGGCGATTCTTTTACAATCTGGGAAAGGTTCTGACTTGGGTTCAGCTTTAGGTGGGGGAGTGGCATCTGATATATTTGGCCCTGGCGCTCCTGCAAATGTAATGAACAAGGTTACCACTATTCTTGTTGTACTCTTTATGTTCACATCTATTACGTTGACTATTTTATCAGGAGGCAGAGCAAATCAATCTATTATAAAAAATGTTCCCTCTGTGGAGGAACCTTTAAATTCTGAAGCTATTCCTGATTTACCCGTTGCTCCGACATCAGACAATTGATGAACTGGCTGCATCTTCTTTTTTTATTAGTTATACTTTCTTCCTGTGGTGGAGATAGTAGTAATCTGGAAAAGGATATGGGACCAGTGGATGTGGGTGAGGTCTCTAATAGTGTAGACAGGGACAAGCTTGGAGATCTCGTTGTTGAGGGAAGCATTGGTGATGCCAGTAATTTGATACCAATTCTTGCATCAGACAGCGTTTCTCATTCTATAGCTTCACTGGTTTATAATGGTTTATTAAAATATAATAAAAATCTGGAATTGGTAGGAGATCTTGCTGAAAAATGGGAAATTGCATCTGATGAAGTGGGGGGCTCAATTATTACATTCTACCTTAGAAAGAATGTAAGATGGCATGATGGCAAGCTTTTTACGGCAGATGACGTTGTTTTTACTTACAATGTTATTGTAGATGATAAAACCCCTACCGCTTATGATGGTGATTTTCTTCAAATAGATCATATCGATAAGATTGATGACTATACAGTAAAGGTTTATTATGAAAAACCTTACGCTCCCGCGCTTTCTAGTTGGACAATGTACATGCTTCCAAAACATTTGCTGGATGATATAGAGATAACCTCTTCTAATCTTCAGAGATCCCCCATTGGTACAGGAGCATTTAAATTTAAAGAATGGAAGAATGGGGAGTCTATTAATCTTTCCTTCAACAGTAAATATTTTGAGGGGCGTCCATTGTTGAATGGGTATATATATAGAATTATACCTGATAGCACAACAATGTTTTTAGAACTTCTTAGTGAAAAAATAGATTTTATGTCAATGTCTCCTATACAGTTTTCAAAACAAACAGATAACCGCAGGTTTAGAAAGCAATTTAGTAAATATACCTATCTTTCTAACAACTATACTTATATAGCTTATAATACGAAGAATTCCCTTTTTTCTGATAAACGGGTAAGACAGGCCCTAACCTATGCAACGCCTAAAGATGAAATAATCCAAGGTGTTTTGTTCGGTCTTGGAACTAAAGCTACGGGCCCATATAAACCTGATACTTTATGGCATAATAAAGAGGTAAAAACATATCCCTATGATCTAGCAAAGGCTAAAGAACTTTTACGTAAAGCAGGATTTGTCGATGAGGATGGTGATGGGATATTGGAAAAAGGGAAGAAGGAATTTAAGTTTACAATAATCACTAACCAGGGCAATTCCACAAGAGCAAAAGTTGCAGAAATATTGCAGGAAAGGTGGGGTCAGTTAGGTATTAAGGTAGAAATAAGAGTACTTGAATGGGCGACGTTTCTTAATGAGTACATTGATAAGAGAAACTTTGATGCAGTTCTTTTAGCCTGGAGTATTCCTCTTGAGCCGGATCTTTTTGATGTGTGGCATTCTTCAAAATGTGAAGGGAAAAATTTGAATTTTATCTGCTATCAGAATAGTGATGTGGACCATCTTATAGAGAAGGGGAGAAGTACACTTGATGAAAAAATTAGAAAAGATACCTATTTTAAGATACAGGAAATTTTGGCAGAAGACCAGCCATATACGTTTTTATATGTTCCTATGTCGTTGGTGGGCTTAAACAAAAGGTTTGAGGGAGTTAAGCCTGCTCCTGCAGGTATAATGCATAATATTATTAAATGGCATGTAAAAGAAAATAATCAAAAATATCATTTTATCCCGTAAGATAAAATGATCACCTATTTGCTAAGAAGATTGGCTGGTTTGATCCCTATGCTGCTAGGTATAACGTTAGTAAGTTTTATAGTTATACATCTTGCTCCCGGGGACCCTGCCCAGTTTATGACATCTTTGAACCCCAAAGCTTCAGAGAAGGCCAGGGAGAGGTTTATAAAGATGTATGATCTTGACAAACCTATTGTTGAGCAATATTTTTTATGGCTTAAAAAATTTGTCAGATTTGATTTTGGTGATTCTTTTTCCCAGGATAGAAAACCCGTTCTACAGAAAATTTTAGAAAGACTGCCTATCACGATCTACCTTAATGTTGCGGCGCTTATACTGATTTTTATCGTTGCCATACCGATGGGTGTTTTGTCGGCATATTATCATAATTCTATCCTTGACCGTGTTGTGACAGTTTTTGTGTTTGTAGGATTTGCTGTTCCATCATTCTGGCTTGCTCTTTTATGTATGTATTATTTTGGGGTAGTTCTAGGTGTATTACCGATATCAGGGATTTATTCTTACGGTTTTTCAGAATTAGGTCTTATTGGTAAAATGGTTGATGTTATCAGACATACATTGTTACCCGTAATACTGTCGGTTTTTGGGTCTCTTGCCGCTCTTTCAAGATTCACAAGAAATAGTATGCTGGATGTCCTGCACGAGGAGTATATCGAAGCTGCAAAAGCCAGAGGTATACCTGAAAGAATAATAATTTTTAAACATGCGCTGAGAAATGCATTGTTACCTGTTATTACTATATTAGGCCTTTCTATACCAGGGCTCATTGGGGGAAGTGTTATTTTTGAGACTATATTTAGTATACCCGGTATGGGACAGCTTTTTTACCAGTCCGTTATGATGAGGGATTATCCTGTCATTATGGGGATACTCGTTATTGGAGCGATATTAACGCTAGTGGGCAATCTTTTAGCTGATATAATGTATGGGATGGCAGATCCTCGTATTAGATATGAAAAAAAATAATATTTTTTTAAGTTTAAGATTAAATTTATTTTTGTATGTAGGGATACTTATTGTTTTCTTTTTCTTTATTATTGCAATATTCGCGCCATTTATATCCACACACGATCCAACAAGTATCAATTTGCAGGAATTGTTTTTGCCACCTTCTATGGATCATTTTTTTGGCACAGATGAACTTGGTAGAGACGTTTTTAGCCGGGTTATTTATGGGACAAGGGTATCTCTTTTTGTAGGGTTTGTAGCTGTTGGGATATCCGTTTTTGTGGGGTTAATCATTGGTCTTTTGGGGGGATTTTTTAGGGGATATGTGGACAATATATTAATGCGATTTGTTGATATTATGCTCTGTTTCCCTTCTTTTTTCCTTATACTTGCAGTGATAGCTTTTTTAAAACCCTCTATTTCTAATGTAATGATCGTTATTGGTCTCACCAGCTGGATGGGGGTAGCCAGGCTTGTTAGAGCAGAAACATTAAGCGTGGGAAGCAGGGATTTTGTGACAGCCGCAAAACTGCAGGGGTTATCTACTATAAAAATACTTGTAAAATATATACTGCCCAATGTAATATCTCCTGTTTTTGTCTCGGCAATTTTAGGGATATCAGCTGCTATTATCACTGAATCATCCTTGAGTTTTTTAGGATTGGGTGTACAGCCTCCCACCCCTTCCTGGGGGAATATACTAATGTCAGGAAAAGAAAATATTATGTTTGCATGGTGGTTATCACTTTTTCCAGGTAGCTCCATATTCATAACAGTATTGGGTTATAACCTTTTAGGAGAAGGCCTAAGAGATATGATTGATCCAAAAACCAGGTAAAAAGATAGTCTGTTTTTTTGCTGATAGAGATAGTGCTGGTCAATGCTTTTTAAATATTTTAGTACAGCAAAACAATGTTTAGGTGACTGGCCTGTCCCTGTGAAAAATCAGGATTGTAAAATATAGACCTTTGTACGGTAAAATATTGAAGGGCCATTATTCAAAAACTAACAAATTACGAGATAAAGATTTGCTTTTCATCTCATTCTCATATTACGTCCTGTAATGTTTTAGAGGCTATTGCTGTTTTTGCTGTCCATGTTAAAAAAAACAGGCATCAGAAACCGTTCATACAAATACCAGATGTCTTCCCTGCGTGAAAAAACCTACAGTTTAATTATGATATGGTAACAAGGCTTGCGCACATATCAAATCACTTGTCTGCGCGTCAAATAGTCCTTTTTAACTTTTGCGATATTTACCTTTTAATATCCCATGTAATCGTATATTCAAAATCTGGTGCGCCTTTGGTCATAGCAACGTTAGCATTTTTTACACCAAACATCTTAAGTATCCCTAAATACACCCCTTCATAAAATTTTTGGGAATAACCGGGAGCAGGAGCAGAAATTACAACTTTACCATTCACAGCTTCAATAAGTCTTCTTGGTTTTATATCGCTACCTCTATGATTTGCTAAAAACCCTTCCATTTCATATTTAAGCAAATCTAGGGGTGTTTTAACATAGCTGGGAAATCCACTCGTTTTTTTTATTAGAGGATATGCCTTTTTCCCTAAAGTAAGTAGTGCCTTTTCTTTTGCTATGGACGCTTCTGCGTATTTATCCATAAAAAGAGCAAGCAATTTAGTATCATAAAAATCTTCCGGATTCAGTTTGTCATAATGAAGCCCAACCCTTTTAAATAATTCATTGTCAGCTTTTTTAAGACTATCTTTATATAATGCTATCAATCTGCCGCATAATGTGATAAATTTTCCTTTAATTTCTGCCATATCGTATCTCCTATAAAAGATTAATAATCTTTTACCTTACTACCCGAATCCAGGCTATAATAAAAATATCGATGAACAAAATTAATAGATTTAGAAGAAAGTATAACGCACATTACCCCTATACACCAAAACTGCCAGAAATATAATTTTCAAGTTCTTTGATGGTAAACTCGTGATCACTAATAATTTTTTTCACAACGTCTCCAATGGATATTAAGCCTTTTAATTCCCCATTTTCCATAACAGGCAGGTGGCGTATGCATTTTTCTGTCATCAGAGCCATACATGAATCTACTGTATCGTCTGGCGTAACATACAGAACATTTTTTGACATCAATTCAGTTACAGGAGTGTTTTTAGAGGATTTCCCCTTAAGGATAACCTTTCTTGCATAGTCCCGCTCTGTAAATATCCCAATAATTTCTTCGCTATCGTTTACAACAAGAATTGAACCTATGTTATGTTTTGACATGACCTGCAGAGCTTTGAAGGCATTGTTATCTGATTTTATGGTGCATATTTCACTCCCTTTCGTTTCTAATATCTGTTTTATAGTATTCATGGTTACCTCCTGAGTTTTTTATTATACTTTTATTTTATTTTATATATTGATAAAGTCAATTATAAACTTGTTATTTTTCATAAAGGTATATGTATTATCTCTGTGCCATTGATAAAATTACCCCTTGTTGAATAATTTTTTTTTAATACCTTGTACCCTTATGTATGGGGCGGTGTTTTTAACAGGTGCTACAGGTTTTGTGGGGCAAGCTGTATTGGATAAATTGATCAGTACGGGCTGCAATGATGTGAAGGTGCTTGTTCGCAACCCTGGTAAGCTAAAGGTTGACAGCAAATATGTTACTATTATAGAAGGAGATATATTAAAGGTTAATACCTATGAGAAGTGTTTAGAGAAGTGTTTAAATGGTATAGACACAGTTATCCATTTAATAGGGATAATAAGGGAATCTTATGCAGATGGGGTAACTTTTGACAATCTTCATTATGCGGCTACCAAAAATCTTGTAGATATATCACTAAAAGCCGGAGTGCAAAAATTTATTTATATCTCCTCTAATGGAGCTAGATCAGATGCGGTAAGCGGTTATCATGGGACCAAATATTTGGCTGAACAATATCTAATATCGTCAGGCTTGAATTATACTATTTTGAGACCTTCAATTATTTATGGCCCGGAGGATTCTTTTATTAATATGCTCGGTAGAATAATGAAAAAAAATCCCTTGTTTTTTTCCATAGGTTCAGGCAATTATTTACTTCAACCAGTAAGTGTGTATGAAGTATCAGAAATAATCGCTAAAGTGGTTGATAATGAGCAGGCTAATTGCAGGGTGTTTATGATATGTGGGAATAAGGTTCTAACGTATACAGAACTTCTTAAATTGATAATGAAGATACTTAATATAAGAAGGGTAATTGTACCATTGCCTTTGATCTTATTATATCCGGCTATTTTTCTACTTGGAAGATTTAAAGGTTTTCCCATCACCAAAGATCAGCTGCAGATGCTTATTGAAGGGAATATTTGTAATGATAGAGCAGTGTTTGATATGTTTGGTGTTGAATCAAGAGATATTGAAGATACTTTAAAAAAATATTTATGTTAAAGGTAAAATCTATGCTGGGAGGTTTTAGATGTATATGAGGATAAAAAAATTTTACGTGATTATTATAGCTGCATTTTTGTTTGTATCCTGCAGCAGTGATGGCCAAAAAGAAACTAAGAGCTCTGTTGGAAAGAACATTGAGACATCGGGAACAAGTAATCCCGTGGAGGTGTCTGAATTAACTGTTTTGAATTATGAAATGTATGAACAGATTAAACATGAAAATAGCGGTAAGGTTGTTATCATTAATTTTTTTGCTTCATGGTGCCCCCCTTGCAGGGAAGAAATCCCTGGATTTATAGATGCGTATAATAAGAACAAAGATAATCTGATGATAGTGGGTTTATCTCTTGATACGCAGCAGGGTGAAGCAAAAAAATTTATAAGTGAGATGGGAATCACTTATCCAGTTTATCTTGCGGATATTAAACTGCAAAGGAAGTTTAATATCTATACTATTCCTACAAATGTTATTTATAAACCTAGTGGAGAACTTTATAATATTCATTTAGGCTATTTGTCCAAAGAATCAATAATAGAGCTGATACAAGCAACAATATAATGTGACATTTTTTTCTTGATTTTTGGACAAAAAAATTGATTTTGATACCCTTAGCAGTGTATTTTTAAATAAGAGCTGCGCTGTTTTTGTGCTGGTATTTTCTATAAGTTCTTGTTTTCCTTGTCAATATTTTCTAGTGTATCTAAAATTTAATAATTTAACGCTGTGGTATATGAAGACAATCATTTTGGGCGCAGGAGATGTTGGATACAATGTTGCCAGTAAATTAATACTGGAAAATAGAGATATTATCATTATTGAAAAAAAATTAGAACTGGCCAAGTTTACTTCAAATCACTTGGATTGCATTGTTATACAAGGAGATGGGACTAATCTGGATACCCTTTCAGAAGCTGGGATCAAGGATGCGGATATATTTATTTCAGTTACTGATTCTGATGAGGTCAACATGATCTCATGCATGCTGCTTGATAACAATGAGACAACAGTAAAAATAGCAAGGGTTAGAAATATTAATTATACAAGAACCATGCTTTTGAAAAAACCTATGGGTATTGATTATGTTATTAATCCAGAGATTGAGGCAAGTAAAAGCATTATCAACACAGTAGAACATGGCGCTATAAGTGATATTTACCTCTTTGAACATACTGATATTCAAATGAGGAATATTTTTATTGACAGGACGTTCCCTTTTATAAATAAGTCAGTAAAATTTATTCGTAAAGCAGCTCCCGGTGATTATATTATTGCAGGTGTTCAAAGAAAAGGTGATGTGATTTTGCCTCATGGGGATATCATTATAAAGGAGCAGGACTCCCTATATATTATAGGCAAGAAGCTGTCCATAAATAAATTTCTTTCAAAAACGGGGTCAAAAGTCAGGAAACTCAAGAATATAGTTGTTGCGGGTATGGGTAAAATTGGCAGATATGTTGCATCTTACCTTGATGAAGAAGGGAGGAATGTTAAAGTTGTAGATGCTGATTATAATAAATGCAAAGAAATAGCTGAAGATAATTCTGGATTACTTGTTATTCATGGAGATATTTCTGATGAAAATGTATTTGAAGAAGAACGGTTAGCAAACAACGATCTTATAATTACAGCAACAGATAATGAAGAATTAAACATCTTGTCAGCTGTATATGCTAAGTCAGTAGGTGTAAAAAGATCGATAGCAGTTGCCAGCAAGGCAAACTATCTTCAGATTGCCCCTAATCTTGGCATAGATTCTACCGTAAGCCCAAAGATGAGTGCAGTAAACACGATACTTAAATATATTAGAAAAGGGAAGGTAAAAAACGTTTTTCCCATATTTGATGGCCGCGCAGAGGCCATAGAATTCACTATATCATCTTCAAATAAATTCAAGGATATTTGCTTAAAGGATTTAGAAATGCCAAAAGATTCATTGATAGTTGCTGTGATTAGAGGGAAAAAGAGCTTTATCCCCAGTGGGGATTTTAAAATAGAAACAAGTGATAATATAATTACTTTCTCTAAAAAAGTTTCAACAGAACGCTTGGAAGAAATGTTTAGTTCATAAAATGCATCCAAAAACAATCTTGAAGATTCTTTCTATTCTGATTTTGATATTATCTCTATTTATGATAGTACCTGCTGTTGTGGCTTTGATCTATAAAGAATACAATGCGTTTTATTCTTTCATAGAGACAATTATTTTTACCATGATGATTTCAATATTAGCGATTGTGCTCTTAAAAAAAGCTAAAGAAGCTACACTTTCAACAAAAGATGGTTTTTTGCTGGTAACGTTTGGATGGTTTGTTGCTGCTCTGGTAGGATCAATCCCTTTTTATATTTCCGGGTGTATCCCTTCTTATGTGGATGCTTTTTTTGAAACCATTTCAGGTTTTTCAACGACAGGGGCGTCTATACTAAACGATATAGAATCATTACCCAAGTCTATGCTTTTTTGGAGATCTCTAACGCACTGGCTTGGAGGGATGGGGATTATTGTACTTACTGTTGCTATATTGCCATTGATGGGTATAGGTGGATTGCAGCTTATAAAAGCGGAGATGCCAGGGCCAGCCGTTGATAAGATTTCTCCAAGGATAGCTGATAATGCTAAATATTTGTGGCTGATATATATCGTGTTGACGATTGCTGAAACCATATTGCTTATGTATGGAAATATGAATTTATTTGATGCGTTGACGCATACCTTCGGTACTGTGGCCACCGGTGGCTTTTCTACAAAAGACAGTAGTATCCAATATTTTGATTCACCATATATAGAAACCGTGGTTACAATTTTTATGTTGCTTGCAGGAATAAATTTTATGATGCACTACAGTTTTGTTACAGGGAGATTTAAGACTATCTTAAAAAATAGTGAAATAAAGGTATATTTATCAATATTTATACTAGCTACTTTTTTTATAACCTTTAACATGAATAGAGAGATGTATATTGATGTCTGGGAGTCTCTGAGACTTGCTTCATTTCAGGCAGCAAGTATTCTGACAACAACCGGTTATGTCTCAATGGATTATCAAAGATGGCCATATTTTGCCCAAGGTGTGTTATTTATGTTGATGTTTGTGGGTGGATGTTCCGGTTCAACGGCTGGAGGCATAAAGGTAATAAGAATTACAATGCTTCTTAAGCAGGCTGTTAATGAGATGAAATATCTTTTACACCCTATGGGTATTTTTACATTAAAAGCAAATAAGCATACGGTAAAAAAGGATATTGTTTACGCCATTTCCGGTTTTTTCTTTCTTTATATTGCCATTGCGCTTTTACTTGCGTTAATTGTTTCTACAAGCGGAGTAAGCCTCTCCACATCCTTAAGTTCTGCTTTGGCAATATTGGGGAATATAGGCCCAGGTTTTGGCAATGTGGGCCCTGCTTCTAATTATTATTTTTATCCTGATTATGTAAAATGGGCGCTAAGTTTTGGAATGCTTGCAGGAAGATTGGAAATTTATACCGTACTAGTCATTTTCACTCCTTTTTTCTGGAAAAAGTAAAATGGTATATATTTCCACTTATCATATTTTGATAACAGGAATAGTACAGGGAGTGGGTTTTAGGCCATTTATACACAACCTTGCAAGACGGTTAAAGCTTCAGGGATGGGTCAAAAATTCTTCTAAAGGCGTTGAAATAAGTATTACCTGTGATGATAATTCTCTGGAAAATTTTAAAAGGCTTATTTTGCTTGAAGCTCCTCCACTTTCACATATTCTTGATATAACTGTTTCCCGCAAACATGCGGAGGAATTCTCTTCTTTTGAAATAAAAGAATCTGAAGGCGGAGCAGGTAATGTTCTTGTGCCTCCAGATATTGCTATTTGTAAAGACTGTTTGAAAGAGTTATCTGATAAACGTAACAGGAGGTATTTGTACCCTTTTATTAACTGCACAAATTGTGGTCCAAGATACTCTATTATAAAAACTATGCCTTATGATAGAACCTGTACTTCCATGAACAATTTTAAGATGTGCAGTAAATGTTCTGTAGAATATAATGATCCCTGGGATAGAAGATTTCATGCCCAGCCAAATTGCTGTGAGGTATGCGGGCCTGAGGTTTATTTAGAAGATCTTGCTAATTTTGCAGCTATACAAAAAACGGGGGAGTTTATAGACAGTGGTGATATTGTAGCTGTTAAAGGTCTTGGCGGATATCATATAATGTGTGATGCGACTAGTAATATCGCGGTTAAGAAATTAAGAGAAATAAAGATGAGACATGCCAAACCCTTTGCAATAATGGCTAAAGATATAGAATCATTGGAAAGGTTTGTTACTTTGAGCGCAGAAGAAAAACTTTATTTAACAAGTCCACAGGCGCCAATTTTGGTAATATATTGGAAGGGAGAAGGGTTATCTCCATTTGTAAATCCCATTAACAATAAGATTGGCATTATGCTGGCTTATACCCCCCTGCACAGATTAATTATGGAGTGTACGAAAACAGATTTTATAATAGCGACTAGTGGTAATTTGAAGGATGAGCCTATCAGCAAAACAGCAGAAGAGGCTGAAAAAAACCTTTCAACATTTACAAAACATTTTCTTCATCACAACAGGGAAATATTTTTAAGGGTGGATGATTCAGTTGCCACAATTGTTAAAAAAAATTTGTATATATTAAGAAGAGCTAGGGGCTTTGCCCCTTATCCCATTATGCTGAAGGAGAAGCTTAAGAAAACTGTCCTTGGACTGGGCGCGCATTTTAAAAACAGTGTATGCCTTGCCTATGACAATTATGCCTTTGTAAGCCAATATATCGGAGATCTAAATAATGTAGAGACGACAGATTTTTATCAGGAAGTAATCACTCACATGATTAACCTGTTTGGTCAGAAACCTGAGGTTTTATTGACGGATCTGCACCCTGATTATTTCTCCACAAGATTTAGGAATATACTGGATTTTAGCGCTGAGTCTATATCTGTTCAACATCATGAGGCACATTTTTATGCATGCATGGCAGAACATGGAATTATGAATAATGTTATGGGAGTTGTTTTTGATGGTACAGGTTTGGGCACTGATGGAAATATCTGGGGCGGTGAGATTTTTGTTTTGAAAGATAAGATAATAAGGTCTCATCACCTGGAAGTTTACAAACAGCCTGGGATGGATAGCGCTGCCAAAAATCCCTATAGAATGCTCATAAGCTATCTGGTGCAAACATCGCTTATTGACAAATATGAGAGTCTTATATTGGATGTATTTAAAATCGAGAAAGAGGAGGTAGATTTAATAAGGTCAATAGTAAAAAATAATATAAATTGTATATATACCTCCAGCGCAGGGAGGTTGTTCGAGAGTATTGGGGCACTGCTTTCAGGCATTAAAAGTAATGAATTTCAAGCTCATAGCGCTATCGTGCTTGAGTCCATGTGTGATGCGGATATCAAAGGCATTTATGATTTTAATATTACTCAGGATGAAATAGGGTTATCTCTTATATTTGAACAATTGTTGCTGGATATGACTAATGGGGTAAACAATAAAGTGCTAGCAACAAAGTTGCATAATACGATTGCAGAAATAACACGCAGAACATGTAATATTAATAGGAAGTTATATGACATTCATAACGTGGTTTTGACGGGTGGCGTTTTTCAAAATATTTTTTTAATAAATAAAACGATTGAGTTGTTGCAAAAGGATGGTTTTAACGTATATATACATAGTAGGGTCCCGTCTAATGATGGATGTATATCGCTTGGACAAATTTATTATTATTTATTGAACTTTAATCATAAAAAAATATCTAAGCACATGTGACTACCAAATAAGGAGTATTGAATGATTAGCATTGTATCTTTATCAAAGCATTATGGTGTAATAAAAGCTGTTGATAATATTAGTTTTGAGGTTGGCTCAGGAGAGGTAATAGGTTTTCTGGGTCCTAATGGCGCGGGCAAGACCACAACAATGCAGATGATAACCTGTTTCTTTGCGCCTACGTCAGGGAATATAAATATTTCAGGATATGATATAAGGGAAAATCACGAAGAGATAAAAAAAATGATAGGTTATCTTCCTGAAAATAATCCTCTTTATTACGACCTTTTTGTTTACGATTTTTTACTATTTTTTGGGAAATTAAAAGGGTTGAAAGGGGCTGAACTTACAAAAAATATATCTGACACGATTGAAAAATGCGGTATAAAGGATGTTCTCTCAAGGAAGATAGAAACGCTGTCAAGAGGATACAGACAGAGGGTTGGGCTTGCCCAGGCTATCATTGGAGATCCTCAAATACTTATCCTGGATGAACCTACAACAGGACTTGACCCCAATCAAATAATAGAAATAAGAAATCTTATTAAGGACTTAGGCAGGGAGAAAACTGTAATACTTTCCACACATATAATGCAGGAAGTAGAACAAACATGTGATAGAGCTTTAATCATAAATAATGGTAAGCTTGTGGCTGATGGAAGGATAGATGAACTTACAGGGGACAAGGCTGAATATGTTTTAGAAACAGATCCCGTTATGGATAAAAATCTTATAGGAAAATTTGGTGAGATACTTTCTTTTGATGGGTCCAAATATATTTTAAAAAGTGATTATGATATCAGAAGAAATATTGCTGAGATATGTCTAAAAAATAATATTCTTATCTTAGAATTTTCCAGGAAGAAAGAGAGCCTGGAAGAAATATTTAGAAAATTGACGGTGGAGGTCTAAATGAAAATAACCCCTATAGTTTCAAAAGAGCTCAAGCAATACTTCTATCACCCTACTGCATATATAGTTGCTTCTATTTTTTTGTTCATAACGGGCTGGTTTTTTTCAAATTCACTTTTTATACTACGTCAGGCTGAATTAAGATCCTTCACTATGATAACTCCTTTTCTTCTTATGTTTTTTATCCCGGCTATAACAATGAAAATGGTATCTGAGGAGTTCAAACAGGGCACCTTTGAAGTTATCTTGACAAATCCCATTAAAGAGAGGGATTTTGTTATGGGTAAATATTTTGCCTCGATGGCTATTATATCAATAATTCTATGCTTTACCCTGTATTATCCTTTTGTTCTGGTTGTTGCGGGGGTTCCTGATGTTGGAATAATCATATCTTCTTATGTGGGGATTCTTTTTTTAGCTTCTACATATATCTCTATAGGTCTTTTTGGCTCCAGTATCACAAAAAATCAAATTGTAGCATTTATCGTTTCTTTTATGATAATATTTATTCTTTTCATGTTGGATAAAATTACAATATTTTTTCCTGCTTACTTACAGGCGTGGGTAGAATATTTATCAATCACATATCATTTTAATAATTTTGTATTAGGCTTGATCGAATTAAGAGATATAGTTTATCACCTCTCGGTTACCTGCTTCTTTCTTTTTCTTGCAAACCTGAAGCTGGTATCAAGATATAATCAGTGACACAGCTATTGGAGGACAAAATGGGATATAGTTCTAAAAGTAAAGCGATGTTTGTAATAAATACTTTATCTATAGCGGTAATAATTCTTTTTTTGAATTTAATTGCTGCAGATAGATCTGATAAACTTGATCTTACAAAGAATAAGGGATACACCCTGTCTGCCGGATCAAAAAAAATTATGGATAAACTTAGCGACAACCTTGTGGTAAAGGTAATAATCAGTAAAGATATACCTTCTCCACATAATGATAGGGTAAGATATTTTATAAATCTCCTTAAAGAGTATAAAAATTATTCATCCCATAAACTCCAAATAGATATAATAAGCTCCGACAGTTCTTCAGATTTGGAGAGCACCTCTTCGCTATATGGTATCCCCCCTTTACAGGTAAATGCAATAGAGAATGACAGTTTACAAATAAAAACCATCTATATGGGGACGGTCTTTCTTTATCAGGATAAAAAGGAATCTATCCCAGTAATCGCAAATATTGGCAATATGGAATATGAGATAAGTTCAATAATAAAATTGATGGCTGAAGGGGATAAGAAAAAAATAGCTTTTGTGAAGACCAATTACGAAGGGGCTGGACAACCAGGACAACCTGACCAATTTTCTACGTTTAAAAAACTTCTGGGAAAAAATTATACCGTGGAAGATGTGAAAATAGAAAAAGGAAAATTGTTGGACAAATCTTATGAAGCAGCTATTCTGGTTTCACCAATCAAAAAACTTGAACTTTATGAAAGATATGCTTTGGAAGAATTCCTGATGTCTTCCAAAGGGCTTATTTTAGCCCTTGATTCTATACAGGGTAATCCTCAAAATGGAGTTGCTTCCCCTGTACAGACGGGGATGGAAGACTTTTTAGAAAAAAATAGTATAACTATTTCCAAAGATCTTATTTATGATATGAGCTCATCAATCATAAGCGTACCAGGCAATGCCGGTGGATTTATGTTTTCCACGTCTCTAAGGTATCCTTTTTTCCCGCAAATAATTAATTTTAATCACGATCATCCGATTACGCAAAATCTTGATGTTATGAATGTTATATACGTATCCCCTATTAATGTGAAGACTGCTGACAATAAAACAGATGATAAAATAAATTACACGAGTCTTGTTTGGAGTTCTGATCGCACAGGTTTGCAATCTTCTCCTTATGACGTGTCCATTGAAAGAAAATATACAGATAAGGATTTTAATAACCCTGGGCAGACTATAGCTTTGTTAGTAGAAGGTGTTTTTACAACATCCTTGCAGGAAGCATTGGAAGGCTACGAGGATAGCTTTAAAAAGGGAGGGGAAGGTAAGCTTGTACTTATTTCCGACGGGGATTTTGTAAAGGATAACTATATATCTTCTGGTGACAACGCTGGATTGATTATGAATGCTGTGGATTATCTTGCGGCAGATCCTGAACTTACTACACTTAGAGGGAAAGAAAGCAGTTTCCATCCTATTGTCACTAATGATAGAAGACTGGAAAATTTTCTTAAATATTCAAGTATGGTTATACCATTAGCGCTGATTCTGATTTGCGGCTTATTTATAAGGTGGTATATCTCAAACAGGAGGATAAACTTATGAAAATAAAAAATTATATTCTTCCATTTATTGCTCTTATTTTGGTTTTGTATTATGTGATTACAAATATGTCAGGGGAAAAGCAGCTCACATATAAGCTGTTGCCGGAAGATTTAGCAATAAAAAAGATAGTTTACAAAAATGATGACCTGTTCTTTACCATGGTGGAAGAAGAAAAGGGATGGCATTTATCGGAGCCGGAAAATTGGCCAGCAGATGTAAATAAGGTGAATGATATTTTAACTAATCTTAACAATACAGAAATTATTACAAATATCTCAGCATCAAATTCCAGTGAAGATAATGACAAAAAATATGGTTTTGATAAGGGGAATTATCTACTCCTTAATGGAAACAAAGAGGTAAAGATGTATATAGGGAAAAAAGACAGCTCATATAAGATGGTATATGTAAAGCTTGAGAATGAGAATAAAATAAAACTTGTGAATGCATCTTTTACAAATTATTTGCCGATATCTCTAAATCAGATAAAGGATAAGACAATATACTCTTTTGACACGGAAAATCTGGAAAAATTTTCTTTTAACATTGATAATAACCAATATGAAATTATCCGTAGTGGTGACAGGTTGCTTATCAATAATAAAATTTTGGATGACAATGTTACAACTGAGTATATAAAAAATATTGCCAGTTTAGAGGCTGATACATTTTATGATAACAATACTATGTCAGACAACGTTACAAAGGCTGGTATAATAAGCATCAAAACAAAAGATATGCCCAAAACAGATTTAGTTATCTATCATTCTAAAAAGGAGAATGATTATCTAATACCCTCCGGTGGTGACAGTGTTTTTAAGATTTATAATTTTTCTATGGAAAGGTTTATAGAGAAGTTTTCGAAAACGACACCCTATAAAGAAGATGTGAAGAAAGAGGATTAAGATCTTTTCCTAAGACTATTTAAGAAATCATCATATCCTTTACATTTACTGAGGTCTATTTTTTCTATCTCTTTCATGCGTTTATTCATATAGTCTGGGATCATGCTGTACTGCATAAAAACCCCCACGAGAGGTGCGGGGTCTCCAGTGAAATAGGTTATTTTTTTGGCATACTTTTCGGGAAAGAGTTCAAGTTTTAGCATCTCGCGTATAATATTATTATTCTTAGAAATGGTGAATAGATGAAGTCCATCAATCTTATGAAATAAGGCCTTTACGGTATCAAGTAAGAAAGCATTATATTGCTTGAATGTGTAGAGCAAGTCGAGCATATACTGATCAATATAAATTTCGGTACTATTTTTCCTATATATATAGAAAATTTTATCTTCGCTTTTGTATGAAAATTTTATAAGTTTTTCAATAGGGATATTATTTATGAGCTCATTCCTATCTTTTAATATAAAATCATTAGAAACCATCCCTTTGTTTATAAGATTATTAACCAGCGATAGCAGGGCAGGAAATGTTATTGAGTCAGGGACCACATATTTATCTTGAGCTGTCACCTCTGCGAAATCATCAGATATACTGATTATAGGATTTTTTTTGGGTAAAAGAAGCTTATCAATTCTTAAATCAATATCTGTATAAGGATAATGCAGTTCGAATAACTTCTGATCTGAAGAATAAAAAATTCTATCCAGATTATCCATAAACAGGAAAAGGTTTTGTTTACCATTATTGTATAATAATCTAAAAAATAATAATAGATCATAGGGATTATTTTCAGGCTGTATTACTTCACATAACATAGTACCAATATTAAAACTATAATAATTGATTAGTCCAAGATATGGCGTGCCGCTGTAATATCTCTTGTCTAGTATCATAATTATTCTGTTTATATCAGATACTTGCTTAATATGATCGTAAATAAAATCTGAAATAGCGTTGCTATCTATAATATCTGTAATAGAATCTTCAATTTTTATAACATCTTCAAATGCTATATTAGCTATCCCCGCCGAATAAATATAATATTTGATGCCTCCAGGGTACTGTACTAATATAACCCCATCCTCAGGATTATGTTTTTCATTATCCTTACTTATTGCAATCTTAGCTGAGGAAATATTATGTATAGACTGTATTTCATCATCTTGCGCGGATGATTTTGTAGAAAATATATTATCTATAGAACTATTTTCATCTTCTTTGTTCCCGCTTAATACAGGTTCTTCTTCTATGTGAAGATCATCATCCTTTTTCTCTTGACTACCAGAAAGTTCTCCTTTATCCAATATGCTCTCGGTCTCTGGCTTAGATTTTATTTTAAATCCCAAAATTTCAGAATTATTACCTGGATTTTCATAGTCCTGTTCAATTTTTATAATTATATCAGACCTCAAGATGTATTGACATGCCAGCCTACAACCTGCTTGTAAATTTATATCTGCTATCATAAATTTTTCTTTTTTACTAGGATTCTTAATGGCTTTACCCGAAACATCTCTAACAAATATTCTGCAGCGCCCACATTGGCCCTTACCTTCACATAAGCTTTGATTAATACAATTGTTTTCTCTTAGAAATTTATATAGATTAGTGCCAGATTTAGCTATTAACGTAACATTATCATTTTCTATTGTTACCCTAATATTTTTTGAGAATAACATATTACAACCTTAATTATAATTACTTGGTATATTGACATTGATATTTATAAAGAGTCAAGTTTTTTATTCATCAAATGAAAAAGGTGTATACAGTATCTAACAACTTTATGGTAGCAGTTTAACATATACGGTTACGCGTGTAAATAATAAAGCATTTGTCCTTATCTATTTGATGCAGGCTGTCATTTTTTTTAGATTGGTGAGAGTCGCATCTACCATGCTTAAAATTTATAACTGAGACATCTTTTATGAAAATAATATGGGATAAGATGTTATCCCGTAACTCACCCGTCTTAAAAGGTTTTAATTTATAATGATTTCCATAATTTCCATATATCTTTTTGATGTTTGATTGACTATATCAGCAGGTAATGTGGGCCCTGGAGCCGTTTTGTCCCAGTCCAGAGTTTCCAGATAATTTCTTACAAATTGTTTATCCATACTTTTCTGTTCTTCACCTGGTTTGTAGCTGTTTTTGTACCAAAATCTTGAGGAGTCAGGTGTTAAAACCTCATCTATTAGTATTATCTCATTATTAACAATACCAAATTCCATTTTTGTATCTGCAATAATAATATCCTTTTTTTCGGCTAAATTAGATGCCATATTATAAATATCCATTGAATATTTATAAATTTTTGATGCCGTTTCCTTGCCAATCATGTTTTTAACATGATCAAAACCTATATTTTCATCGTGTTTTCCCAATTCTGCTTTTGTGGCTGGTGTAAATATAGGTGTACTCAATTTTTGTGATTTCACTAACCCTTTTTCCAGTTTTACATCACAAATACATCCCGTTTTCTGATAGTCCTTCCACCCTGAACCAGCTAGATAGCCTCTTACTACACACTCAACCGGTAAAGATTTCGCTTTTTTAACAAGCATAGATCTCCCTTCTAAGATGTCCCTATATTTTTTACATATATCAGGCATTTCACCTATATCCGTTGTAATAAGGTGGTTGTCGACTATAGCTGCAGTTTTTTCAAACCAAAATTTAGAAAGTTGTGTCAAAGCATAGCCCTTGTTGGGAATTCCGTTAGGTAATATAACATCAAAAGCTGAAATTCTATCCGTTGTAACAATTAAATAATATCCTTTTATTTCATAAATATCTCTAACTTTACCCCTCCCAACAAGTCTGATCCCTTCGATATCTGTTTTTAGAACTATACCCATCTTGACCTCTCTGAAATATTTTTTATTGTAAAATTCTAACCTAAAATATTATAAAAATCTGTTATAAATATCTTCAAAATGTTACTTGCGCTTATTCATCTTGCTTTTTGTTTATCTATTTGTCTGCGCTTAAATCCGTACAACAGCTTTTTTGATAACATATTAAACCATAGCGCAACCCTACCCCATATTATATACTTTAATCGCAGGTTGTTGCAACATGAAGTATCTCCTTTATTCAAAACTCCCGAAAAAAATTATATTACAAATTCCAATTTATTACAAACTCAAATAGAAGGGGACTGTAAAAATAAATATTGTATAGATCTGTGCGCGGTAAATATTGAAGGGTCATTATTCAAAAACTAACAGATTACGAGATAAATATTTGCTTTTTACCTCATTCTCACATTACAACGTGTAATGTTTTAGAGGCTATTGCTGTTTTTGCCCTTCATGCCAAAAACCAGGCACCCAAAGCGTTCAAAGGAAATCTTTATATCTTGTCTATTACTTGTATAACCTCTAGTAGTCTATCTTTCTCTCCTGCAAAGGTCTTAAGAAGATTTTTAAATGTGAAGAGTAGATATTAACCCAGACCTTAGCTAACAAAAGTATATTATTTTTAGCTGTTCATTGCAGAGATGATATTGTGATGAAAACTATTGCAATGCTTAAAGGTATTGATTAGAAGTGGTGCCCAGAGGCGGAATCGAACCACCGACACGAGGATTTTCAGTCCTCTGCTCTACCGACTGAGCTACCTGGGCAATACATCCATTTTAATACAAAACAAAGTCCCATAAGTCAAGCCTAAAAGGCGACGCCCAGAATTGAACTGGGTTACGCGGTTTTGCAGACCGCTGCCTAACCATTCGGCCACGTCGCCAAAACTAAAGCGGGTGACGGGATTCGAACCCGCGACCTCAACCTTGGCAAGGTCACGCTCTACCACTGAGCTACACCCGCGAGAACGGTATTTATAATCAATTTGCCTCTTCAAGTCAATACTTTTATTACTGCAAAGTGATATATTCATATATAATACATCCTGTCATATAATTTTATATGTATAGAGTGATGTTATGGCTTATAAAAAATTACACTGTTTAGAAAACTGCCAGTATGTTTGCTGATCTTATGGGAATTGAAACCAGCTTTATAAAATGTTTTTATTATTTTATTGCTCCCAGCATATGTTACCAGACAGCCTCCATCTTGAATCAAATTATATAGTTTATTGATTAGTATCGCATCCCAGAAAGCAGGTGTTTTTGATCTACTAAAGGGGTCATAATAAATTATATCAAATTTATCGTTACTTCTCATCAAATATTCAATTGCGTCGCATAAATTTAGTTTTAAATGGATCTTTTGATAAATACCTGTCTCTATGAGTTTTCTTAAAATATTATAACCATCAACAGGCCACAAAAAGTAGCTTTTATTTACAAAATGTATTAAAGATTTGTCCTTTTCCAAAGAAACTATTGACAGATTATTTGCTTTTTTTAGATGCGCAATTTTCTCTATGGTAACAGCCAGATTTAAACCGATGCCAAAGCAAATATCTAACAATTTCATATCTTTATTCAATATTTTTTTTAAAATCCCTGAAGCTAAAACATATTTATGTAAGCTTTCCGTGTAAGCGCCCATAGATACAGCATGGTACGCTTCACCATAATCCAAATTGTACAATGAAATGGATCCGTCTGCTGTGAAGATGAGTTTTTTATTATTATAAAGAGGGACAATATTTGACATTCTACTTTTTTAGATTTGGCAAACCGAAATCTTTATAAAAATTATTCTTGGTTCTATTGAAATACCCAAATTTTATATTCTTATTTTTTTTACGTATTAATTTTATCATATTTTGTATTCCTATAATACCTTCATTTTCCCCCATCAGTTGTGGACTCAACAGATCAGGGTCTATGTTTAAGTTTCGTAACTGAATCAAATTTATTTTATATATAGATAAAAAATCAAGGAAAGCATCAACTTCACTTTTTTTGTCGTTAATCCCTGGTAATGTAAGCAGATTAAGAGCCACATATACTCCATATGAATTTGCAAGCTCGATACTTTTAGCAACATCTTCAAATGCGTATCCAGCAGGGTTAAAATATGCGTTATATGTTTTTGGGATTATGCTGTTGAGACTAACCCTTATACTATCTATACCTGCGTCCAGCAGCAATTTCAACTTGTCAGGTTTGCTGCAATTGGAATTAAAATTAATCGTAAGATCTAATCCTTTAGCTCTTACGATTTTTACCGCTGCTGCTATTGTATCTGCCACCATGATAGGATCTCCTTCGCAGCCCTGTCCAAAGCTTATTATTGGTTCATCAGCTATTTCTGCATGAAATAATATTATTTCCGATATCTCTTCTGGCGTTGGTATAAAATTAATTCTTTTTTGAGGTGGTTCCGGGTTCCCTTTAGGTTGATAAGAAATACACCCAAGACAGGAACTGTTGCATATTGGCGATGTGGGAATAGGACACTCCCACCTCCTGTAGAAGAAATTTTTGGCTGCTGTGCAATGGTACTCAAGCGCGCAATAAGCCAGTTGTTTTACAATTCTATTTTTATTGAATCGTTCTAAGGTAGGGTTCATTATGTTGTTAAAATTATTGGAATAATCAAATAAGGATGGATTCCATTTTGAATCATCATCCACCTTTATAGCTGGGACCACAAATTTACCATCACTCCATCCAACAGCACAATAGGCATAAAAGGGTAAAATAAATTTTTTTTGTTTTTTGTAGGAAGGCAGTAATAACCTAAGATAACCAGGACTTAAGAAAACACTCACTGCATACCCATTGGTGAATTTTTCAATACTATTATTCTGTTCGTTATAAGCAAACGGGTAGGTATCAGGCATATAATAAAACCTTGAGTTTTCGGGAAGAGGTATGAGCTCCCTTAATCCTGGCACAAAATCAAAACCAGCACTTCTTGCTACCATTTTTAAATGTGGATGTTCTAGTATTTCACCACTTTTATTTGCGTATATAAGATTAACCAGATTGTCCATCTTGTGTATTTAAAGATTAATTGATATAATTCTCAAGAGATATTTTGCATAATATCAAAATAATAAACAAAGAAAAAAATATATGTTATAGCCATAATCAAAAATAGTACACTAATTCCCACAAAATGTTACTTTTTATTATTAAAAATTTTTACTATAATTTTTGGTTGTATTTGGTTGTAATTTAGTGTTTATATTAGTAATCAATAGATCAAAATGAGGTGTGAGATGACAGAAATTATAGATGTGTTCGCTAGAGAAATTTTAGACTCCAGAGGAAATCCTACCGTAGAGGTAGATGTTTACACAAGCGGAGGTTTCATAGGTACCGCAGCAGTACCATCTGGCGCTTCAACAGGTGAGTTTGAAGCGGTAGAATTAAGGGATAACGATAAGTCAAGGTTTAATGGTAAGGGCGTTCTGAAGGCGGTTGAAAATGTAAATGAGTTTATCGCCTCTGAACTTGAAGGGATTGATGTCGTTGAGCAGAAACTTATTGATGAAATACTCATAAAACTTGATAATACCGAGAATAAAAGTAAACTAGGAGCCAATGCAATACTTGGTGTATCTATAGCATGTGCAAAAGCTGCAGCAAATGCTCTTGGAATACCACTATATAGATATCTGGGTGGGATCTTTGCACACACATTGCCTGTCCCGATGATGAATATACTAAATGGTGGGAAACATGCCGATAATAATGTAGATTTACAGGAATTTATGGTTATGCCAGCAGGCGCTGATTCATTCAAAGAATCTCTCAGGATGGGAGTGGAGACATTCCATGCATTAAGAACAATACTTTCAAACAAAGGATATAATACCGCTGTTGGAGATGAAGGAGGATTCGCCCCTGATTTGAAGTCTAACGAGGAAGCTATAGAGCTTATAATAAGAGCTATTGAACAAGCAGGTTATAGAGCTGGTGAAGATATATTTATTGCGCTAGATCCAGCTTCAAGTGAGTTTTATAAAGACGGCAGATATGTATTAAATGCAGAAAAGGAACCTACAAAAACAAGTGAAGAGCTTATAGATTTTTATAAATATCTGGTGTCGAAATATCCCATTATATCTATTGAAGATGGACTAGCCGAGGAAGATTGGGATGGTTGGAAAAAAATGACTGAAGAGCTGGGCGATAAGATACAGATTGTTGGCGATGATCTTTTTGTTACGAATACTAAACGGCTATCTAGAGGTATAAAAGAAAAATCTGCTAATTCTATACTGATCAAATTAAACCAAATAGGAACATTAACTGAAACCCTTGCATCTATCGAAATGGCACAAAAAGCAGGCTTTACCTGTGTTATATCCCATAGGTCAGGCGAGACTGAGGACACTACTATTGCAGATCTTGCAGTAGCTGTAAATGCAGGCCAGATAAAAACCGGTTCTGCCAGTAGGACAGATAGAATGTGTAAATATAACCAACTGCTCAGAATAGAGGAAGAATTACTGGACCAGGCAAAGTTTGAGGGGATAAATACCTTTTATAACATCAAGTAATTATTTACTTTAAGGCGCATATTTAATAAGACGGTAGATATGTGCCTTAAAGTAGCGCAGGAAAGATCCTTTTTATTAAAGAAATTATATCATCTAAAAAAATATCTATAGCAACACTTCTGAGTAAATCAGAATGTAGATTAAAATTTATTACTCTTGCACCTACAAAACACCTTAACAAAAATTAGCTTTAATTTATAAGGTGTTTTTTAATTATTTAAAACGTAAAAATTAAAAGTTCCTTTTACTATTACTCCAGTGCACAGCAAACATTGTATACAAAAATTGTTTTATGGAGAGATAAAGATTTACTTTTCCATTCACCGGATATTAAAATCCATGATAAACAACTTAACAAATAAAGAAAAAAAACAGATATTTTAGAGGACAGTGAAGACGTAATCTTATTACGCTCATTTTACGTTCATTGGCTCTAAGAAACAGTTCGGGATGTTAAGCTCACCTTCTTGCATTTTCACATTATGTCACGGCAGATTCCTAACTAAGCGGATGCTGAATATGATAGGACGTTATATTTAAGCATCAAAATCTATTCAAGACCTTTGCGGAGGAAGAAGGTAGACTACTATAGGTTATACAAGTAATAAACAAGAGATAAAAATTTATTTTGAACGGTTTGGGTGCCTGGTTTTTTAAACATGGAGGGCAAAAACAGCAATAGCCTCTAAAACATTACACGATGTAATGTGAGAATGAGATGAAAAGCAAATCTTTATCTCGTAATCTGTTAGTTTTTGAATAATGATCGTTCAATATTTACCGCACAAAGGTCTATATTTATGCAAACAGCGCGCGGTTTTTTCAAAAGATGAGCGCGCTTACATGCCAACGACGTGATTGCTGCATAGTATGGGGTTTTATCCTTTGAAGGTTTTTATTTACTTGCTTGCTGATGTTTTGATGTTATTATTAAGCGTTCAATAAATACAAGAAGTGGAAAGTGTTCAGTTTTGTCATTTTTTAAGGGGTATAAAAATTAATCAAAACTTTCTTGAGTTAATTATAATAAATGTTATACTAATAAATTTGTTTGGAGGTGTTTATATGATTGTTAGAGTAAATGAAATTGCGCCGGTAAAGATGGAAAATCCCATGGGCGGCCGTGGTGAAATGTTGAAGTTTGCTTATGATCAGGCTAATGAATTAGGCGGCAAGATCAAAATGTTTTCTGTTATAGATATGGGACCCGACTCAAAAGTTGGAGAACATGAACATAGCAATGATTTAGAGATATATTTGATCCTTGATGGGAAGCCTGTTGTCAGCGATAATGGCGCAATAGATATTTTGGGGCCTGGAGATATGCTGATTACAAAAAAAGGGGAGAACCATTTTATCGAAAATAAATCTAATGATCATATAACGTTTGTTGCTCTGATTTTAGAATAGTAAATATAGATATAAAAGAGGAGAAAAAATGGAAAAAACTTTTGGTATAATAAAACCTGATGCAGTTAAAGGTAAATACACCGGAAAGATATTATCAAGAATTGAGGATGAAGGATTTTGTATTAAAGGGTTGAAAAAGGTTAATTTGAGCAGAGAGGTGGCAGAAAGATTTTATTATGTTCACAAAGATAAGCCGTTTTTCAATGCTTTAACCAGTTTTATGAGTAGTGGCCCCTCTGTTTTAATGGTGCTGGAAAAAGATAACGCTATAAGGTCATGGAGAGATGTGATGGGGGCTACAGACCCTTCAAAAGCTAGAGACGGCACTTTACGGGAAAAATATGGCAGTAACATTGAGAACAATGCTGTGCATGGTTCTGATGCAGAAGATACCGCAAATTTTGAGATAGGTTTTTTCTTTTCAGGATCAGAGTTAATATAATAACAATGTTTATACCAAATAAAGCTATTGTTTAAACCTTATGAAATATAAGAGTACTAGAGGGGGAACTCCCTCATTAAGATTTAAAGAAACAGTCAAGATGGGTCTTGCCGATGATGGAGGGCTAATTATACCTGAGGAAATACCTGTATTGAATATGAGTAAGATAAATGGGTTTTCTTCTCTTTCATATCAGGATGTTGCTTTTGAAATAATGAAATTGTTTGTTGACGATATAACAAATGATCTCCTTAGAAATATTATTGATAAGAGCTATGTGTCATTTGATAATAAAAAGATCATCCCTCTAATTAAAAAGGGCGGTTTATATATAGCAGAGCTTTTCCATGGGCCTACTCTATCTTTTAAAGATTTGGCTTTGCAATTTTTGGGAAATCTTCTTAAACAGATTACAGAGGATGAACATCGAGCCCTGAATGTTCTGGGAGCTACCAGTGGAGACACCGGGAGTGCAGCTATATATGGAATTAAAGGGGCTATGAATATAAATATTTTTATGCTGCATCCAGAAAAACGCATTAGTATTGTGCAGGATTTGCAAATGACTACTGTTATGGATAATAATGTATACAATCTTTCTGTAGATGGGACATTTGATGATTGTCAGTTTATTGTTAAATCAATATTCTCAGACGTGGCTTTCAAAAAAAACTTTAATTTGATAGCAGTAAACTCTATAAATTGGGCAAGAATTTTAGCTCAGATAGTATATTATTTTTATATTTACAGCAGAATCATCTCGGAAATCGGATATACAAAGATCAATATAGTTGTTCCAACGGGAAATTTTGGGAATATATTGGCAGGATACATGGCAAAAAGAATGGGAATGCCTGTGAATAAGCTATTGATCGCCACAAATGAAAATAATATATTAACCAGATTTATAAATAATGGAGAATATGCAGTATCAGATGTCAAAAAAACATTTAGTCCTGCAATGGATATTCAGGTAGCAAGCAATTTTGAAAGATATCTCTATTATTTATATGATGAAAGTTCAGAAAAAATCATCTCAATAATGGATGGATTAAATAGAGATAAAAGGATACTGTTTGATGAAGTTATACTTGAAAAAGCTAGATCGGATTTTTCTTCCTGTTCTACCAATAATGAAGACTCATTAAATATGATAGACAGCTTTTATAAAAAATATGGTTATATATTAGATCCTCATACTGCTTGTGGAGTGAACAGTACATACCATGCTGATGATATTTCAAATTATCCTACCGTGTGCATGGCAACTGCTCATCCATCAAAATTTAGTGATACCGTGCAAAGCGCATGTGGAAAAGAGCCTGATACGCCTTATCATATCAAACAATTATTTGATATAGAAAGAAAGGTGTATAGTGTTGATAGAAATATTGATGTAATAAAAGATTTTATTTGTAAAAGGTTTTCATGAATGTTTAAGACTCCTCTTACCATTTTTGATTATCACCTGCCCCGAGAACTTATTGCCCAATACCCAGCTAAAGAAAGGGATTTGTCCAAGTTACTGATTTTAGATAGAGAAAGGGGCAATATCTCAGAAACTGTTTTTAGTGATATTACAGATGTTTTAGACAATAATTATTTCTTAGTGGTAAATAATACGCAAGTGCTAAAAGCTAGATTATTGGGTGAGAAAAAAAGTGGAGGTAAAGTTGAGATATTATTGCTGGATGATAAAGGCTGCAATAGGTTTTCAGCGCTTATTAAAGGGAGAGTAAAAGAGGGGACTATTATTGATGTGGGCTCAGCGACTGTTGAGGTAGAAGATCTTTTGGAAGACGGTTTTAAACAGGTAATATTTAAGGATGCCGATCCTTATAAAATAATGGAAAAGTATGGTCATGTTCCGCTGCCTCCATATATCAAAAGGAGCGATGAAGGTTATGACGCGAAACGTTATCAGACCATATATTCAAAAACACCGGGTTCGGTTGCAGCTCCCACAGCAGGCTTGCATTTCACTGATAATATAATTCAAAGATTCATAAATAAAGGTGTTGAGGTTATTGAAATTACGTTAAACGTTGGCGCAGGCACTTTCTATCCTATGAGAACTGTTTTTTTGGAAGATCATATCATGCATTCTGAACAGTTCGAAATATCAAAGGATAGCAAGCAGCGGATAAATAGATTAAAAAGTTTAGGTAAAAAACTTGTTGCTGTTGGTACCACTACAATGAGAGCCTTGGAAGCTGCCTCCAATGAGAAAGGTATTATAACAAAAAATGGTGTTAATAATACGAATCTTTTTATAAAGCCTGGTTATACGTTTAAGGTGGTAGATACATTAATAACCAATTTTCACTTACCTGAATCAACACTTTTTATACTGGTGTCAGTGTTTGGTGGGGAGCAAAGGATTAGAAAAGCCTATAATCATGCTATATTGAATAAATTTAGGTTTTACAGTTATGGCGATGCCATGCTTATTATATAAATGGAGTTAATTAATTGTTTGGTTTTACTTTAGAAAAGAAGGATAATAGGACAGATGCAAGAGCAGGGAAGATTATTACTGACCATGGAGAATTTGAAACGCCTATTTTTATGCCGGTAGGAACGCAAGGAAGTGTTAAAACAGTCACGACTCACGAATTATATGATATGGGTGCTGATATAATACTGGGTAATACGTATCATCTACATTTGAGACCTGGAGATGATACAATAAAAAGCTTTAAAGGTCTTCATAATTTTATTTCCTGGGAAAAATCAATACTAACAGATAGCGGTGGATTCCAGGTGTTTAGTTTGGGAGAGTTTACAAAAAAAACGCAGGATGGGGTTATATTTAAATCCCATCTGGATGGTAGCAAGATTTATCTTACACCTGAAAAGTGTATTGATATCCAATCAAATCTAGGATCTGATATTATGATGGTTTTAGATGAATGTGCGCCATTCACAGAGGGCAAACCCTACATAGAAGAGTCTTTGGAGTTAACAAGGCAATGGGCATTAAGATCTAAAATGGCTAAAATAGGGACAAAACAATCTATATTTGGTATCATTCAAGGTGGGGTATTCCCCGATTTAAGGAAATTGGCAGTTTCTCAAATAACTGATATTGGTTTTGATGGTTATGCAATCGGAGGTCTCAGTGTGGGGGAGAGTATTAACCAGATGTATGAACTGGCTAATTTTACAGCAGATCTCTTGCCTGAAAATAAACCCCGCTATCTCATGGGCGTGGGGACTCCTGAAGATCTTCTCAACTGTATATCCTTTGGGATTGATATGTTTGACTGTGTTATGCCCACAAGGAATGCAAGAAATGGGCTCCTATTCACATCCAGTGGAAAACTTCATATTAAGAGGAAAGAGTGGGCGTTATCAGATATTCCTATTGATTCAAAGTGCGATTGTTATACCTGCGCGCACTATTCAAGGGGTTATTTGAGGCATCTTTATAAAGTTGGGGAGCTTCTGGCGCTTAGACTTAATACTATTCATAATCTTTTTTTTTATATTTCTCTTGTCAAAAATGCAAAACGTGCTATAAAAGATGGATATTTTAGGAAATTCATGAACGATAAGTTGTATGAAATGAATACTGGAGGAAATCATGTTTGAGTCAGTAGCTTATGCTGCCGCGCCTGGCGGTCCAGCAAATCCATTGGGGGCTTTTATCCCATTAATATTAATTTTTGTTATTTTTTATTTTCTACTAATACGTCCACAGCAAAAACGCCAGAAACAACACCGATCTATGTTGGATACATTAAAGGCTGGTGATGAAATTATTACTAATGGTGGCTTATACGGTAGAATAGTGTCTATGTATGAAGATAATACTCTCTCGTTGGAAATATCCAAGGGTATTAAAGTCAAAATTGTAAGATCTGCCGTGGCAAACAAAGTAGCCCTTGAGTCAGAGAAGATAGCAAAATGAACTCAAAGTTTAGATGGGGTATAATAATTGTTCTCATAATGGTATCATTATATTATATTTTCCCTCTGGATAAAAAAATCAAATTGGGTCTGGATCTTCAAGGTGGGATGCATGTTATCTTGGGGGTTCAGGTAGATGCTGCCGTAGATGCAAAATTGACAAATACACTAACCCAGCTAAAAAAGGAATTTAATGCTTCAAAAATTAAATTCACCTACATAAAAAAAATAGGTGATAGTAAAATCGATATAGCATTACCTGAAGATTTTATAGGGGAAGCGAGAAAGATTATTGAAAAGAATTATCCATATTTGAGAGAAACGGGGTTAGATAAAAATAATAATATCATGCAATTAATGTTTACTCAGGATGAGATTAAAAGAACAGAAAACTATGCAGTAGAACAGGCTATACAGGTTGTTAGAAATAGGATAGATCAGTTTGGTGTTAGTGAACCTCTGATTCAGAAGCAGGGGGAGACCCAAATACTTATCCAACTCCCAGGGATAAATGATCCTGATAGAGCTATAGATTTAATAGGTAAAACAGCTCAACTAAGATTTCACATTGTAGATGAAAACATTAATCCCCGAGACGCATTGGATGGTGATTTGCCATTTGATGATATTATATTATATGAGCAAGTATTCGATGAAACCAGGACAAAGATCATCCAGAAAATCCCCTATGTGCTTAAAAGTGATGCCGTATTAACAGGTGAATATCTTGTTGATGCTGGAGTTAGGATATCACCACAATATAATGAGCCCTATGTTTCTATCAGGTTTGATTCTGCCGGTGCTAAACTATTTGATGAAATAACTGCTGATAATGTTGGTAAAAGACTTGCGATTGTTTTAGATGATCATGTATATTCAGCTCCATCTATACGTGAGAGAATTTCAGGTGGGGAAGCCCAGATTACAGGTAACTTTACTATGGAAGAGGCTAAAGATCTGGCTATCGTTTTAAGAGCAGGCAGTCTCCCCGCTCCTGTTGAGATACTTGAAAATAGAACGGTTGGTCCATCTTTAGGTCTTGACTCTATTAATAGCGGTGTCAAGGCTGCAATGATAGGTGTTATATTAGTAATGCTTTTTATGGCGATATATTATAGGGTTGCTGGTTTGTTTTCAGTGTTTGCATTACTTCTCAATTTTATATTTATTTTAGCAGCCATGAGTCTTTTTGGAGCAACATTAACATTGCCTGGAATAGCAGGTTTAATCTTAATAATTGGGATGTCTGTTGATGCAAATGTACTTATATTTGAAAGAATAAGGGAAGAAATACGTCTGGGTAGAACACCAGTTAATGCCATTGAATCAGGTTATGAAAGAGCCATGTCTACCATACTCGATGCTAATATTACAACATTGATTGCAGCTGTTGTTCTTTTTCAATTTGGTACAGGGCCCATAAAAGGTTTTGCTGTTACCCTATCTATAGGTATTATCGCGTCACTTTTTACCGCTATTTTTGTTACCAGGACAATTTTTATCTCACTCTATCTGAATAAAAAACTGGAAAGAGTCAATATTTAAAAGGTGCAGAGGATACTATGTTTGAAATAATAAAAAAAAATATCAATATAGATTTTTTGTCCAGGGTTAACTTATTTTTTATTGTCTCAGGTGTTTTGTGTATTATCAGTCTTTTGCTTATATTTTCAAAAGGATTTAATTACGGTATTGATTTTGCCGGAGGGACTCTGGTACAGGTTAGATTTAATCAGCCACCTGACTTAAATGATATAAGAAATGATATGGAAAAACTTGATATGGGTGATGTTATTATACAAAATTTTGGTGATGAGAACGGTATCATTATAAGGGTCGAACGAACAGGAACCAACTTGCAGGAAATAACTGATAAAGTACAGCACAAACTCCTGGATACATATGGTCATGATAAAATAATAGTAGAACGTGTAGAACAAGTAGGCCCACAGGTGGGTGATGAACTTAAGAAAAAGGCATTTTTGGCTCTCATATATGCGCTTATAGGTATACTATTATACATAACGGTTAGGTTTGAATTTGTTTTTTCTGTTGGCGCAGTAGCAGCTCTTTTTCATGATGTTCTTATAACGCTTGGGATATTTGTACTGCTGGGCAAAGAGATAAATTTGCCTATTATAGCTGCTCTTCTAACTATTGTGGGCTATTCTTTGAATGATACTATTGTTGTTTTTGACCGTATAAGAGAAAAAATAAAATCTACCGCAGGTAAAAGGACTTTGAGAGAAACTATAAATATGAGTATCAATGAAACTTTAAGCAGGACCGTCTTAACTTCACTGACCACCCTTATGGCAGTTCTTGCTTTATATATTTTTGGTGGGGCGGTTATTAATGGATTTGCTTTTACCCTGCTTATAGGTGTTATAATAGGGACATATTCTTCTATAGGGATAGCAGGCTCTCTGGTATATTTTATGAAGACAAGAAAAATCGCTAAGACATAAGCTATCTGTTATAATATCAGCAGTATCTATTAGCTAGGGCTTCCTGGTATGAGGAGGTCTTCCCTTTTTATAAAAGGGCGATTTGGCGCATCAATACAATAAGGTATATCACATATTTTATGTGTCAAACTCTATACCATTTTCTATACTTTTGATCCTAATGAGTGAAAAAACATCTATATCCTTTTTTTCTATACGTGATCTCCCCTGCTCAAAACCTTTCTCTATTATGACCCCAAAGCCTACTATATTTGCTCTTGCTTCATTTAAAATATCTACCAGACCTAATATGGATCCCCCGCTAGATAAAAAATCATCTATTATTAGTATGTTATCATTCTCATTTAGATATGCTTTTGAGATTGCCAAAGGGACATCTTCTCCCCTGGTTGCGGAAAAAATTTTTCTGGAATATACATCCCCTCCCAACGTTATAGGGGATTTCTTTTTTGCATAGACAAGAGGTAAGCCCATAAGATATGCAACTAATCCTGCCGGTATTATTCCTGATGCCTCAACTGTCAATATTTTGTTAGGTTTTTTATCCTTAAAGTGCTCTACGAAAAAAGTTGATATATCATACATCAGGTTCATATCTATTTGGTGGTTTATAAACTTGGAGACATTTATAAGGCCTGGTTTGACGATAATTGCATCACTAATTATTTTATTCTTTAATAATTTTTTAACATCCATTGGATGATAATATTATAGAAATTATTTTATTGCAATAAATTATCTCCTATAAAATCTATTAGTTTCTAAATCATTATACATGTTTGTCATATAGTCAAAAATATTTGATTGTCCAAAATATTTTGGCTTCAAAATGTGATAATTCTATTGTTAAACATCATATGAACAATAATAATTATATTTACAAAAACAGCATAAGATATATTATATACTAAATGGTTATGAACAATGCTTATATCATTATTGTTGTTATTATGGCAGCACTCGTTACGAACCTCTATTTCGGTTATTTAAGGGGTAGATTTAATAGATTTTCTTTTGGGTGGGTAGTTTGTATCCATGCTCCAATACCGATAATTATATTTATTAGAATCATTGCCCATATTACATGGATATTAATCCCTTTATTTTTTCTTGCAGCCGTTTTTGGTCAAGTAGTTGGAGGAAGAATATACAACCAGATCTATTCTAAATAGCTGGGGATTGTTTTTATTAGATTATAAAATTATCAACAGGTGGGCTAGTATTACATATTCAAACCTAAGAGGTTAGCAAAAATTTTTACTATATCTGTATTGTCCATATACCCCCGAAAAAGATCATCAAAAGTTCCTTCAGCAGACAAAGGTATCTGAGTAGCTGTTTCACCTGTACTGCCCCAACTGACTCCAACTCTGGCATTAATGATATCTGACACAGCATTAAGTACACTATTATAACTTTCTTTCTCTAAACCTATACCCCTGGCCATATTAGAAAAGGATTTATCTATTATGTTTTCTTCATTTTTAGATAATTTTATCAGCCCCATGTTCTCTTCCAAGAAAGAATTAAAATCCGCTGGTTTTTTAATATCATTTGTAATGGTGTTTTCTATTGATGAGCTTAGCATATCTCCAATAGATGCTTTTGATAATGTGACCGTTTCAAAATCTAAATTATCATTGGTAGCACTGCCAAGACTAAGACCACCTGTTTCATGATCACCTGTTACAACAATTAGAGTAAAATATTTATGTTTTTTTTTGAACTCATATGCTTTTTGTAAAGCGTTATCAAAAGAAATTATTTCATGTATGGATGCGCTTATATCGTGATTTTTTAATGCATGGTCAATACGCCCTCCATCGACGACAATAAAAAATTTGCTTTCAAGTGATAACAATCTAGTTGCCATTTCAGTCATTTCATCAAGAGAGGGGACCTTCATGATTTCATCTGAATTGATTCTATCTATTTCATACGGCATATGATCTTTTGTAAATGATGCGAATACCTTTATACTTTCATTTATAGGAAGGATACTTCTGAACTTATCTGATGAATCCTTACCAATAAAAGTATGATATCCTTTACCATTTAGTTCTGCTGCGATGTCCCTGTTATCAGTTCTAACAGTATCATAGCCACTGGAATATGACATAAAATGTTTATATCCCCCCCCTGCTATAAAATCAATTCTGCTGTTTAAGAGCTCAGAAGCTATTTTATTTTCATCTTCTTTGTTAGAATTATGTGCATAAAAAGCTGCTGGAGTGGGGTCTGTCAGGCGTGAGTTTGTTATTAGAGCGGTTTTATACCCCCTCATACTGGCAGCATACAAAATTGAGGTGGCATTTCTTATCCCAGGAAGTTTAGAGATCCAGCCATTGTTGGTTTTTTGACCAGTAGCCAAGGCTGTAGCTGCGGCTGCAGAATCTGTAATGAAAGAATTTAATGAATGGGTTGTGACTGCCCCAGACACTGCAAGTGAATTCATCCTAAGTTTAGTTTTATGGTCTTTTGCTGTATTTTGATAAAAATATTCTGCTATTTGCCTCTGCGAAGAACCCAAGCCTCCGCCTATGAAGTAAAAGATATATTTTGGCACGTAGTCTGCGTATAGAACGTTGCTTAACAAAAAGAAACTTGATAACAAAAAGATGAATATTTTTAAAAAGTTTCTGCTCATATATACCTTCCTACAGTCACATCACACCAAGTGTACAATGTTATCCAAAGAGATTAAATCACTAATAAAAAGGCCATCTTATTGACTGCGCCAGTTCCTATTCAAAACTTACTGTTAAAAACCAGATTTGCAGGTATCATGTTGATCATAGTCTGCCATTTATTATATATATTATCATATAAAATAGATAGTTGATTGTCGGAGTTCTTATCTTTTACTACTGCCATATCAAGGTATATCTTCTGCAATTGTGTAAGAACATCAGGCAACATTTGTATCATCGATAGTGTGTCGATATTTGTCCCATCCATAATCTGATTTAATATATTCAAAGTTTCAAAAATAGCGTATGAAGGGGATAAGTTCGTAGATGGTCCGCCTATGGCACCTGCCTGGGAGTCATTTTCAGCAAGCCCTGCAACGTAGGCTGAATAATCTTCCATTATAGGCATCAATGTATCTTGCAATTGCGCAAGAACATCAGGCAGCATTTGTAACATCGATAATGTATCGATATTTGTACCATCCACAACCTGATTTAACATATTCAAAGTTTCCAGAACAGTGGTTGATATATCAGGTGAATCTATTGTATCCACCATAGGGTCAGTTATAACCATAATTTTTTTCCCATCAAATGATCCTGAGAGCACACCTAAAGTTAAAAGTTCTAATGGCATATTTTTAGAGTCTTTTAAATGATAAGGTTTATAGTGAAGGGGGTGCCTTATGTCTACAACAACGATATTATCACTGTGAAGTTTCTGAAGCTGGTCCATGGCATTGTAAATATTAACTGTTGTAATATTTCTATTGTCATGTTTATTATTTAAGGTTGCAACACTGGTTTCTGATGCGTAAGTCTGCATTTGATGGAGGCTTACCATTACAGTAATCACCATCAAAAAAGGCGCAGCTTTTAAAACTGTTTTATAGCATTTTTTCACGATTACCTCCTGTAGCAAATATCCCTGTAAGATATTTATTACATAGGAAAATACTTTATTACACCTTATTTATCAAGTAATAGTTTTGCTATAGAAATATTTTTTTTACCTTTAAGGCAGTACTTATTTTAATACCTTTGCGCGGGGCGTAGCTACGCAATATGTATGAATCTTTGTAAAAATGCTAACGCTAATTGTAAAGGTTAAGATTGTTTAAAAGTCTTATAAAAATTCTTTTCCAGGGTTAACTACACAACAGTAGTAACTTTTAATAGTTGTCAAGGTGCTAAGGAATTTTGTAGGTGTTTGATCAGGCTT
>Ga0209345_10000837_pt1 | contig 39593 bp, 38 predicted proteins | sample Cruoilmetagenom7_FD_187294 | JGI IMG/M metagenome (GOLD analysis project Ga0209345, IMG submission 187294) | Oil polluted marine microbial communities from Coal Oil Point, Santa Barbara, California, USA - Sample 7 (SPAdes) (version 2) | ecosystem: Environmental > Aquatic > Marine > Oil seeps ...
ATAAGTAATAGCGGTTTAAGCTATAAAACGAAAGAATAAACATAAAATAAAGCTCAGTGAAAAACCGAAAGGTTCGTCATTAGTGACCCTAGAACGAAATATAATGCGCCTATTGGAAGTTCAACTTTCAATATGCGTTGTTTTTGATTAATTTTTTTAAATATAATAATCCGCACTTTGACTGAAGAAGGTGCAAAAGCACTTTAAAAAAGTCCCCTCTGGAGAGAGGATTTAGGGGTGTGTTCTTAACCATTACTATTAAAAAAACCTTATAAACCACGAAGCTCAGAAAAAAAACAAAGCTCTATACCCTTCATGCCCTTCAAGTGCTTCATTGTAAAAAATCCAAAACCTTAACTAAAACTCATAATCAAAACTAACCCCTAAATGCCTCGGCGCGCCTAGTTGTAGGTATTCAGCACTTTCGTAATTAGGTGGCTCTAGCCCAAAAAAGAAACCTCTGGTGGCATATTGTTTATCAAAAATATTGTTGCCCCATAAGGTCACTGACCAATTGGCTTTTTCATAACCTACGCGTAAGTTATACAACTGGTATGATTTTGATTGTTGGTTATGAGAATCTGAATAATAAAAACTGTCTTTGCCGTTCATATCAATTCTGGCAAAAAATCCATTAAGGTGATGGTAATCTGCACCTAATGAAAAATTATAACCTGGAGCATGAGCTTGGTCTCGGCCATTGAAGCTGCCTTCTGTCGTTGTGAAATCATCAAACTGTGCATTCAACAAACCCAGAGATCCATAAAAGTCTATATTCGGATTTAGTTGATAGTTGAAATCTGTCTCAATACCGTAGTTGTTGCCAGTTGCTGCATTGCCTGTAAAAAACACAAACGTTAATGGATCATTTGGATCAGATTGTCTTGATGTGCTGATTTGCATGTCTTTGCGTTTTGAATAAAATGCCGATAAGTTCCATTGCAAACGATAGTCCATAAAATGTCCTTTTATTCCTGACTCTAAACTGAGCAATGATTCTGGTTGGTATTCTCTTAATGCATCAGGAACACTTAATGACAAGTTAAATCCTCCTGCCTTATATCCTCGTGCTAATGTCACATATGAATTTAATGACTCGTTTATTTTATGATTTAATGATATTTGGCCACCCCACATATTATCAGCAGGTGAAACATCTATGCCATTGCTATCTTGATAGTTGGCACTTCTTCTTTCAAACCTTAGGCCTGTAGACAAAGTGTTTATTTCAGATAACGCTGTATCAAATTGAGTAAACAATGCTAATGAAGTTGAATTAAATTTGCTGACTAAAGACCGATCAACAAAACCATTGTAAAAATCATTAATTGTATTTTCTTCGTCCATATCTAGAGTATAGATACCAACCAACCAATCGGTAGAGTCGTTAAATACTTTTGAGCTTTCATTGGATACAAGCCTGACCTCTTGTGACACATGAGTCCGCTCTCGTAAACTAAAAGAAGTAAAATCATAAGGGGCAAACTCGCCCCAATAATCATCATTACCCCAATCCCCATCAAAAGAATAGTCAATATCAGCATTCATGTAACTGGTAATGCTTAACACATCAAAATTATCAGCATTATAGTTGGCTCTTATAGCTAACCCTGTTGAGTCTTGTGCATCTTTGCCTGGTAAATCTGTATGTGTTGTTAGAGTGTTTTCTGGTGCAAAGCTATCAAAACCATTATCAATATTCGCTTTTAAAAAGGTGAAGTTAACATCAAGTTGTTCGCTTGCCTGCCACAACAACTTTCCCCGAGCTACAAATTCATCGCGGTTATTGGTATCATCCACATTTAAGAAATCATTGTGTCTAAAGCCATCAGCATTATATTGATGAATAGAAAATCGGTACGCTACATCATCGCTTAAACCACCTGTGGCACGAAAACCCAAAGCATGATCGCCATCATCTCCGATCAAGGTTTCAATTTTATATGAGTCTTCAAATTCTGGTGCTTTTGTTTTGACGTAGATAAGGCCCGCTAATCCATTGGCACCATATCTTGTTCCTTGAGGGCCGCGCAGCACCTCTATTTGTTCCACATCAAACAATGTTGCCACACCACCCAATGCAGAAAAATCAATATCATCTACCATAAATCCTACTGATGGATTTGGCGCACCCTCATATTGTGAGCGTTCACCAATACCGCGAATCTGAAAATAACGTGGACGATTAGTTGAAGATGACCAGTTTAAATTTGGAACCAAACTTAATACATCTTCGAAATGCTGTGTGCCTGCTTTTTCAAGAACTTCTGAATCAAGCACTGACAAGCTGTTTGATGAATCAATTAATAATTGACCATCTCTTAACTCGGAGACGACCGTTATTTTATCAATTTTTTCTATGGATTGATCAGCATAAGAGCTGATAATAAAGCCCATACCTAATAGGAGTGTTAGTTTTTTCATGGATTTTTACCTTAATAATTAAAAATAAAAATCCGGCGACAGACGTTTTGAATTGGTTTGTGTTTTCCATTTCCTACGCCGGTGCTAACCGGATCAGGTTCAAAGGGTCTGTAATAAATTACATCTCAGGCTAAAGCCACCCCTAGGAATGCCGTCATTCTAACAAAACACTTGGTTTATTACTAGCCATTGAGTATGATTATCATTTGCGACCTTAGAATTAAACCATGTTCCAGCCCAGTTATTTTAAACAAAAAGACCAACAACAGATGTTGGCATTTATCAGCAATCATTCTTTGGCGACTATTGTTTCTATGACATCAAAAGGCTTGGTCGGTAACCATATTCCCATGTTGGTTATTGAAAGAGAAGGCAAGTATTTTTTACAAGGTCACGTGGCCAGAGTTAACAATATTTGGCAAGATTGCGAAAATAACAATCACGTAATCGCAATCTTTAATGGACCAGATGCTTATATTTCTCCCAACTGGTATCCAAGTAAGAAACGCGATGAAAAAGCCGTGCCTACATGGAATTATATTGCGGTTCATGTTTCTGGTCCAATGACAGTTTTTCAGGATAAAGCTTGTTTGCTGCAACATTTAGATAATTTAAGTCAACATAATGAAAAGCCCTTGCCTCAACCTTGGAAAGTTTCAGATGCACCTGATGATTATATTCAAAAGATGCTAACGGCTATTGTTGGTATTGAAATAGAAATTTCAGATTTAAAAGGCAATACCAAAATGAGCCAGAATCATTCTCAAGAAAATAGGGAAGGGGTTATCAAAGGTTTAACCGAAATAGGTAAATCTGATGTTGCTGACTGGGTAGAAAGTCCTAACAAAAGTCACGATGAATAAGTTACAATCCCCTTTTTTTATAATGACGCAAAATGTATAACTTAAATAGCGAGCCATTCAAGTTAGAACGAGATGTAGAAGCCATTGTTGTTCCATCTGGCCAATCCATGAATCTACCTGCAGGTACAGTAGGATATATTACTCAATCTCTTGGTGGAAGTTATACGGTTTTTATTGATGGTTCCATGTTTATGATTCTTGGTCATAATGCCGATGCCTTGGGAAAAGAACCTTTAGCTTTACCGACTTTAAAAGAGAATGCCAATATTAAAGACATGGAAGAAGCTGTTTGGAAACAGCTCGGCAATGTATATGATCCAGAAATTCCTGTCAGTATCGTTGAACTTGGTTTGGTTTATACATGTGAGGTTAGCAAAAACGAGGCTAACAAATATGATGTTAATATGATCATGACCTTAACTGCCCCAGGATGTGGAATGGGTGATGTTCTTGTTACTGATGCTCAAACCAAAATTAAACTTATTCCCAATATTAATCAAGTGAAATGTGAAATCGTTTTTGATCCACCTTGGACTCAAGATATGATGTCCGATGTGGCTAAGCTTGAAACGGGGATGTTATAACTCTTCACCACATTTTCGACAATAATTAGCACTTTTTGTGTGGCCAACTAGTCCGCAAGCTTCACATAGGCGAGATAGTTTTCGATTTCTTTTGGCTTCTTTATTTAGCTCTGAAGCAAAAATACCAGTAGGTATTGCAATGATCGAAAAGCCTGTTAACATAATAAAAGAAGCAACGCCTCTACCCAATACTGTTTGTGGAGCTATGTCTCCATAGCCAACAGTTGTTAATGTAACCACTGCCCAGTAAATACCATGTGGAATGCTTGTAAATCCATTTTCAGGTCCTTCGATTAAATACATAATCGAACCAAATATCACCAAAACTGTAAGAATGAAAAAGAAAAACACAAAAAGTTTATGGCGACTGTTACGTACCGCTCGGGTTAAAGTTTGCATTTGTTCAGAATAATGAACCAACTTTAAAATTCTAAAAATTCTCAATACACGCAATATTCGAATAACCAACATTGATTGTGCGCCAACAAAGAACATCGATAAATAGGTAGGTAAGATCGATAATATATCAACGACGCCAAAGAATGAAACCATATATTTAACTGGCGACCTAATACTGATGAGTCGCAATATATATTCTAAAGTAAAGATAATGGTGAAAAACCATTCTAGCACATAAAAAACTGATCCGTATTCAATGTGGAGTTGGTTAACACTGTCTAGGATTATCGTTAAGACACTTAAGAAAATGAAGACAATAAGCAATATATCAAACCACTTACCCGCAGGAGTATCTGCGTGGTAGATGACTTCATATATTTTAGCTCGCCAACTGTTTTTACTTGATGCTGCTTTATCCATTTAGTTGATTAAAACGCTTATGCGTCTTCTTGTAATCCTATGCCATCGAGCCCTGCTGATAATGTATTTGCATCTCCGCCTTGTGAGAGCTTAATTGCTAATCGAACTTCATTGGCTGAATCGGCATGTCTTAAGGCATCTTCATAAGTAATCTCACCCGCTTGATATAGGCTGAACAATGCCTGATCGAATGTTTGCATGCCAAGGTTTGTTGATTTTTTCATTAACTCTTTTAGGTCACTAATTTTCCCTTTGCGGATAAGCTCTTTTGCTAATGGTGTATTGATAAGAATTTCTACCGCGGCTCTTCTTCCTTTGCCATCTGGCGTCGGGATTAATTGTTGAGCGATCATGGCTTTCATGTTTAAGGACAAATCCATCAACAATTGATCTCGTCTGTCTTCTTGGAAAAAGTGTAATATTCTATCTAAAGCTTGGTTAGCATTATTTGCATGTAAAGTCGCTAAACAAAAATGCCCTGTTTCAGCAAAAGTAATCGCGTGTTCCATGGTTTCTCTTGTTCTAATCTCACCTATCATAATCACATCTGGTGCTTGTCTTAGGGTGTTTCTTAGTGCTATTTCAAAGGACTCGGTATCTATACCGACTTCTCTTTGTGTAATCACACAACCTTGGTGTTCGTGGACATACTCAATTGGATCTTCAATTGTAATAATATGCCCTGTGGTGTTTATGTTTCTATACCCTATTAGAGCTGCCAATGAAGTTGATTTACCTGTACCTGTACCGCCAACAAAAATCATGATGCCTCTTTTGGTTAGTGAGAGCTCTTGTAAGATTTCTGGCAGATTTAATGATTCGAATGTTGGAATTTTGGTTTCTACGCGACGAATAACCATACCAACGGCTGTTCTTTGATAAAAAGCACTGACACGAAAACGGCCAACGGCAGCTACGCCTATAGCAAAGTTACATTCGTGCGTTCTTTCAAAAACCTCTTTTTGAGATGGGGACATTATACCGATCACCAAATCTCTGGCTTGCGCTTTTGACAAAGGTGTTTGCGTTATTGGAACCACTCGGCCATGAATTTTAATACTGGGCGGTAAGTTTGCTGTGATAAATAAATCAGAAGCTTTTTTGTGCGCCATTAATTTTAAATATGAATTAAAATCCATTGTTATTACCTCTTAATAAGTTATGCGTCAAAATCTGACTTATTCATGGCTCTTGATTGTGCTTCGTGTCTTGTCACAACACCCTTTGCAACCAAATCTAATAAACATTGATCTAGCGTTTGCATACCATAACTTTGACCAGTTTGAATGGATGAGTACATTTGAGCCACTTTATCTTCTCGAATCAAGTTTCTAATTGCAGGTACCCCAACCATTATTTCATGTGCAGCCACACGGCCACCACCAACTCTTTTTAATAATGTCTGTGCTATTACTGCTCGAAGTGATTCTGACAACATTGAGCGTACCATCGGTTTCTCACCTGCAGGAAATACATCTATTATTCTATCAATCGTTTTTGCTGCGGAGCTGGTATGCAAGGTTCCAAAAACCAAGTGACCTGTTTCTGCCGCCGTTAGTGCCAAACCAATGGTTTCCAAATCACGTAACTCACCAACCAAAATAATATCTGGATCTTCACGTAAAGCAGATTTCAAAGAATTATTAAAACTTTGTGTGTCTCGATAAACCTCACGTTGATTAATCAAACACTTGTTACTTGTGTGCACAAACTCTATCGGGTCTTCAATTGTTAAGATATGCCCGTGTTCGTTTTTATTCAAATAATCTATCATTGCCGCTAATGTTGTAGACTTACCTGAACCCGTTGGACCTGTTACCAAAATCATTCCCTTGGGAACGTCAATTAATTCTTTAAATATCGGAGGACAATTGAGATCTTCTAATGTTAAAATTTCTGTTGGAATTGTTCTGAAAACCGCGGCGCAACCACGGTTCTGATTATAAGCATTGACACGAAACCTCGCTAGTCCAGGAATCTCAAAAGAAAAATCTAATTCCCAGATTTCTTCATACTCTCTTCTTTGTCCATCGCTCATTATGTCATAAATCATAGCGTGTAGTTCTTTATGATCCAGCGGTGGTAAGTTTATTCTTCTAACATCACCATCAACACGAATCATTGGTGGCAAACCAGCCGACAAATGTAAATCTGAAGCTTTATTTTTTACTGAAAAGGCCAGTAATTCTGCAATATCCATAAGATTAACCAATGTTGTTTATATTTATTAAGTTTATCGCTATTGGGTAGTAATATCCACATTTTTTATTATCTTTATTTATTACACAATTCTTTCAATTAACCCTTATTGCCTAATTTATTGTTTTTTTAGCTTTTTTCAGCTAACTTCTGATAAAATTATAAGTTCCTTAATTTTTTATGAAGTTTTATGTTGAATAAAATTGTTAGCTTTGTACAACAATCGAGCGTAAGTAAGTTTTTTATAGTAGGGTTTATCACCGCGATTGTTCATGCCGTCTCTGGAAATTTTTCTATTATTTCTTGGGCCGCCGTTTTTCTTAGCCTTATACCTGTCCTAGCTAGCTTACCTTTTTTCAAAGACAAGCTAAGTTACGATCAAAAAATACAGGTTCAACTAAACTCTCTTTTATTTAGTGCTATGGCCTGGGCTATCTTCATGTGGAGTAATTTGACAGACATTCCTTCTGCCTATACACTAACATTTGTCGTGTTGGCATCTTCCGTATTTTTATTGTTTCATACAATAAAGGCCCGATTAATGGTTGTTTCTCCATTGTTATTAGCTTTTGTTGCCCTATCTGTTTTTATTCAAACGCCTTCTGCAATCGATCAGGCTATTTATGCTGTAGTGTTTATTTTGTTGTTTTTGGTTTTTAAAGTCGAAGCTCAAGAAAAAGAAAATATTGTAACTGCTCCTAATAAAGAGATGGACTCCTCGGAAAAAATGAATTTAGTTTCTGAAATTGATCTTATGAAATCAGAAAATCAAGCCCTGACTGATAATATTAAGCAAGTTGAGCTGGACCTTTCTGCTGCAGAAATGGCAAAAATGGAATTTTTAGCAACGATGAGTCACGAAATCAGAACGCCGCTGAATGGCATTATTCCATTATTGGATATTCTGTTAGACTCTGAATTATCTGATTTTCAAAGAGACTATATGAGCACCGCTCATGTATCTGCCATTGAAATGCAAAAATTGATCGATGACTTGCTTGATTATTCAAACGTTGAAGCTGGCAAGTTAACTGTTGAAATTCGTGGTTTGAAAATTTTACAAGTAATGGCCGCCGTTAATTCTTCTTTTCAACAAGCTGCTCAAAAGAAAAACCTTTCTATTGAAGTTAATATTCACCACAATGTTAGCCCACTTTTAAGAGGTGACCCAACACGAATTAGGCAGGTTTTATCAAACCTATTAAGTAATGCAATCAAATTTTCAAGCCGTGGTACGATAACCTTAACAGCTAAAAAAATTAAAGACTACCCAAACAAAGAGCTCGTTCGTTTTGAAGTGACCGACCAAGGTATCGGTTTAGATCAAGAAACTTGTGATAATATCTTTTTACCTTTCACTCAAGAAGATGCATCAAGTACCAGAAAGTTTGGCGGAACAGGTTTAGGACTTGCAATCAGTAAAAAAATTGTCGAATTAATGAATGGTGCAATTTATGTAGAGTCAAAGAAAAATAAAGGAAGTACATTCTACTTTGACCTTCCTTTACTTAAGTCAATGGGAGAAACCAGTGTTGGACTAGCTGAAACCTCTGGATACCAAGCAATTTTAGTCAATACGAATCCATTACTGTTTAATAAGCTGGCTCAAAAGCTTAAAGTTGAAGAAGTTGCTTTTCAAAAAGCCCTGGGGTTACCTCAAGCAATGGAAATTTACAGGTCCATTAAAAACATTTCAAAACAAACAAAAAACATTTTAATGTTTATTGATTTTAAAACAGCAGGAAAACAAGTCCGCAGCTTATGTGAAGAACTTGATCGTGATGAGAATTTATCAGATTTGTTCGCCTGTATAATTACAGAAAATTCAATCGTTGCAGGGATTCCACAAAGGTCCAACATTAAACTTATCCCTCCAGATATTTCCATGCCTGACTTTTTGAATAAACTTGAAGTGGCTCAAGTTGCTGCGCAATCAGAGAGTTCTGGTGAGCCTAGTGAAGATGAATCCACCGCTAATGATGAACGTGAAGAAGCACAAGAAATTCACAGATCCGAAGCCATTTCACCTAAGCACCTTGAAGCCATTCAACAGGAAGTGTTGTTGGTGGAAGACAATGAAGTAAACCTTAAGGTTGCTGAAAAACTTATCCAATACATTGGTTATCCTTTTGATTATGCACAAAATGGGCAAGAAGCTTTAGAAAAGGTCAAGCAAAAAAGATACCGAATGATTTTGATGGATTGTCAAATGCCTGTTATGGATGGTTATAAAAGCACATCAAGAATCAGAGATTATGAACAAGCAGCGGGCCTAAACAGAACACCTATTTTAGCAATGACGGCAAATGCCATGATGGGCGATCGTGAAAAATGTCTTGATGCAGGCATGGATGACTACATGTCCAAACCTCTTAACCGTTATATTTTAGAAAAAACACTCAAACAATGGGATCCGTTAGTACATAGAAAAACAGCTGTTAACGCATCAAATGCACAAACCATTGAAGTTTCTGAACCAGTCCATGAGACAGAAGGACAAACTGAACAAGTTACAGCCATTGAAATCCCTGATAACAAAGAGCAAGCACCGACAAAACATGTTTTGGACATTAACCAAAAATGGTTAAACACTAATACCCTAGAAGAAATTAAAGAATTTATGGGTGATGAAATGGTTCAGTTGTTAGAAATGTTTCAACAAGAAACACCTGGGATACTTAACAATATGCAAGCCTCCCTGAAAGAACATGATTTTGAAGATGTTGAAAAGTTGGCGCACATGCTTAAATCCACTAGTGCTAATATTGGTGCAAATGGCTTAAGTTTCTTTTCAAGGAAAATGGAGCTTGGTGCCAATGATGGAGAGTTAAAAGAGTTGGTTGCTATTTATACTAAAATTAAAAAAGCCTATATTTTAACACGCAATGAAATTAACAAATATATTGATAGCCAGTAATCGTGTTACAGACAGAGTTATATGTTTGTTCTTAGATGAGCTATAGTTATAATGGTCAACCTTTTTAACTAGCCAATCTGTTTTTTATGAATTCACAACTGTTTTCTTTATTGTTAGAAATGGCCCTACAGGGCGAACCAAAAGAAGTGGAAGAAATCATTGTCACTTCATCAAAGAAACAACAAAACGTTGAGAATATTTCAACGGCTGTATCTGTTGTGACAAAAGCTGAAATTTTAGAAAAAAACATTACATTATTACCTGATTTATTGCGTGAAGAAGCGGGTGTTTATATTCAACAAACCACACCTGGTCAGGGGATTCCTATTATTCGTGGGTTAAAGGGTTCTGAGAACGTTCACTTAATCGATGGCATGCGTTTAAATACCGCCTTTTTTAGAAACTCACCTAATCAATATTTAGCCTTAGTCGATCCATTTATGACTGAGCAAATTGAAATTATTCGTGGGCCAGCATCTGTTTTATATGGAGGAGATGCTTTAGGTGGTGTGCTTAATGTGAAAACTCACACACCAAGTTTTGAAGGAAAGGATTGGCAAACCATTGGAGAATTGTTTTTTTCTTTTGATTCTGCCGACGACAAAACCCTCAGTCACTTTTCTACAGATTTCGGTAATGATAAAGTTGCCACTACATTTGGCTTGAGCTATCAAGATATCGGCAGTAGAACCATTGGAGGAGGGGCTGAAGTTCCTTTTACTAATTACTCATCAAGGGCTTTCAATAATAAATGGGCGTTTAATTTAAGTGAAGATAAGACTCTGATTTTTGATTTTCAATATTTAAACCAACCCTCAACACCTAGAGTAGATGATTTGGTTGTTGGCTTTGGGCAAACTCAACCAGACTCCTCATTGTTTTTATTCTCTCCAAATCAAAGGCAGTTTGCGCATTTAAATTATAGTGATTCCACTGCCTCCCAATTCTATGATGAAGCAGACTACCATCTTGCTTGGCAACTAATTAAAGATCACCGCATTAAATCGCCTTTTAATTCCGAAAAAATTACCAAAGAACAAAATGAAAGTGCTTTGTTGTCTTTCCAAAGTAGTTTTTATAAAGTTGTGAATGATGAAGTTGATGTTGTTTATGGTCTTGATTATTACCATGATACTATTTCCAGCGCTAAACAACAAATTTTGAATGGTGTAGAATCCATTTCAGAATCACGCTTTCCAGATGGATCAACTTTGCGGCATGTCGGGTTGTTTTCTGATATAACAAGATCCTTTGAATCACAAGACTTAACCTTCGGCCTTAGATACAGTGATTACCATATTGATTTAAACAGCCAAGCGCAGATAAATGATACGCTTAAAATTGATGACTTAACTTGGCATGTTGGCTGGCTCTACCACAAAGACAACAACAATAATCTTTTTATTAATCTTGGAAGAGGGTTTCGCCCACCCAATATTTTTGATTTGGGGCAAGTTGGTGAACGTCCAGGTAACCGCTTCAACATAGTCAACACAGATGTAAAACCCGAAACCGTACATACATTAGATCTTGGCTGGAAACATTTTGGAAACCAGTGGTTTGCTGATTTTGCTGTTTTCTATTCAGAGTACAAGGATAAAATTGCCAGTGTAGAAACAGGTAGTTTAACCGAAGATGGGCAAATAATTGTTCAATCACAAAACATTAATGATGTTGTGTTATATGGGTTTGAAAGCGCTTTTTCTTATGATTTTGAGAATGAATCACAGTTCAAAGCGGTGATAAACTATACTTGGGGAGAAGAAAGCTCTTCAACATTATCCGAACCTGCTGATAGGGTTCCGCCTCTTAATGGTTTTATTGGTTATGATTACAAAATCAATGACAAGTGGAACGTAAATCCAAAAATCATATATGCCTCAAGCCAAGATAGGTTAAGCTCAAGAGATATTGGCGACCCAAGAATTCACCCAAATGGAACAGGCGGATTTGTTACTTATAACTTCTACGCCAATTGGAAAATATCTGGCACATCAAAACTTAGATTTGGATTAGAAAACATTTTTGATAAAAAATACCGTGAGCACGGCTCTGGACTTGAGGCTGCAGGTAAAAACTTTCATGCTTCTTTTAACTACTTATTTTAGACAAGCTGAATATATTCGAGTAAAATCTGCTTTTCATCATGCATTAATAGTCCTAAGCCTATGTTAATTTTTGAACACTCAAAGGTTGCACGTCAAGCAACAGCTCAAGCTCCTCAAGTCAAACTTTTTTCTGAGAGTATACCTCCTGAACTTCAAAGGAAAACGAGCCTAGGTTTACCAGAAGTTTCCGAGTTAGATGTTGTCAGGCACTATACGCGGTTAAGTCAGAAGAACTTTTCAATCGATACACACTTTTATCCTTTGGGTTCTTGTACTATGAAGTATAACCCAAGAGTTTGTAACTCACTTGCCATGAGTGATGGTTTTCTTAATCACCACCCCTTAGCACCCACTTCTTTATCTCAAGGCATCCTTTCTTGCATGTATCATTTACAAGAAATTTTACAAGATGTTACAGGAATGCAAGCCGTTTCGCTAACACCTATGGCTGGTGCACAAGGTGAGTTTTCCGGCATTGCCATGATTAAAGCCTATCATGATGAAAGAGGAGATACCGAAAGGAACGAAATAATCTGTCCAGACGCAGCGCATGGAACAAACCCTGCAACAGCTATTATGTGTGGCTATAAAGTCAAAGAAATTCGCACCAACCGTGATGGCAACATCAACATACATGACTTAATTCCATTACTCGGGCCAAAAACAGCAGGAATAATGTTAACCAACCCATCAACACTTGGTGTTTTTGAACCCAACATTAAAGAAATAGCAGACCTTGTACATGAAGCAGGTGGGCTACTTTATTATGATGGGGCAAACCTCAATGCTATTTTAGGAAAAGTTCGCCCTGGAGATATGGATTTCGATGTCATTCACATGAATCTGCACAAAACTTTTTCTACACCACATGGCGGCGGTGGACCAGGATCAGGTGCTATCGGTGTTGGAAAAAGACTCGTTCCTTATATGCCTGTTCCTTTTGTTGGCAAAAACGATGAAGGTTATCACTATGTCGATGAAAAACAAGCACCTAAAACAATCGGCCGGCTTTCTGCATTTGCTGGCAACATGGGTGTTAACTTGCGTGCTTATATTTATGCTTTAATGCTGGGTAAAGAGGGCATGCCAAGAATTGCAGAGTTTGCTACATTAAACGCTAACTACCTAATGAAAATGTTAGAAAATCATGGTTTTGATTTGGCTTTTCCAAATCGCAGAGCTAGTCACGAATTTATCGTCACGTTAAAGAAACAAGCCAAAGAGCTAAGCTTAACAGCAACTGATCTGGCTAAATCTTTATTGGACTATGGCATGCATGCCCCCACAGTATATTTTCCTCTTTTAGTTGCCGAGTGTTTATTAATAGAACCAACAGAAACCGAATCAAAGCAAACCATAGATAAGTTTATTTCAGCCATGTCTGATATTTTAACTCAGGCTAAAGTTGATATAGAACCACTTAAACAAGCACCTCATACTGCTCCAAACCGCCGTTTAGATGATGCAAAAGCCGTCAAACAACCTAATTTAGTTTGGCAAGAGGCGAATTAATTTTGGCAAGTAAACAACGCCGAGGTATTAAACAAATCATCCAAGCAGGGCAATGGTCTATGCATGGATTGAAAGCTTCTTACATCCATGAAGCTTCTTTTCGTTTAGAGCTCTATGTCGCGTTAATTCTTATTCCTGTTGCTGTTTATTTAGCGCAATCACCAATGCAATTGTTGGCTTTAATTTCCTGTTTGATTTTTGTTTTAATATTGGAAATCATCAATTCTTCTATTGAAGCCGTTGTTGATATGGTCTGTGGTGAAAAATTTCATGAACTGGCCAAACGTGCAAAAGACATGGGTTCTGCCGCTGTGTTTTTAGGACAAATGTTGGTCTTATACACATGGCTTACGGTTATCTATATTAATTATTTTTAAAGATAGGTTCGATCTCAGAGAAACGGCGTTTCTTTAAAGAATTTTAAGTTTTAACACTTCTTTTTGTTTGCCTACTTTTTTTAAATAGAAAAACACTGAAGTTATAACCAATACAAAAACTGTGAGCCATAAACTTGCTGACAATGGGTTGCGTGTAAAGTGGCTGAGTTGATAAAAATTTGTGGCAATTAAATAAGCTAAAGTTGTGCTCCAGCCTGCTGAAAATACTGCCCATTTCATTCCTGCTTCACGAGCTATAGCTGCGGTTGCTGCCACACAAGGGAAGTACAATAATATAAATAACAAATAAGCAAAGGCGGCGAACTTATCCTGAAACCTGTCTCGAATTATACCAAAAAGAGAATCGTTAACCCCTTGGTTTTCTGCCATTTGTTTGTCGCTTCCTGCTTGGGTAACCGATAGACCCAAAGGGTCTAATACTAGATCTGCCAAACCTAGAGCATTATCTTTTATTGAAACAACTGCGCCAATAAGTTCCTGTTTAATACTAGGTACTTGTTGTTCACTTTGTAGGTTTTCTTGTTTTTCTAAACTTGTATATAAAGCATCCAATGTCCCTACAACCACTTCTTTAGCCAATATTCCCGTAAGAATCCCAACAATTGCTGGCCAGTTTTTTTCTTCTATACCCATTGGTTGAAATACCGGAACAGCTGATTTAGCGACCGCTGATAACATTGAGTTTTCAGAATCTTGGTTACCCCAACTAAAGTCTTTACCCACAGAGTTTAATACTTGTATCAACATCACCATAATTATAATAATTTTACCGGCATCAAACAAAAAGTTCTTTAATCGTCGCCATGTACCAATTATTAAGTTTTTGAATGTAGGAATTCTCCAAGTTGGCAGTTCAATCAAAAATGGTTCTGCCTTTCCTGGAAGTATTGTTTTTTGTAATAACAGGCCTGTTAATACTGCGATGATGATTCCAAAAAAGTATAAACAAAATACAATAAGGGCTGCTTGTTTAGAAAAGAATGCCGCGACAAACAAAGCATAAACCGACAGTCTTGCTCCACAAGACATAAAAGGTGCCATCATTATAGTTACTAGGCGTTCTCTTTTTGAAGGCAGTGATCTAGTTGCCATAATTGCAGGTACATTACAGCCAAAACTTACTATCAATGGTACAAAGGCTTGTCCTGACAAACCTATTTTTTGCATTAAACCATTCATAACAAACGCAGCGCGTGCCATATAGCCAGAATCTTCTAGCCAAGTTAGCACAAGGTATAAAAACCCAATGACTGGAATAAATGTCGCAACTGTTTGTATGCCTCCACCAATTCCGTCAGCAAGAATCACACTTAACCATTGTGGAAAGCCAAGAGCATCAAATAACATATGACCGCCGTTAATTAATATTGCTCCTGTTGCAATATCAAAAAAATCAATAAAAACAGCCGCAACATTGATAGCAAAAAAGAACATTACATACATTGCCAAAAAGAACGTTAGCATTCCCCAAACAGGGTGTGTTGTTATTAGGTCTAATTTGCTGGTTTTGGATTTTGTTGTTTTGTGTTTGGGCTCTTTTAATACTTTAATGCTAATTTGTTTTGCTTGATTCAATCTTTCGTCAAAAGAAAGAAGGGGGCTTTTCTTTTTTGTTTTTTTCGTCTGTGACTTTAGCGTGGATTCAATTTCTTGTTTTAAAGCACCAATTCCTTTTCCTGATTTTGCCACCATGTTTAATACAGGATTACCCAACAACAAAGATAGTTCCTTGTTATTAATTTCAATATTTCTAGAACTCGCTTCATCTGACATGTTTAAAACTGTAATTACAGGTAAACCAAAATCCAGTAACTCTGTTGTCAAAAACATGCCCCTTTCTAAGGATGTTGAGTCAACAACATTAATTATTATTTCTGGCTTATTCTTCTCTAAAAAATCTTTTACATGAGACTCATCCTGACCTTGGCTTTCAATTGATATGCCATATATGCCAGGTAGATCAACAAGGTTATACTCCAGCTCATTGTAGTTAACCGCACAATACTGAGAATCTACAGTAACACCAGACCAATTACCAGTTTTCTTACTTAAGCCTGTTAATTGATTAAAGAGCGTAGTTTTTCCACAATTTGGATTACCAATTAGTGCAACAAGCGGTTTTTCTGAATTAGTCATTGAATTAATTAAAAGCGGTTGTAACCTGAATAGATTCTAGCAAGTCTGCTCCTAAAGCTATATTACCACATGTTGTTTTTATAACCGCCCCATGTTTGTATAAGGCAAGGATTTCAATAAGCACACCCGTATTCAAACCCAATATTGCCAATCTTTTTGATAAAGATTTGAGTGATATTAAACTTTCAACTTTATAGTGTTTTCCTGCTTGTGCTTGTGATAAATTTATCAAAAACTTAATCCTAAATAATAATGGTTCTCATTATCAAACACGTTTTTGACAAAAGCAAGTGCTTTTAACAAAAAGGAAATTAATCTTGATAATGGTCAATTTTAGTATATCATTTCAATTTTATTGAACGTTTTATAACACATATGAGAACTCTAAGATATTTGGTTTTTGCCCTAATAAGCCTAATTTTATTAATCGCAGCAATTGGATTGCTATTACCTGCTAAAGTACATTTAGAAAGAAGTATTGAAATTAGCCACAACCAACATGCTATTTTTAATACCATAAATTCTTTAGCGAACTTTAATAAATGGTCACCTTGGTATGAGTATGATATAAATGCTGAATATATATTGTCTGGTCCAACTTCAGGTGTTGGCTCAAAACTTACCTGGCAAGGAAACCAGAAAGTAGGTAAGGGCTCAAATGAAATTATTGAATCTCATCATAACTCCCATATCAAAACACAATTCTTTTTTGGGAAATCAGAAAAGCCTGCTTATTCTACACTTTCTATTAAACAAGTTAACGGAGCCACCCGTGTTGTTTGGGCTTTTGACAATGATTTTGGGTACAATGTCTTTTATCGTTACTTCGGTTTTGTTTTAGAAGACATGATTGCACCAGATTATGAAAGAGGGCTTAAAAACCTAAAGGTTTATATCGAATCTTTACCCCTGGTTGATAATAACTAATAACATTTAACTACATGTATAAATCCAAACAAGAAGCGTTGTTTTTTCAACCCATAGAAAAACAGATAAGCCACTATTGTCCTTCTTTTGCTCAGCGAGATCCTTCCACACTGCCAAATAGCACACTTCTCAATAAAAATTTTAAACAAAAAAACGTTAATGGTAAACCATTGTGCTTTATTCAACAGGATGAACAATTACTTTTTCCTGAGTTAGGGTATGAACATAGAATTTATGAGAAAGGTTTAATTGCCACTAGGAATAATAATTGGCATGATTTTTTCAATGCGATGATTTGGCACGCTTTTCCCAAAACAAAAACCGCATTAAATGCTATTCATATGCAGGAAATTGAAAATCAAATATCTTCGGTTCGTTCAAGAAAACGTGACCTGTTAACTTTATTTGATGAGTGTGGTGTTGTCATTATTGCCAATGATCTTATTTTAAACCTTATTAAAGAACATAATTGGCAGGAGTTATTCGTTGAGCATAAACAAAAATGGCTTGATGGAGATATTAAAATTATCACTTTTGGGCACGCCATGTTTGAAAAGTACCTTTCTCCTTATATTGGAATGACTGCGCAAGCTTTATTGTTAAAAAATGAGCCTATCAACATGGATAGTTTTCTCAGTGAACAATTTATTAATAATAGCCTGCTAAAAACAAAGAAAGAACTCTCTCCTTTGCCCTTACTGGGAATTCCGGATTGGTCAGATAATCAAACCGCTAATTTTTACGCAAATAAAAACTATTTTAGATAACCGTTGTTATTTTTTTATTTCAATACGGGCTTTTGCTCTTGCCAATTGTGAAAATTTAGATAGCTTTTTTGCTTGTAAGGATTTAATAATACCAGGTTTAACTTCTTCAAGTTTAGGCGGTTGTAGACTTCTTGTTGCCTCTAAATAGACAATATGTGCGCCAAATTGTGTGTTAACAACATCTGTCAATAGCGTGTTATCTGCCATGGTTGGTAATACTTCACTAATACCCTTTGGCAACTGAGTTAGTGAAACCCAGCCAATATCGCCTACGCCTTTCATGTTAGGGTTTTCTTGCATAAAAGAGTACTCAAGCACTTTATAATCTTCTACTGACTTTATTGTTTCCCTTTGTTTAATCGCCTGCACTTCGTCTTTATATAATAAATGGTGTAAGCGATACTCTTTTCCACCCATTTGACTATTTACTTTATCGTATTCATCTTGTATTTCTGCTTCAGTGATTTCATTAGTTGATAAATAATCTTTCCTCGCATTGCTTGCCATGGATTTTATTCGTAAATACTCTAATGTGTTTAACTGTTCTCTAGTCAGATCAATTTCTTTTTTGCTCGCAATATTTGCTATTGCTACCTCTTCAGCCAGTTTTTCTAATGCGACTTTCAATGTCGCTTCATCTGGTTGAGAAACACCATTTGCAAGCAAAAAAGCATTCAGCAAATCAACTGTAACCGTTTGGCCACCAACGATAGCTACAGCTTGAGACAGGGGTAATTGTTGGTCTTGTTGATTGTTACATGCCGATAAATTGAATATAAATAATATAATTAAGAGCTTTTTCATTGTTAATATTGTGGAAAAAATACCATTATAACCCATAATCAAAGCATCAATTTACTATCTTGATTGATATTAATCGAATAAAATAAAGTTTTTTAACTTATACCCATAATGAACACAATTAAAATATACCACAATCCACGTTGTTCTAAATCTAGAAAAACGCTTGAAATTATTCAACAACAAGGGCTTCAACCAGAGATCATTAAGTACCTAAAGACACCACCCTCTATTGAAGAATTAAATTTGGTGCTTTCTTTGCTAAATCTTGAGCCCAGAGATATCATGCGTAAAAAAGAAAACGAATACAAGGATAACAACATGTCTGACGAGTCATTAACTAAAAACGAATTGGTTGAGTTAATGCATAAGTTTCCTAAAGTTATAGAAAGGCCAATTGTATTAAACAACAACCAAGCGGTTATTGGTAGACCTCCTGAATCCGTATTGACCATTCTTTGATGACTAATCAAACAACAAAAGTATTAATTGTTTACTATAGCAAGCATGGTAACTCTGCCAAAATGGCCAAACTTATTGCAAGGGGTGTTCAGTCTGAAAAAAATACGGAAGCCGTTATTCGTACTGTCAAAACTGTTGGTGATGAGGACTTTAACAACCCCGACCCTATTGTTAGCGATGATGACTTAAATAATTGCGACGGCTTAATACTTGGTTCACCAGCCCGGTTTGGCAATATGGCTGCTCCGCTTAAACAATTCTTAGATGAAACTGGCACACAATGGTTTTCAGGAACATTAAGTAATAAACCAGCTGCGGTTTTCACTTCTAGCTCAAGCCTTCATGGGGGGCAAGAAACCACGTTGTTAACTATGATGTTGCCTTTATTACATCACGGCATGCTTATTGTTGGCTTACCTTACAGTGAAAAATCTTTGCTATTAACTGAAAGTGGTGGAACACCCTATGGTGCAAGTCATTGGTCTGGAAATGATTCAGAAAGAACTATTGATAAACATGAAAAAGCCTTGTGTCTAGCTTTAGGGAAAAGAGTCGCAACTATTGCTAGAAAACAAAAACCTTAAATAAAAAAAGCCGAATAACGGCTTTTTTTATTTAATTAATGTTTGGTCGCTTATTTTGCGCCCGTTTTTTTCTTCTGTTCAGCAATTTTTTTATTGTATTCTAATGTTTCTTGCTCATTATAATGTTTATCAGAACTTAGAACAGCCATGTTTTCCCACTCCTGGCCAGCAACCAATCCTCCGTATTTGTTGGTTTTTGGCGCTTGTGAATTTGCTATATAATATAGGCCTCCTTCAATAATAGCTCCTTTGCTTAAAGAGTTAAACTGAGGGTTTGCCACTTCTATTGGAAATATATTTTCAATCACAAACTTAGATTTGTTTAATGCAAGTCGCATAATACGTTCTGGTTTCATTTCATTTTGAAAAATAATCAACCCATTGTCGTCATAAATCAAGTCTGTTATACCTGTTAGATTAAGTGCTTCTGCATTGGGTAAGTTATAAATGTCTTGATTAAGCAAGTTCAAAATAATAATGCCTTCATCTGCATCGTTAACATACAAAATATCTCCTGTTTCATCAGATGTTATATTTTGCAAGCTTTTATATTTTTTAGATGTGAACGCTAATGAAATCTGTTCGCTATCTTTAGCAATTCTAAGCACGACATTTTTTATAGCGCCTACAAAGTATAAATCACCTTTAGCTGTTAACGTCATAGAGGTAATCATTGAAGGTCTCTTGTTTTCAGGCAAAATATAAGATTTTAGCAGTTTTCCTGTACTTAATTGGTATTTAAAAACGCCAGATCGGCCAGCAGACTCCTTTGAAAGTTTGCTATATTGTGAAACCGCTGCGCTGGCAACCCATAAAACGTCGTTTTCTTCATCGGTTATCAAGTCAACCGTCGCCCAAGGGCCTTCTTTTCCTCCCTTTGTAGCAGGAATTAAAGTTGAAATTTCACCGTTTTCCGCTAATTTAATGACACTACCATCTCGAAGGCTGCCCAATAAAAAAGCGGGGCTTTTTTTATCAATGGCTATACTTTCAAATAAGAGACCACTAAAACTTTTATTAATATTAAAAGCTTCTATGCCTTCGCCAAAGTGCTGGTTGTTCGCATCCATATTTTCTTTAATATATTTAAAAACAGGATATGAGCTTATATTTGCAAGGTTAGCATTGTTTTCTAAATCAAAATAAAACCCCTGTTTCTGAATAGCAATTAATTCATTAAACGCTTCTGTTTTATTATCATTCAAGGCAAATGCCTCAGCCAACTGATATTTAAAGTTTGGTGAATAGGGTTTCAAGGCAACAATTTTTTTTAAAGCTTTAATTAGATTCTTATAATCTTTCTTGGCCTTTGCTTCATAGCCTATTTTTAATAATTGACCTAAGCTTTTAGCGTTGTTTGTTGCTAATTCAATTTTTGTTGGTGCTTTTTCTTCTATAAACTGTGCTTGAATATTTATGCTAATAAATAGACAAATAATAATGCTTTTTTTCATAATAAATTTTTTGTTGTATTTGATTTTATGCTAAGACCGACTACTCTTCAGATGGTTCATCTTTATATCCTTTTAATTATTCTGGATTAAATGATACGCCTAGCCCCAAGGCTATTCTATTCACAAAATTAAAATAGGCAACGATTAACGGTATATCTAACTAATATCGTTCAGCATATAGGTTTTTAATTGCTTCTAAGCCTTTTATTTTTGTTTTCCTGGCGAACTAAACATAATTACTTTATATTAGTTTTACGTGTGCTTTTAGAGCTTTATGGCTTTAATTAATGAAGTAAGATTAGCTGTTGTTTTCTTTCCGCTTGAGAAACGTTTTCTTATATCAAGCTTATATCAAGCTTATAAATTTCATCATTAATAATTAAAGCTTATAATTGTATCGTGTTTATACCTATGAAAGTTGGAATAAAATCATTAATCCGCATAAAATACATTTCAAATTAAATATACTATAAAATTATGGCGTTAAAAAACGATTTGCTAATTAGAGCACTTAAAAGACAAGATACTGAAAGAACCCCTGTATGGGTGATGCGACAAGCAGGCCGTTATCTTCCGGAATATAGAAAGGTACGAAAACAGGCTGGCGACTTTATGACCATGGCACAAAATCCTGAAATGGTTTGTGAAGTTACTTTGCAGCCTTTGCGCCGTTTTCCTCTTGATGCTGTTATCATTTTTTCTGATATTTTAACTATTCCAGATGCTATGGGTTTAGGTTTGTATTTTGTCACAGGTGAGGGGCCTAAGTTTAAAAGGCCAATCCAAAACCTTCAGGATGTTGAAAGCCTACCTGTTTTAAATGTTAATACTGACCTTAAATATGTCATGGATGGTATCGCCTTGACCTCCAAAACATTAAATGAAGAAGTTCCTCTTCTTGGTTTTTGTGGTTCTCCTTGGACATTGCTTACTTATATGGTTGAAGGCGGAAGCTCTAAAACATTTTCTAAAGCAAAGACTTTTTTATTAAATCAAACTAAAGCGGCTCATTTGTTATTACAAAAAATTACCGATGCTAGTATTGACTATTTAAATGCTCAAATTGCTAGTGGGGCAAATGCAGTCCAAATTTTTGACTCCTGGGGCGGTTCTCTTTCCCCTGAAATGTACCAAACTTTTTCTTTAGATTATATGAAACAAATTGTAGCTGGTGTTAAATCTAAACACCCCGATACCCCTGTCATTATGTTTTCAAAGGGCGTTCAACACAACTTAACCAAAATGGCTGACTGTGACGCTGATTGTTTGGGTGTTGACTGGACAACTGATTTGTCTCTTGCCAGGGAATTGACCCAAGGAAAAGTAGCATTACAAGGCAACCTTGATCCTTGTATCTTATTTGCAGATGATGATGTTATACGTGCCGAAGTTAAAAAAGTTCTAACTTCATTTGGAGATGGAAATGGACACATCTTTAATTTAGGACACGGTATGCAACCAGATATGAAGCCTGAGAAGTTGGCTGTTTTAGTTGATGCTGTGAGAACATACTCAACCAAGGCTACTTAATTTTGATTTGTAAATTAGCTAAAATTGATGAAATATCTGAAGGTAAATGGTACGAATTTAATTTGCAAATGGATGAAGGTATATTTTCTTTGATGTTAAAAAAAACCAAAGACACTTACTTTGCCTTTAAAAATTATTGTCCTCACCAAGGCAGAAGAATGAATTATTCACTCGGAAAATTTTTAACCACACAAGAAGGGAATATTGTTTGCCCTGCTCATGGGGCAGAGTTTAAGCCTGAATCTGGCCTTTGCATTAACGGTCCTTGTTTGGGGCAATCTTTGGAACCTGTCCACATCCAACTCAATGATGAAAGCGTTTTTGCCATTCTTAAATAACCCAACCACAAGACTTATGTTTCGTTATGGTCTTGTCGGTGTTATTGCTAGCATTATTCATTGGGTGGTTTCTTATTTTGTTTTTAAAGCTTTTAGTCTTGATTTCTTAATCGCACACTCCGTTGGTTTTTTTTCTGGCTTATTACCAGCATATTTTGGTCATTATTTTTACTCTTTTAAAGACCAACAAAACCACAAAGACCGGTTTCCCAAATTTTTTATTATCTCGTTTTTAGCCTTTATTCTTCACGAATCTGGAGCATACATGTTGGTTGCTGTAGCAAAACTTGATTATTCTTCTTTTGCTTTACCATTCTTGGTTATTGCAATCCCTGTTTTTACATTTTTGCTCAATAAGTTTTGGGTGTTTTCTAGTACGCCCGATACAAAATGAAACTGATAGGCTTCTATAATTAAAGGCTTGATGTTATAACCTTTATTAATTAAATTTTCGTTCTTGTCATTTGTTGGAATAAATATCTTCATCGGCTTTGTTTTTTTAGTTTTATTTATTCTAGTCTGTAAATATGTCAAACATGTGGCAGGTTTATGTTCTGTTTATCTCTTTTGTATATTATAGATAAATCATCCTAGCTATTTCACACGCTTTCTTTACTATATTAGAAAGTTTTAATATAATGAATGGTAATATTTAATTTTGGATAAACATGGCAGAGAATCAAAAACACGAGCGATCTTTCGAAGATTTGAAAGAACACGCTACACAAGCCGCTAGAATGTTAAAAACACTTTCCAGTGAATCTCGACTGATGATACTGTGCGCTCTTGAAGTTAAAGAATACTCTGTTACTGAACTACACAAGCAAATTGGTTTAAGTCAATCCGCGTTAAGCCAGCATCTTGCTACTCTTCGTAGAGAGGGAATGGTAAAAACACGCAGAGAATCTCAAGTTATTTTTTATTCACTTGCTCAAACTAACACAACCCGAATAATAGAGGTTTTGAGCGACTTATACTGCCCGTCTGTTTATTAAAACTCATGAAAACATCGCAACAACTTGTTTTAAGTGCTCTTAAAGTCATTGAAGAAATTTCTATTTCCGAGTTAACAAACCTTAAGTCTCAAACAAAAATTAATTTGTTAGATATAAGAGAGGCCAACGAAGTTTCCGATGGTGTTATTCCTGGGTCTATTTGGATTTCACGTGGTTTGCTCGAGTTCCAAATTCTCTCACTAATTGATCAACTGAACTGGAACCCAGGAGAGCCAATATATATTTGCTGTAGAAGTGGTAACCGTTCAGCATTAGCTGGTTTGAGCTTACTTGATATGGGTTTTAAAAATCCAATTTCTGTGGCTGGAGGATTTAATGCTTGGCTTGAAGCCGGTTATCCTGTTACTACTGATGTTTTACATTTTTAGTTGTTAACTTTATTCTTTATTTGTTAGCAAACACCTTCTAATTTATAGTTTTTCCAATGCGCTACAGTAAGCAATAATCCACCTGTAACAAAAATTAGAGATTCTAATACAATACTTAGTTTATCTTCTAACAATGTTCCCATCAACAGAAAAAGAACCCCTGTTACAGCTAACCATAGTACTGTTTTATTATTATGTTTTTTGTAACCCCTACCAATACTCCATCCAGCAATAATTAGAATACAACTTATCCAAATCCAGCCATGACCGAAATGTGCCCATTTTGGAATAATCGGGGCAATACTTAATAATATTGGTGCCAGCGCACACTGAATAGCACAAACCAAAGAAAGTGTTATGCCTAAAATATCAGAAAGAGGTTTTGATTTTTTGATAATTATCTGTTTTTATAAAGTATTACTATTATTGGGCTTGACCTGTTGTTTTACAAGCTTCACACCTTAAAATTAAAACATTGTTACATTTTTATTTTAATTGTATTTTTCTGTTAAAATACTGGCTTTAATCACTCATGGAAAACACAATGAATCAAGAAAATATTGGATTGTTAGAAACCTTAAAACTTAATGTCATGGGGTTTATCAACAACCCTGAAGCAATTATTTCTATTTTCACAAAAGTTCTCACTGCCTTTCTTATTTATTGGATTGGTAAAAAAGTGGCCAAACTTATATCAAACTTTGTTGCTAAAGGTTTGAAAAAAGCTGATGCCGATCAAATATTGATTAATTTTTTAACTAGCTTTATATATTTTGTCTTATTAGCTGCCGTCGTTGTAGCTGCCCTAGGACAATTAGGTATTAAAACCACGTCTTTACTTGGTATGTTAGCAGCCGCAGGACTTGCTATTGGGCTTGCTTTAAAAGATTCATTATCAAATTTTGCTTCTGGCGTTATGATTGTTATATTTAGACCTTTTAAATTAGGAGATTTTGTTGAGGTTGCAGGTGTTTCGGGTAAAATTGAAGAAATAAGAATTTTCAGCACCTTTGTAGTAACTGGTGACAACAAGTTAGTTATTATTCCTAATGGTCAAATCACTTCAGACTCTATCATTAATCATTCAGCAAAGTCCGAAAGAAGAGTAGATATTCCCATGGGTGTTGGTTATGACGATGATTTGAAAAAAGCAAGAGCTATCATGATGGGCGTTATGGAAAAACACCCTTTGGTGCTTGAGAATCCTGCACCATCTATTTTAATGACTGAATTAGCCGATAGTTCAGTAAACTTTTCTGTTAGACCTTGGGCAAAAACTTATAACTATTGGGCTGTTTATGGTGATATGTTAGAACAATTTAAAGAAGAGTTAGAAGCTGCTGGTTGTAATATTCCTTACCCACAAACTGACGTTCACTTACATAAAGTTAATTAAAAGTCGTCCTACAACAACCTGTACATTTGTATAGGTTGTTGTATTATTTCCCAATGCAAAAAGAAGAAAATATTTCACCTAATAAATCATCACTAGTAAATACACCTGTTATTTGACTAAGGCTTTCTTGTGCTTGCCGTAAATCTTCAGCAACAAGTTCGCCAGCTTGTTTATTAATAAAATTATATTCTGCAATACCGATACTTTCTAATGTTTTTTCTAGTTGCGAAATATGCCTTGCACGAGCAGAAAAAGAAGTTTCAATGTTTTTTTCTTGGGTAATCATATCAAGTATTTTGAGCTCTAGCTTATCGAATCCTTTGGATGTCTTTGCTGATAATTCTATTTCGTTTTCTTTCAACTTTACTTTATTAAAACAAATGTCTGATTTGTTATAAACAACTATTTTTCTTTTGCTAAAGGGCAAGTCCGAAAGGTTTTCTATTTGTTTTTCTCTGTTTTTTGATGAGTCAATTACTTGTAAAATAATATCAGCTTGATGCAAAATCTGTTTGGCACGTTTAATACCTTCTTGTTCAATTTTATCAGAAGTAATATGAATACCTGCAGTATCAATAATTAACACTGGAATACCATTAATATTAATGTTTTCTTTGACTACATCTCTGGTTGTTCCTGCAATGTCCGAGACAATAGCTGTTTCATTTCGTGTAAATAAATTTAAAATTGACGATTTTCCAACATTCGGCTGTCCGACAATTCCAATTACTACGCCTTTATTTAACAATTCGCCTTGTTGTGCTTGGGCTAATAACTTTTTTAATTCCGTATGGAGATCTTTTATTTTTTGTTGTTGAGCAATATCAGCTAAAAAATCAATTTCTTCTTCAGGGAAGTCTATGGCTGCTTCAATCCATACCCGTAATTCTATTAAGCTTTTTAAAATAGACGAAACTTTTAATGAAAAATCTCCTTGCAAAGATCTTTGAGCTGCCATTGCTGCTTGTTCTGTTGAGCTGCTAATTAAATCGGCTATGGCTTCTGCTTGGATTAGATCTATTTTATTATTAAGAAAGGCTCTTTGTGAAAATTCTCCTGCTAGTGCTTGCCTTGCTCCACATCTGATAACAGCTTGTAACAACATATTTAGAATTACTGGGCCGCCGTGAGCTTGAAGTTCTATGACATCTTCACCAGTAAAAGAATTTGGATTTGGAAAATAAAGAACAATCCCTTCATCTATTATTTTTTCATTATGAAAAAATGTTGAAAAAAGAGCTTTTCTTGATACAGGTGTTTTATTAGTCAATTGTTGACAGATTGTTACCGATTGGTCACCAGAGATACGAATGATACCAACACCGCCAATCCCTGGTGCAGTTGCAATGGCGGCTATAGTATCATTTTGATTCATTTTCGATTTTAGTTAACTATTAAATTTAACCCGCAGCATCAATACGCTTAGTAATTATCCACTGTTGTAATAGTGACAATGTGCTATTAACAGCCCAATATAAAACTAAACCAGATTGAAAGAATGCAAACATTACAGAAAAGCCTAACGGCATAAATTTCATAATTTTTGCTTGCATTGGATCCATACCAGGCGTTGGTGATAATTTTTGGGTCATGAACATGGCCGCTGCATTTATAGCAGGTAATATGAAATATGGATCGGGACTACTTAGGTCTGTTAACCACAGCATAAATGGTGCTTGACGTAATTCAACTGATTCTTGTAGTACCCAATACAAAGAAATAAAGACAGGTATTTGAACCAACATTGGCAAACAACCACCCATTGGATTAACCTTTTCCTTTTTATAAAGCTTCATCATTTCTTCGTTAAATTTTTGCTTATTGTCTTTATGTCTTTCTTTTAAGGTTGTTATTCTTGGTTGTAATTTACGCATTCTCGCCAGTGAATTATATTGTTTTTCTGTTAATTTAAAGAACAATAACTTAATTAGAATAGTTAGGAATATAATTGACCAACCCCAGTTTCCAACAAAATCATGAATTTTATTCAACACCCAAAACAAGGGTTTAGCAATAGCTGTAAAAACACCATAGTCCACAGTTAAGTCTAGGCCTTTAGCAATTTCTGGTAAATGTGCTTGCATTTTAGGACCAATATAAACTTGTGAAGAAATATTTATTTCTGTTCCTGGTTGCGCTTCACTAAATCCTGATGTTGCACGAATGAGGTAAGGTGTTTGTGAGCTAGGTAAGTGCTTACTAAATAATGTTGTTTCTTGATCATTCAATATGAAACTGGCAAAAAAGTAATGTTCAAGCATTCCAATCCAGGTTTGGGATTGAACTTTTAAGTTAACTTTATCCTCTACAAAATCCTCAAAATCGATTTGTGCAAAGCCTTCGTTTGGTTCAAAGTATGCCGCTCCTCTAAAAGACATTCTTCCAGGATCGTTAAAGGACGGTGTGTTGTTTAACCACGGATTGGTTCTTTGAAGTTGTCTATATTGTTGGCCCTGCCATATTGTATTTGTGTTGTTTTGAATATTATCTGTTAATTCTATCAGGTAATCATCAGCAGATATTTGATACGTCTTTGTTACTTTAATACCATTTTTTTCAAGTATAAAAGGTATAGAAACTGTTCCGTTGTTTATTAAATATTCACTTTTTTCTGCCGAGTATACATCTGTATGTACAAATCCTTGTTGAGGACTTAATAAACCTGTTTGAGCATAATAAGCCTTATCAATCATTTGATTTAATAATATTATATTTTCATTTGATTTTTTTGTAACAGGGTATTTTAATAGTTCTGCATATACAATTGAGCCCCCCAAGGTATCAAACTTAAGTTTTAATACGTTGGTAGTGACCGTGATTATTGTTCCTGATTGTCTAGCAAGTTTTTCTGTTGGCTGGTTAACCATTTGTGTGGCAGATACGCTAGGTACATCTTCGTTATTAGATAATGATTGCTGTGGAACACTTAGGTTTCCTTCTGTATTATTGGTATTAATAAAAGATTTTGAGGTATTACTTTTTATCGCTTTCTTTGGCGCATAGTCTTGCTGCCATTCTGAATATAAGAGAAAACCTAAAAAAAGTAATGCTATTAAAAGCATGTTTTTGGGATTGTTCATTATCTTTTCCTAATCTGTTTAATTTTAGTTTGTGCTTGATTCCACAAACTATCCAAAGAGTCAAATATTTCTTTATTCTTCAATTGGGTTATTTTTGGTCTTGCTAAAACAACATAATCGCAATTATGTTCAAACATTGTGTTTCTAAAAGATTCTCTTGCAATGCGCTTTATTCTGTTTCTCTGCACAGCTCTTTTATCAACTTTCTTGGATATAACCAAACCTATACGAGAATGTTGGCTTGATGTTTTGTGAATTAAAATAAGAAATAGAGCATTCGATACTTTGACTGACTTAGAAAAAACAGCATTATAGTCTGCTTTATTAAGCAGTCTAACTTGTTTTGATAAGCCAGCCAACGTTTCTAATCTCTAAAAACTAAGGATTTAAGTTAATTTTAATGGTTAACTGTTAATCTATGTCTGCCTTTAGCTCTTCTGGCATTAATTACGGCTCTGCCGCCTTTAGTTTTCATACGCGCTCTAAAACCATGGGTTCTTGCACGCTTTAAATTACTTGGTTGAAAAGTTCTTTTCATGTTACACCTTACACTATAGTTTTGAATTCAAATTTTTCTTTAAGGAAGTTCTGCAAAACACTAGTTAAAGTGCTTCCTTAAAAAAGGTTGGCTAGGATACTCATTTTTAACAATTTTTTCAACTTTTTTATCCTTTTCTTATGTTTATTGGCTCTTTCTTTCTACCTTTGCGTATAATATGTTCCTTTTTAACCGTAAGAGTAGAAATATTGACATGATTTGGGAGAAATGTCTTAAGCGTTTAGAGTCTGATATAGCACTCAACGATATTAATATTTGGCTTAAGCCTCTACAAGCAATAGAAGATAAAACCAATTTAACTTTAGTTGTTCCTAATGATATCATTATTGAGGAAATAAACGCCAAATATTTAAATTTAATTAAATTGGCCCTCAAAGAAATCACTAGTGTTGATTATAATATTTCTGTTGTTTTACCTCAACAGCATCAAGTAGCTGAAACAATTAAAACAACCAATTCTTTATCTGGTTCCCCTATAGTTTCTAATATTGATGACAGATTTACTTTTGAAAACTTTGTTGAGGGCAGTACAAACTCGATTGCTATGGCCTCTGCATTACAAGTCGCTCAAGAACCTTTAACTCAATTTAACCCGCTATTAATATATGGTAGCACTGGACTTGGAAAAACACATTTGCTTCAAGCAATTGGTAACAAAATAATTGAGAATGACCCAAATGCCGTGGTTTGTTATGTCCATTCAGAACAGTTTGTTAATGGAATGATTACAGCGATTAAGAACAAAACCATGGACAAGTTTCAATCTCAATACCGTTCAGTTTCTGCTTTGTTAATTGATGATATACAGTTTTTCGCAGGAAAAGGTAGATCTCAAGAAGAGTTTTTTCATACCTTTAACTCTTTATTAGAATATAAACAACGTGTTATTATAACCTGTGACAAATTTCCAAAAGAAGTCAATGGTCTAGAACCAAGACTTAAGTCCCGGTTATCATGGGGGTTAAGTGTATGTATTGATCCACCAGATTTCGAAACCCGAGTGGCTATTCTACAAAAAAAAGCTTCACAACAAGGTCTAAACTTGCCAGATAATGTAGCCTATTACATTGCTGACAAAATTAAATCCAATGTTAGAGAACTTGAAGGAGCGCTAAATACACTTTGGGCAACGGCTAATTTCATGCATGTAGATATATCTTTAGAATTTACTAAGCAAACATTAAAAGAATTGTTTAATGCTCATCATCGTCATATAACCATAGAAAACATACAGAAACAAACTGCGAATTATTATAATATCAGACAATCAGATTTATTATCTAAAAGCAGAAAACGGTCATTAACAAGACCAAGACAATTAGCAATGTACCTCTCTAAAGAACTAACTGATAAGAGCCTACCAGAAATTGGTGAAAATTTTGGTGGAAGAGATCACACAACTGTTTTATATGCTCATAGGACTATGCTAAGATTGTTTGATGAGGAACCTGACTTATTTGAAGATAAACAAAAATTAATAAATATACTTTCAGATTAATATTTGTTTTAATGTAACCATATTTAGATTTGTAATCTTTTTAAAGTTGTTAGTAACCTGTTAGTAACTTTAAAATATTATTTTTAGTGTTTTTTATACACAACTTACTAACAGACTTTAAAATTAAATATTGCTTTATTTTATCCTTTTAAAACAATATGTTATATGGCTTATTATGTAAGTTTTACTTTTACTACTACTACTATTTTTATTTATATATGATATTTAATATACAACGAGAAACTTTATTACACCCTTTATCACAGATTAATGGTGTTGTAGAAAAAAAACAAACATTGGCTATTTTAGGTAACTTTTATATTAAAGCTTACGAAGGTGTTCTTTCTATCACAGCAAGTGATTCTGAAGTCGAAATGGTAGGCACTTGTCAGGCAGATATCATTGAAGAAGGTGAAATCACAGTTCCTGCAAGGAAGTTTTTTGATATATGTAGAGCTTTACAAGATGGAGCTATAATTAATTTTTCAGAAGAAACAAATAAATGTGTTTTACAATCAGGGAAAAGTAAATTTAGCTTATCTACTCTTTCAGGAAAAGAATATCCTTTAATTAAAAATATTGAAACTTATGACTCTTTAAACCTTGAAACAAATGTATTAAAAGAACTTTTAAACCAATCTTCTTTTTGTATGGCTGTCCAAGATGTCAGGTATTTTTTAAATGGCTTATTGTTTGAAATTGATGATAATAAAATTAGATGTGTTGCTGCAGATGGTCATAGACTTGCTTTGTCTGAAACTGATTTTAATAACGATAATAACATTAACAAACAATTACTAATTCCTCGAAAAGGTGTTTTAGAATTATTAAAGTTAATCAGAGATAAAAACCAAGAAATCAAAATCAATGTTGGGAAAAACCATATTAATTTTATTTGTGATACGATTAGTTTAACTTCAAAATTAATTGATGGCAATTTTCCTGACTATCAAACTGTTATTCCTCTTCATATGGATAAAACTTTAGTTACTGATAAAAGTCTTTTAAAGTCTGCATTGCAAAGAGTCGCTATTCTATCTAACGAACAGTATAAAGGTGTTAAACTTAATATAAATAACAACAGTATGAAAATTGTTGGTCATAACCCTGAACAAGAACAAGCTGAAGAAGTTATAGAAGTTGAGTCTGATATAGAAGACATCCAAACAGGTTTTAATGTTACTTATTTACTTGATGCAATCAATGCTATTGAAGGAGATAAAATAATGTTTAACTTCAAAGACGCCCTAAGCAGTTGTTTAATTAAACACCCTGAAGACAATAGTTGTCGTTTGGTTGTTATGCCTATTCGTATTTAATTAATGTCGTGTTTATTTCAAAATTAAAGATTCATAATTTCCGCAATATAAAATTTAAAGAATTTGAATTCTCACAACAAATAAATATTTTCCATGGAAACAATGGTGTAGGAAAAACCAGTATATTAGAAGCAATACATTTTTTATCTTCAGGAAAATCTTTTAGAAAAGGAAATTTCAAAACCCTCATAAATTTTAATTCAGATAATTTAACTGTATATCTAGAATGCCTACTTAGTGCTAATCCCAGCTCTATATCTGTCAATAAAAGCAACAACGGTAAATGGAAAGGAAAAATAAATAACACCTATTTAAACAAACAATTTGAAATTACTAATATATTACCTGTTGTTTCAATTGATCCAGAAGTATATAGACTAGTTGACTTTGGGCCGTTATATAGAAGAAATTTTTTAGATTGGCTAGTGTTTCACGTGAAACATGACTATTTATTACTATGGAAAAAAGTATATAAATGTATTAAACAACTTAATTTATTATATAAATCTAAAGCACACGTTGATCAAATAGAATTATGGGAAAGTACGTTTGTTGACCTTTCAATCAAGTTAAACAATGTTAGAGAAAATGTTTTTTTAGAAATATTACCTAATATATATAAACTTTCTTCATTTATGCAGGAAGAAATAAATAATTTATGTGTTGAATTTAAGAAAGGCTGGAGTAAAGATATTTCTTTAAAAGAACAGATGACTATGGATAGAAAAAAAAATCTTCTTTATGGGCAATTACAACACGGACCTCATAAAATGGACATTAAAATAAATACCGGAACACAACAAGCTTCTCAAACCTTGTCAAGAGGTCAAAAGAAATTACTTTCAATTACTTTCTATATGGCCTATATTCAATACTTGAATTTAAATGATGTTAATCCAATTCTTTGCCTCGATGATTTTGATGCTGAAATTGACAAAGATAAATTATTTAAATCTGCCGATTTTTTCAAAAAAACCACATCTCAAATATTTATAACATCAGTTCAAAAAAATAAAATATATAGGGCTTTTCCTAAAGCTGAATTGTTTCACGTGAAACATTAAGGATGTCCGTACTATAGATGAGTTAGCTTAATGGATGTCTTTTAGAGTAGCTGTTTATCTGTTATAATGCTCGATTGATTTATAAAGAGATTTTCAATATGTCTGAAACTTATGATTCTTCCAATATTAAGGTTTTAAAAGGTCTTGACGCTGTTCGTAAAAGGCCAGGTATGTATATTGGCGACACCGATGACGGAACAGGTTTACACCACATGGTTTTCGAAGTGGTTGACAATGCAATTGATGAAGCATTGGCTGGTCATTGTGATGATATTCAAGTAAAAATACATAAAGATGGTTCTGTTAGTGTTTCTGATAATGGGCGCGGTGTACCAGTAGATATTCATCCAGAGGAGGGAGTTTCAGCTGCAGAAGTTATTATGACTGTCTTGCATGCTGGGGGTAAGTTTGATGATAATTCTTACAAAGTTTCTGGAGGATTACATGGAGTTGGTGTATCTGTTGTAAATGCTTTGTCGGTAAAACTAATTTTAACTATTCATAGGAATGGTGAAATACATCAACAAGAGTACAAAATGGGTGAGCCAGTTACTCCTATACAAGTTATTGGGAAAACTGAAACAACAGGTACAACTTTACAGTTTTATCCATCAGTTGAAACGTTTTCAGATATAGAGTTTCATTACAGTATTTTAGCTAAAAGATTAAGAGAATTATCATTTCTAAACTCTGGGGTTAAAGTTGTATTAACAGATGAAAGAGATGGAAAAACAGACACCTTTGCTTATGAAGGAGGTATTTCCTCTTTTGTTGAGCATGTTGGTAGAGGGAAAACACCTTTGCATCCTTCTATTATTCATTTTGAAGGAAATGATAATGAAGGGACTACTGTCGAAGTGGCAATGCAATGGACGGATTCTTATAGAGAAAACGTATTTTGTTTTACAAATAATATACCACAAAAAGATGGTGGTGCACATTTGGCAGGTTTTAGAGGAGCCTTAACTAGAACAATAAATAATTACTTAGCAAGAAATAGTACCAAGAAAGGGTTGTCAACAGCAACTGGCGATGATTGTAGAGAAGGTCTTGTAGCAATTATTTCAGTTAAAACACCAGACCCAAAATTTTCATCACAAACAAAAGATAAATTAGTTTCATCTGAAATCAGAGCAATTGTAGAAGGAGCAGTAGGTGAAAAGCTTGGAGAGTTTTTCTTAGAAAACCCTGTGGAAGCAAAAACAGTAACAGAGAAAGTTATTGATGCAAGTAGAGCTAGAGAAGCTGCTCGTAAAGCCAGAGAAATGACAAGAAGAAAAGGTGCTCTTGATATTGCAGGTTTACCCGGAAAGTTAGCAGACTGCCAAGAAAAGGATCCTGCGTTATCTGAAATATTCTTAGTGGAGGGTGATTCAGCGGGAGGTTCTGCAAAACAGGGGCGTGACAGAAAGGCTCAAGCTATTTTACCATTGAAAGGTAAGATTCTTAATGTCGAGAAAGCACGTTTTGATAAAATGCTTCAGTCTGCGGAGGTGGGAACATTAATTACTGCTTTAGGTTGTGGAATAGGTAAGGATGACTTTGATGCAGAAAAGTTAAGATATCATAAAGTTATTATTATGACAGATGCCGATGTTGATGGATCTCACATTAGAACTTTATTGTTAACTTTTTTCTATAGACAAACAAGAGAGTTAATAGATCGAGGTCATATTTATATTGGTCAACCACCTTTGTATAAAATAAAACATGGGAAACAAGAACAGTACTTAAAAGATGATGATGAAATGAATAGTTATTTACTAGCCAGAGCCCTAGAAAAGACAGAATTATTTTATCAAGAAGATGCTCCGCCGTTAGTTGGTATTGGTCTTGAAAGTCTTATTAAGCAACATTTAAATGTTAAAAAAATAATAGGCAAACTATCAATTATATATAGTAACAAAGTATTAAACACTTTATTAAAGACACCTACTGTTACAACAGCTATATTAAGTGATGCAACAAGTTGGTGTGAAAAAGCACAAACAGTATTAAATAGTGATGTAAAGGCAGGTGTTAATTGGAAGGTAAAGGCATCAAGCCTAGAAGAACCAGCAATTGAATTTATCGAAAATACCTATGGCCTAGTGAATAAGACTATATTGACTAAGACTTTCTTTGATTCGTTAGATTATGATGAAATCACAGAGTTAACAAAACAAACATTAGATTTGATAACAGAAGATTCATATATCAAGAAATCAGATAAAATATTTAAAATCAAAGACTTAGATGATGGGATGATACAATTATTTAGTTTAGCAAAAAAAGGTTTAGCAATAAGTCGCTTTAAAGGTTTGGGTGAGATGAACCCTGAACAATTGTGGGAAACAACGATGGACCCTGAAACAAGAAGATTGTTACAAGTGACAATTGAAGATGCAATCGCTGCAGATGAAGTGTTTTCTACACTTATGGGTGATGAAGTTGAGCCTAGGCGTGAGTTTATAGAAGATAATGCGTTACACGCAACAAATTTGGATGTATAAGAAAAAATGAATGAGCAAACAAAATATGAAATAGAAAGTTTGGTAACAAATAACACATGTGTATTGTTTATGAAGGGAAACCCTAAACACCCACAATGTGGATTTAGTAGCAATACAGTTAAAATTTTAAATGAAATTATAGGTGAAGATTTTGCTTATTGTAATGTATTAGAAGATCAGAACATCAGAGAAGGCATTAAAGAATATGGTAATTGGCCAACAATACCACAGTTATATATAAATAAAGAATTGGTTGGTGGGAATGATATTGTCACTGAAATGTATAATTCAGGCGAACTACAAACAATGTTAGGAAAGCCTGTTCCAGAAAGAAAACCAGCGACGATTACTATTACAGATAAAGCCAAAGAAAACATATTAAGCGGTATACAAGACATCGGTTCGAATGTATTAATGTTATCAATCGATAGTCAGTTCAATACACGATTTTCAATTGAAGAACCTAAAGGTTATGAGCTTACATCTGAAATAGATGAAATAAAGATTTATATGGATATAGGTACTGCAAAAAGAGCAGATGGAATTGAAATTGATTGGGTTGAAGATTTGCAAGGGGCAGGACTGGTTATTAAAAACCCTAACGAACCCAAACCAGTTAATCAAATATCTAATAAAGAACTCCAAAAAGGAATAGAAGAGGGGATTTATGCTCATATTTTTGATGTAAGAGGGGAACAAGAATTTTTAGGTAATTCAATTCCTGGATCAAAGAGACTTGATAAAAGCAACATGCAAGAAATAGAAAGTTTGTCAAAAGATACACCTATCGTATTTGTGTGTAATGTTGGTAATACTAGCCAAGGAGCCTGTGAGTTTTATAGAAAAAAAGGATATACCAATGTAAATAATTTAGTCGGTGGAGTGTCTGCCTGGTTAAATAGCTAATACAACAACTGTTATGAATAAACAGTTAAAACAAGTATTAACAATTATAGCGCTTATAATAAGCGCTTTTTTTGCTAAAGATTATAATTCAAAAGAAAACAATACAAACTTTAAAAGCACGAATAGTGCAAGTTTAGAACAAGTCATACGAAAAAGAAGTTCAGGTACAATTGTTACTATTGAAGCAAAGGTAATCAAGCATCTATCAGATGACTTAGTCGGTGATAAACACCAAAAAATGATAGTAAAAGTAGGAAATAACACTTTATTATTGGCTCACAACATTGATATTGCACCAAGAGTTCCTGTTAGAGAAGGTGAATTTTTAGAAATAAAAGGTGAGTATGAGTGGAATGAAAAAGGAGGATTAATTCACTGGACACACAAAAGCAATAACAACCATCCTCCTGGATGGATTAAATATAACAATAAAAAGTACCATTAAATGAAATCAATTTGGAAACAATTGCCAAGACTAACGGCGTTAAATAGCAAAAGAACATCAGGTTTAGGTGAGCTATTAGAAATAAAAATAACAGGTCGAGGAAACAATTGGCTAATGGCAGAAATGCCTGTAACAGATAATCATAAACAGCCATTTGGTATAGTCCATGGTGGTGCAACAGCAACACTAGCAGAAACAATTGCAAGTATTGCTGGGTGGTTATGTGTAGATGGAAAAAAACAAGGAACAGTAGGTTTAGAATTAAATATAAACCACTTAAAGCCCGTGACAAACGGAGTTTTAACTGCAAAAACAACAGGAGTACATGTTGGTAGAACGACACAAGTTTGGCAAATTGATATTTACAACCAATCTAATAAGCAAGTATCTACCGCTCGCTTAACAACAATGACAATAGAAAGACGATAATGCCTATCATTAGGTTTATATATCGATTTATTTTGGTAATTGTCGCGGCATTCATAATACTCCCAGTTGTATTAATATTAATCACTTATTCACAAAAAACCAACAATAGAAAATTTAACACAAATGTCATTAATGTTTGGTCAATAATTAATTGTTATGTTTGTGGAATAAGAATCGTTGTTAAAGGTGAAAAAAACAAGGGAGCCACATTAGTCGTTGCTAATCATATATCATGGCTAGATATTGCAGTTGTTCACCGATGTAAACTGGTTGGATTTGTGGCGAAAAAAGAAATTTCAAAATGGCCATTATTGAGCACAGTAGCAAAATGTGGAGAATCAATTTTTATTGCACGAGGAAGACATGAGTCACGTAGAGAAGTTCTCGATGCAATGGACTTAAGACTAAAGGAAGGAAAATCAATAGCTATCTTTCCAGAAGGAGGGGCAAAAAATGGAGACGTTTTGGGGAGGTTTCATAGACAGTTGATGCATGCAGCAATAGAAACCCAAACACCAATACAGGCAATTGCTATTAAATACTTAAAAAAAGATGGAACACGAAACAAAGAAATAGGGTTCAAAGACAAAGAAAGGTTTGTTGGAAATGTTTTAAGGTTATTAACGTTACCTGCCAGTATAGTGGAAGCAACCATGTGTGAGCCAATAGAAACTAGTAATAAAACAGCAAGAGAAGCAGCAACAATTACACATGATCAAGTAGCACAGGTATTAGCAGAAAATGATTATATGTGATCCAGATATAAAACCTAAGAATAAGCACCTACAATCAATATTAGCCAGTTCAAAAATAAGGTTATTACGATTAAGAAGAAACAATCCAGTTAACAACCAATCAACTCATATTATATTAGATACAAATGATGCAAAATTAGAAGGCTATTACACTAATAAAAGCAACAGTCAAAACCTGTATATAATATTACATGGATGGGAAGGTTCAGCAAACTCAACGTATATACAGTTACTGGCGAACACCCTACATAAAGACAAAAAAGCTTCAATTTTCAGGTTGAATTTTAGAGACCATGGAGAGACACATCATTTGAATGAAGACCTTTTTCATTCTTGCAGACTTGATGAAATAGTTGAAGCTGTAAAACAAATTACGGAAAACTATCCCCATAAAAACGTGTATTTATGCGGGTTTTCGCTAGGTGCAAACTTTTCTTTACGGGTGGCATCAAAAGCTTACAAGGAAGGTTTTAAATTAAAAAAAATATTTGCGGTATCTCCACCTATAGTTCCTAAAAACAGCATGATTGCCATAGAAAAGAGTTTTTTGTACTCAACTTATTTTATGAGGAAATGGCAGAAATCATTAAGAAAAAAACAGTTACATTTTCCACATAATTTTAAGGATGATAAGTACAAGAAAATAAAGTCTCTTGAGGTTTTGACACAAGCAATGATAATAAACCATTCAGAATACGAATCGGTAGATGAATATTTTGCAGACTATCAAATAACAGATAACATAATTAACAATATAAAAGTTCCATGCGATGTTATAACAGCCATGGATGACCCTGTTATCCCTTATAGCGATTTTGACATATTAGAAAACAAAAAAAACATTAACCTTATCACAACAAAAGAAGGTGGCCACTGTGGATTTATTAACAGTTGGAAACTGACTAGCTGGATAGAACAATACATAGTGGAAAATAGTGATTAACAAAGTAGAGCAATCATAATGCAAGAAACTAATTTTATTCAATGGATACTCCTATCTTTAATACAGGGACTAACAGAGTATCTTCCAATATCATCATCAGCACATTTAATCTTGGTTTCAGAAGTTATGGGTTGGAAAGATCAAGGTTTGGTTATGGATATAGCGGCCCACGGAGGATCATTAATTGCTGTGATGTGGTACTTTCGCGAAGAGTTAGCAAAATTGTTTCAGGGTAAAAATTGGCTTTTATTTAATAAACTAGCTATTGCCAGTATACCCATAGCCTTGACTGGCTATTTATTAGCGGATTTTATAGATACAAATTTACGAAAACCAACTGTTATAGCGGCATCAAGTATTGTCTTTGGATTGTTGCTATATGTGGCAGACAAGATAAGTAAAAAAACTAAACAACGACCTAAAAGTATAAAGATCAAAAACGCAGTATTAATAGGATTAACACAGGTTTGCGCCTTAATTCCTGGAGCCTCACGTTCAGG
>Ga0209345_10000838_pt1 | contig 39579 bp, 37 predicted proteins | sample Cruoilmetagenom7_FD_187294 | JGI IMG/M metagenome (GOLD analysis project Ga0209345, IMG submission 187294) | Oil polluted marine microbial communities from Coal Oil Point, Santa Barbara, California, USA - Sample 7 (SPAdes) (version 2) | ecosystem: Environmental > Aquatic > Marine > Oil seeps ...
GCTATAATGCTGCAACAAAAATTAGAGCAAAACAAAAATTTAATTCTTTGCCAATAATAGCAATAAGTGCCCTAACATCATCATCAGAGGTAAATAAAATGTTTGAGTGTGGTATGAATGGTTACCTTTCAAAACCATTAAGAAAAGAGAAGCTCTATACAGCTTTTGAACTATTTATAGATAAACAAGCAGATTCTCAAATCTCTTCAGATGCTGTCGACAAAACATCGCAAGAAGTAAACGATGCCAATATCACAAAAAATATTTTACATAAAGAGATCCTCTCAGAATTCAAAAATATTTATGGTGATAGTGCAAAAAAATTCAAAATGCTAGTTGAAGAGGAAAATTATGAAGAAGTGAAAGTATTATCTCTAGATATTAGAAACTTATCTAGCTCTATTGGAGCTAAAGATATGCATGCACTAATGAGTGAAATACTTCAACACTTGTCCCTGGGAAAATATAATCGTATTCGTACTTATGTTGATAAATATACCAACGAGCTGCATAGGTTAAATGCTGCTATTGATAGGTATTTAAACAAATAGTGGATCTGAAACTGGTTCAATTTCCTCAAAGTCTTCAATTATTGTTTCAAACATTTTCATAGTTTTTTTAGCTTTTTCAATGTGTCCATCAAAAATTTCTTTTGAGGCAGGGAAAGCTTCACTTAGTTCTGTATAGATTAAGATACGACCATGGATATGCTTATCAACTTCAGTAAATGCATCTTCTAAGTATTTTTTTGTTGTTGTATGTCTAAAGAGAGATTTAACCATCTTCAAACGCTCTTTAATAGGAATAGACTCATCAATCGCTTCTGCAACTCTTTTGATGTCTAAACGTGAGAGATAAACACCACTAATCGCAGGAGCTAAAAGTTTAGATGTAAGTGCATCAACAAACTGTGGAACCGGTTCATCATCCTCTTTATCTCCTGCATCAGGGTTTTGACCTGTTGTCATTCCATCATCTGGTTCTAATGAACATTTATCTTTTACAAATTTATCAAATTCTGCTCTTAAATCACTTAAATCATGTTGTTCCATATCATATTCCTTTATTTTATTATTGCTCTGTATGCACTTGCACATAACTTATCTATTATGTCATCATAGCTGGTATAGTCTGCATTCAACTCATTCGCACGCTGTTTTAGTACAGAAAACTCTTTGTTGTTTTTCATATCGAAGTTAAACTTTGGTAGTTTTTCTATCATACTCAAAGATGTCATATTTGAAAAATCTAAAACTGCATCAAAATCAGAAAAATCTAAACTCATATCTTTTGCTATTCTATTCATATCGGCATCATTAAGTTCTGCTTCTTGAGTAAATTCCATAAGCTCTTCAAGGTTCTCATTAAAATAGCTTACATTAAATCCACACGCTAAAAACGAGAAAGCTTTTGCGTGATGACTAGTTCCTATAATCGCAACCTTTGACACAAAAATATCTTTAAGATGCTCAGTTAAAACTCTACTGCTAAATATATCTCCACGTAATTTCTCACCCTCTTTAAAGATGATATCACACATGCCACTACGTCTAACCATACTTGAAGCTTCATCCAAAATTTCTACGACTTGTGTTACATACTCATTAGATATGACAGCACCATCTACCTTAGATTTTTTCATATTTGATACTGTAAAGTAGAGGTCATCTTCTCTAATATTCATAGGGAACATCATTGCATCAATTTCATTTTCTTTAAACTGCTTATTTATCACAGCACTAAATCTACTCACTCCAGCATGTTCACCAATATAACCAAAAGCTTTTGAAGAATTTTTCAATTCATCCTTATCGTTCATCATATGGTACTTTCCTCATCTGTAATTCCCCAAAGCTCTCTTGCTTCTTCCTCTTCTGCTTTACATCTATAACACAATCTTTCTTTGCCATTCGTGCTAAAAATTACATTACACTCATCACAGCGTCTTACATTAAAAGAGATAAGGTTTTGAACTGTTGGCTCAAAAAACTCTTTTACATCATATGAACTTGAAAGCGTAATCGCATCTGGTTCACATACATCATGACAAATATGACACTTTATACAAAGAAAAGGGTCAAAGTCTATCTTCGAGTTTTTCAAATCTGAAGTTAACGCTCCGGTTGGACAGACTCTATAACACATCTGACAAGCTGTACAAGCCTCTTCATCCATAATTTTCTGCGAAGTAAAACTAACCTCAGTCGCATCAACTATATGAAACTGTGAGGGCTTTTCAACTCTTTTTATAGCTGTAAAAAATATCTTTCGTTTTTCTGGTATAACTTTTCTTTTAAGTAGTGCTATATCTGCTTTTTCAAGTGTGTGTTCAACCAACTCATCACCAGCCTTAATAACCTCTTGCTCAAAACTGTTCTTTACCTGTCCAACTGTTTTAAAATTCAGTGCACCTAAAAATCCACGTCTGTCAGCACCTTTTTCTTCAGGTTCAAAACATACGTCTTCTAGTTTTATCTCAGCATCATTTTCCATAGCCTGAAGAAGGTATGAAGCCTCTTCATAGTTTTCAAGTATCTGTTTATGGCAAGTCGATGCTATCTCACAGTCATTGCAGTAACCCATGTCAAAGATTAACTCTTTTTTAAGAACTGCTATAGAGATTATATGCTCAACACTCAGGGCTGAGATACACGGAACATTTTTTCTACATGAGATAAGGTTCTCTTTGCTCTCTACAAAGTCAAAAAAGAAATCTGTTGAGTTGAAAGTATCTAATCCTAAGGCTTCACTGGGACAAATCCCGTGACACGCTCCACACTCTACACAGGAAGAGAAGTTAATAGATGGAAGTGGATTGTCCCCAACGACTATTGCATCTGTTGGACAGACTACTTCACACTTGTTACATTCACTCTCTACACTTAAAGAGCGAACACAAGAACCTGCGTTTAAATGTAGCATCGGTTACATTACTCGTGCAATTTTAGCAAAGCTAAAATCACACTCAAACACTTCTATGCTAAAGCATGATGCAGGATAAATCACTAAATGATTTTCCGTAAAAGCTACACCTCTGGTGAGAATCATTATTTGATAGCACCAGTTAAATACTCATTATCACTCAAAATAAACTCTAAGGCCATCTCAGCTCCATCGTAGTAAAGTGGAGTTCTGGCTTCATATTTCATATTTATTAAGTACATTGGAGCCCATTGAAGCAGATGCTTATTTAGGAACTCATGTTGAACTCTTTGAAACTCTGCCACTGCTTTTTCATCATTTTCCCCAGCGGCTTGCATCTCTGCATAAACAAGATGATGCATAAACTCTAATTCTATCCCTATATGGTCAGAAGAAACAGTTCTAGCAGCTTCATAATCAACTATAAAGTCATATGCGCTATAGATATCAGTAACAGGGTTTGCTCCACCAGTTTCAATCATTTGGTCATCTCTTGTATAGAAAGTCTCATAAGGGATTAGGTGAAGAATTGAAAGGTTTACGAAATCAGGATTTATATACTCTTCTAAAAGTTTTGTCTCTTCAACTTCTCCCAATGGTGCCCACTCTTTGAGAGTTGGGAAAAAGTCTAAGATATTCTCATCTTCTTTTATCATTTTAAGAGTTTTTACATCTAACTCTTGAAGTAAAACACGTGATAAAAGTCCATAAATATTTGCTCTTGCTTGTCTATTTTGCATGCTAAAATTCTTTATATTAGTTTTTAAAGTGATGATTTTATCACAAAATTCTGAAACTGATATTATAAAATTTAATATTCCTCTTTTGAATCGTTTTCATTATAGATTGACATAGATGGAAATGCAAACTCTAGTGAGTTTTTCTCAAAAATTTCCATAATTTTATGCATAACATCCTCTTTAGTAGCAAGCCACTCTTCCCAGTCTACTGTCTTTGTAAAACAGTAGACTAAAATATTCATACTAGAATCCCCAAACTCATCAAGATATACAAGTAGTGTCTTTTTAACACCCTGAAGATCATCTTTTGATACTAATCTTGTTCCGTGAGATTGACGATGTTCATACTTAGTATTTACTGTAGCTATACTTGGATGTTTATCTATCATCTCACGTATCTCCGTAATGGCATTTTTAATATCTTGAGATTTTGAATTGTACTTTATCCCTAGCTTCATTTTTATACGACGACCAAGAATTCTTCTGTCCCAGTTTTTAACATCCTTAGAAGCAAATGTACCATTTGGAATGGCTATAAGTGCATTATCAAATGTTCGCAAAGTTGTAACTCTAAGCCCAATCTCTACAACAACTCCCTCTTTTCCATCTACAACAATCCAGTCACCCTGAGAGAATACATCACTAAAAAGGATTGAGAGCGTTCCAAAAAAGTTCGAAATTGTATCTCTTGCAGCAAAGGCAACAGCAAAACCACCTATACCAAGACCAGAGAGAACTGCAGTTAGATTCACTCCGGCAAAATATAAAACAATTAATACACCGATAATTAAAATAATAAAGTTCAGTATTTTTATACCTACGTTTATTAACTCATTTTTTACCTGTTTTTGCCCTGTGTCAATTTCCAGCAGTTTTATAGTAGCAACCGTATTTACAATTTTATATATTATAAACATAAAGAAATAACCGTATATTATGTTAAAAACCCTAGATACAAGTTCCACATTGCTAAAATCATTATAAACATAAATTGCCATATTGATATTAATGATTATAATGACTATTTCTATCGATTTTCGTAGCTTCTCTAAAATCTGATGTGAATATTTTTTTAACAGATCAATCTTTAATATATACGACTCTAATGCAACATAAACAAATTTTCTAAATGTATAAATAAGTAGAAACAGTATTGTGATAAAGATAATTTTTAAAACTGTTAACCCATAAAGCTCTAAAACAGGATTAATAGTTTGTACAAATGCAAATGAATTTATATAGACAACAGCATCAATGAGATGGTATCTAGTATATTTATTGAGTCTGTACATTCTGTTTTCAAGTTTGTAAACATTGTTTACAAAATCTACATTTATATCTTTTAAGGCATAAAACTCTTCTATATTTTTTTTAGCCTGTATCAGTGTCTTTGAGCTCTCTGCAATAGTGAGTTTTTCCCTATAATTAATACTGTAAATCTTCTGTACACTCAGCTGATTTGTAGTTACATGGTTATTTAAAGCCTCTTGAAAATCCTTAATAGTAGGCAAGTCTAGTGCAATTAGGATGTTTTTCATAAGTAAATTCTGAGCAGCGATCAGCTTATACGATTTAATTTTAACTTCATCTCTGAGAACAGCATAAGTATTGCCTGCTCTCTTATTTATAGATATAATTTTTTTAAGTGAAAATATTTCTGAGTTATAAGTTTTCAGATTTTTTATATAGCTACTTTTATTTGACATAAGCTCATCAAGAGCCGTATCATATATTAACTCTTGTTCTTCAACTAAAGCTTCAATAGTTTCTTGAGTAATATTATTCTCACCCATTTGATAAACAAGCTGAAGTTGTTTATCAATGAATTTTGTATACTTTACTTCATTGGCATTTAACGCTAAAGAAAAGATAAATAAAAATATAGTTATAAAAAATTTGATGTGAACCCCTTAAATACCTTCGGCTATCATAGCATCAGCAACTTTTTTAAATCCGGCAATATTAGCGCCATCTACATAGTTACCCTCAACACCGTAATCTTTAGCTGTTAGAGCTACACGTGTACAGATCTGCTGCATAGTAGTTTTGAGTTTTTCATCAACCTTTTCAAAACTCCACTTAGCCATTGCTGCATTTTGAGACATCTCAAATTCACTTACTGCAACTCCACCTGCATTTGCTGCTTTTGCCGGGGCAAAACAGATTTTATGAGATAAAAAGTCATTGATTGCTTTTGGAGTTGAAGGCATATTTGCACCCTCACTTACACTCACACATCCATTTACTATCAGGTTTTGTGCATCTATATCGTTAAGCTCATTTTGAGTAGCACATGGAAATGCCGCATAACACGGGATATCCCAAACTGCATGTGCACCATCAGGATACTCCTCTACAGGGATATATTTAGCTTCTGGGTGAGTTGATACATATTCTTCAAGTGAAACTCTACGTTCTAGTTTCATCTCCTTTAAAAGACATAAATCAACACCACGTGAGTCATAAATAGTCCCTTTAGAATCTGTACAAGAAACAGGGATAGCTCCAAGCTGCTGAAGTTTCTCAATTGCATGAAGTGCTACATTTCCTGCTCCACTCACTGTACAAATTTTACCTTCTAATGTCTCTTTACCTTCTATCTCTAACATCTTCTCAGTAAAGTAAACTGTCCCATAACCTGTAGCTTCCGGTCTCATCAGTGAACCACCAAATACAAATGGTTTACCCGTTAGAACACCTTCATATGTAGAAGTAATCTTTTTATACTCTCCAAAGAGGTAACCTATCTCTCTACCACCTACTCCAATATCTCCAGCAGGAACATCCATACGTGGTCCGATATACTTATGTAACTCTGTCATAAATGCTGAACAGAACTTCATAACTTCAAAGTCACTCTTACCTTTAGGGTCAAAGTCACTACCACCTTTACCACCACCGATAGGTAGACCGGTAAGAGAATTTTTAAGAATCTGCTCAAAACCTAGGAACTTCAGTATCCCTTCATTTACACTTGGGTGAAAACGCAGTCCACCTTTATATGGTCCAAGTGCATTGTTAAACTGAACACGATAACCAGTGTTTACTTGAATTTTTTGACAATCATCCATCCATGTAACTTTGAACTTTATAATTCTATCTGGTACTACAAGTCTATCTAGTATCGCATACCTAGCGTATTTCTCATCTGATTCTAATAAAGGTGCTATAGAGTAGATAACCTCTTCCATCGCCTGATAGAAAACTTTATCTTGTTCACAATCACCTTTCTCATATTTTTTCACTCTGTCTGATATATTTAAACTCAATTTATTTTCCCTATTTTATTATTCTGTATTATAATGTATTTTTCAACATCATGCGTCTTAAATACGCTATTTTACTCTGAAGTGGCAAATCTTTTGGACAGACATCCTCACATCCTAAAAGTGTCATACAACCAAATACACCATCCTCATTTCCAACTAATTCATAGTAGTCATCATCGGTTCGCTTGTCTCTTGGATCAAGTTGATAACGAGCGATTTTGTTTAACCCAACTGCTCCCATAAAATATGAATTCATCTGTGCAGTTCCGCATCCGGCCACACAGCATCCACACTCAACACATCGATCAAGTTCATATATCTCATCAGCTAGTGCCGGTTCCATCCTCTCTTCTAGTTTATTAACATTTAGTTCTTCTTCTTTATCGTGTATCCAAGTCTCTAACCTAGCATTGAGTCCTCTCATCCACTTACCAGTATAAACAGAAAGGTCACCAATCAACTCAAACAGTGGAAGTGGTGCAAGAGTTATATGCTCATCTAGTTTCGAAGTCAATGTTCTACATGCCAGTGTTGGACGTCCGTTTACAAGCATAGAACAGCTTCCACATATTCCAGCACGACATACAAAGTCAAACTTTAGTGCATTATCATGATGCTCTCTAATCTCATTTAAAACTATATACAGCGTCATTCCATCGGACTCTTCAATCTCAAAAGTTTCCATGTGAGGAAAATCTTCAGGATCATGTGGGTCAAAACGTAGTATGCTTATTTTTAAAAATCTTGGTGCTTTACATTCACTCATACATTCTCTCCTAATCTCTCATTTGTTCCACGATATTTTTTAGGCAATTTATCGATGTAAGGCATAAGACAATTTTGAACTTCAAAACGATCTCCACCCTCTTCTTCAAGTTTTTCTTTAATTGCGTTTACTACATCTTCTCGTTTTTTTGTATCAGGATGATGCTTTGTCAAATCTTTACCATATCCTCTAAAACCAGGTGGTAGTTCCATTTTAGAGATATCAATCTCTTCATAACTCACAGTAGGAATAGATTGATTTTCATCAGGCCACGACGTAATTGTACGCTTTAGCCAATTAGCATCATCACGCTCAGGATAATCCTCACGTGAGTGTGCTCCACGACTCTCAGTTCTTAGAAGTGCTCCATATGCCACTGTAAGTGCCACTTTTATCATTTTCTGCGTTCTGTAAGCATTTACAAGTGCCGGATTTGCTGCACGGGATTTTGAACGGAAAACTTCTATGTTTTTAGAACGTTTATGTAACTCTTCAAGTTCATCAACAGCCTTTTGAAGGTCGTCTCCATTTCTAAAGATTCCTACTTTATTCATCATTATCTCTTCCATAGCACGACGAAGTACATAAGCATCTTCACCATTCTCTTTACTCAAAAGTGCATCTAGCTTCTCTTGCTCAATCCTTACAAATTTTTCTACATTTGCAGTGTGGATACTTAAATGACTCTCATCACTATCGAGATAATCACTAATATACTCAGATACCAACATTCCAGATACAACTGTTTCACTTACAGAGTTACCACCAAGACGGTTAAAGCCATGCATATCCCAACAAGCTGCTTCACCACAAGAGTAGAGACCTTTAAGGGTTTGAGATTCTCCTGTATATTTTGTTCTGATTCCACCCATTGAGTAGTGTTGAGTCGGGCGAACAGGAATCCAATCAACTGCAGGGTCAATTCCCAAGAAGTTTTCACAAATCTCTTTTACCTCACGTAGGTTCTTCTCTATATGCTCACGTCCAAGTATTGTGATGTCTAGCCACAAATGATCTCCATAGCGAGACTTAACACCCTTACCTTTTCTCATATGCTCAGTCATTCTACGACTTACAACATCACGTGAGGCCAACTCTTTTTTATCCGGTTCGTAATCTGGCATAAATCTGTAACCATCTTTATCTAAAAGAAGTCCGCCGTCACCACGACAACCCTCTGTTGTAAGTATTCCAACAGGCACAATTGCAGTTGGATGAAACTGAATAGCTTCCATATTTCCAAGAGTTGCTACTCCTGTCTCAAGAGCTATTGCCTGACCTATTCCTTGACAGATAATAGCATTTGTTGAGACACTGTAGATACGACCATAACCACCAGTTGCTACTGTAGTTGCCTTAGATACATAAGCTACTAACTCTCCACTCATAAGGTTTCTAGCAACAGCTCCATAACAGCGTCCATTTTCATGAATAAGTGAGATTGCTTCTAAACGCTCATGAACCTCAACCTTCTCTTGTTTGGCTTTATTATCCATAGCAAAAAGCATAGAGTGACCTGTTCCATCAGATGTATAACAGGTTCTCCACTTTTTAGTACCACCAAAATCACGAGCAGTGATGAGACCATGTGCTTCATCTTTTTCAGTGATGGTTACTTTTTCTGCGTTGATAATTGCAGCATGGTCACCGCGGTGAACTCTACTCCAAGGAACTCCCCAGTGGGCAAGCTCACGTATAGCCTTTGGAGCACAGTGAACAAACATACGGGCAACTTCCTGGTCGGCTCCCCAGTCACTACCTTTTATCGTATCTGAGAAGTGAACATCTTCATTATCACCCTCACCCATCTTACAATTTGCCAAAGATGCTTGCATACCACCTTGTGCTGCTGCAGAGTGTGAACGTTTTGGAGGAACAAGTGAGAGGACTACTGCATCGTGACCTCTCTCTTTGATACCAGTTGCCACTCTCAAACCCGCTAAGCCACCACCAATAATTAAGACATCTGTATATATAACTTTCATTAGTGATTCTCCATCTTGATTGTTGTTGATTCATACTTTTTTCCATCACTGAAATCGTGTGTCATACCGATGTATGTATATTTTGCCAAGGAGGCAGTTCCGACAATTATATAGATGGCTATCATCGCTTTCATTAAAAATTTAAATCTGGCACGAGATACTTTTGTATTTTCTCCCTCCATAAAACCCCACTTAAGAGCTAAGCGGTAGAGACCTATAAATGCGTGAGAGACAACAGAGATTAAAAGCATGAAATAGAGAGGTCCCATAAACTCCTCAACAACTCTATATGAAGAAGCATAAGGTCCTATGTTTTCAGGTTGAGTCATCATTATATAGAGATGGATTGAGCCCATAAAAAACATCATGAAACCAGTAACAACCTGAATCATCCACAAAGAACTGTCTTCATGCTTCATACCCTTCATATGATTTCTAATCACTCTATAATTTCTGTAACTTGATGGGATTTTTTTCATAGCAATACCAGCATGAATTATAAATATTACAGAGATAGCTGCTGCTAAAAATGAGATTATTCCAGGATATTTTTCTCCAAAGAAATAGTAACCCTCAAACATAATAGTCACTTTGTACATCATCTCGTTTGATATAAGAATAGAAGCCTCGAACATAATATGACCAACTATAAACAGAGCCAAAATCAGACCAGTAAAACTTTGAAGAAAATCAAGTCTGGCTGGTGTTTTATCTATCTTTTCTTTGCGCATTAACACTCCAAAACATTATTTATATCATTTTACAACAATATCCATAAAAAAAACGTATATATATGTTAAAATTCTCAAAAATTTCTCAAGGCAGAGTCGTGACTTATACTATCATTCATACAATTCATATATTTTCAGTTTTCATCTATGGTGGATTTCTTTTTGTAGACATTCTATTTTTATCTAAAATGAAACAGACTCTAAGTGAAAAGGAGCATAAAATAGCCAGAGAAGCCATCATGATGCATGTAAGAAAAGTTGTTCCTTACGCACTTATGGTAGCTGTAGCAAGTGGTCTTTTTATGATTACCCAAGTCTTTGGTGAGATTACCGAAGATGGTATGAGTCAGTTTCAAGTCATGTTGAGCATAAAAGCATTTTTAGCATCATGGCTTGGTGTTAGGGGAATTAATCAAAAACTCTTTGGAATTAATCCATTTGTTTTTACAAGTCATCTTTTCCCATTTTCACTAGTTGTAGTGATTATTCTGCTATCGCAGTTAATGTATATCTAGCATAAAAGCTAGATACTACTAATCCGCTTTAAAAGCTCTACTTGCTTTCTTATTCTTAGCTTTTTTCTTCTCTTTCTTCTTTTTATCTAACTTTTTTTTCAGCTTTTTTTGAGCCTCTTTTTTAGCTTTCTTTTTCTTAGCTTTTTTCTTTTTATCTTGCTTTTTAGCTTTTTTTTCAGCCTCTTTTTTTGCTTTTTTCTTAGCTTTTTTATTCTCTAACTTTTCAAGCTCTTTCTTTGTTAACTTCTTCTCTTTTTTTTCACTTTTAGCCATTTAGGACTCCTTTTATTGTCTCTCTCAAACAATTATACTCCTCAATTATTTACGACTTTCTTAAGGAGACCAACTTTTAAAACTAACATACTGAGGAAAAGCTTCTGCTTTAAATATTGACTTACCAAGTAGTATACGAATACACTCTTGAATACCCTCTGTCATACTAGGGTGAGGATGGACAGTTTTCATTATCTCACCCAGTGTTACATCATGATCCATCAATGTCGCTATATACATAATCGAAGCAGCTGATTGTGGTCCTGCTGCTCTCATACCAAGTACCCTCGGGTCTTCATCATCAGTTACTATCATTTTGAAAAAACCCTGTGTCTCACGCATGGCAATGGCACGTGAGGTAAGTGCATGATTGTAAAATACAACCTTATAGGCTATTCCCTTCGTTTGACACTCTTTCTCATTTAATCCAATCGCTGATATCTCAGGGTTAAAAAACATTATTGTTGACATATTTCTGTACCTGAGAGGAAATTTAATTTTATCCTCTATCGCTTTTGCAGCAAATCGTCCTTCCATCTCAGCTACATTTACCAAGGCATTGTGACCAGATATATCACCAGCAGCGTAAATATTTTCTGCTACCTTACACTGCTCATTTGTCTCTAGAAGTCCCCTGTCAGTTATCCCTACACCGATATTTTCAAGTCCAAGTTTTTTAACACTGGGAACACGTCCTATAGAGACCAAAATAGTCTCAACACTAATAACCTCTGTATGACCATCTTTATACTCTAAGGTGACATCTATATGGGTCTCATGTTTATGAATGCTTCTAAGTGATGCAGTATGGTAGATATTTACCCCGATATCATTTAACATTTTTGCTGCATAGTCACTTACATCATCATCTTCAAAAGGGATAACTCTCTCCTGAGAATCAAGCAGGTGTACTTTTGTCTGTCCAAACTCGGCAAATATAGTCGCAAACTCACAACCAACAACACCGGCACCGATTATAAGGATCTCTCTTGGAAAGCTTTTTAATTTAAGTACATGGTCAGATGAGATAATCCTCTTGCCATCTATCTCAAACTGGGGATGTTTTCTCGGGTGTGAGCCACTTGCAATGATAAAATTATCTGCCTCAATTTCTACACGCTTGCCATCATGTTTGGTAACAATCATACTTTTTTGGGTTGAGAATTTTCCCCAGCCTTCAAAGAGTGTTAGGCTTTTTGAGCTTCCCTCTTTTTTTGAAAAAGTCTCTATTTGTGAACGGATTTGATACTCTTTTTCTCTTACAGCAGAGAAAACATTATCGCGAACCTTTTCATAATCAACACTAATATTTGAAGCACGGTATCCACGGTCAACTCTGTTTGCAATAGAGTAGTCTTTAGCAAGTTCCCACATTGTTTTTGAGCTAAGTGCACCATCAGCGATACCTGCTCCACCAACATGATTACCTTCGACTATACAGACATGATTATCAAAATCATATGACCTCATTGCCGCAGCAAAACCTGCAGGACCACAACCAATAATACATACATCAAATTTTAGTTTTTTCATAACACTATTCTATCATAACTCACTAGAGAGAAACTTCTTAACATTACCCTAATATTAGAGTAGTAATATTTTATCATCAATATATGAAGGTAGAAGATGAACTGGAGAACACGAAGTGAGAATCGCTTGGAGAATATGGGTAAATGGATTACAAAAAATCCTATAAAAATCATAATTATAATGCTTATCATGAGTATTGGAATGATTTCTAATCTACCTAAAATAACTATTGACACTTCAACAGAAGGCTTCTTGCACAGTGATGATCCAGCTCTAGTTCGATACGAAGCTTTTAAAGAGCAGTTTGGACAAGATGAAAAGATTATGGTTGTTGTCCAAAGCGAAGATATTTTTGATGCTGCATTTTTAAAAAAGCTGCAAAATCTTCATATTGAACTACAAGATAATGTACCACATTTAAATGATATCACTTCACTCTTAAATGCTAGAAACACAAGAGGTGAAAATGACCAGCTAATAGTTGAAGACCTTTTTGAGAACTATCCTACAAGCATTCAAGAGATAGAGGCAATTAAAAAAATTGCCGTAAATAGCGAGATGTATAAAAATTTACTTTTTAATGAAGATTTAACCTATACAACTATCATACTTGAGCCAAATGCTTATGAGAGTTCTGATGATGTTAATGCACTCGAAGGTTTTGGAGATGATACTCCTTTAGAGGAGTTAGAATTTCTGGAAGACTCTTCAAAAAGTGAGATGGTAAACGTAGCGGAGATAATCGCTGAGAAGTTCAAATCTGAAGATTTCAATGTATTTATCGCCGGTTCTTTAGCTGTAAATGATTACAACAAACGCTCAGTTCAAAAAGATATGCAAAAGTTTGTGAAACTTGTTTTACTTATGATGATGGTATTTTTATTTATAGTATTTCGTAGGATCTCCGCGGTTATTCTACCTATCTTCATAGTTGCTATTTCACTACTTACTACAATTGGTACTATGGCATTTATTGGGACACCTATTACTATCCCAACACAGATACTTCCATCATTTCTACTTGCTGTTGGTATAGGAGCAGTTGTTCACCTTTTAGCAATGTTTTTTAAGGACCTAAATAAAAACGGTGATAAGCATAATGCAATCTCTTACTCACTTGGCCACTCTGGTCTTGCTATTATTATGACTTCACTTACAACTGCTGCAGGACTACTTTCATTCTCAACTGCGGCGATTGCACCTATTGCAGACCTAGGTATCTTTGCAGCCATTGGTATTATGATAGCACTACTTAACACCCTGATTCTTCTCCCCGCAATATTAGCAGTTCTACCAATTAGACCAGCAAATCAGAAACATATACAAAAGTCTGAAAAAATGGATGCACTTTTAAAAGCCATCGCTGAATTTAGTGTAAATAATGCAAAAGCGATTGTTGCCTTTAGTGCAGTTATTGCTATAGTTTGGACCTACTTTGCTACAAATGTTGAGTTTAAACATGATCCACTTAGCTGGCAACCGGACGACTCTCCTGTAAAAATTGCTACAAATACCGTTGACAGAGAGCTCAAAGGTTCTGTAACTATGGAAGTAATCATAGATACAAAAAAAGACAATGGTCTTTACAATTCAGAGCTTTTAACTAAACTAGACACTCTTAGACAAAAAGCTGAAGCAATCCAAAATGACAAATATTTTGTAGGCAAAGGTTGGAGTGTTGCAGAGGTTTTAAAAGAGATTCACAGAGCACTTCATAATAATGAGCAAGAGTACTACGCCATAACTGAAAATGATGCACTTATCCCACAAGAGTTTTTACTCTTTGAGAATAGTGGAAGTGATGATTTAGTAGACTTAGTAGATTCTTCATTTTCAAAAGCACGTATAACTTTTAAACTTCCCTGGATGGAGGCTGGAGAGTATACAGAACTTGGAGATGAGTTAAAAGTTCTGATGAGAAATGAACTTGGGAACGATGTAGATATAATCATTACAGGAATGGTTCCCCTATTTCAAAGAACACTCTCTGCTGCTATGAGTTCTATGGCAACAAGTTATGTGATTGCATTTGTACTTATCGCGATTATGATGATTATCCTTCTTGGAAGTATCAAAATAGGTCTTATAAGTATGATTCCAAATATACTTCCAATTATTTTGACACTTGGATTTATGTCTATGGTTAATATGCCACTAGATATGTTTACCATGCTCGTTGGTGCCATAGTTATAGGGCTAAGTGTTGATGATACAGTCCACTACTTTCATAACTTTGCAAAATATCATCATAAGGGTCACTCAACAAGAGAATCATTAGAGCATACTATGATAGGAACAGGTCGCGCACTTGTTGCTACTACAATTGTTCTCTCTTTAGGTTTTTATGTTTACATGTTTGCATCACTGACCAACCTAATCAATTTTGGTATTCTCGCTGGTGGAGCGATAAGTATTGCACTAATTTCCAACATTATACTAGGCCCTGCACTACTAACGTTGATTACAAAAGATAAAAAATAAAAGGATTTACAATGATAATCAAATTACTACTAATAGCTTCTTTAGCACTAAGCTCACTTTTTGCCATAACGGGTGAAGAGATTGCACATAAAGTTCACGATAGAGATGAAGGTGACAACTCAACTTCTAACATGAAGATGATTCTTATAGATAGAAATGGGAAAAAGCGTGTACGTGATTTAAAGAGATTTACAAAGGAAAAAGGTGAAGATACTCTCAAACTTATGTTTTTTCTAACTCCCGCTGATGTAAAAAACACAGCATTTTTAACATATGACTATCAAGACTATGATAAAGATGATGATCAATGGTTATATCTGCCAGAAATTCAAAAAGTCAAACGTATCGCCTCAAGTGACAAGAGTTCATCATTCATGGGAAGTGATTTTACTTACTCAGATATGACAAGCAGAAATGTAGAAGACTACACATACAAAATCATGAAAGAGAAAAAAGTTGGTGGACATATGACCTGGCAGATGATGGTTACCCCTAAAACTAAGAAAACTATTGAGGAGACTGGTTATACAAAATCTATAGTATTTGTAAGACAGGACAACTTTGTAATCGTTCAAGCCCTTAACTACATCAAAGCCGGTAAAAAACTAAAATATATGATGGTGAAAGGTTTAGAGAAAATAGACGGTATCTGGAGTGCAACTGAGATGCAGATGGTTACTAAGAAGGGTAAAAAAACTCTGCACAAAACAACTTTTAAATTCTCTGACATTAAATACAACCAAGGACTTGAAGAGTCGCTATTTACTACTCGTACTTTAGAAAGAGGTCTCTAAGTGAGTAAAAAGCTACTTCTCTCAGTTACTCTAGCTTCTTTGCTAGCTAACAGTTTTTTACTTGCTGAAGAAAATTTAGATGCTGATTTAGGTGGCTTTGAAACAGAGGAGACAGTAGGTAATGAGAGTAGTGACTTAGAAGGTTTTAGTGATGAAGAAGAGAGTTCTGATTTAGATGGATTCACCGATGATAAGAGTTCTACAGTTGAAGAGTCTGCACCGCAGGTAGAAAAAAAAGAACTCATGTTCTCACTCAGTGGAGATTTGGCATTTAAAACTTCTTACGGCTACAAAGATCATGAAGTAAAATCTTATCAAGCAGATGCACAAGGCATTGACTACTATGGTTTTAACCAAGCGCAAACTTCACTTTACCTCCAACTTGATGGAAAGCTATCTGATAACTGGAAAGTGAGAGTTGGCGTAGATGCATACTATGATGCTATCTATAACTTACATCCAAGTAACAACTACAATGAAGATATTTTAGATTCTTATAAAACGCAACTGATGCTTACAGATACTTATGTTCAAGGTCGTCTTACAAGTGATATAGACCTCAAAGTTGGTCGCCAAATTGTTGTTTGGGGGAAATCTGACAGTATCAGAATTACAGATGTCATAAATCCACTTGACAACCGTCTTCCAGGCATGACTGATATTGAAGATTTAAGACTTAGCGTTGGTATGGCCAAGTTTGATTATTATATTGGTCAGTGGAATTTCTCTGCAATGGCTATTGGTGAGAGTAGAGTTATGCTTGAAGCTGCTCCTAGAAGTGAATTTTTCCCGGTTGATAATATTTTTCCTATTGCACCCGAACCATTTATAGAACTAGTTACACCTAACAGTTCTTGGGATAACATGCAGTACGCTTTTGCAGCGAATGGTATTTTTTCGGGATGGGATTTATCATTTTACGGGGCTGATGTGTTGAGTCAAAAATGGCATATAAATCCACTCACTCAAAAACGTGAAGTTCATAAAGTAAAGATGCTTGGTTCTGCAATAAATGTAGCAACGGGAAGTTGGCTTTTAAAAAGTGAAATTGCCTACTTAAGTGGAGTAAAATATAATTCAACAACTGATAAAAAGAGTCGACTTGATGCTTTAGTTGGGTTTGACTATATGGGCATTAAAGATACAGTTTTATCTTTAGAGATAGCAAACAGACATATCTTCAATTATGAAGAGCAGATGTCAGAGCTTGTAGCTAAGCCAGACTATGTTGATGAAAATGAAGTTCAAACTGCAATAAGAACAACTCGCTCATTTGAAAATGACTCTATAAATGCAACAGCTCTTGTGAGTATGTTTGGTTCTTCATGGGAGTACGGCGGTTTTGCCAGACTCTGGGTTGAGTATGATGTTATGGATGCGCTAGTAGCTAACTTTGGTATAGTTGAGTATATCGATGGTGATAAGCCTTTTACAAAAGCAATTAGTGACAATGATAGAGTTTTCGCAGACATTACTTACAGTTTTTAGTGTAAAAACATCACATTACTATCAAAATACTGTGATGTTTTGACTTTTTAATTTAAGCTTACTCTCCCCTATGATAAAATAACAAATATTTATATCAAAAGGGAACTGTATGTTTAAAAACTTAAGCATTGAGAAAAAGATGAACTACTTCATCTTAATGGTTACTGTCGCTGTATTTTCAGCAACCATATTTGTATTTTTATCTTTTAGTAATATTGAAACAGAGTACGAGCACTTACATAAAAACTCTATGGAAGGGGCACTAAAAACACTTCAGATAGAAAAAAATCTAAACTATGTCAGTAGAACAACCAGAGATATAATCCTTGGCGGTGATTACACAAAAAACATATCTAAACTGAATGATTCTATAGAAAAAATCAGAACCACTTTTATATCTTTAGAAAAAATGATGGCACATGATGATTCACTTCCTATGGTAAAAGATGCAAAAAGTTCAACAATGCTCTTTTTAGATAACTCAATGGTTATGATGAAATCACTGACTTTTGACGATATACAAAACTCAAAAACTCAAATCTACACAAAATACAAAACAGATTTAACACCTTATGCAAATGCTTCAAGAGCTGCATTTAAAAAGTTGGTTAAGTTTAAAGAGAGTGAATTAGAAAATGACTCAAGTAATCTAGCTTCAGACATAAATTTTTATAAGACTCTAGTTCTTATTGCAGGAATTTTTGTTGGTATTGTTGTGCTTATTCTAGCTACTATGCTTAGAAAATCGATAACTAATGGCATTACAAACTTTACAAAACTGATAAATTACTCTGCCAAAGGTGATTTTTCACATAAATGTGATGAGTGTAGTGACTCTACCGAACTTGGTATTTTAGGGGCTGAACTTGCCAAACTTCTAGGACATATTGAAAAGCTCATTCGTGAGATTAACCAAACCATTACCGATGCTTCTCGGGGGACATTTTCCCATGAAATATCTCACCAAGGTATGGATGGAGAGTTTGTTACTGCCATACAAAATGTTGCTAAGAGTATAGAGTTTATGAAGACACAGCATACACAAGTACAAAAAGATATTTTCAATGCAAAAATAAGTACTGCAAGTATCGGTGTTTCAGAATCACTCTCACTTATTCAAGATGATTTAAATGAAAACATTGAAGATTTAAAGATTATTACTTCTGCTACACAATCAGCATCTGATCTTGCAGATAATTCAATGTCTACAATTCAAGAAATTGTATCTGATTTAAATGAGTTAAATGAGCAAGTAAACAGTAATAACCATAGTATCGTAGAGCTTACAAATCAAACAAACAATATCACTTCTGTAATTGAGCTGATTACTGACATTGCAGACCAAACAAACCTTCTTGCTCTAAATGCAGCTATTGAAGCAGCACGTGCAGGTGAGCATGGTCGTGGTTTTGCAGTTGTTGCTGATGAAGTTAGAAAACTTGCTGAGCGTACTCATAAAGCAACTGGAGAGATTTCTGTATCTATTAAATCTCTACAACAGGATATGAACGAGATTCATACGAGTTCTGATGCTATGAAAATTACAGTTGATGGCTCCACCGAAAAAATAAACAGCTTTGAAGGAACACTCAGTGAGCTTAGTGACAACTCAAACAGAATCGTAAGTAACTCTTTTGGGATGGAGAACAGTATCTTTGTAGTTCTTGCTAAAATAGATCATATCTTATATAAGTCTCGTGCGTACAACTCAATAGTATCACTAAATAAAATCTTACCTACTGTAAATCATCACGAGTGTCGTCTAGGTAAATGGTATGAAGGTGAGGGTAAAAAAAGATTCTCTCACACTCCATCTTATGCTAGCATAGAAGCTCCACATACAGTAGTTCATAATAACGCTAATAAAAATCTTGATTATTTAGAGAAAAATGAAACTGAAAGTATTTTACTTCATGCAGATGAAGTTATTAATAACTTTGAAATGATGGAAGGGGCCTCAGATGAACTCTTTACTAAAATGGATGCGATGCTTAGTGAATCAAAGCAAAGTTAACCTTTAAACTTTAAAGATATTGTAGTACCGACTTCAGGGGGTTGATACTACATCAATCTCCATCTCCATCACACAGTCTCTTAGCTATATCCAAGCCTATTCCATGACCACTTGTATGCTCTTTATATGAACGCTCAAAAATATTTTGAGGATTTTGTATACCTACTCCACTATCTTCAATGTGAAGCACTCTATCCTCAGTGTAAATCTTTATGACTTATGTGTTGTGAAGCGTATGGAATATGCTTCATTTTAATCTGACGAGCATACTCTGCCTTGTGTCTGTAGAAGTTCACTTAGGGTTTTAGAGAGGATTAAGTCGTCCTCAACAAGCAGTATTCTAGCCATTAATCCCAATCATCATATTTAGAGTTAACATGCTTATCTTTTTTATATCTTTTAGCATTTTTACTTTTATCTAATTGGTTTGAGCTATAAAGAAGTTCCTCCTTAATATTCTCAATATCCTCATCACTCTCTTTATACGATATCATTTTTTTCACAAGTTTTTGCAGGTCTTGAAGCTCACCCTTATACAGAGCCATCTCATCAGTTCGGTTTAAAAGTTTTAGAGAGTTATCTATCTTCTTGTTAAAGCCTTTGTGAGTCAACTCTTCTGTATTCATAAGATAAGAAACCATGCCTTTATGAAATCTCTCTAACGCCCTTATGTAACGAAGTCTATTTGCGTTGTCTACTGCTTTTTGCGATGCTGCCATTTAAGTCCTTACTCATAGATAACTCTGATTAAATATTTATAGATATAATTATACACATATATTACAATTTGAGGTAACAATTGAAAAAAATCTTTTTAACACTGCTGATTTTAGCCACATCTTTAATGGCTGAACTAAAACATGAATATCTTTCACAAAAACTTGTAGATTCAAAAATCCCTATCGTTGACATTAGAACACCTGGAGAATGGAAAGAGACGGGTATTGTAAAAAACTCCATTCCTATTATGTTTTTTAATGAACAGGGCGGTTATGATGTAAACGCATTTTTAACTGAATTAAATGCTAAAGTCGATACAACTAAACAGTTTGCACTTATCTGCAGAACAGGAAGTCGGACATTTGTTATATCTGATTTTTTATCTAAACAGCTACACTATAATGTTGTTAATGTAAAAGACGGAATAATTTTTGCCGCGCAGAGAAATATACAACTTATGCCAGTTAAATGATGGGCTTTTTAAAATTTCTTTTTCACTTAACTATTAGACTTGTAATAGTTTTTGGAGCCATAGGAGTTGTTATATTTTTACTTTGGGGAGCACTCTATCTCCTGTTTGTAGAGTAACAACCTCAACTTTTAGTAGGTTTAATCCCATTTATCAAAGCGTAGAGCGTTGGTAAATAGAGAAGATTCAAAAAAGTTCCCCAGAGTAGCCCAAACCCAATAGATATTGCGATAGGCTGCAGTATTACTGCCTGACCTGAAGCATAAAAAATCAGTGTGAAAAGACCTAAGAATGTAGTTACAGATGTAATCACAATAGGACGTAATCTGAGCTTCGCACGTTTAAAGAACTCTTCTGACTTATGTGTTCCATGAAGAAAATCAAGCATAATAATTCCATCATTTACAACAACACCGGCAAGACCAAGTATACCGATAAAAGAGAGCATGGAGAGGTTCAGTCCTAAAAGTTGATGTCCTATCAGGGCTCCAAGGATTGAGAGCGGTATGACACTCATAACCATCAATGCATACTTGATTTTTGAAAAAATTAGAAGCAGCGTGAGAAGAATCAGAAAGACAGCTAGAATCACTGTCTTCTTCATATCACTCTGAAGTTCTCTGTTTTTCTCTTTTTCACCTAAAAGATTCACTTCAATTCCTGAACGAGAAATCTCATCAAGTGTAGGCTCTAACATTGTTAAAATCTCTTCAGGAGTAATCTTGCGTTTATCTACTTTAGCAAAAAGCGTTTTAACGATACTGCCATCGAGTTTATTTATCTTCTCATAATCTTGCGTTTTTACAATCTCTGCAACATCCGTTAGTTTTACATAACGTCCATCTTTGAGAGCAATGTTAAAGTTTAAAAGAGTTGCAGTTTTGTCTTTTGCAATATCCTCTGTTTTTATCTCCATAACACCGCGCTCATTAAAGGTTGTCGATTGTCTCTTCTCTAAAAAATAGTTACTAAGCACTCTAGCGACAGAAGCCTCACTCAGACCTAGACTCTCTCCATAGGAGTTTATTTTTATCTTATACTCCATCTTTCCATAACGAATATTGTCACTGTAATTTGCTATTCCATCTATCACTGATATCTCACGTGAGAGCCTCTTTATAGCACTCTCTAAAGCCGCATCATTACTTCCTGAGAGATTTATCTGAATATCACTACGAATCAGCCCTGCTCTATCTTCTAAAACTCCTAAATCCACCATTTTGTACTTCTCTTTAAACGGTTCTATCAACTCCATTAGACGAGGAGAGAGCTCAAATGTTTTTTTATCTCTAATTGCATCTGCTTGTTCAAAATCAAAACTAAAATTCAAAACAGGGTTTATATACTGACTTACCCAGTTTGTCTCTTTTCTGTTATGCAGTTCAAGTGTAATGTAAAAGACATTGTTTATAAGTTCAGTTTCACCCGCAAGGCTTCGTCTGTACCCACTAGTTGCAGAGGTAGTCTTGAGATGAAACTCCTCACCATTCTCTATCACAAAAGCTTCTATCTCCCTTGCTATCTCGAAGGTATCTGCTAAAGGAGTGTTATTATCGAGTTTACCGGAGATATAAAGATTGTTTGCATCAAAACTTGGAAAAAACTGGAACTTCATACTCTTGGCAGTTACTACTGTAAGAAGTGGGATTAGGATTAAAAAGAGAAACAGAGAAGCTTTTTTATACTTAATCAAAAACTGCAATGTATCTTCATAAAGATTTTGAAAAGGTGTCCAGTCTATTAGATTATTACTCTTTCTTAACAACTCTTGTGCATGCAGTGGTAAAAACAGGAAACTCTCTAGGAGCGAACCAATCAAAATCATTACAACTACAATTGGAATTAGAATGAGAAACAGAGCAGTTTCACCCTGCATCATAAACATAGGTAAAAATGCAGCAGCTGTTGTAACAGTAGCTAAAGTAATAGGCATAAGCATCTCTTTTACCCCAACAAGTGCTGCTTCTCTGTTTGGCATTCCCTCATCTATATGCCTCTGTATATTTTCACTCACAACTATGGCGTCATCAACCACGATACCGATGACAATAAGTGCCCCTAGAAGTGATACAACATTTATAGAGTAACCCATGTAGTAGATAAAAAGAAGCCCTATGATAAAAGAGAAAGGGATTCCAAGAGCGACAATAAACGCAATACGAAGATTTATTAAAATTGCCATAGAAACAAACACTAAGATGAGCCCAAACATAAGATTTGATACAACCGTATCGAGTCTAATTTTCATGGGTATAGAGCTATCCTGATAGAAGTTAAACATAACTCCCTCATAAGTCTTTTCTAGCCCTTTAGCTGTCTCTCTTAACTTTTTAGAGAGCTCTATAGAGTTCCCCTCTTCTCCTTTTGAAATTATAAGAGTCAGTGTAGGGTTATTGTTAAACGAGGAGAGTGTTATAGTTTGAGGATAGTGAATTTTCACATCTGCGATATCACCGAGCATGATAAACTTGTCGCCTATCTCCAAAATAGCCTCTTTGTACTCTTTTATATTCGCTTTTCCATTGACTGTTGAGACAAATACAAATTCGCCCCTGTCTTCTATGTTACCAATTGGAAAGATATACGAGAGATTTGAGATTGCACTGATTATATTTTCAGGCTTTAAATCATACGCCAGAATTGCCTCAGAGTTTATCTCAATAGAGACCTCTTCGTTGGAATCTCCACGTATAGAGATGTCACTAATATCTTGAATCTTGGCAAGTTTTGATTTGACCTCTTGTGAGACAACAGTGAGTTCACCTCGACTTAAAGTATTAGAAGAGATTGAAAGTTTTATAAGTGACTTGCTCTTATCTAAAAGCCTAGAGACAGGTTCATTCATATCAGATGGTAAAAACTGTTTTGACGCAGAGACAGAATCTTTTACATTTGAGAGTACATTAATCCTGTCAGAGTCTTCATTAAGCGTTAAGATAATAGTAAACGAGCCAGGGGTGATAGTTGTTTCACTCTTATCTATTCCCGATATATTACTCAGGCCATCCTCTATATCTCTAACAGCCATCCTGTCCATATTTGTAGCACTTGCACCCGCATAAGAACCTCTAACACTTATCTTATCGAGTTCAACTGTAGGAAACATCTCTTTAGGAATGCTGATATAAGCATTTACACCCATATAGGCCAAAAATATCAGCAACATATAGTTTAATTGTTTGTTAGATATAAAATACTCAATAAGTTTTATCATATTTATCCAAAGTTTAAATAGTTATTCGTTAAATTATTATATCAAATAGTTGATTTATTGAACTATTTTAAGATAATTTATCATCTTTAGGTTAGAATATAAAAAAATCTATTAAAAGAAGTTCATGTCAGTAAATGTAAATAATGCAAATCTTGACTCTATTGTAGAAATTATTGAATCAAATAATGATTTGATTGAGTATGACTATAGAGGTCATGAAAACCAGATACTTATTCCCAAAGTAATCGTAAAGGAGATAAACAGACTTATCTCAACTTTTGGCCTTAAAGAGGAAGAGTTTAAGGAAATCACAAAACAGAGTATTAAGAGAGGGTTTGAGCTATCCGGTAACGATATTGTCATAAGTAAGAATGGTGAATTTTTCATTAAACTGTTTGAAAAAACAAAAAAGCATAAAGTAGATGAGAAAGATAAAAATACAATTGCAAACAGGTATAACGGGATTGAAGAAGAGGAACTGGAAGGTTTTTATGATGAGTTTTTTCAAGAGGCTGAAAATAAAAACTTCTTTGCCAGAGTTGCCAAAGAGTTTGTAAAGACCTACCTAACATCTGAAAAAATCACCAATGAAGTATATGAGAAGAATGTATTCTCGTATATACATACTATTACATTTAAGCGCTTAGTTGAAATATATGATGATAGTGACGGTTTCTTTACAGGTTTTGCAGGTTATATCTTTAGAATCCATTTTAAAGAGGTCTTTGAGCATATAGCAGATTTAGTCTTGGGTGAAATTGCAATAAGTAACAAGAGTATTATTGACTTTTTGAAATACTACTCTCAAGATATAATCGTTGTCAATGGAAAAAAGTATAAAGTTCCATCTTTAGAGTCCAAAGATGGCTTACGCTGGAATGTCGGCTCAATGCTCTCTATTACTAAGATATACATCAAAAGCAGCAAAATGGTTAAAAGCTTACAACAAGAGAGCCAAAACTTAAACACACAGGTAAAAAAATTATATATTGGCAACCTTACACCTCTCGATTACCAGAGTGCACAAATTCAAAAAAGACAAAGTTTTGATAACGATATAGCCCATTATAATAAGAAACTGGAGAGATATGTAGATATATTAAACCAGACAAGTGATGAAGATGAAAAAAGTGAGATGAAAAAAGAGATTCACTCTCTTAAAGATATGGTAAGTAATCTACTCCAAGACAAAAAAGAGTTATCAGAGGAGAGTGTAGATAAAGGCACTCTAAGCCAGTACACTCATATACAAAAAGAGATTGATACCCTAAGGCGACACTTAAAAAGAGAACAACTCATCATAACCCAAAACAAAAATGCTTACCAATCTATAAGAGAGTCTCTTATAAAAGCCCTGATATCAAAAAAACAACTCTTATAAAAGTACTTTTATCGCATTTAAGTATAATGCCGCTTTAAAATAAAGGATATCTTTTGACATTAAATAAAAGCTTTATAACAAACGCGATTGCAACTCTACTCATAGCTCTTTCTTTTGTAGTGAGTGAGTTTTCATCTCTTCTACTTTTTACCGGCCTTTTTGCACTCTCAGGAGCTCTTACTAATCTTCTTGCTATTCATATGCTTTTTGAGAGAGTTCCATTTCTTTATGGTTCAGGTGTAATTCCAGCTCGTTTTGAGTCTTTTAAAGAGGCAATAAAAAACCTTATGATGAGTGAGTTTTTCACACGTGAGCAGTTAGAAGCTTTTTTTGAAGATGAAGAGAAAAAGATAAACTTAGAGCCTATCATAGAAGAGACAGATTTCACACCTGCCTTTGATGCACTGAGTAAAACTGTTATGGAGTCATCTTTTGGCGGAATGCTTGGAATGTTTGGTGGTGAAGCAGCACTCGACGCTTTACGTGAGCCTTTCTCACTTAAAATGAAGTCAGCAGTTATAAAAATAGTAAACTCTACTGCATTTAATGAGACGCTTACAACTCATATGCAGAGCTCATCACTCAACGATGATATGCTAGAATCAATAGAAAATATGATAGATGCTAGACTAAGTGAACTAACGCCTCAAATGGTAAAAGAGATAGTTCAAAAACTCATCAAAGAGCATCTAGGGTGGCTAGTTGTATGGGGTGGTGTCTTTGGTGCGTTAATTGGTATCATAAGTTCATTTTTCATCTAACATAATACTTATTTAGTCTAATTTCTTGTAATCCTTTTGCTACTATTAATAATGTACAAAAAATTGTAATATACATTCATTATTTTAACTAAAAGGATTTCTTTTGAAAAACCTCTCTATTAAAGTTCAAGTTCTCAGCCTAGTTATTGGCGCACTTATCATTCTTTCTAGTGTTCTCACCATTACCGCTGAAAGCATTAGTAAAGAGGCCCTTATGAAAAAGAGTTATGATAGCTTAACTGCTGCAAGAGACTCTAAGGCACACCAGGTTGAAACATTCTTTGCTGAGAGAATCGCTGATATTAATGTTATGGCTGCAGGGGAAGATGTAGAGAAGTTAGTTGAAGATTTAATTCATGTACATGAAAAACTTGATGTTCAAGGGAATGATCCTTATCCTGTAAATAACCCATTAACACAAGAGAAGATAAAACCACACGAACACTATTTTCAAAAATATGCAAAAGAGTATGGTTACTATGATATATTTGTAATCTGTGCTCAACATGGTCACGTTATGTATACCCAGGCAAAAGAGTCAGATTACGGTGCGAATGTAAGAAGTGGTTCTCTTAAAAACTCAGGACTTGGTCAAGTTTACAAAAAAGTAAAAGAGCTAAAACGTCCAGTATTTGTAGATATGGCTCCTTATACTCCATCTGCAGGTGCTCCTGCAATGTTTTTAGGTGCTCCTGTAATTACAGATGGAGAGATGAAATCAATCGTAGTACTTCAAATCTCAGATAGAAGTATAAATAAAATCATGCAGTTTAGAAAAGGTTATGGGGAGTCTCAGGAGGATTACCTAGTAGGTCAAGACAAACTTATGAGAAGTGATAGTTTCTTAGACCCAAAAGGACACTCACTTAAAGCTTCATTTACAAACCCAACTACTGGAAACTGTGATACACAAGCAAGTACAAACGCTTTAAACGGACAGAGCAATACTGAAATAGTTATAGATTACAATGGTAATCCGGTACTCTCTTCTTATGCACCTATTAAAATAGGTCAAGACTTAGACTGGGCTATTCTCTCAGAGATAGATGAAGCAGAAGTTCTAATAACTCCCAATAGTATTAGAAATACTTTAATCATTGATGTTGTTATTATTTTACTCATAGTGATTGTAATTACTTACTTCATTATTTCTACAAGCCTTGTTAAACCATTAGATGCCTTTAAAAGTAAAATACTTGATATATCCTCAACTAATGATTTAAGAGAAAGGGTAGAAACAGATGCACCACAAGAGATTATGGATATGGGTAAAAGTCTTAATGAACTACTGAACTCATTACAAAACTTAATTACAAACTCAAAACAGTCATCAACTGAAAATGCTTCTATATCTCATGAACTCTCTACTACAGCAGTAGGTGTTGGTAATAAGGTTGAAGAGTCAGTAGTAATTGTAAATGAGGCCAGTACCCAGGCTAAAGAAGTTCAAGATAAGATTGTAAATGCAATAGCTGATGCACAAGAGTCTAAAGAGGATATCATCAAAGCAAATGAAAACTTAGGAACAGCAAGAGATGACATCATCTCACTGACTTCTAAAGTTCAAGATACTGCAGAGACTGAGGCTGAACTTGCTCAAAATATGGAGACTCTCTCACGTGAGGCAAATGAAGTTAAAACTATTTTAGTTGTGATTGGCGATATCGCAGACCAGACTAACTTGTTGGCTTTAAATGCTGCTATTGAGGCAGCACGTGCAGGTGAACATGGACGTGGTTTTGCTGTGGTCGCTGATGAAGTTAGAAAACTTGCTGAAAGAACTCAAAAAACTCTGGGTGAGATAAATGCAACTATCAGTGTAGTGGTTCAATCTATTGGTGATGCTTCAACTCAAATGAGTACAAATTCAGAGGAGATTCAAGAGTTAGCCAATATTGCTCAGAGTGTTGAAGGTAGAATAAATTCAACAGTAGATATAGTAAATGATGCAGTAAGTGCTAGTGACAAAACTGTAAAAGATTTTGAAAATACAGGAAACAATGTAGAAATAATTGTAGGTAAAGTTCAAGAGATAAATACAATCTCATCAACAAATGCCAGAAGTGTTGAAGAGATAGCAGCAGCAGCAGAACACCTCAATACACTTACGGATGAACTAAACGCTAAACTTGAAACATTCCGCACTTAAATATATTGTCCTCATTGGTGCCTCCACAGGAGGTCCTGGACAAATAGAAAAAATAATCACTTCTCTACCAAAACTACAAAACACCACTGTAATCATCGCTCAACATATGGTTGAAGGCTTTATGAATAGCTTTGCAAATAGATTAAAAAATAGTTCTGACAATCCTATAGATGTTGTGCAAAACAATCAAACACTCCATAGTGGTCATATTTACCTCTGTGAGGGCAAAACAGAGTTAAAAAGAGATGGCTACCAGCTTCTACTCACTCATGAACCCCCTTGTTCTAACTCTTTTAATCCAGATATAAACAGTCTGTTTAATTCTTTTTTACCTTTATGTAAGGATGTTAATATACTAACTATTATCTTGACTGGTATTGGTGATGACGGTGTTGATGCGTGTAAGACTTTAAGTCTTAATGGTGCGACATGTATCACAGAGAGTGCGAAGAGTGCTATAGTTGATGGGATGCCAAGTCGTGCAAGACTCTTAGTACCAAATATACAAGTGGAAGATATAAATACAATAGTACGTAAAATAAATGAGTTTTGCCAATAATGTTTAGTTTTTTTAAAAAGAAAGAGCCCCTTGCTGAAGAAGAGACACTCACTCCTCAAGAAGATTATCATGATATAAAATCCATCGCAGATTATTTTCACATTGAGACCGGTATTACTTTTGATACTCAAATGAGTATATTAAAAAGTAAAGTTACCTCTTTTTGTAAACAGAGGTATATATATTCATTCTCTTCATTGTTACAGGATGTAAAGTCAGATACTCACTTAAAACAAGAGCTTATCGACTATCTAACAACAAATGAGACCTATTTTTACAGAGAGTTCAAACAGATTGAGGAGTTAGTAAACCTTGTAAAGAAGTCTCATGGAAGTGTGAAAATTCTGTGTGCACCCTCAGCGACAGGCGAAGAGGTTTACTCTATCGCTATCGCTCTTCTTGAAGCTGGTATCTCCTCTTCAAGTTTTCATATCTTAGGTATTGATATCAACTCTGATGCAATATCAAAGGCACGAAATGGCATATATGGTGAGAGAAATGTAAGAAATCTTACACCTGAGATTATTTCGAAATACTTTAATGTAGATGACAGAAAATACAGCCTGAAGCAGAGTGTCAAATTACTGGTTTCGTTTCAAGTGACAAATATTTTTGATAACTCATTTAAAAATATTGGAAAGTTTGATTTTATCTTTTGTAGAAATATGCTTATCTATTTTGACAAAGAGACAAAGTTAAAAGCCAAAGGTATCTTAGAGTCTTTGAGAAAGAATGACCAGCATGATGTCTTCTTTGGACATGCTGACCTTTTTTAAATTACTATTTAGACTACTTCTATAGTTGCATCAGCAACTTCTATTACATCACCCTTAACTATTTTGGCTCTTTTTCTCATCTCTATCTCACCATTTCTTTTTACATATCCATCAGCAACAATAAACTTTGCCTGAGCACCACTATCTACCAAATCCATAACTTTTATAAGTTTAAAAAGTTCAATGTAATCTTCTTTTAGTTCAAATTTCATACTCTATCCATATATTTTAATTATTGGAATGATATCCTATTAGTGCTATAATGGAAATTATATAAGGAACTGATATCGCCATACAATCGCAAATATACTATCTAACATCTGAAATATTAAAAGACAGACACTACTTTGAAAAACAGCTCTGTACAGATATGACAAACAGTTACTATTGGAGTGATGACTGGAGTGAAGAGTTTTATATAGAACTATCCAAAGCCGGCTTTATCTCTACAACTCATGAGAGTAAAGATGGGTTAATTTTACTTCCAGAACTTCAAACTGACTATGCAATATTGGATTTTGACAACCTTCATGTATCTCAAAAAGTAAAAAAACTAATCGCTGAGTCTAAATATGAGTTTACCCTTAATAGTAGGTTTAATGAAGTAGTTGAAAGATTCTCACAACATCATAAATACAACTGGTTAAAAGGTGAGTATGCAGAGCTAATCAAGAGTTTATATATCCATAACGATAAAAGAGAGGATTTCAAAACTGTCTCTTTTGAGTTAATTGATAAAAGCTCACGTGAGCTCATTGCAGGTGAAGTTGGATATATAATCGCAAATACATATACAAGTCTCAGCGGATTTAGCTCACGTGAGAGGAAGTATGCCAACTATGGAACTCTTCAACTCGTTTTGTTAGCACAGTACTTGCAAAATAGTGGTTTTGAGTTTTGGAACTTAGGGCATCCGCATATGGAATATAAAAAAAGACTTGGATGCCAAACATACTCTCGAAGCGACTTCTTAAAGAGATGGAGACGAGCTACTCAAACCTCTTAACGTAAGCGTGACAATACGGTTGTGAACCTTTTCTCTCATAATAATCCTGATGATAATTTTCAGCCTTGTAAAATGGTTTCATATCCTCAATTTTTGTCGCTATTTTTAAACCTTGTGAACTCAAAATTCCTATAAGTTTGTTTATAGTTTTTCGCTCACTTTTATCTGACACAAAAACAGCTGAGAGGTACTGTGAACCTATATCCGGTCCTTGTCCATCTGCTTGTGTTGGATCATGAATCTCAAAAAACAGTTTTGCTAAAGACTCATAAGTTACTCTACTCGGGTCATATGTAATCTCTACAACTTCTAAGTGACCACTCTTTCCACTCACCACATCTCTGTATGAAGGATTTTTCACATCTCCACCCATAAAACCTGAAACAACATTTGTCACACCCTTTAAGTTTTCAAAATGATACTCAACTCCCCAAAAGCATCCACCTGCAAAATATGCTTTTAATAAGCCATCAGGTTTTTTCTCTTCAAATTTTAGTGAGATAGAGTTCACACAGTGTCTTGTATTTTTATCTGTAAAGCCTTCACCCATAAAAACATGTCCAAGGTGTCCTCCACAGTTTGCACAGACTATTTCAGTTCTCATTCCATCTGCATCTCTAACTCTCTTTACGGCACCTGGTATCTCATCATCAAAACTGGGCCATCCACATCCACTGTCAAACTTTGAATTTGATTTGTAAAGTGGAGCATCACACTGTTTACATATATATGTCCCATCTTTTTTATGTTTATAGTACTTTCCGCTATACGCTCTTTCTGTACCCTTATTTATTATAACCCTGCTCTCTTTATCCGTTAATTTATTTAAAACTTTTAATTCTGAGGAATTTGAGTTTATTGACATTAATAAAATCACACTTATAACTGTTTTCAACATAATAAATCTCCTTTATAGTATAAAAGATTATTATACTGTTACTATTTCTAACAAAAGTTATAAATTAACTTTAATTTTTTAATTAAATCCTTTATAGATATATTTAAGTGACATTTTTGTGATAAAATTATCACATGCAAACCAATATGAATTTTTATAAATTTTTGAATACTCAAATAATCGTAATGCTTTTACTCACTGTTACAACAGGTGCTGGGTACATTTACATGGGCTTTATTTACGATACTATGCTGCTTTCTGTAATCTGGTATATCGTGATGTTTCTTACATCTTTTTGGGGTTATAGTCTATATAAAGAGTTTACAAGTTCTGATTTAAATCAAGATGAAAAAGCAGACTGGCACACAAGAGCAAGAGTATTTCTTTTTATATATTTTTCACTATGGACAGTTGTATTTCTCATAAATGTCTCCAGTAACTATATAGAACTTCACTACATTGCCATAGCTACACAACTTGGTACATCTGTTGTATCGGCGACGCTTTTAGTCTCTGAAAAAAAACTCTCAAGAATTACTCTTATCAGCCTTATGACACCCCTGTTTATATATTTTGTACTAATTAATGATTTTTATAGCTACCTGCTGGCGATTTTCACTGTTGTACTTTCCGGGGTATTGATTTATGCATCTACAAATACATATAACTATCTTCTCAAAAGCAGGTATCAGGCATATAATGATCATCTCACGAAACTTGGTAATCGTCGCTATTTTATTGAGCTACTCGAAGATTCTATCAAGTCACAAAAAAATAAAGATGACTTCAAATACCTTTTACTCATAGATTTGGACCACTTTAAAAATATAAATGACTCTTTAGGTCATGATATTGGAGATAAATTACTTTTTGAAGTATCTAGAAGAATGCGTGTTCATACAGATAGATGTGATAATTCTATTGCAAGATTAGGAGGGGATGAATTTTGTGTACTCAGTAACTCTTTTAAAACTAAAGAAGAAGCACTCCAAAAAGCTAAAGATTTTTCAGAACAACTCCTCCGTGATATCAAAGAGTTCTATAATATAGATGAGCACCATCTATATATAAGCGCAAGTATTGGTTTAAGTATTATACATAACCCTAAACTTGAAGCAAACGTTTTTCTCAAAGAAGCAGATATCGCGATGTATGAGGCAAAATCTCAAGGACGAGATGGAGTCATCGTATTTAGTGATGAGCTCTCTAAAAAAGTTGAATCAAAACTGCAAGTTGAAAGACATCTTCACTTTGCACTGCAAAAGAATGAAATCTATCTTATGTTCCAACCGCAACTAAATACCAAGAAAGAGATAGCAGGTTGTGAAGTTCTGGTTAGATGGACTAATGATACACTAGGAGAGATTGGACCAGAGGAGTTCATACCTATCTCTGAACAGACCGGATATATTATAGAACTTGGTTATTTTATCATCGAGGAGTCTTTTAAAACTCTACGTGAATGGGATAAAAAAGGTATAGATGTAAAACAGATGTCAATCAACATAAGTATGAGACAACTGTTTCACTCATCATTTATACATGATGTTGAAACATTATGTTCAAAATACCTGAGTAAAAAACTATCTTCTAAAATTGTTTTTGAGATGACTGAGACAAGTGTAGCTGAAGATATTGACAAACTAATTACTAATATGAATATACTTAAAGGTCTGGGAATCCGTTTCTCAATGGATGACTTTGGTACTGGTTACTCATCACTAAGCTATCTACGTCAACTTCCAATTGATGAGCTAAAAATTGACAAATCATTTATCATGGGTTTAGATGATGCAAAAGATGGTAGAGATATGGTCAAAACTATACTAAACATTGCGAAAAATCTAAATCTCACTATCGTTGCAGAGGGTATTGAAGAGGTATCACAACAAGAGTTCCTTATAGAAGAGAAGTGTGATATCTTACAAGGATATTACTTTTCAAGACCTATTCATAAAGATGCATTTGAAAAGTATATAAAAAAACTAGAAAATTAACAGTGTTTCGTTAAAAAAGCGTTGAGTTGATTTGCAAACTCATGCGCATCTTTTTGTCCAAATGGTTTTGGCCCCTTTGTAATCTCCCCACTCTCACGTATTTTATCCATTAGATTTCTCATAGCTAGATACTGCTTGATATTATCTACACTGTAAAGCTCACCTCTATGATCTATGGCGTGGGCATCTTTGGAGATTACTCTGTCTGCAAGCGGGATGTCAGCTGTTATAACCAAGTCACCCTCTTCAACCATCTCTACTATTTTATGGTCAGCTTCATCAGCCCCGGCATCTACAATCATATAGGTAATCTGTTTTGATTTTCCAATATTAATCTTCTTATTTGCCACAACAAAAGTCTCTAATCCTAAACGCTCAATAGAACGAAAGAGTATCGGCTTTAAAAGATTAGGAAATGCATCTCCATCAACATAGATCTTAAGCATTAATCAACTCCAATTTCTTCTCACGTGAGAGTTTTTTTATCTCATACTCACGTTTAGACGCACTGCTTCTATCTTGTGACTCTTCACTATAAACAAGTTTAAGCGGGCGTCTTATCTTGGTATATTTTGCACCCTTATCTGAGTTATTATGCTCATCTAAGCGTCTCTCAACATCCGTAGCAATACCAGTATATAAAGTTTTATCACTGCACTCTAAAATATAAACGAAATAAGACATTCAACTCTCCAAAAATATTAAAGAAATTGTACTATAATTACTTTTATTAAAGGATATATCTTGGCATTTAATTTAGAAAACACATTAGTAATTGGAATCTCAGCAACGGCGCTCTTTGATCTTACAAAAGAGGATAAACTCTTTAAAGATGAGTATAAAAAACATCCTGAAACTGCTATTGATATCTACAGAAAACATATGTTTGATAGTGAAGACATTTCACTTGAAGAGGGTATAGGTTTTCCTCTTGTAAAATCACTTTTAAATCTAAATAGATACCAAAAAAAAGATGAGGCACCGCTTGTTGAAGTAGTTGTAATGTCAAGAAACTCACCCGATACGGGAGTTAGAGTTTTAAATACCATAAGAGAGTTAAACCTAAATATAACTCGTTCTGCATTTACTGCAGGAGAATCAAGTGCTGATTATCTTGAGGCTTTTGATGTCGACCTTTTTTTAACTACTAATGAAGAAGATGCACAAAAAGTAATTGATAATGGTGTTTGTGCATCTGCCGTTTTAAGTACTCCACCAGAATATAAATGTAATATACCTGATGAGCAGGTAAGAATCGCTTTTGATGGTGACGCAGTACTATTTGATGAGAGTAGTGAACTTGTATATAAAGAAGATGGAATGCAGGCTTTTCATGATAATGAAGAGAAATCTCAAAATATTCCAATGAGTGAAGGTCCCTTCGCTACATTTTTAAAAAAACTTGCAAAGCTTCAAGAGAGACTGCCAATGAAGATGGAGTTTTCACCAGTAAGAATAGCAATTGTAACAGCTAGAAATGCTCCATCAGACCTAAGAGTTATAAAAACTCTCAGACACTGGGGAGTATATGTAGACGAGGCCTTTTTTCTAGGTGGAATTGAAAAAAGTAAAATCCTGAAGTCTTTTAAGGCTCATATTTTCTTTGATGATCAAGATGTACACCTAAAACAATCCTCTTTAGTCGTACCATCGGGAAAAGTGCTCTACCCATCACATTCAAAGCTAAAAAATCATAAATAGTGATAAAAATGCCACCTCTACCGTGTCATTTTGTAACAAAATTGTAATAAGTAATATCTAGCTATTGTAAATAATAAAAAGTTATATTATAATCGTATATAAATTTATCACAAAATAATTATTTTTTTTTGATACCAGGGTTTAAGATATGAAAAAGCACAACATTTTAATAGTTGAAGATGACGAGATTACTGCGTTAAATCTGAATATGTCACTACAAAAAAATGGTTACAATGTTGTCTCAATGTGTGATAATGCTGCAGAAGCAAAAAGTAAGATCGCATCATATAACCCTGACATTGTAATCATAGATATCTCGCTTCAGGAGAGTACTGATGGGATTGAACTTGCAAAAACCATAAGAAGTAAGCACAACATTCCATTTATATTCTTAACATCATATACTGATGATGATATTATCTCACAAGCAAAACTTACTGAGCCTTATGGCTATATTGTAAAACCTTTTGACCCTGCTTCACTTCACGCAACTATTCAGATGGCACTTTTTAAATATGAGGTTGAAAATGAAAGAAAAGAGGATATCAATACACTTAAAGTTGATAAACTAAACTTAGAAAAACTTCTCTACTCTAAAAAAGCATCTGATAAACCCATAGTTCCATTTGGGGATAAGTACCATTTAGATATCAGTATCTGTGAGACTTTCTACAATGGCAAAAAGATAAAACTTACAAAAAAAGAGAATGCCTTCTTAAGACTTCTTGTTGCTCAATTAGGTCTTGTTGTAAGTTTTGAGCAAGCTATGAACTATGTTTGGGACGAGAATGGTGCTACTGAAAATAGCGTGAGAACACTCGTATGGCGTTTAAGAAATAAACTTGAAACTGACATTATTAAAAATGCTTCAGGAATAGGATACTACATAGAAGAGTAACACTCTAAGCACCTTATAAATGAGTGTTAGTCATAGTTAGAAGCTTTTAACTGTAGCATTAGCAACTATTGAGAGAACCTACTTGATAGCACTCAGTCATAAGCTGCTTGATAGCTGCTAAGAGATTTTTATACCCTGTATAATTTTTTTCATCTCTTCAAATGTAGCCTCATAATCATACTCACTATTTTCTGCCTTTGCCATCTTTTCCATCTCACTTGAACTTAGCTGGAGTGCTTCTATTCTAAAGTTTCCACTTGAACCTTTTATACTGTGCGCACTTAGTGCTATCTTTTTAAAATCACGTTTTTTTATTGCGTTTTGCAACTCAGGAGTGACTTTAGTCATTTTTTTAATAAATAGCCCTAAAAGCATTATTAGTTCATCATGGTTAAGCATAAGCTCTTCACTTAACATCTGGGCATCTAGCCCAATAATATTTGCAGTTGATTCAGTTTTATCGTTTGTTTCTACAACATGTAAAGAATCAAGTTTCAGGTAAGACATAAAAACTCTCTCAAGCTCTTTTAAAACGATAGGCTTACCTAGAAATGAGTCAAAACCACTTAGAAGCCCTCTTTCTCTAGCGCCTTTAATTACATTAGCAGTAAGAGCAGATACTGGAGTATGACTTAAGCCATTGGCATTTTCAAACTCTAAGATCTTTTTAACAGCGATATTACCATCCATTACAGGCATCTGTTCATCCATAAGGATTAAATCGTACGAATTTTTCTTATATAACCTAAGCGCTTCTAATCCATTTTCTGCTAAATCAAAAGAGAGTCCATACTTCATAAGTAAAATCTTAATCAGCTCTTGATTGGCTTCATTATCTTCTGCTACTAATATATGCCCTTTAAATTTTTGAGATATTTTTTTTGAATAAGGTAGAAACTCTTCAGGGTGCATTAACTCCTCAAAAACTGTGTGTATTTTTGAACAATACAGAGGAAAACACATAGGATTAATATGACTATGTGTATCATAGACATCATACTGCTTACTCATAAGTGCAACAAATTTCTTATCTGAATTTATTATCTTATTTCTACAGTCATTACCACACTCTTCATGAACAAAAATAGCAACATCAAAATTAGATTCTAAATTATCCCCAATTCTAATGTCCATATTAAAGATTTTGGCATATTTTATAAAGGCATCATGCTGAAAAGTTGTTTTTAAATTTTTAGTATATACAAGCATTTTAAGTTTTTGAAACTCTTGTATATCTTCAAATACCTGGCACTGTTCAGTGTGAACATCTATGGGTATCTCCATTGAAAATGTACTACCAGTTCCAAGTTCAGACTCAACATATACATAACCATCCATGTGTTTTGCCAACTGATGACATATAGAGAGTCCAAGACCTGTTCCATCACTGTTCTTATGTTCAGAGAACTGTGCTTGAGCAAAGGCTGTAAAAATATTTTTCATATCCTCCTCAGCTATCCCGATTCCACTATCCTTTACACTAATTTTCAGGGTTTTGTTCTTACAAGAGGCTTCTACACTTATTACCCCGCCAACAGGAGTAAATTTAATCGCATTACTTAAATAGTTAGAGAGTATCTGTTTAATTCTAAGAGAATCACCATAAAGCTCCCTTGGAATAACAGGATCTATAAAAGATGTAATTGTTATATCTTTTGAGTTTGCACTCGCAACAAAAAGCTCCATCGTATGACTGAGCTCCTCATGAAGCGAGAAGATTTTAGGCTCAATAGTAAACTCACCACTTCGGAGTTTTGAGAAATCCAATATATCATTTATAATGCTTAAGAGATTCTCTCCACTACTTAAAATAATATCAAGATAATTTTTATGCTTTTTTGAGATATCCTCTTCTATTAAAAGATTAACAAAGCCTAGAATTGCGTTTAGGGGAGTTCTAATCTCATGTGACATATTAGATAAAAAGTACTCTTTAGCCTGTCCAGCTTGCAGTGCTTCTTGTCTCGCATCTATCAGTTTTTCAAAAATTGTATCCGTGTAAAATTTTAGAATCCCTCTAAAGTTCATGTCATATATGTATGAAATCTCACTAAACAACTCTTTTGAATTTAATCCGGAATCATATGAAAAGTCAAGCATTGAACGGCGAAAGTGACTACATATCTCAAATAGTTCATCAGCGCTAATTTCTCTAAATTTCAGATATGCAAGTAACTCTTGCATAATGGGACAGTTACCAATTTCTCTCTCCCCTGAAATTACACCCATGAAGTAATCAAAAACTCCACTTGCATACTTTTCAACGAAAAACTTCTCATCAATGTTATGAAGTTTCAAAATCTCCTTTGGAGATTCATATGACACCCACTGCACTAAAATTGTCTCTTTGGCTTCTATAAATATACTTTGTACAGCTATTAAATTAGGGATTGTGTTTTTCATTTTTACCTAGCCAATTATAAAATATGACACTAGCATTAAAAGTGTCAACTTACTTAATGATATTACTGTTGTACCAATTATATTGCCTATCTGGCAACTAGTACAGGATGTATACTTTCTACCCTCATATTGGGCATAAAAGAAATAGAGTATATTTAATCCAAGTACTACAAAAGAGGTGTTTAGTTGATATGACCATAACGAGCCAAGTCTCTCAATCTCACTAATAAATAGAGAATAAACTAGTAGTGCAAGCATTATAGCCATAATTATATTTATAATCTTAAGAATTTTATCACGATTAAATTCAGTTGGACAACTCTCAGAAATTGCAATATCACTCCCGAATTCCAGTTTTGTTTCAAATCTTTTTTTCTCATCACCTGATAGCTTATTTATGAATGATGAGCCAAAAGTATAATCAATCTTTCTCTGCAAAAGAACACTAAACTCCCCCTCTGCTCTAAGTGAGTGCTGTTTTAGTTCTCTATCTTCATAGATTACTGATATCTTGTCATGCCTTATGACTTTAGCACTTAAACCAGGAAAATATGCTGTTTTTTCAATCGTTGTGATTTTTCCTGACGTATTGAGGAGTCTTGGATTTATTAACTCTAAAAAACTCCCATCGCCTTTTTTAATAACAATAATATTATACATATACCCTATTTGAAATGCAGCGAGTCCATCCAGAGAGTTCTCCCCTATTGTATCCATAAGGTCTTGGATTATTGATGATATCTCATCGTTAAAGACTCTAACATCAGTTGAATACTCTACACTCGGAGGTGTTGGATAAGTAATAATCTCTCTTATCATCGGTTATGCTTCCTTGTTATTAAAAAATAGGATGGGATTTATAAGAAATCCTCCAATAGAGGAGGATGAAGTAGGTTTAGTGACTTTTACTTACTACTACTAGCATTTTTAGATTTATAATTATAAATCTAATTGCTTGAAATATAACACATGTTCTCATCCATTTTGCAAATGGACCAGGTGTCATTGTTGTAAAATTATTACTATACGCTTTAATATTTCTCTCACCATGTTTACCGTGGGGTTTTTCTGCCATCTTAAATTCCTTAATTTTATTTCATAAAATGAAGGGAACCTTTTCCCTCATTTTTATCACG